>Ga0265780_10003940_pt1 | contig 19327 bp, 22 predicted proteins | sample P1T30metagenome_FD_192432 | JGI IMG/M metagenome (GOLD analysis project Ga0265780, IMG submission 192432) | Plant litter microbial communities from East Loma Ridge, Irvine, California - P1 T30 | ecosystem: Environmental > Terrestrial > Plant litter > Unclassified | place: USA: California...
GAGACGGGAGGTAAAAGAAAGCTAAAAAGCCAAACATTGGTAGCGAACCGTTTAGCGGAGGCGCTAGTAAAGCCTCCTCACTGAAACTACTCGATTCCGAGTCCTTCCTCTCACCCGCACCGTCTTCGCCAACGTAACCGCTTGCGATGCATTTACTCGATCTTCCTGGCGAAATTCGCAACTTCATCTACGAATACGTCCTCACAGAAGAAAAGGGCGTGAGCTACTATGCAGATGAGAAGGACATCGGCAAAGGCTGGCTGTGCTTACAAGATAAGCCCACTGTGGAAATCTGCGAGGCGGAGAAAGAGCAGAGGCGACCCTATGAAGATAACCATACGCCGAATTCGGAACGCCTGTCAGCTTTCGAAGACACCCAGCAAGAAATCATCCATGAGAACAAGCGCTTTCGCGTACCAGCAAGACACCACATAATGGCCAACCAAATCCAGTTCGTCTGCCGCCAGCTTGCAGTCGAAACACGGGGCTTGAGTCTACGATACAACACTATTCGGATTCCCGACCACCAAGCACGAGATTCTAGCGATATTTGTGCAGAGTTCATACGAACGTTGTCGCCTAAACAAATTTCACACCTTCGTTTAGTCATTGTGGACATGCATGGCAGATTGCGGAACAAGAGTATTCCACTCCTGATGCACTTCTGCTACGCAAACCCAGCCATCAGACTTCACTTACAACTGCCGCATCAACGCCTCGAACTGATCTTTCCCCTTTTTCTTCTTTATGGCCACGCCTTGGGAAAGAAGTTACCATATACCGATTTCGTGTCCACACACCCACCAATCCAAATTTTCCGGCGCATGATGATAAATGTCTATACACGAAAAGGCCTGAGGCAATACCCCAGCTGCCCAAGCAATCTTCTTGTGTTTCTAAGACAAGGGCCTTTGGATCCAGTGGAATACCGGCAGGCGACCGAAAAAGATGTCAGAATAGACTTCAAGCTTTCAGGTACGCCAGGAGGGCTAGATTCGTATGTAGCGTTCGTGAAAAACATAATCGACCATGGATTCTGAGCGAGGTCAGCATGATGAACAGCGAGGTCTGTCGCTTTGTCAGCAGGAGATCAGGTGGGACACATGTGGCTATTACAGGAACCAATTGGAAGAAGAAAATATCCTCGCTGCGTTTGCGATAAACATGTACCAATTTTCAAGGCTATGTACAATAAGAAAATCGTGTTCAGCTCCCCCCTCGTATATATGGGGAGATCTATGCAGCAGGGCTAGCGATAGAGGTAGTGAGCCCACCACTCTCAATGTATGTACCTGAGAAAAACCAGTCCTCAGCACCCGTACCATCGTTGCCCTGGCGAGGAAGACGAAGGACACCAAGATGCCAGTCGGCACCATTGCTAGATGTGCTTGTAGAGAAAGGTCCAGCAGTCTTAACGAGCGAAGAGTTGCCAGTCGAGTGCCAGAATGCAACCTGGTTCGATCCAAAGTTAATCTCATAAGCAACGTTATGCCACTCGTCTGCCTTGAGCTCGACCTTCCACTTGCTCTGGCCGCCTACCATCCACTGCAGGTTGGTGTTTGATGTACCGGACTCGCCGTTGACCCATCCGTACTTCAGCTCCGTGAAGTGGCTCTCGAAGAAGCAGATCTGGTGTTCGTTTGTCGCACTGGGGACGTTGGTGGTGCTTCTCTTGATAGAGAAGTGGTAGTATACGGTGCCCTGGTTGATTGCAGCTTTCGTTTGTGGAATGAGCTCAGTGCGCCACATATCCTTGTACGATGTCAGCAAGCCTATCGAAAAGTGACCTCTGTCATGCTCACCGAGTTCCACTTGGCTGTGCTATCGATGGTGATCTTAGCACCTTGCTTCGACCCAGTGTCGCCAGGGTTCTTGTAAGATGGGCTCAGGTTGACATATTTTGAGGTGGCACCTAACAATGACAGTGAGCGGATGTGCCAAGGTAGCCAAATGCGAAGAAGTCTTACCTGAACCATGAATGTAGTATTGGTAGTTGCCGACTTGGTTTGCCCACGACCACTTGTCAAGGTCCGCAGAAGAGCTCATCTCATTGAACCGGCCATCCCAGAGAATAGTGCCTGGACATAATCAGCTCCCGCAATCCAGCTCAGGCTAGATGACCGAAAGCATACCCGCAGACACAGCGCTCACCAGCGCATTGACGATAGCAAGTTTTCCAAACATCATGATCGAGGAACAGAGCACAAGAACTAATGGAACGAAAGACAGAGTGACAGAGTTCACATTCGAGCGGTGCGCCAGCCTATATAAAGTGCCAGATGAACCCAACTGGCAGCCGAAAATAGAGACAGAATGCGGATCCCTTGTCTATTGCTCTGCACTCAATCTAGGACACAAGACGCCAGCCTGGGTAATTCCAGGAACACACCGCGTACTTAGTTTTCGTAGGCTGCGTGACCTACATCTTTAATCAATCTATATGTTGGCGCCCCAGAGCCGCCGGCATTTGATGACAAGGGTAGATCTAGTGACGGCGCAACGGTCCGAATGACATTATGCGGAGCCGACGCTGTGGCAAACCCGGTATTGATGCGATGGCGGTGATGCGATTAATCAATCAGTGATCGAACGAGATGGAATTGCAGATGCTATTTGATGGTCGATGGAAGTGGTGTGGGGGCGATTGCTATTGTGGTAATCAAGCTACATTAAGCCGAGGCTTACTTTTGAGTCTAGCCCGTGAAGGCTTGGTGAACGAGGCCGGGCCTGTCACATCTGTGCAGCACCGAGCATGCAACAGGACACCTTCGCAACTTCATTATTGATCTGTTAGAGCGAGAAGCATATACTCTTCGAAAATCCTCGCATGCAACTAGCATAATGCACGCGGCAATGAACGGCGGCGTTTCGCAAGACCTTACAGTCACGAAGACGACACGAGGACAAACGCGGCAAAAAGCACGTTAAGGGGCAAAATCGGCTACCACGCGTCACACTCAGTTGCTTTAGCATTCACGTACAGGAAAACCACTTCTAAACTGATCGTTTCCAGCCTCCTTCGGCCTCGAAAAGAGCACCGACACTCTTGCCAACTGCGAGCAGACGTCTATCATGATAGCGCGGTGCGACAAGAGAAATACCGATTGGCATGCCATTCTCGCCTTTGAACCCGGGCACATTCAGTACTGGTGTGTGCAAGGCCTGTGATACAGTCAGCAGAAGTCTTCACGGACGGCGTGCGCTTAAACTCACAGTCCAGATTAAGCAGAACGCTGCACTCCCCGTCTTCTCGATGCCCAGCGGCGCTTCGTCTGGTACACTTGGCGTTAAGACTGCATCATATTTACTGAGGATCTTGTCAACCACTGGTCTCGCGGCAGCAATGTTGTCGAACGCATCCAACTGCTCTTTTCGTGAAATCTTGTCGCTGTTCTCAACATGTCCTACAAGCTGCTCGGAGATCTTGTCCTTGGCCACGGTGTACTCAGGCAAAAATGCCGTACGGCCATCGGAGTTGAGTACGGAGCGGTGCCATGCTGGCAGATTGTCCAAATGCGACGGGAATGAGATCTCCTCCACTTCAGCACCCTGAGCTCGGAGCAGGGACACGGCCTTGTCAAGCGCGGCAGACGTTCCTGGACCAACTTGGGGCCAGACCATGGTTTTGAGAAATGCAAACTTTGCGCCCTTCACGACGAAGTTGGTCGGAGCGGGCTCATCGTCCTGGAGCGCGAATGCATCGGCCAGCAGCTCAAGATCAGCGACACCGCGAGCATAGAGTCCAAGCGTGTCGAAAATCAGCGAGTAGATCTTCTGTCCTTCACGCGTGATTGAGTTCCAGGTAGGCTTTAAAGCGTATATGCCGTTGTAGGAACCAGGGCGGATGGTACTGCCGCCAGTCTGTGTGCCCAAGCCGATGGGTGCCTGGAGGTCACCAACTGCAGCTCCAGAGCCGGACGAAGAACCTCCTGGTGTCCTTTTCGAGTCATGGGGATTGCGTGTCTTTGGCCCTGTAGTCGTTGCCGCGAATTCTGTTGTGGTAGTCTTGCCCACAATGAGTGCGCCAGCCTTGCGAAGAATCCCAATTGATCCAGCATCCACCTTGGGTGCGTCACCGGCATATATGGGTGAGTTGAATTGTGTGGGCATATCTATCATTATGTCTGAGTAAATGATCATGAGTCCCTCTCTCATTTACGCGTACCTTTTGTATAAATAACATCCTTCACAGCGATAGCGACACCGTGTAGAGGGCCGCGTTCAGCTGATGGGATAGCATCCAGCGCCTTTGCCTGCTCTAACAAATGCTCGGATTTGAAGTATGCCCATGCTTGCACCGCATCATCTCGCGCTTCGATGCGCTTCACGAGCGAGATGGCATAATCCGAGACTGTGATCTCGCCGGCCTTGATTTTCGCCGAGATCTCGGTCGCTGTCAGTCTGTAAAGTTCTGAGGTCATGTTATCGACCAACGACTACTCTTCAGTGGCTCGAAATTATGTCGGATTGCCTGGTCTGTACCAAGACTTCTAATGCGGTATTCACTTCTGTCGCTGCGACTTGGGTCGTGGTTGCAATTGCGATGTTTGATGTAATCTAAAATGTATGGATTGGAGGAGAACAAGGAGTGTCACGAACACGTTCAATTCTGCTAGAAGAGCGAACATCCATGACTGTTGTTGCCTTCGGCACAAAGTCCGCCGCAGGCACAGGGCCCGGGGTGCGAGGGCACTAAAAGATAGGATCTCACCCGCCGCCGGAAGCGCCTTATCGGGCAAAACGAGACAGGACATCGCCTTTTTCTCGAGCGGCCCGAATCGTTACCCACTCTGCCAACGTCATTGTCATACAGTTCCTCGGCTATCAAGATCAATTGCTTGCTTCGTCCAGTCTTGATTCGATGTACAATCGAAGTTCAATTGAGCTTCATTAGGTTCTACAAGAACACAAACGTATTACGAATATCTCAGTTTCTTTTCAAACAGAAACCTTCAGCGACTTCTCGCCCACTTCTAGCTTCTCGCCATCCGTCATTGGAGGGGTGCCAGGAGAATAGATGACTTCGCCCTCTCTCTCCCCATCGAAGAATCCTTCGCGACCCTCATTTGCTAACCATTCAAAGCTCAATGGCGTATGCTCCCGGCCTCGAGGTAAGATCTGTGGCTCAAAGTACAGGGCCATCAGATAGTACAGGATCGCCGAAGTAAAGAACGTCAGAAGCCATCCCATCATGTACATATACTTCGCGGCATTGCTAATCATCTTCGGTTGATACTGGCCAATCAGACCCGGAATGCCCATAGTTGTTCCAAGTAACCATGCCAGTGCGCCGTACCAGTTCACACCACTTTTGAACCAGTAGAGCCCGGTTTTCTCGCCGATATAACAAGATGGAACATGGACATTGCCTTTTCGTGTGATGTAGTCGACAATAATCACCGCACATAATGGAGCCATGAAGATAGAGTAGGAGCCGAGAAAGCTACACTGATGTTAAGATGCTGCTCAGACCCAGACTATACGGGAACCTTACCTGAGGAAAGCCGAAGCATTGGCCATGAGCTGCCAGGGCTGAACGATGACGCCAAGAAGGGCGCAGAGGACTTGTCCACGGCGAATAGTGAGCCAATTTGGAAAGAGACCGGTCATGTCAGCGCCAAAGGGTATGGAGTTAGATCCGAAGTTGGTAGCGAACACGCCGAAGAAGAACGCTAGAGCGGCAAAGAAAATACCGGCGCGTGCACCAGCATTGAAATAGTGGTCAAGGATGGCGTCGAACAAATCCCAGATGTTCCAATACGCTGTGCCCCATCTCGCCTGAATCGAAGTGGTTGATGCCATACCAAGGAAGAATACGAGGACGGATGCAACGAAGACGCTGACGCCCTGGATCGGACCAGCATCGCGAGGCTTCTTACAGTATCTCGCAAGATCAGGCTGGTTCACCAGCATGGGTGAGAGTGATCCGAAGATGGTGTTTACGCCTGCCATGATACGCCAGCCCAAGGGCGTTGAGACGGTCTTTGAGGCAAGGTTCATTGCATTGAGTCCGCCTCCATTTGCCATACACCAACCAAAAACGGCGAAGGCCGCTACAGGCATCGTGAAGCCTTTCACAGTATAAATGTAGTGGCTGTGGCGAGGATGAATGAACATCTTTGTAGTCAGCAATTGGCCATGATTCTTTCGACAAGTGGTCATCACTTACGAATGGGAACTCAAGAAGCCACGCCATGAAGAATGTTAACAGCTGTTTCGAGTTCACGTTGGCGCTGACAGGAAGTGTGTTTCCAAAGTTTTTCCAGCTGTTGCCGAAGATGCAGCGAAGCATCACCGAGAGTAAATTGCCTGCATAGAAGGTCTGGATCCCATACCAGATTATACAGACGATAGCTCGGATGAAGACGAAGAAATAGGAGCCGTACATGCCCATAACTGAGCGTGCGAGGACTGGGCTGTATCATGTCAGCACTAGCAGTATCTCTATACGGCGGGCATCTTACAATCCAATATGATACTTAACGCCAGGTCGAGCCATGAGAACGACCACAATGGCGGCAAGAAAAGACCCAATACAAGCGGAGACGAAAGATTGTTGCCATGTCTATACATCGTTAGCAGCATGCTTCCACTTCAGTACCTCCGGACCAAGCTTACCAGGCCGATGGTTATTAACGAAGCACCCGTGTTCCAGCCAACCAGAGAGAATTTGTTAGAGAACCAGTAGAGCGGAAGATTGTACCTTGATCTCCTCGTTAACAGATCGTACGATCATGCTTGTCCATCGTCTTACCATGTCCAAGTTCGGTGTTCCTCTGGTGTGGGCTCGAGATCTTTATTAGACCATTTGGTGTCCCCGATTGTGGCATGACCTTCATTGCCTTGCGGAGCTTTGGCAAAATTCAGGAATGCGTCTTTTGATTGGAAAGGTGCTGTGATTCTGTGCCTTGACGCCATATCGAATTTGGCCATGTTTGTCCAATGGCAATGATGACATGTCGACAGGTACCTAATGGTTTATGGCCACTTTATCGGCAAAAGCAGATCCTCGATATGTATATTGATCGCGATTATCTCACCTCTAGCCTCCTGACTTACTCCCTATCTTGAACGAAGCCTAGAGATAGAGCAAATCGCCTGTGACAGCCTCATCGGCGGTATTCCACCCGATGTGGCGCGTCGCCAAGCGGACGTGATCACACAACTGTGTACGGCAAGGCCCCTGCATATTGGCATTGGGACGTCTATCTGCTTGAGCCGAGCGAGATGGAAACAAATGCGGTTCTCCGATGGCTATCTTGTCGCGACGTAATGTCTTATCGATGATTCATGGATGTTACGGAAGCGAGCATCCGTGCCAAGGCAGGCCATGTCTGACCGGCACAGCAGCACAGTTTCCTGCAAACGATAGCACTCGACTCGGTGGCCATACCCACAAAACGGCACTGCCGGTACAGAAGTACCGAGAACCTTGTCGTTGGGCGCGATGTCGGAACATGTAGACCTTCCGCGTGTTACAACCACATACCACAGCTCGGGAACTGAAGGAGTTCAGAGTGTACGCCAACTGTCGACAAACGGACCATCATGCAGCCCTGTCCAACGAGTCCATTGAGTAACACCTCTGGCCAGGAGGGAAACGGGCCTGCAGCTCAAGCAGCACTTCCCTCCAGTACAGAACCCGAAGCCTCCTCGCGCGACGCCACTTCTGGCAGGCTATCTGCTGTTCGCAAGTCTCGCGTAGCCTTGGCCTGCAAGAGATGTAAACGACGAAAGCAGCGAGTAAGTTGGTTTGATCCGACCCGAAATCAACAAAGCTTCTAACCTTGAAAGTGTGATGGTGCTCATCCTTGCAAGTCTTGTGAGAGAGCTAGTGTGCCATGTGCATACGAGAGAACAGTGCGGCCGCAGTACCCCGGTGGCAAGTCTTTGTAAGCCAAGCTGCAAAGTTCTTCTTCAATGGAGATAGGGCATGAAATAGATTCTAATTAGCGTCAGGTATATCTCTGCTCTAGAGGAACGTGTGGCTTTCCTAGAGGCTCGTCTTCCCGACCACGCCGAGGATCACTACGATCCCAGCCTGGAAAACCCTACCAGTTCTCCATCAAAAGATACTGTGGATCTATCAATACTGAATGAGCAGCCGAATGGTTCAGTTCATCCCCACAGAGCCTCGGTATCCGAAGACCACGACGTGGATGACGGGACATCACTCATAGATGGCGTGGCGTACTTGTCGTTGTGTGCGTCTGGTACAACAGGCGGCAAGCACGAGCCTTATTATGTTGGTTCCAGCTCAGGAGCTACAATCGCACGAGTGTTACAATCATCAATCTTTCGAAACGCAGGCGGCCGAGTGATCGGCCAGCCCGCACTCGCCGACTGCCAATCTTCAGGAACGTCGAGACCTTCGTTATCTGCTCAATCAGAAGAAGAGCCTGTATACGAGTTTCCGGATTGGGAACAGTCGCGCATGTTATTCGATGTTTTCTTCGAGCGCATACACACTCGTTGGCCATTGCTGGACCGTGTAGTCTATACGAAGGTGTTCGAGAAGCAGTACGGCCAAGGGTCTTTGACCATCACTGAGCGTAGCATCTTGCACCTCATTTACGCGATTACAGCTCGTTTTCTTTCTTTGACCAGAAAGCCATGCGGCGTTGACTACGAGGTAAGCTCAGAGAAGTCAAGTTTCCTAGTGGTGACTTACAAAGAGTAGCGCCAACTTATAGCAGCAACCGCATCCATGGATCATGTCTTAGATCAACACGATCTTGCAACTCTCCAATTTCTAGTTCTTCTCGGTGTGCATGGGCAAAGGTCTCCCTATGGTGCAGGAGCCTGGTCTCAAGTCCGATATGCAACGTCAGTATGCATCGAAATGGGGTTGCATAGGAAGAGGAGTACAATTGCCTCTCCTGGGCAGAGGAGAGACGCAGAAATACGTCGCCGGGTTTTCTGGTCTTGCTACTGTTTGGATCGTATGACCAGTATTGTGCTTGGTCGGGCATTTGCAATCGCAGATCGCGACATAAATGTCGAAGTAGGTTTCGGCAAATGAAAGGATGTACAAGACTAACCGAGACAAAGCTTCCGAGTACAAATCTGGAATTCTGGAGTCTGACACACCAGGAAACTTCGCAGCCAAACGAGGAGCATTGGTCCAACATTCAGCCTTTCATCCACATCATCAAGCTCGATCAAATCCAGTCTCGAATTCATAAATCAGTTTTTCGCATCGATCGCGATGTGTTCAATAGCTCGCCGGAGCAACGAGCTAAGCTGGATCGGAAAATGGCCAAAATGAGGCAAGATCTTGATGACTGGGTGCAAACCGCCCCGAAAACGCCGAAAATGGAAAACAAGATCACGTGGATGTATGATCCTGAGAGCGCATATCTCGATGCCAGGGACTTCTATGGCGTGTAAGACAAGTGACGTAGACTCCAATCACATTACTAACAAATGAACCATAGACAATATCACAAAGCCGTACTTTTCCTGTATACGGTCTTTCTCCCTACTCTCGATACTTCGGATCCCCGGTTTATCACTTGCACGCGCTCGGCGGCCTGTGCTTGCAACGCCTACAAGAGACTAAGCCAGAACGGAACACTAACATATACCATGATATCTCTACACTCGTGCTTCGTGGCAGGGCTGACATTAGTGTATTGCATTTGGCGCGACCGTTCGCTGTTCTCATATGACGCGCTTGAAGCAACTCGCGCCTGCTCGCAAATTATGACTATCTTTGGCGAGAAGTGGCCAGGAGCCATCAAGTATCGTGACATATTCGATGCCTTGTCAGGGAGTTTATTCAAGCTCACGATACAACCTGCCTCGCCAACACCGCACACCGGCGCTGCTCGTCCGCTGCAGCTTGATATGGACCAGGAACCTATTAGTGCCGACTTGTCTCCGCACGACCAAGCCTCACCCAAGACGTCAGGAATCGGCAATCATACAATGTCTCATATGGTGACTGATGCGGTCAAAGATGCATTCATGGAGGTTGACGAAGAAGCGCCTGGCGGGTGGCAGGGTTGGAGAATGTGGAACGACATGGTTAAAGACGACAATACTCCTGTGCCTAGTCATGGCATTAGGTTCGACAGCATGAATAACTCCCAGAATGATATGAGCTGGAGTGCTTACGAAAATGCGGGCATGTATGGCGTAGACCCAATACAAGATGCAGCAATGCACATGGAGAGCCAGGCGCCGATGGATGCGAATCACTGGAACTTTAGTGGCTATAGATAGCATCATGCTTTGTCCGGGGTTGCAGAATACATATGAGCCTTTCCACGGGCCGCAAATACGCAATGACAGTGCAGAGACGAGGCGATTAATAGAGTGAACTTGCTTTGATATTGGTGATCACCTTTTGTGCGCTTATGCTAGCTGACCCTTCTTATATGGGAACTGTTCCCTGAATGACTCCGCAATCTCTGTTCGCGTTGCGACCCATACGCCTTCCTTCTTGGAGATGTACTTCACAAAGTCCTGCAAAGCCTTGTATCTACCCGGTCGACCAATGATGCGGCAGTGCAGCCCAATGGTCATCATCTTTGGTGCGCCCGCCTCACCCTCTTCATACAGCACGTCAAAGGCGTTGATGAGATACTCTGAGAAACTGCCGGCACTGCGGAAACCAGGACCACCATTCAAGAACTTGAAGTCATTACAGTCGTAGCTATAGGGTACCATCAGGCAGCCTTTCGGGTTCTCGCTGTTGCGCTCTTGTCTGGTCCCCAAATTAGCACTCAAATCTGGGTTCCTCATCGATATTGCTTACGGTAAATCAGTCCAGTATGGGACATCATCAGCATACGCATCGCTAGCCCAAAGAAGCTCCTCGCCCATCTCCTCGTACACCTGCGGAATGAGAGCTCTGCTCTGTGGTGACGGCCGTCCATAGTACCATCCTTTAGGGGCATAGCCAGAAAGTTTCTTGAGCGCGATGATGTTGTTCCGAATGTGTTGCTTCTCTTGTTCAACATTTAAATTGTGGTGATCGATCCAGCGATACGCTGTTCCAATTAGCATGCGTTCATAGCAGTACCAAAGGGTTGAAGATATCCAGGATATACGAACGTACCATGTGAAGCAATGTCATGACCTTCTTCAACGCAGCGAGTAATAGCTTCTGGTTGCTCTTCGACGGCTGCACCGACAGCGTAGAGAGTGAACTTCATCTTGTAGTCGTTGAAGAGCTTGAAGAGGCGCCACCAGCCAGCACGTGAGCCATATTCGAATTCGGATTCACCGCTGTAGTCGCGCTCATTTATTCTTTGTGTGGCTGGATACTCGCGGAGGCTGGTTTCTGACACGCCATCACCCGTCATTACTGAGCGTTCTCCGCCCTGGTAGTGTTTAGTGACTTGATGGAATGACTATCTAGGTAGTCCAGAATATCAAACTCACCTCCTCATAGTTGATGACAAAAGAGACAGCAATCTTTGCGTTGTTTGGCCACTTCAGACCTTCAAGTCCCTTTTCGCCAAACCCCTTGAAGTTGCGGGGAAATGCATATTCGGGGTGTGCGGCATAGACTTCAGGCATTGTAACAATTACAGTATGTATAGAGGCGAAGGTGCTTTGACTTGAGGTGGAAACGAAGTGGACGACAGAAAGGCATTTAGCCTCACTTGAACGATTATATACATATAAATTTCCTGACACGTATCCAGCCTCTGCTCTTTCAGCGTTACCCGTTGACATCGGATCGGATTGAACCGCATCACGAACCTGGTGAACTGTCGGCGCAGACCAATCCAACTTCAACGATAAGAGGTTCGACATCGGAGCTGTGAAGTTCGGCAAACTTGCGCTAAAGAAAAATCCCTACCTGCACGCCATGAAAAGCGGGGTTTTAGTAACGTAGTGAACTCGAAGATAACGGTAGACAGCATGCGCGGAAATTCGGCGAAGTCTAAGCCTTTTTAGGAAGGCCAATTTTGCCATGAATGCACGACTCATGTTTCGGGGAAATCACAATGGTTCCTGACAGCTAGCATTCCCATCTGACAATAGAAATGATAGTCAGCGATTGCTGCATAGCTACTAATCGAAATGGGCCCATTGATCGGTGTATTTTCAGATTCAGCGAAGGTGATTATGTGTTTGAATTCCTAGTGGAACATCAACATCTATCAATCCAGATTAGATGAGTTGAATTGGGTTGACGTCCAAAATATGTATTTGGCAGCGCTCTCATACTACTTCTATTTTTGCTCCTTCGATTCTTTCACATCTTCGCTACTCATACCGACACCAGAGTTTGGTGCAACGTGATCTTGGCATGTCTTTTCATCGATCTTGTCAGATGCAGCTTCTTCGTCCTCAGCCTTCTTGGGCGCTTTGAGACTGGTGTTGCCGACCCATATGGTCAGGATCAAGCTAAGGCCGGAGCACGCCGTAAAGAATACAAAAACATAGTGTAGTCCGAGCATATATACGTCGAGAACTAAGTTTTGTTGATCTCGAGTGAGGTCCAGCGCATCCAGGGCGTATGTCGAAGATGTGAGGTCTGCAATTAGACCATCAGACACAAAGGTCTCGCCGCTCAAGTTCCGACTCAGCGTGTTCGAAAGGATCACACCAGAAACGACCAAGCCGAAGGCGCCGCCGATAGTTCGAAGAAAATTGCGTAATCCTGTTGCGACAGCGCGGTCATCCGTGCGGCTATTTGCGTAAACGCCAACGAGGGTTGGCTGTAGTGTGAGACCAATACCAGCACCCTCCACGATGAGGACTACTATTAGCGCGGCAAGGCCGGTAACTCTGTCGAAAAGCAATGTGAGCCCACTTCCCAATGTCCAGAGTGCAAATCCGACAAGGATACAAGGCATGTAGCTGCCTATGCGTGCCATCCACTGACCAGATGCAATCGACGTGACTGAAGTGGTGATGATGACTGGCAGAATTAACGCGCCTGAAACCAAAGGAGTGTAACGTAATATCGACTGGAAGTAGATTGGAAGATAGAAGAAGTTCCCAAAATAGGCGAGACCGGTCAAGAAGGACTGACAGTAGAGCGACCAGCAATGAGGAGCTCGGAAAAGGCGAAGCGGCATGATAGGAAGGGCTACTAGCTTCCACTCGTATAGCACGAATATGATGGCTAATACTGCGCCAGTGATTGTGGCGGCGAGGAAGAAAGGCGATGACCAGGCGTACTGAACACCGCCTCCGGACAAAGGTATTAGGAGTAGTAAAGTCGATGCTACGTTCAGCAGTATACCACCGTAGTCTATTTTCTTCATCTTCTCGATATAATCTCCAGATCGATGCTTCAAAGGCAGGAAGAACAGAATGACAGCTGCAGTCGGCAATGTCATCATGGGTATCATCCAGAAGATCCAGCGCCAGGTTGCGCCTTGGACGACTGCTCCTCCGAGGAATGGACCAATTCCGTTCCCGAGAGCAATGACAGCGCCGAGCCAGCCTACAGAGTGTGAGTATATATAGCAAATACTACAAGACGACTCCGAACACTGACCTTGATATTTACCACGATTCTGCAGGGTAGTGATGTCGCTTACTATGATCATTACAAGGCTGTTGATACCTCCGCCACCTATACCTGCGATAGCACGGAGAACGAAAAGTTGCACTGCCGTCTGCGCAAAACCACATCCAAGATCCCCGAGAGCCATCAGAGCAAGGCATATCAGTAACAGATTCTTGCGACCGAAGATATCGGACAGTCTTCCATTGATCAGCTGAAAGGCGGTCGAAGCGATCAGAAACGAAGTTCCGATCCAAGATGTCGCCGTTCCGGTGTTGAGGTCACCAGCGATGGCAGGAGTCGCTGTCGAGACGCTCGTCTGGTCGATGAAGGAAACGAATAGGCATACTGAGAGAGCCGGGATTGCTATTCTGAGTTGCTTCGATGACATGACATTCCTTTGCCCGCTGACAGACTCCGCGTCACTGTCATCGCGTGGGCTTTGTTCGGACGGTGGCGTAGAGTTTGGATTGTCGTTTCCCGCAATGGATGCATCATCGTTGTTAGAAACCTTTGTAGGGATGTCTTTGTCTTCGGTTCTGTCTTCTTTGGGAGACAGACTGCAGGTTGACATGTCGTTTGATGATTGCTGATTAAAGGTGGTCGCGTTGTCTTTTGATCACACGACGCCTTCAGCACACACATGGACATGAGGCTATGCATCATACGCTGCATGCAGCTCTGTGAGTGTCGTGTTGTCAAAGATCGGCATGCAGCTACCCACATTTTGGGCATCGTCAGGGGTCGAGCAAGCGAGTAGAGAAGACATCGGGAAGACATCGAGACAGCCGATATTCGCCCTACTCGTGATTGTTCGGCTTACCTGTTAGCATTCCGTCATTTTCGGATGTCCGATGGTAAATCGAAGGATGCTATCGCGAGGGAGGGGAGCAGCAGTGGGTCATGTTTAGCGTGGGAGACATCGGCAAGTTTGAGCCGACGCCACAAGACGCGTTCCTGATCCTGGACACAACCGTTCTCCGTTACCGCCAATGCCTGCGGCCTCTAGGTCATCGACAAACCAGGTGGTATCGCGCCTGAATGAGCCGCTAGCTATGGTGATGCCGATAACTATTCTCGGGCGGGAGCCTTTGTCGCGATATGTTCCAAGGTTGAAGAGCAACTCGGCACACTCGATTGATTATCGCTCGAGAGCATAGGATCACTATCAAAACATTTTTTTTTGTTTTCATATAGCTTCAAGGCTGAATCATCTGAGATTTTCGAAGGCGAGCATCATGTCTAAGCTTTTCGAACCGTTGGCTATTGGCCCGACCAAAATAGGTCACCGCGTAGCAATGGCACCCCTCACGCGGTTTCGCATGGATGATGAGTGGAAGGCGACTCCCATGAGTAAAGGTAAGATCAGTTCGTATGATCAAAACAACAAAATATCTTTGTAGACGAGTCTTTAACACTATCACAGAGTACTATGAGCAGAGGGCTTGCGTGCCAGGCACACTCATCATAAGCGAGGCCACGATCATTGCGAGGAACGCAGCTGGACGCCGGAATGTCCCGGGGATATGGTCTGAAGCTCAAATTGAGTCATGGAAGGATATCACGTCAATGATACACGCAAAAGGCTGCACAATATACTGTCAACTTTGGCACCAAGGTCGAAATGGAGAGCGCGCAGTCCTCGAAGCCGAAGGATTCAAATTGCTGTCATCGAGTGCGGTTCCTATCTCACCCGAGGACGATACGCCAGAGGCTATGACCGAGGAGGACATCCAGAATGTCATAAAAGACTACGCGAACGCAGCTAAGAGCGCCATTGCAGCTGGGTTTGACGGCGTGGAGATTCATGGCGCCAACGGATACCTTCCTGACCAATTTCTGCAGACCACCTGCAACCAGCGTACTGATCGCTGGGGTGGAAGTATCGAAAATCGCGCACGATTCCATCTCGAAGTAACAAAAGCGATCGTTGACGCTATTGGCGCTGAGCGAACAGCGATGCGGCTCAGCCCATACAGTGACTTCATCGGAATGTTAATGGATGAGCCCGAACCAACCTTTGAGTATCTTGTGAAAGAGCTCAAGTTGATTGGGCTATCGTTTCTCCACCTCATAGAAGCGCGCATAAAGGGTAACGATGACGCGGACTGCGGTGGCGAGAAATCGGTGGACTGGATGGTCAAGCTGTGGGACAATGCCAGCCCTGTCATTATTGCCGGGGGCTTCCTGCCCGATTCCGCGAAGAAGGCAGTGGACGAGACGTACAAGGATTACGATGTCATCATTGCATTTGGACGGTACTTTGTCGCCAATCCTGACCTAGTATTTCGCGTTAGGGAGGGCGTCCCTCTAGTCCGTTATGACCGCTCTGTCTTCTACACGCCCAAAACACCGAAGGGTTACATCGACTATGGGTTCAGCAAGCAATATCTAGAGGCAACTGCGAGCGCATGAAATACTAACAATTTCACCGATGTGCAATTAGGCTTTTATTTAAAGTAGCGCTTCTTTCAAACACTCTCACTATTTACTTACACACCCTAACCGTTGTGATTTATGCATTTTCCCACACTATATTCTCTCGCTTTCAGCAAGTCTCCCATCCTTCTTGTTCCAACGTTGTACGCTTCAGATACCCTCCTCGACCCACTTTCGGGCTTTTGCCACCCAGAAGTCCACGAGATTCCGCGCTACCAGATCTATCAGCATGTCAGCTGCAGTACGCGAAGCCGATGCTGAAGTAAGTAGAAGCCGCTTGAACTCAGCTTCATCGAATGTAGTACAGGTGGGGAAGAACTTGATATTAGGTAACCGCAATTGTTCGTAGACTTGTCCGTGGACGAGTTGGTATCCGCCCTTCGCCCTGAAGTTCCTGATCTCTTCCTCTACCTGCTCCCCGACTAGACTCTGAACGTAATGACCTCTCATGTGGTGGGTGATCTCCCGCTCAATTTCTCTTTCGCTCTTGGTGCGCTCAAACCATAGCCACTTCCCAGCTTCAGCGGCGATGTTCGCTCCAGCACTACGGAAGGCCGGTAATTCCCAGAACAATATGTAGTCCCTGTCTTGCCGGAGAGCACACCCATAGTACAAGCCTTGCAAGATAAAGTAAAGCGCTGCGTCCAGCCGGTTCATATCAAGGAAGAAGCCAGGCAGAATGTAGCGGACCTTAAGTTGAGGGCTTGCACGGCAGATATCTGCAAGTTGTGAAAGAGCCGTGTGCGGCTCAGACACTCGAGCAATATACTCGCTCGGATAGAGAAGCGATACTGTTGAGGAGGTCGAGGAATGCTCCATTGGAGAGGTGCTGATGGTGATTTGCTTTAAAACAACCGTCTTGAGATGCGGGTCTGAACCAATAGGATACGCCCTTGACCGAAACATAACCAGCTGTTGCGCAGGATAAGGCTGTTCGGAATTCTCCTGAACTATGCTGATGGTGTCGTTTAGGCGCAGCTCAAGCCACGCGGTCTCGTGGTATAGCTGCCGGCACACGAACTTGAGTTGGTTCGATGTGTCTCCGGTGTAGGGGATGATCTTGTTTGGATCTTTGAACAAGTACTCATAGACTTTGTTTCGAAGTTCAGCAGGGAGCTGGAAGATCGGAGATTGCGGCTGAGACATCGTGGTAGACTATGAGTCGTTAAGAAGTTGACTCGGCCGGAGTTGAGTCGATGGTGTGGTAAACTGGGTCATATTGTAGGAGCACCTTAGTTTATATACAAACGAGCATTAGGTCGGCGATGACTCAAGCAGCAACATGACTAATCTCGCGTTGATTCTAGTCAATAGTGAATATTCAGAGTGCTTGCGATGCGTGCGGGGCACAAGCAAAATCCGAAAGAGAGTGATTGAACTTCGTATCTTCCGTGACGGGATAACTCGCCTGTTGAGGAGCCTGCTGCTTTAGCAACGAGTTAAATTACTAGTGACATGCTTTCACACCTCCTGGCAATGTTTAGATATGCCTTGACACTGTACACTGGCACTAGAGATGAAAGGTGCGTGAAGGCTCTTCATCGACAAACGGTCATGTAGACGAGAGCTTCTAGGCATCCATCACTGAATACATCGGTCCTCGTTCCCTTACTAGGTAACATACCCAGTAACCCTACCATCAAACCGTAAAGCACGACATACTGTACCTTCATAGCGACCCACTGCATCTCAACTGCCACTATCACACAGCTTCAACTGCACTCCACGCGACATCGCCAACCCCACAACAACCAACCTGCGTACACTGGGGATATCCTCGCCTCCAACAGTTGTCCAAGATTTGAGTTTTTTGTGTTTTCCCGGCGAAATACGGAACATGATCTACGCTCTAGTTCTCACAGCCCCTGGGCGCACTCTTCACCACGTTTCCGAAGGCTATCTCGAATATCACGCCAAGTCCGCCGTCGCCCCACAAGCCAATGGCAATCTGGACAACGACTCGGAGCTAGCCCCCCAAAACTCGATTCTTTCACATGAGCTCAAGGGCGTATGCAAAGAGCTCTACGAGGAGACGAAATCGCTACGCCTCAAGTTTAATCCGAAGGTCATGTTCTCGAGTCATTCGGAAGACCAAGTCCCATCTACTGAGCGCTTTCTTCGCTTCTTCGCTACACTTCCTGCCGAGCAGCGCCAACTGGTCCATGAAGTGGAACTGTGTAGTGGTATTGACCCACGCCGCGCCCAGTACTTCACAGTTGATGATGGCAATCAACTGCTGCTTCACCTTGCCGATGTCTGTCGGTACAACCCCCACATCAACGTCAAGTACAGATTGACATGCTTCAATCGTAAGAATAGCTCCACTGCTGCTAGAATGGCATACAACGGGGGGAGGAAGAGGCTTAGCCTTCGATGTGAATGCATTGTCGAGACCATGGGACTCGACCCAACGGGCCGTCTCTTTGTCCTGATGGAATCCGAATATCTTGCTGCGATAGATGAACATGATGTACCCTTACCAGAACGAGACCTGCCACGCTTGGATATACCGAACCTTCGCTTCTACCCAATGTCTGACATCTTGTCCGATGCTGACGACATGATGTTCAAGAACTTTGGCGTCTTCTTCGGTGAGAATGGCCGAGACATGATGCCTTTCTGGGAGCAATTAGTACATAAGTGGCTATCGGAGGGGTTTTAAATAGGTGTTTATGCGTCATTTGAGCAACAGTACCCGAGTACGACGATAGATGAGAGACCCCCATTCGCCACATAGATTAACCAGCATTGAGTCATGACTCACAAAATCTTTCTCGATGAGTAACGTAAGTTTTTCAGAGTTAAAAACAAACAACCCTGAGTCTTGCCCAGCCATTCCTGCGTGAACCAAAGTACGAGAGCCTTGGAAGCCCCAGACCACACAGTATCAACACCAGCTTCGCAATCTCAGCAACCAAGTGACTTGACAGCATTTTCGACATAATCTCCACTTTCAAATACCTCCCAATCTCAAACCTTCTTCGGCACTTCCACCAGCCCCTTCTTCTCCATATTGCGCCACTGAATCGCCTTCGCAAGATGATACAGCACCTGAAGCGTCGGCATCGGCACACCAGCCTTTTGCCCTTCCCTCAACGGCTCGCCCAGCAAATTCTCAAACTCGATGAAATTCCCCTGACCACCGTTAGCAGCCCATCCTCAAACTAGCACTGTGAAATAAAAGGCTCACCTTCTCCAAATCCTGCTGCATGCTCGGCTTCAAATAACTCGTCAACGGATCCATCTCAATCGTCCTCTCCACCACATCTTCATCGAGCTGCACATCCGCACTGACTTTCGCCGCGCGCACAATTTCTCGCATCGCAGGCCGGACAAGCCCGTCGAGTGCTCCATCCGCCAACCTCACCCGTCCCGAATCCACCCCGACGATCCCACAAATCGGGTTCAAGC
>Ga0265780_10003943_pt1 | contig 19314 bp, 12 predicted proteins | sample P1T30metagenome_FD_192432 | JGI IMG/M metagenome (GOLD analysis project Ga0265780, IMG submission 192432) | Plant litter microbial communities from East Loma Ridge, Irvine, California - P1 T30 | ecosystem: Environmental > Terrestrial > Plant litter > Unclassified | place: USA: California...
ATCCTCCGCCCACGGGCCCCGATCTTCACCTGCCTCCAATAATCTCCCCTCGTTGTCGAAGCTGTATTTATACTTCATCTCCGTCTTCAATCCGCGCCCCTTCCTCACCTCCCCGGGCTGCCAATCGCGGCTCGTCTCCCTCGCTAGTTCCGCGAGGCGCTGCTCCGATACGTCGTCGGGCACGGGGAGGTAGTAGAGATTTGGTTTGACGGAGGATGTGCTGTGGAAGAGTTTATCGAGGGTGGTGAAGGAGGCGGAGATATCTGCTGCCGGTTGAGATACACTCGCCCTCGGGCCTGTGGGCGCATCTACAGGCGAAGCGTTTCCTGTGCCGATTTCTTGAAACACTGCTTTGTCGTCGCCGGGATATACGACTTCGAAGCGCTTCGTGGGGATCGGGCGGCCGGAGGCTCGCGCTTCCTTTTCGGCGGCGAGGGCGGATTCTTCTTGGGTTATCCAGTCCTCTACACTCTCTTCGGGCGCGAAGTCCACCCATAGTTCCTTCCTGTTTCCTTCGGGCGGCCAGATGGAGCCGTGGAGGGATGCTCGGGCCCGCGACGCGGCGGCTGTGGAGGTGAAGTGGACAAGTGCGTGCGTCTTCATGGCGTCGAGGAAGAGAGATTTGATGACTGATGCGTCTGGTGATGAGGACGGCAGGGAGGCGAGCGAAACGAGGTGCGCGCGCAGAGGTTCGGGGCGCAACGGACGCATGAAGTTGCGGATGTAGAGGGCTGGCGTGGCGGGGTGCAGGGCGGGCGCGACTGGTCTGTCGTCTTGAAGGGCGTCTGGTGTGGTGTCGTCGATGGTTGGGTTGACGAGGGTCTTGTAGCGATCGGCCTTTTCCTTCTTCAATGATCTGTTCTCGACTTCTGACTCCTGCGTGGGGGTCGCATCGTCCGGTCTCCTCTGCTCCATGACCACATCGTCGTCTTCCTTGAGATGCACTTCCGGCGCGGGTTCCGGACTTGGTCTCGGTTTCTTCGCTTTGATGTCCTGCAGTGGTGGGTCTGGCGAGCCACTCCGTCTCTTGCGCTTCTTCGAATCGGCTTCAAACTCCTCAGTGGGTAGTCTTGATGTTTCCGCTGTCGATCGCTCAGGAATAGGGAGTAGGTCTGGTTTCTCGACCGAAGGCTCTTCGTTAGCCACGGGTGTTGATGAGTCTTCCGCCATTTCCTCGTCTTGCCGCTTCAGCCGTAGAGCTTCAGCAGCTGGTCCTGGCGCATCTGGAAGGTAGTCGCTCGCAAGTTCCTCCTTTTGATCGCCCTCCACCTCAACACCCGCAGGCTCAGTGACATGCGGTTCAACAACATCCTCGGGATCGGCGGGCGCAGCGTTGAACACCTCGGCAGGTTGTATCGAGCCTGGTGTTGTTGTGTCCTCCGCCGTTTGCTCAATTACCTTGATCTGATCTGGCGGAGGCACGTCGCTATCAATGTGTGAGACATTTTCGCGGTTCCCGTCTAAAGTCGCGGTCGGCACTGGCGGTGGATCGCTCTGATCTGGTTGCGCCGGAGGGTCTGTCATTGCGTTAGCCTTGCGCCTGCTTGAATCGTTCAACAGCCATACCGCCGGCTTCTGAGAGCGCAGTTCCAGGTACATCTGGCTTTCCGTCTACGTCTTTCGCGTCTTCTTCTTCTCCCTGCGCGTCTGGCTCGGGCGCATCCTCGTCCTCAACCTGCGCAATCTCACCCTCAGCGTCCTTCTCCTCCAACTTCTCCACAATCTGCGCCTTCCGCGTCAATCCCGTACTCGGAATCCCGCGATCCTTCAATAGCTGGCGCAATTGCGCGACTGTTTGTTTGCCGTAATCCGCCATGTCGCAAAACTTCGGGATTTCCAAAGTCGTGGGAGTGTTGCGCTCGCTTTGAGACTGGGAATTAGAATCGTCAATGTGACAGCGCACTGTCTAAGAACGTTTGGTGAAAGGAGCGGAAGAATGTGACTGCGGTTGTTAGTGGATGCGAACGGTTGCGCGCCAATCAAAGGAAAGCTCACAGGACACACGCGTCGGGGAAATGCTTGGCACTGACATCACACAGGGGTCCCACGTTTTTGTGGGGAAGGGGCTGAAGCTTGACCAGGTGCATAATTGCTTGTACGCCGAGTCACGTAGATAAGATGATATGTATTCCTTCAGTATGTATACAAACGAGAGAACGAAGGAGTGGCTCGCTGGCCACGACGCGGGTGAGATTGAAACGGCAATGCTAAACCCAGCACAATTGACCCAAGCATTTGAACAAAAGAACCAATTGACGCCGTTCGCGATGCATGTCTTCTAATCAAACTTCTTCCAGCCCAAGTTTTGCCTCATATTTGCTCCTCTCTTGGACTTTTTGTTCGTGTTTTCGCCTTGTCCTTTTCTACCTTCTCTTTCAACGCTTTCAGTTTCTCTTCTGTAATGCGGATCGCTTCGTCCATTTCGCGCTCCTTCATGTTCGCGGGCGGTATGCGGACTTGGTCATCGACGTATGGGTGTGTCCTCCCACTTACTACGGATGATTGTACGCGATCCAGGGCGACACGGTCTTCCAGCCATTTCCACAGCTCGGATTCTTCGTGGCGCCAAATCTCGTCATATGCGATTTGTCTTTGAGCGGCAGACCACTGGTTTGGACCGGCAGCTGTGGATGCCCCGCGGAAGAACCATGAGTAGACCAGCAACACTCCCATAAGTGGAATAATAATCTGCGGCGTGAAGATGAACTCCAGAATATCTGCAACGGGTCCCAAAAGGCTGCGTAACGGATCCAACATGCCCCAATCGCTCTGTTTTGCTTGGTTGGTAGGCGCTGGAGCAGAAACCGCCGCTGGTGCTTCGTCGAGGATATTGGCTTTGGATCGCTTCTTACCCTTTCCACCCTTTCCTAGTCTTGCAGGTGCGGCTTTGGCGGTCACGGCGGTGCGGAGAGCGGTCGTCAAAGAGGTAGCATACGACATTTGACCATCGTTTGCGCCTTTCTCAATGGGCCCTAGACAGTCAGTATAGTTTCAGGATGTGTGTTGTTCAATCTCATCTCACCTCTCAACCAACTCTTGCCGCTCCATTCTACCGTGAAGGTCATGATGAGCCGCGTGCTGTTGTTCGGTCCCCACATCAGGCAGTAGCGCGTCTTCGTGAGGAAGATGCTTCCACTAGGCACATCTGGAGTGCCTGTACTGCAAAGCACAGTGATTGCCTTCTCCAGATCGTATTGCTCCAAGGTCATGGCAATGTTGCACTTTGTCTGGCGCGGACCCACTGGCGCGAACAGAGGTTTGATGTATGAATAGTTGAAAGATTTCTTTTCGTCTCCGAGTCCTTTCTTATCGTCCTCCATTTGTAGGTCTGTAGACTTCTGATCCTCAAGCAACCATTTTCGCATAAAGGCTCCAGAAGCAGGTCCAAACATGAGGCTGTGTACCTTGCCAAGAGGAGCTGGGATAGTCGTGTCGATAAGGAGTTTGTCATAGTGCTGGTCGCTGTCCCCACATTCCGTTGGGCCATGTGTCGCAGCGCCGGCAAAACCTTGACCTGCAGCTGCAGCGCCGCCTGTTGCAGCTTTGGCAGCCTCTGTAACCTCACCGCCACCACCAAATGCTTGTGACACTGCTGCGCTCACTTTTCGCTGCCCTTCGCCACCAACAACAGAGCCAACCTCGCTGCCCGCCACGCTCCCCTCGCCAGCTTCAGTAAAGCTACCGATGCCGTCGTCTTCTTCCGCGTCTTCGTCATAGACATCGTCGTCCGTGTCTTGCAGAGATCCGTCGTCGCTGCCAACAGACTCAGCTTTCTCGGTCTTGTCACCGGTGCCGCCAGTGTCTAGCGTAACGCCGTTCAATGAGGATTTGAGATTTGGGTGTGAGATTTTCCAGATGCCGATAATCAGGTCATACGTGGAATCTCGTGCTAGAAACGATGCGAAAACGTTTCGTGCGTGTAGAGTCTGGATCACGATGGCATTCGGGAACAATACTGCAGTCGACTTCTTCTCTACTGAGACAACCTCATCAAAGCTAATGACGAGGTTCGTGACCCAACCGAGAATGTTGCTGGAAAAGCAGAGATGGCCCTCGGATACGTAAAGCCTGCCGTGTAGCAGAATCTCTTTTTGTAAAGCCGCACTGTAGTCCTCGATCAAGTAGTCGTCCTCTGGTACACTCTTGAAAAAGTTGTGGAAATCTCTATTCCGCTTTGGTGATGCGACTGCAAATCCCGTCCCATTAAGACGGTTTCCATTCATCGCGGCACTCGGGGCTAGAGTGGATGTGCTGCTAGTTATAGCAGCAGCAATGGTGTTCCCAGTAGCAGCAGAGCTCCCCCTATGTCGCCTTCGCCGCCCATCACTGATACGACTGCGTATACTGCTCTGCCTCTGGATGGAAGACTGTGCAGGGGAGTCGGTAATCTCAGGCCGTCTCTGCGGAGAACCAGCGCCTGGCAATGATGATCCTGAATTACCTGTGTGAGACCGTGGGCGATCATTCATAACAGAAGCGGGTCCGTCTGCAGCGTACGCAGCCGAAACAGCTTGTGTGGCTGCCACATCTTCCGCCTTCGCGGAGGCCTCGTCCGTCTTCGCGGCAACGTTTGTAGAGGACGACATTGGGCTGACCTCGTTATCTGTGATTCCCAGATGGGCCAGGCTCAAGTTCCCAGACCCAAGAGTCTCTACAGCTGGCCTGCGCTTTTCTACGTCCGCGTTCTGGTCTGCGCTTTCTGGGCCAATTACTTCTTCCACTCCGTCTTCCGTATCCTTCTCTTCTCCTTGCGACTGCTGATTCGACCTGCTTTTCGTGGGGTTGTTGTTGACGATTGTGTTGCTGAAGTTATTCGCGGCGTTCTGCGCGGCAGAAAATACGGAAGCAAAGAAACCGCCCGGGTTCTGGGGAGCGAACGCAGTCCCACCAGGGGTTTTGGCTTCCTCAGGATGGGGTGTAAGCGGCGCGGTGATGGAATTGGAAAGCTTGCTTGGAGGATTGGTCGCGGATCGCACACGTCGGTGTGATATCATGTTCCCCGAGGGGGAAACAGTGACGTTCGGATTTGACTGCGCTGTGTTTTGCTTCACTCCGTCCGGCGAGCTTGTAGGACGTGTGGGCGAGACTGGCTTCCCATCGGTGGGAGTTGGTGGTGTGATCAAAGTCGTAGGCGCATCGGCGAGGTTCGGGGGTGTGGCAGGGAGCGTGGTAACGATGCGCTTCGGCGCGATAGAACGAAGGGATGTCGTCGACTGCGTGCTGTCTCCAGTGTGTATCTGCGGGGGAGATGCGGTGATGGGTTGGTCGAGAATCTTGGCCTCGCGCTTCTTTCCTCCAAAGAGCGCCCCTAGTCCACCACTTGAGCTTGGCCGTGCACCGTCAGCGTAATCTCCTGTCTTTGGAGACGCTGGCCGTCGGTTGGGCGCGAATGCCTCTTTCAGCCTTCCAACTGGCGACGGCGAGACTCCTCGCTTGTTAGGGGTGCCGGTGGTGTTCACGTGTCGAGCGGGGGAATCTTCGGGGGCTAGAGGATCGGCGAGGACAGCATCGGTGGTGGATTCAACCGACTCTATCGTCTCGGAAGTTATGAGCGGCGAGGACAGCGTGAGAAGGCCGGTGTGGGACGGATGAGGTGAGATGGACGGACGCTTCGGGCTTGTTCCGGTCAGCAATTGCAACAAAGAAAGAAATACAAGACAACAGCGCGGTGTCGCAAGGAGCGCTGAAGAAAGTGAATGAAGCGAAGGATAAGAATGGAATTGAGAGTGGTTGCGATGATGATGATGAATGATGTCGTGGGGAGAGACAAGCACCAATGGACCGTGCGCTTCCAGGCACATCCGAGGCCATCGCAACCGCAGACACAGTATGACAGGAAAGACAACTTACGTCGTATCTGCATCAGAGTCTTCTGTCAGCAGACTGCTGGCGGCACTCTTGTGCAGGCCGAGCGAGTCGTCGCTGTAGTTCCGTATCGGAGGAACGGGTGGTGGTTCATCAGCGGTCTGTGATTCAAGGCTGGTATGGCTTGTAGTCGATTTCCTCCGCTTATTACGGCCCTTAAACATCCTGGACATTCGAATGCGGTGCGCAGAGGACGTGTCGCTGCGGCCATCGTCCGAGTTGCGGCTCTTCAGTTTGTCGCCCAGCGCGCCGTCTGTCGATTTGTATAGCTCATCGTCGTGGGTGTCACTGCTGATGGACACAGTGGACGATTCTGGGCCTTTTGAAGTCGCGCGGCTGGGTGCGAGATTGTCTGAGTTCAATGGACTGCGTGAGCGATCGACTGCCGCCATGGCGAGCTTCGCATTCAGTGCGCGCCGAGGTTTGGGTATATTATAGTCCAGAGGATCGTGGCAGTGGAAGCAATCGCGGTCAAGCTCGCCTCAGCAGCGTAGCTGCCTAGTGCACCTATTTATAGGTTGCGCGCTATAAGTAGTTAAAGTAAAGGATCTCTGCTATTTAAGATACTAGCACCTGTTATATACAGAGAGCAACGTAAGTTGCCTAAAGTATGTAGCTAAGGCTTAATTAAATACCTCTAGGCAGCCTATGCAGCTGCTTAGAGCTCTTAGCAGTAATGCTAAGAAATGCTTACTAGAAAAGAAAAAGTAAAAAAAGAGAGAGTAAAAGAGAGAAAGAGTAAATATTTATGCGCTACTGCAGGCGCTTACTAGCGCCTGCAGATATTCTAGTAGAACTCTATTGCCTTAAGAAAGTTGCTAAAGATCTCTAAGTTAGTAGTAATAGTGTTTAAGTATTTAAGACTCTCTCTAGTAGTATCTAGAAGAGCGTAGAGCTACTATAGCTATTACTAGAATAAGTCTTAAGTAGCTAGATAGTAGTTATTAGAAAGAGGTTATTATTTCTAAATTAAGGTTTCTGCATTAGGATTACCCCTATTACTATCTAGCTAATTCTCTGCCTACGGGTTCCCTTTGACTTAAAAATCGTAGTACGTCTTATAGGGCATGTTTAGCGAAACCATCACGTCTTTTCAAAGCCAGGTTCCTCGACTTCAATATCGCCTTCAGCATCAACATCTGCATCACCACTCTCGCTACCCTTCGCTGTCTCTCCAGCCTTGACTTCTGCCACTCTCCTCTCCCGCCGCTCCTGTTCTTTCTTCCTTGCGCCAGCTTTCAACTTCTCCCACTGCTCGCGATATCTCCCAATGACCTGATTGTTCTTCTCGTTTTGTTTGACGAGGCGCTCGTTGTTGCTCATCAGGTCGTCGACTTTGGCGGTCTGGTTGGCGAGTAAGGCCTCGAGATCGGCGATTCTGCGCGCCGTGTCGGAGTCCGGCCGAGGACCGGGGGATGCAGGTTGGCTCGAAGGTATCGGCGGTGATGGGAGCGCCGGGACAGCATTTGAGCCCTGAGACAAGGCTTGAGCAAGAGCGCTTGGGTCACTTGGTCCCCGACTGCCTGGGCCACGGGCTCGGAAAGACTGTGCGAGCGCGTTGAAGCTGTTTTGCGAGTTGAGCTCCCACATCTGAATGCGCTTGGCCTGTTTATCGACAAGATTCTTCAGCGTTTCGTTTTCAAGAGCGAGTTCTTCCATGGTCTTCAGCCCAGAACCGCGTCCTGCTGGGATGCTACGTTGCGGTGTGACTCCTGATCCAGACCTCGAACGCGCATGCCGGGCTTTCGTGGGAGACGGTGGACCAACATTCTCGCGCGCATCGACAAACTCTTCGTGCGAGCTTCCTTTCATGGAACCGGAACCTTCGTCGATCGAGTTCATGTGCTGATTTTGTGCATCCTTCTTGTTTTGTAAGATACTGGCATAGGAAGCCGTGCCAGGTACGAGGTAGAAGCTCTCGTTAGGACCCATGGGAGCAGAGCCATCTTCTCTCAGAGCGCGCAGAGCAGGCTTGCTAATGAGGGCGGCGAGGTCAGGCACTGATGATTTGACGGTGCGCGAAGCTTCGGGTGACCGTGTGGTGGACTTGGGTCTTGGCTTCTCTTCCTTGAGCGGCTCCGCGGCTGGCGTGGGCGGCGTAGGATTCAGCGGAAGGGATGTGAAGGCGAGCGGGGCAGATATGGTCGAGATGATGCCCCCAAATGCTGAGTAGAAGCGACGGAAGTTGTCTTCAGCTGGAGGTGAAACTGGTGGAAGGGTTCCTGGGCCCTTTTGCTGCTTTGACGCATCTTTTGACTTCGCCGACGCTGCCTTGCGTGACTGTTGTGCAAGTAGATCGCGCACTGGCGTCGCCCCTTGTTCCTCACGACCTCCTATCGCACCGGCTACATTAACAGCCGTCCCACTTGTGGTCCTCCTCGATGTAGGTATGCCCCGCTTTTCAGCGAGGTTGCTAGCTATCGATGACTGCGGCAGTCTGCGGCGCGATGGCGGGGCCGTCGATGATGTAGTGGATGAGGATGCGCTTTTGCTCGCTGCGCCTTTGGATGTTGCGCTCTTCGCAGTGCTCTCGGAGCCTGAGGTCGTGGTGCCGCTCTGCTTCTCCTTGCGCGGGGCTTCTTTGATCAGCCCCGCGAGCTGTCGGTGGTGGTCTTCGAGAAGACTGAGGATGCGCAGGGCCTACAGATGTGTTAGACTGCTCTTTTGTGATATTAAAGCTACCATACCTCGGTATTGTGAGTGTCTGAGACAGCTTCATGAAAAGCAGACGCTGCATCGTCGTGTTCCTGCCCGGCAGCGGCTACTCTGTTATCGAAGGTCGCGGTCGCGGCGGTCCGGACATGGTCGTGAGCTTTGGTGAGGGCTGCCGACTCCATCGCTGCGTCGTGGGTATGCGAACATCTTCATGTGTAGGTGCAGTCGGTGTCGTGCGCAAGAGTGCAGCGTGCAACTGTCACGTTCGCCTGTGCTGTGAGGCGCTAGTAGGCTGCGCTATGACGCAGCGGACCTTAAGTACTTCACAAGTCAGCTTCATGCCCAACAACAGAGAGAAAGACCTACTTCTGCATGTTGTTGCGCTGGAACTCAGACCCCATCTTGTAAGTTTCTGCAGTTGAGCAGACATGCTGGAACTGTACACGCTATCGCTAGACTTTGAGTGCAATGGTAGAACTCCGCGTATAGCCTCAGGCTGTTGAACGGGCTGTCGCCGTCACTGTCTGTCGTAGTACACGGCCTGCGGTCTGTATGTCAGACTCATCTATGCGCAATGGCGGGACACTTAGCTTTGCTGTACCCCAGTCCAGTCTACCGGATCTTTGGCAGGACATTGCGCTTCACGGCATGGACTCGCACCTCGTGCTGTGACAACTTTTCTAGATCAGGATACAGCCGCGAGCACTTGAACATGCCATCCGATGTATACGGCCAAAGCTCATATCCGTGTTGTTTTTTGCAGTGTACTGGCATCAGCGCCTCGCTGTGCGGATCGTCCTCTTCCGTACAACAATCTGCACCGGCTGCAGCCCAGGCACATTTTGCCCTGAAAGCGCATGTCAAGCGGAGCCTGAGATGACTTGGGAAGGTTTTCCAGCACTGTGTAGACGGATCAGTGGCATCGTAACCACATCGATACCATCCAGGCGGGACTGCATCGTTGTAGTGAACTATAGATAGATGTTTGTAAAGATTGCCAAACTCGAAGAACTCGGTTTTTGTATCTCCATACGGGCACAAGAATCCGGTCTTGGGTTTGTCATGTGATTTGGAATACTTGCTCTTTCGGCCGGAAAAATCTTCAGTTGTCCATGTAAGCCCGGCTGCTACGCAAGTCACACAGCTGCACTTGATGCTCAAAGATTTTCCTTGCTCTTTCAACCATTTTTGCCCATGTTTTCGCCCCCAGTGAGCTCTTGCAGTTTTCCGTAAATACCTTTGGCATTTGCCATTAAGCACAGCAGAGCAACCTGGCTCTTGACAGCTCACAGCATAGCCGCCGGTCTGTTTACGCATTATCCAAGCAGGTTTTCGGGGCGAGTGACTGCCAATATGATCGGCAACGCGATTTTCCAAATGCCATACGGATCTGTCTGTTGCAGTGTAATGACACAGAGGACAATCGAATGATAGTTGTAAGTTGTCGCTGGTGTCCGACGGCAGATCGACTGGCCCTTCTGATGGACCCAAACACTCCTTCCGCTGATCAACGTCGTCTAAGTAGGGCATGTTGATCGTTGGTATATACATGGCTGCATGTATGATGACATGGGGATTCGAATCGCTTCTCCCGGCCGCGCGGAGATAGAGATCGACCCACGCCTGAGCAGTGTGCTTGATCTGATCCCGATCGAAAGGTGCACCACACTTCCCACCTGACCAGCGCATAATGAAGATGATTGATGGCTTCACGTCGCTTCGCTCTCCATACTCGAGACGCTCAAATATAGTCGTGGTTTTCTTCAGTGACTCGATTTCGTCGACCTCTGCTTCTAGGTCATCGTCCAGATTCTGACCGGGTCCAGGATGGTCGACATAAGCTAAGCCGGGCTTGCTCTGGACGGGTGGACTGAAGATAACTCGTTCAGCGTTGAGATTTTGTTCCAGTAGAGCTTGCTCGGCCTCGGCCGCCAGGGACTTGGGGTTTAGTGACTCTGCTTCAGCGGCCAGCGCCCTCTCCAGCTCTTCCTGAGCCTCTCTCTGCTGTTCATAGTCCCTCTCCTTTTGTGCTTCATCAGCCTCCTGGTGTTGGAGGGCATCGAGGAATTCTCGGAGCGAGAGAAGACTATCCGCACCCATGCGGTTATTCTGGAGGACATACGCGCACTGCCTCCGGAGATACTGACCAAATTCGTGCTTTTCATCGTCATCATAAAGATCTCTCCATACCGGCTTATTGTAAATGCGCTGGGTTGCGAAGTAGAGCGCAAAGGGCCCACAGTCGAAGCTGCCGTACTGTTGCGGGCAGGGCACGACCTCGGCTTCCAGTTTGTGCGGATCAAATCCTGCCAACGGCGAGTTCGGCCGCAGGCTTGCCAGATAGATGACCTGAGGAAGTACTTTGGTCACTGCGTTGTAGGTAGGACCTTTTTCGCTTGCTGATGGTAGGGAGTTGTAGTAGATCAGTTTGGCCGGCTCACTCGATGTGGCTCGTACAAACTCGACCGTCACCCAATGTGCCGCGGAAGGATTGATCACTGCCACCATGCGGTTATGAGTCTCCTTCATGTCTGTAAGCGGCCAGCCCAGCTCAGGTGTCTCTCCTCGGTTTGCGGCAGCAAGTTGCTTTTCCCAGATCGCGCCGAAGTCCTCGCTGAGAAAGAGGTCCAAGTGGCACTCGATATGAACATCGTCCGGCTTTCCAGTATCAAGATCCAGCACTGTGTGCATCACATTGTCTGTGAACCACGCTTCATTCTCATAACCTTCTAGATAATGCAGTGAAAGCACATCATTAAGACGAAGAGTCCAGTCTGGCGCGATAGTGAATTCGTAACGAGAAAGCTCCACCCCTGAGGTCTCAGAGCACTCCCTCATGAAGTTGAGAAGATTTAGCACGGTCCTGCCAAGAAGATCATCGTGTGTCGCGTCGTCGATGTCTTTCATGATGATATCTTGGACCTCTTGTGCCGATAGTACAGGCTTGCCTGGGCCTTTGACGTCGTCAAAATATGGATCCATGGCATCGTCCTCACCATCGGGGACCCAGTCGATATCATCCTCGCCATCAGGCAGGCCTTCCATGTCATCGTCCGACTCCTCGCCAGCCGCTTCTTGGGGGTCGTCATCTGCGGTCTGACCAACGAGCTTGTCACCAGCGTCCGGGAGGCTATCCAGGTTATCATCGTCCGCCTCACCAGCCTGATCTTGATGGGGTTCGTCTACGGTCTGACCGACGAGCTCGTCACTAGCGTCCAGGAGGCTAACCTGGAGGCTATCCATCTTTTCGTCTTCGGCTTCGCTAGCGGGATCTTGGTGTGCGCCAACTGCGGTCTGATCAGTAAGCTCTTCCTCATTACCGAACAGCATTTCCATGTCATCGTCCGTATCTTCATCCATGACTTGACCAGTGAGCTCGCAGCCAGCACCGAGTTTGTGGCTAATCTGCGTCTGCTGTCCTTCTGGCTTGGCCAGAGTTTAAGGAGTAGGCAGTTGAATTGCCTCCTTGCTAGTCTGCGCTGCCGGTGTTACATGAACTGCAGTTACCTCTTCAGCCTGGACGACTGGAGTGGGAGCTTCTGTGGTGGCCAGCTCTCGCTCAGGCTTTGCTGGCCCCTGAGGCGGTGGAGGAGGGGCCATCTCCAGTGGATCTGCTTTGCCGTTGGAAGGGCGGCAGGGAGTTTCCAAAGGTCGGTGACTCTTGCGAGGTGGAGATCGGGGCCGGTAGCTGTCCCCCCGGGGCAACGACACTGATCGAGAACGGCACCTCTCGTCTCGTCGCGAAGTGCTGTAGGAGTCAGGAGCCCCTTTGAGCGAGCGCGATCGACGTCTGTCATTGCGACGAGCAGTACTGTAGCGATCTGGAGTACGGTCAGGGGAGCGAGATCAACGATTGTATCTACCTCTAGGAGATACTGCGGCGGTCTGAAGTACGGTAGGCAGATCTACCGGGCGACGATATTGACCTGGAACGACGCCTAGCATCACGCCTCAGAGTGCTGTAGTAGTCTGGCGTCCTCAACCCACCTGGCCGCGACCTCGATCGACGTCTGGCATCACGCCGTGAGGCACTTTGACGTTCTGGCGTGCGGTAAGGCGAACGAGAACGACGACGGTAGCTACCACCACGAGGCAACGACCTTGAACGTGAACGACGTCTCTCGTCTCGCCGTGAAGTGCTGTAGTAGCCTGAAGCCCGGTTCGGTGAGCAGGATCGACGTCTGTCATCACGCTGTGAAGCACTCTCGCGATCTGGAGTACGGCGAGGCGAGCGAGATCGATGGCTGGATCTACCTGCGGGCGACCTTGACCACCGTCTATCATCACGCCGCGAAGTAGTGCGGCGATCTGATCGGCTAATAGTCTCCAGATACTGAAGCTCGCCTGGTGTCAGCGGCTTACGAGTGCCCTCTTTGAGTGCGCGGCGCTCGTTCTTGCCTGGAAGGTTCAAGGCGGGCACTCGGTCTGATGCTTGGTGACGACCTGCCCTTGGCCGTGACCGTGACCGTGACCGTGACCTTGAACGAGGACGAGGACGAGTACTAGATCGTTCTGGAGACTCAGGCTGTCTGCCATTACCGATTTCGCCCCGCTGCCTGCATCCTGGCTTATTCACCTCGCGGTGAGTGCCATGTGAAGACATCTGGAAGAGAAAGGGGAGAGAGAGAAGATTAAACGACCGAAGGCATAACCTACGGAACGTTGACCGGGTTAAAACCAACTTCAGTTCTCGAAGAGAACTTCTGCTAAGACTAGACCGGGGCGAAAACACCTCACTTAAGAGTTGTGATCTGACACGCACCTCATTTAAGAGTTGCGGCCTGGCTTCCGTACTTAAATTCTCAGTGAAGACACTAAAAGGCTATGCCGGGATGAAACCGACAAAGAGAGGCAAGGAGGAAAGCAGAGAGGTCGCGCGGTGAAGCCACCTTGAAGTGCTTCGCGCTACGAATTCGTGAGGAAGGAGCGCGGGTGTGACGCGTTCACGCGCTCATGAGGAAGGAGCAACCACCAGATACCTCACCGAATTTGCTCTCGAGCAGCAGATGAGTTCCTACTGCTTTTCAATAGTATTCTATAATGTATCAAGGAAACTTAGGCCGTAGTATCGTCATATGAGATGTCGGGGCGGTCACGGATTATAATTGAGCGCGTAGAACTCAAGCAAACTATGGATTTTTACAGCTTCGGAATTCGCTCGAATGGTTGAGAGTCATATCACTTTGCACGCGGTCGTTGAAATGAGAAAAGATTGCAGCTAAAAGATGCCAGACACACGATACATGCGAGATTCATAACTTCGATTGCTACATACATGATTGACCATCAAGCCTTGATGCCATATCTCTGCATCACGCAGCATTGCGACGTTTGTCTTTCCATCAACCCATCTTTTTGTTCCATGCGTTCGCACCACATCTCCCGTCTACTGAAAGCTGTGTTGTTGCCCAACCATGACAAGGTACTCCAGCGACGAGAAGCACTGACATTTTATGTATTAGCTTGTGAACTGGATAATTGAAAGGACACGTACGGAGATCGATCGCAATCGAAGATGCCAGTGCCTCCGGGGCAGAGTTGAAATTAATGTGGGCCCTACAAGATGTGGACTGATCAGCATGGACCTCTGTGATAACCGTGTAGATGGTGAGTAGTGAATGCTTACTTGAGTGTGTGGCAGCGTTATACCTTCCATGATGGCTTGCCTAGTGACTTGGTAGCAAGAAGAGGTAGTAGTCGATGGCCTTCTTGAGGTGGCGTCGAAACGGAAGCAACTCGACGAAGTATTGGTGGGAATCTTTGATGGACACTCCGAGCTAATGGCGGGACGTAGCTGGCTGTAGCAATTATTTGTCGTGTGAAAGTCGCTCCAGTCCGACTTGATGAATAAGCCAGGCTGGTGAATAGGATTTTCCTCTGCCACTCCGCCGCAGTAGTGGTACAGAAGGGAGAGAAGTATGACCACTTCAGGGTGAGAGACCCCGCTTGGTCCAAAGAGAGCAGAGTTGGTGCGATAATCGTCTCGGAGACAGCCCGCAGCTGTTCGACTGGATGGGCTCAGAGCCACATACGTGGTTCCCATGTTGGGGGAAAGCGATTTCCGATGAGTTCACTCGACTTAGAGCCGAAGTCGCGTGCATCCGAGTTGCATGGTGAGTCGGTCAAGCTGATCAGGCAAGTCGCTGTCCAGAACCGTGACTCTGTGAGGCTTCCTCCATCGTTGAAGTAGTTGTCGCGATAGCTGATATCCGTCGTCGGTAAATTGCCAGCACACATTCGTGGGGAGGACAGGATCGGTAAAGTAGTTTCGAGACTTGATGAACTGGGATTGCGCGTATCCAGGATCGACTCGTATCGCACGGCTATACGTGTCGCCTTCGGCAGTGACAGCAGGACGATGCTGATCCTGGAAATCCTAGAGCAAACCCGATGCGCTTGTCATAGACGTCGTCGTTGGCGGATTTTGATTTTGTGACATTCGTGGGCGCACCCTCGCATATAACGTCCACTTCGATGGAATCAGTACAGTAGTTTCGCGACTTAAGCCAGATGAATTGCGGGTGTGCATATGCAGGATCGAACAGTATCGCGTGGCTGTACTTCTCGCCTTTATCGGTAGCAGCAGGAAGATGATGATCTTGGAAACCCAGAGAGTCTTACAGAGGTGCTTGTGGTGCCCCAAGTAATCTTCTGGCATGCCTTCAAGCAGTACAGACTGGGCGGTGACCTCCGCGCAGCTCGGGACAGATGCGCAAAGGTGTATTTTTTGTGGTTGTAGCGAGAGCAACCGTGATCGGCTTTGATGTTCGGAGGTAGATGTGACATGTGCTACCCATGATCATGACTGGAGGTGCTGTGACGGAAAGAAGTGCTTGTGGTGTTTGTGTCTTGTCGTGATGCTCGAAGCCAAAGTTTCTGCTTGTCGATTGACTTTGCGGTTCCCACGTAAATCTGGCACAATTAGTAACTATCCCAAGATGCAAGACAGCATAGAAAGAACTTACGTGACACACACAAGCATAAGTGTTGGTCAACGGCCCCACACGTGGCCATGTAGCATGAGGCACATGCTCCATTTGTGTTGAAATGGATCCCCTCCGTTGACAGTCCCTTGTTTCCAAGTATTCTCACACCCACCCTACCACCCAAAATCTCTTAACCCACCCTACCACCCAAGACCGCCCGATCAATCAAGAGGCTTATGCAGCAGAAGCGGAGCCACCAGAAGCATTGTCATCGCCTCGGCCGTAGTCGTCATGCTTCTCTCGATGCTTCTTGCCTCTGCTCTTCGGCTTCTTCACGCCAGCCGGCGCAGCCACGCCACCTGCCTTGAGCGTGCCCTTGTTGTCGCGGTTGCCAGCAAAGTTGACATTCGCAGGCGGTGCGTTCCTGCTCTTGGCGAGGCCTGCAGTCGATGGTCGCGTGCTAACTTCGTGCAGTAGCCTCTCATTCTGCCTCACCGGCGCACTCATGGGCGCATTGGCAAATGACGAGTTCTTGACTAGCTTGAGCCTGAAGGCAAGTTCTTTGGCAGGCTTGACGCGCCGTTCCCTCCATACTTTGCACTCCTCTGGTGTCAAGATCGAGTCAGTCGCCACCAGGGTCTTGACATGGTCGAAGAACGCGCCATGCTGGTGGATGAGCGGATGCTTGTCTTGGATCGCCTGCGCAAAGAGATTGAAGGAACCGACAATGAATCGAGACACGCGCTGGCGAGTGATGGAGACATTGTAGTTCTTCCGGGAAGCGACGAAGCCAATACTCAGGGTCTCCTCATTCCCCAGACGAGTCGTCCCATCGCCAACTACAGTGCTGTAGATGGCTATGTTCTTCTCACCACCCTGCCAGGCGCTCGTGGTATTGACGACAATCGACAAGGCATCGACAACATCTTGCGTGATGGACTCTTGACCGGCGACTTTCGCTCTCAGAGCCTTGCGAATAGCCGAGACCTGCCCAATGTAGTTGGTGATGATGATGAAGTCACCAGGTAACTTATCATGCGACGGCCGGTTGTCTTGGCTGTTTGCTTTGCGGGGTCGAACATGAGCATATCCTTGACAAGCCAGGCGACCTCCTCCGCCTCACGGACATTGTACGAGGTCGTGCTACCCTCCTGCAGCTCAGACTTGGCGTCGACGGCAATGGCGATTTCGTCATAAGTGCCCTTGAAATCTTCCCTTGTATGCGCCGCGACATATGCTTTGAGAGTTGTGCGCAGCTCTGGGAATCGTGAGCCTGCCAAAGGGTGGCTTTTGACACGGCCAGCATAGCACCACTTTGATGGCCACGCCGATAGCTTGCTATTCATACGGAAGCATTCGTCGAGAGTGAAGACATCCATAGATATCGACTCCTCTGCTTGGTTGATATCGACTTCCGCAATTTCTTCGAACACGTTCCGAGCCAGCAATTTGTACCCAACATTAGAGTCCTTGCCAACGATCGTGCCCTCGCCCTGCATGAAGTCTCCAGACCAAGTGATGTGACCAATGCGTCCCTGGAGCGATCCGAGAACAGTCGGAATGCCGGCACGGGTCTCACGAGCAGCTTCGTCGATGATGAGCTCATCCCAGAACCCGCTCTCGACGACGAGAGGATGCGCCGAAGTCGACAAGGTGCAGAAGCAGAACTTGACCTGTTGGAAGAAGACGGTAGAAAGATGGGCTTCCACGGCGTTCAGATGCTTCTTGGCCCTCTCAAGACCCTCTCGATCATCGTTGATGGTCCGCACGATTTCCTGAGTCTCCTTGTAATCGTTTGCGAGCGTGAACAACTTCGAATCCTCGGTGTCGTAGACCTTGTCGCTAGCCCAAGTCTCGATGCGCTGCAAAAGCTTGTACCCAAACGTGAGATGGTACAGCGGAGACTTGTCACGAAGCTTGGCATCCCGCAGGTGAGCTTGATAGATGTTGTTCTTATCATTGAGCTCCTTCTCGCCATCGATTTGGCGACGCTTCAGCTTCAAGGCACCACCGGGCGTTGATTGACCGCCCGTCAAGTACACAATCTCCCAATCCCTCAATCGCTTTGACTCTGGGAGACTGTCGTTGTGGGAGAGGCATATTCGTGATGATGCCGGCGATTCAAGCACTCATTGACAGAGTGATGGTGCATGTCAGCGTGTGATGGAGCAAGCATGTCACCCACCGCTCGAGACTCCGAGTCGACAGTCCTGTCGACGTAATATGCTCCCAGGCTCCCTTCAGACGATCTGGCACTCTACGATGGCTTCAAACCGAATCCGAAGGCCGGATTCGTCGACGAGTTCAAGCGACTTGCAGAGTATAAAGGCTGGGACGAGGTCGAGCAGAAGAAACAGCGACTTAGTTTATTCCAGCAAGTTCCGAGGCTATTATAGAGAGGATAGCAAGTCGCTCAGTGAATGACGTAAGCTGTGCGGTGTCTGCCTTGTTCATCCTCTTCCCATGACTATCGATGGCTGCAGAGCTGTATGTCGACGTACCAAAGGATCTCAGCTGCATCTTATCCTTCGGCTTCGTGGTGGCAGACCCTCGCCAGAGGAGATGGCAATAGCGGTAGGTGGTCAGATTCGCTAAATGGCCAGCACTGGTTACCCAATCGTACGACGGTATTCAACATACAGGTCCTTAACTCTGCTAGGTACTAAGAAGTTACTAGCCGCAAAACTCTCTTAAGTCCTATCAACGCGCAGACGTACAAGAACCACAGCCTTCCATTCTACGAGATGTATGAAGAGCTGAGTAGCGTATCGGGAGACTTCGACGCCGTCAAATCGATTGGTCAGATTGACAAGAAGAAGGATAAGGAGGTTATACCCACGACTGTTGCTATCGGAGCCGGTGATGGGAGTGTTGGTGCTATCGATCGTCCTTAACCTTTCCGGATAGCACGTACCCGCTCAACGATGCGACCAGGAATGTTCTCATGACTAGCCTGCTTCACAGAGAGAATAGCTAGTCGTTCATAAACTTGTGCAGGCTGTGGTGTCGGAGTCAAACAGCATTGTCGACCGCATGCAGTGGCGAGCAACCTCGTAGTAAGCATCGTCGTGCTGAGTGTGATCTGCCGAGTAGGTTGACCACGCCATGGAGTACGTCATGATCAATGCCGGCAGTCATTGTAAACGGCTACATGAGGAGCGCAGTGAGGATCGGCGTGCAGGAGTGACGTGCAAGCGAGGGCAAGGTGACGGGACGATGAGGTCAACACTGACCAGTCTCAGGTAGGTCGAGATGCCAGCGGCTACTAGTGCACTCGACAGAGAGTGACACTGCCATGAACATGCACCCGCTATCCCAAATTGTGATCAATGCTGAAAGCGTGAAGATATGCATGCGGCAAGTGTATCTGAGGGCATTTGATCTCGGATGAGCGAGATCTGGAGTAAACCATGAGCCTGATGTGATGGTGAACAGGAGTATCGAAAAGCTCCTTCATGACAGAATAGGCGGCGCTGACCGCCGCGATACTAAATGAACGACATGCGTTGCAGATTCTTCATTCACACTGTCAGGATTCTTGCTGGACTTGCTATGGTTCTCGCGTCCAGCAGCGGATACAACATGACCTCGTCCCTGTCTGCTAGTGTATGAACAAGAACAGCATTCAGATCGTGATTAACATGGGCCTCAGCGATTCGGTTGGTGACGCCAATTGAGACGCTGGAGACTTTTGGCTCTCAAACTGGCCTTGATGATCCTCGTAGTCTGCGTTCGGGTCTTGAGGGAGATGATGGAAAAGATTGCCAATACAGTTGCACCCTTGGTAATCCTTTTCGTCTGTTGAAAATATTGCGGCACACGACCCACCACTAGACGGCCGGGAGAACTGCTGGTGACTTGTCAAATG
>Ga0265780_10003944_pt1 | contig 19313 bp, 21 predicted proteins | sample P1T30metagenome_FD_192432 | JGI IMG/M metagenome (GOLD analysis project Ga0265780, IMG submission 192432) | Plant litter microbial communities from East Loma Ridge, Irvine, California - P1 T30 | ecosystem: Environmental > Terrestrial > Plant litter > Unclassified | place: USA: California...
TCTTTTCGACCTCTTTGTACATCAGTACGATGTCCATATCGGCTTTACGTGCCAGCTTGAAGATGCCCCATCCTTCCAACATGTCCCACGCAGCCTGGTATCCCGCACACCATGGCAGAACGACTCTTTGCAGAGGATCCGGAACGTGACGCGCTGGGTGTCTTTGGCGATGAAGTACTTGATGGTGATATTGCTGTTCAATAGATCCTTCGTCCAAACAGCATTGTAGTTGCTTAGAATGTCGGCGAACACCGCGGTGTAGCTTATTCGGAATTCTTCAAGCATAACCCGCTCCGACCATGACATGTCCTCATTGCTACACTCACACTCATCGTTCTCCTCAGCGTATATGTTCCAGTGATTGGGCATCGTGTCTCGCAAGTGCTCGCAGCTGTCGCACAGTTCTTGACCGGGCGGAGTCTTGTGGTCTGCGACTCCGAGAGGGACGAACTCGAAGCGGACAGTCGAAAAACGTGCCTTGAGCCGGAACAATGGCATCAGGCTGTTGCTGAGTTTGCTGTTCTTGTGCTCATCGCGATCCCATGACACTTGAATGAGGTCGGGAGAGTGGAGTCCAGCCGAGGCATCCTTCAGAAATGAATCAGCCTGGCACCTCAGTTCATACGGTACACTGTGAACTGCACCTCACGTGACTGTATTAGTCACCTGCTTATTCATCTGATTGTGTATATAATCGCTCGCTGTAGCTCTCTCAATACAACGACCTTCTGCCTCTTTTCTGTCTGCCTTGTGCTCCCACATCCAACAAAATGTATTGACGGAGAGCGGGAAAGTGGCTACCGTGAGACGAACTCGAAAGGCTTTTATCCATAGAGGGCGATACTCAGCGCGGAGCTCTTTGCAGGACTGTGTGAGTCCGACCCACTTCCACGGACGGTTCTGCCACCAGTTTGTAGTTTTTGTGGTACCTGTCTTCTTCGCACGAGGAGCCCATCGGTAGGGCGAGCCATCGATCTCTGGTTCGAACTCGCGAAACGCCCTGCAATGAGCACAGCCACATTCAAGCTCGTCATCACTGTAGTCGAAGTCGCTGATCTTGTTCACTACATCCTCAATGGCGAGTTCGTAGATTCGATTACGCAGCTCTACACGTCACTATCAGCCAGTGTCCGAATGACCGGCGCTGCGTTGCACTTACCAGGTGGCAGCTCAAGCAGACGGCATCGGGGAACGCTATTATGTGCGTCGATCTTGGTCTTCTTGCTTTTGACGTTGGATGGAGGCTGGTCGTCCTCAAGGACTGTGTCGGTGTACAGCCGCTTAGTACCCGCGCGTCTGAAGTACGTTAGCATAGGAACGGAGAGCGGCAGCGCATACTTACGTAGTGGGCGCCATTGTTGAGCGTGACGGCTGTGTTGTGCAATGAGGAAGAGAGATGCAGAGAGAAGTGAGGCATTGCGCGGAGTTGAAGGAAGGCGCCAGCCGGATCGCGTCATTAGCGCGGCGCGTTCGCACGTGATCAAGACGGTGACCATCGGAAGGTGCGAGCGTGACGCGCGAAAGGGAAGGTTGAAAGGAATCATGAGACAACAGTTTGCAGTCCAGAAGCTGGTGGCACTGATGCTCGACTATACAGGTTGAGTTCTGGCACTGGGACTTTCTACACAAAACGCAAATTGCCACTAGGCCAGAGTGCTCACAGGTATCACTCCCTGGTTCCGATGCACACTTCGCGAACCTCCGAGCTGAGCAGCTCATGACGTCCCCTTGTAGTCTTGTGTTTTCTCTCGAAAGCCACCGTGAATGTCATTTCATCCTGAGACGGAAGGTCAAAAATGCCCCATGCTTGAAGCAGCTCCCATGCGGTGTCGGCATGAGTAGGCATGGAACCGTTCCCAATGCGTTTGCAAAATCGATCCTTACAAAGGAAGCGAAATTATAGGGGCGCCGATCGCTTGCCGAACCTCACGGCAACGGTCATCTTCTGTGCTCGGATGTCCTCAACCCACTTCTTGTTGTCGTTGCATATCATGTTGTGTACGAGTGCGCTTCTGGTAAACCACCCGTACTGATAAGCTTCCCAATCATCGATGTCCATGTCGCTAGGGGCGCAGATGCAGTGTTCTAAGACGCTGTGCCAATCCTCGTCGCCTAGGTCGTCTGCTCTCATCTCGTCGATACAACACGTGCAGCAATCGTCCTCTGGCAGCGTACCCTCTGCAAGCTTCTCGGGGACGAATTCGAGGTGGGTGGTCGGGTTGTGAGCTTGTACCCTGGCGAGGGACGTAAGACTTCTGACGGCGCCGTCATAGTCATCCCAGCCGTGATCCCACTCGACTTGTACACGGCACGGTGCTCGATAGAGCTCTGTGCTGGTCGGAAGGAAATTCTCTATGAAGTCTTTGATAAAGCCAGATGAGCCGCGTACGAACAGGTTTTGCGTCCAAAGTGAACAATACTCGGCATGCACTTGCGTGCAAGTCTGTGTCAAGCCGAAGCCTGTCCAAGTACGTTCTGTCCAGGACTTGGTCACGGCGGTATCAAGTCGCTTCCGAATACGTACTCCATATGTGAGGCACTTGAAGTTCTCCAGGACGTATTCGTAGATCTGATTTCGGAGTTCTGAGATACGTCAACCTTGACTCCCAACGACTGGGTTTATGGCCCCATCTTACGTGGAGGAAGCTCCATGAACATGCATCGACCCGCAGGAATTGGTTTGCTCGGATCAGGACCTCGACGTCTAGCTGTCTTGCGCGGCTCCTTCTTGCGAGGCTGCGTAGTATCGTCAGCGTCGTTGCGGCCGAGACGTTTGCTAAAGGCCCGCCTGAGACATATTAACTGTAAGAAGAGAGACGAATGTGGAGGCACTAACGTACTCGGCGCCATGGTCTTAGGCGTGATAGTCGAGCGTGCACGGGATGTAGAGGCACGAGTGGGCGAGATTATGTGAGGTGGGAAGGGAGCGCGTGAGGCAGTCGCGTTGATGGGCTCGAGCCAGACACTAATTTCATCGCACTGCGACGTTAAATAACGACCAGTCTGAGTCTGTAGAGCAGCGTTGTACAATGTGGAGTACTGCAGGCTGGAATACCTATACGAGCGAAAATGCCAGGGCATCTGTCAGGTAAAAGTAGCTAACGATGGCTACAACTATAGTTTATTACGCAGATCAACGCGTTACACTTCGATGGCACACTTCCTGGACATCTTTCGATTTTCGCTCGTGTGTGACAACATGCAGGAAGTGCGGGATACAAGAGCTAATGAAGTCAAATTGTTAAGCTTGGAAAGGTGTCAATGCTAAATTTTCTCTACAGTAAACCGCTCGTCCGTAGGGCTTGGAAAGGCTACTTGATATTAGGCGTCGATGTCACTCAAGTTGATCCGAGGTGCGAGTCGCGTAGCCAAAGAAGGCGATACTCTGCGCGAATTTGCCGACACGACTGCGCGAGCCCAAAGTACTTTCGGAGACTCTCCTTGCCTATGTTCCCTCGGAGGAGAGGTGTCATCGGGTTGGCGAGTGCGGAGAAGTGGGAAGGACGGAGACGAGCTCTCGCGGTGCTCGGCAGCAAAGCAGTAGATGCGATTGCGAAGCTCTGCAATACAAGATCGATATTTGGATCAGTACTTTGACTAAGAGCACTCATATACCAGGTGGTAACTGCAGTAGAGGGCAGTGCTCATCGCTGGTCCCATCTCGGTGGCGGATTGAGTCGCGTGTTGTAGCGGTTTTATTAGGCACATCAATCCAATGGGTGTAAAGATCATGCTTGATAGCTCACTTGCAAAGCAATTAATGCTTGTGCAGCTACATTCAGGTCAGTGGCTGCACGCAGTTTGTAAAGATAGCACTACTCGGACGGATGCCTACCTTGTGAGCATGTATCGATGGCTGGCTGCACCTGCGATTGAAGTGCAGCTCAGAGGTGCGGAGGCAAGTCTCGAAAGAGTGAGGTCATTGTCAAGGACCCAAATTCAACACGTGTTGAGAACGTCTCAATCTGTACCGTAGCGCCAAAGTGACTGTTTGCGCTAGCAGTCGCGCTCCTTCCCAAAGGTGAAAGCGCGCCAAAGCGCACAAGCAAACAAAACTCCCAACGTCACATCTACGAATCTGTCCAAAGCTCCCGATTCCTGTATTGCCACTGTAAAGGCCTAATAAGCGGCCACAGACCCGTCCATCACCAGCCTGAGTTGAACTCAGTAGCTTGCCCTTCGCATAGAACCTACACTGCGTCACATGAGCTACTACAGGTGCTCCACTGAACAACTCCAACTGGAAGCGCAGAGACGCGGCTTTGCAGCTTCTAGTACCCGCGATCAACTCGGCGAGGCGCTCTCGCGTGACGACGACGATCGAGACTCCGATGCCACGACGGTGACGACAGAGAAGCTCGGCATGTTCGTGCCTCGCGATCTGAATCTATCGCGTACTGCCGAATTTGGGCAAACGACGCCAGCTAAGGCCTTGGTCGGCGAGAGTATGTGACGGCGCAATCTGAAGGGCGTCTGGCATGGATGTTAACGATGCATAGGAATCGTATACTGGTCGTTGAACACGTTCTTTCCAACGCTCCAGCTCTTTTTCTCATCCGGTCGCTCTTGTACAATCGATGGTGGGCGACTGTCCGGTGCGGCGGTTGGTCTTGACGCTCAGCTTCGCTTTCGACTCACCGACTGCACCTACGAGGAAGAGGGCCTCTTGTTTAAATCAATGCAGCCCGACAAGTATACTCCAGCTGTACCTGGCATCCTGATCGAAGAGGCAATCGTTGCACAACGAACCAGTGTGGCTATGAGGTCGGAGCCATCAAATACTGTTGTTCAAGGGCGAGGACTCCCAACCGTGTCCCTGGTTGGCGAGGCACACACAGTGATCGGCCTGAGGTTACATGGCATGAAGGAGTTGGCGTACGTGTGGGCCAAGACCCCACCTCACATGGGTTGTGAAGGGCAAACCTGGGGCGATGTCAGGATCGGTGCCTTGAGAGACGACGTGCCTGCTCCAGTACTGGCTTTGCCAATACATGCCATCAAATCCGGAGGTGAAGTCATTCTGGTTGCCAAAGGGAGTCAGATTCGGTGTGAGGCTCCGGTAACAAGAAGAGAAGGACTTATTATCTAAAATCAGACTGTGCTGAATCGTTGGCCTTGCCTTCCTGGTGAAGGACCAAGCTGGGTCTCGGAAATATCTTTGATGAAGGGGCGTGTAAGTGAGTACTATCGGTACGTTTTGTTGCAGACCTGCTCGGTTAAGTCCATCTCAATGGCCGGAATGATACATCATACTCACTTTCTACCACATGTACTTGCTGATGATGCCGAAAGACATTTCGTGATGGAGTCGAGCTCGTGTGTGACAATGTTGACGACGCATTGGAAGCTCATTGGCCAGTCGCCATAGTTGCAAATAGCGCCGTGCGAGCGGATAGCTCACAGCGGGGCAGCTCAAGTGGAGTGGGGTCAGAACGTCAGAACCGATATAAAAGTACTTGCGTGTCATTCTAAACACACAAAGCACATCTGCAATTCTTCGAGTCAGTCACAAAGAGCAATTGCGCAAACCACACTCACCCATTGCAGACACAAAACTCATCAGACCAATACAATGCCCGCCGGACAAGCCGTCGTTCTCTACCCCCGCGAAAGCGGCTCAACCTTCGACAAAGACTACTACATGTCGACACACATGCCCCTCGTCGAGAAGCACTGGAAGAAGTACGGCCTCAAGGGATACAACGTGACCGAGCTCAACGCAGACGGGCCGTACTCCATCTCCTGCGTGCTCGATTTCGATACTGCTGAGGGCTTCGGCAAAGCGGCTGCTGATCCCAACACGAAGGAAGTCATGGACGATGTCGACAACTTCAGCAACGTGAAGCCCGTCATATTGCACGGCGGTGCAGTCGGCGGCAAGTAGGTATGTTGTTTTTGGAATCTGAGCATGAGAGCAAGCCTAACAGTATTAGACAGGGGAGTTAGCCAATAGAAAAGTCGAAGCTGTGAAGCCTTTGGTTTGGGTTGAAGTGGTGAGGAGGTGGTGAGCAGGTGGGGTAGAGGGGTAGCTTCTATCCTTCCGAGGCAAATTTCATGGGACGCCCCTCACATCTTTGGATGACACTACCCAATCGACTCGATAATTCAGCATGGGCCGAGAAATACTGAATATCATGTTGATTCCTATCTACGTACTTTTGTCTATCATTTCCGCCCCAGCCTCAGCTGTCATACGTCATTGCGGCCACCACAATGCCATTTCTAGCCGAAGAGTACATCAAGATCCCCAATGAAGATCTTTTGTCATGGATGTTCGACAACCAAAAGCATGATCAAGATGCGCCGGTAAGGAAATAACCTTTCTAGCAGACGCGCTAGCTGACACGATCAGATCTACGTGGATGCTGCGGACCCGCATCGAACCATATCATCGCGGCAAGCGAGAAGCATCACTAAAAGGCTAAGTGCTGGCTTCAAGTCTGTTGGGCTGGACAAAGGTGATTGCGTCTGCATGCTTTCATTCAATGATGTAAGATTATATCAACTTGCTTCTCGAGATATGTGACCCATGACTGACATCGCAGATATACTACTCTGCCGCCTTTCTCGGCATCCTATCGTTTGGCGGAATATTCGCTGGCGTCAATCCTTCGCACACACCGTACGAGCTCGCACATGCTTTCAAGACTGCTCAAGTCAAGGCACTGATCGTGGAGCCTGAGCTGCTACCAAACGCACTGAAGGCTGCAGCTCAAGTAAAGATCCCACGCTCACACATCTTCGTTTTCGATCACCATATTCCAGTCACCACACCCTGGGAGAATAGCGAAGTATGGGGTGAGGGTTTAGGCGGCGAGGAGCGATGGGGTGGATGCCGGAGTTGGAGGTACCTGATGGGTCGAGGAGAAAACGACTGGGAACGATGGGATGACGAAACCCGTAGTAAGGACACTGTTGCTGCGCGGTTGTTCAGCAGCGGAACCACTGGGCTACCGAAGGCCATTGAGATGACGCATTACAATTTCGTTGCGCAGCATACAATGGTCTTGGAATGGAAGCCGCGAGATTATGAGGTACGTTCCAAATTCCAGCATGAAATAAATCCTTCGCTCACGAATGCAGGTCGTCAGACTCCTGTGTACGCCAATGTTCCACGTCAGCAACGTTCCACGAGCACACACAAGCCCAATTCGCGGCGGAATCAAGACCTATGTGATGCGCAGATTCGAACTAGAATCTTGGATGCGCAACATCGAGCGCTTCCAGATCACAGAGGCAAACATGGTTCCGCCGATGGTCATCCAGGTCATCAACTCGAAACTCAAAAGCACATACTCACTCGCATCGATACGCAATTCATGGGTAGGTGCAGCGCCATTAGCTGCAGAACCTCAAGCGCGCTACAAAGCGCTGCTTCGAGCCGAGACTCCTTTCAACCAAGTCTGGGGTATGAGTGAGACAAGCTGTATCGCAACGATGGTGCATTACCCTGAGCATGATCCAACGGGATCTGTGGGACGATTTTTACCGAATCACGATGCAAAGCTTGTTGATGATGATGGCCGTGACATCACGGACTTTGATGTGGCAGGCGAGCTGTGTGTGAGAGGCCCATTGATCGTGAAGGGCTACTTGAATAATCCCGAGGCGAATGGACTGGCATGGGATGATGACGGGTATTTCCACACCGGCGACATGGCACTGCGGAAACGTCATAATGGGCTGTGGTATATAGTCGATCGCAAGAAGGAGCTGATCAAGGTTCGAGGCTTCCAGGTCGCGCCAGCGGAGCTAGAGGGAGTGCTATTATCACATTCCGACATCAGCGACGCGGCGGTGATTGGTGTATCTCCAGGCGGAGCGAACGCGAGTGCTGGTGAGCAAGGGACCGAGCTGCCGCGTGCATACCTTGTGCTGAAAAACGGAAGTCGCTTGAGCGAGAGAGACGTGCAAGCGTACATGAAGGACAGGCTGGCGGGATACAAACAGTTGGATGGAGGTGTCAAGTTCGTCGATGCGATACCGAAGAATGCTTCGGGTAAGATCTTGAAGAAAGATCTGAAGGCCATAGTGACAGCGGGAATGGGGCCTAAATTATAGTTGATTGTATTCGGCAGGTCGGTGACAGCTGGATGGTGTCGAAGTCTACTTCTTGTCCTTAGACAAGAACCCAAGAGCCAACGCATTGAATCTTTCAGGGTCTTCCCAATAACACCAATGACCACCCCAACCGATCGTGACACCGCTCGCCAGCCCCTCCTTCTCACCACCGTTCACCAACTCGACTACCTTCCGTGGTCCAGCCGCTGGGAAACACCCACTGCGCGAACTGGCAACCACGAGTACCTGAGTCGTACTTCTACTTCCTCGGCCGAAGTTCTGCGCAATCGAGTCGCGCCAGTCCAGGGCAGTATGATCAGCCATGAGCTTTCCATACCACTTCCCGTCGCCTTTCAGTGCTCGCTCCAGGAAGAACTTCTCATCCTCTTCCCACGCCTTGGAACCTTTCTTAGGGTCCTCGTGTCTTGGATGTGATCTGTATCCTAAGCATGCTGCGACAGTTCCGAGATGCGCGGCCTTGGGGTCATTCTCCAGTGTGTGCTGAAAAGTGGCTAGTGTCTCTGGAGTATTACAGCCACGGTTTCCGAGCTCTGGCCCCCAGTCTGAGATGTAGTTCTGGAGCGGTGCTTGGTCCACGAAAATGAGCTTGTCGAAAGGTGAAGTTGTGAAAAGCTCGGCGTAGCTCCTGTTAGTGAATCAGCTTACGTGCATCAGCTGATCATGATGTTTTATGCTCAAGACAAAGAGTGTAGACGATTCACGCACCAAAGTATCGCAGCACCAAGACTCGTGCCAATAGCAGAGTAGCCGCCTTTCCCATCTGTCGAATGCTTAACCTGGGATTCAAGGTCCAAAGTCGCGATCAAGTGATGCAGATCCATTGCCAATCGCGCGACATGGTAGCCAGCTTTTAGTTTGTCGGACCGGCCGTGACCGCGAAGGTCTGGTGTTACAACATAGTACGCCTCGGAAAGCGCAGAAATGTTGCGCGAGAAGACTTCGCTGGACCCCGTGAAACCATGGAGCTGGATTGAAGTCAATCTAACCACTTATGCCGGTCTTGCAGTTTACTCACGAGTATCAGCGGCGGTGCATTGCGGTCACCATATGTCGCATAGTACAGATTGATGCCGTCGTTGGTTTGGAGAGATGGCATGTTGTTGTTGGTGTCTGAGTGCGTCGTGATGCCTGGAAGTGTAGCGCCGATCGTACCTACATGGAGCTAGTCACCAGAACCCCACTCTGATTTCTGAGCTTTACGTCTGACATCTGGATCTTATATGATCAAATAAGGCTACGCAATTCATCGAGGGGGTATGTAAAGGGCGACTAGTACTAGTTGTTCGTGGTAGCAATGCACGGCAGCCTTTGAACCAGTGTATGAACGCGCTTGACGGCGGTTGGTAGAAAGCATGACTTGAAGGGTGGTGATGCTGCTTCGACGCAGGTTCTACGATCGAGCACATGATGAGTGCCGACCAATACATCGTAATTGCGCTGGCAATCACAAATACTGAAGCAAGAGGCAGCTCGAAGACGCGCATTCCGGGATTGAAGGGCCGCTGTGGCGGTGCACATTTTCTCCAGATTCGCCTTGCAGCCTTCGATACGAACGTCGTGTGGCGGTGCATGATGATATCTGTATGCCGCGGACAAGTTGCAATATTCAGACCGCTAGGGCGAAGCATGTCATCGATGGATCTGGAGAGGAAATCGCGATGCTTGAGGAAGCGACCCTGCACTAGCGCGAGATCCGGTTAGCTATTCAATGGCCTTTGGGATTCTTCTTCCAGGCTTCCGCGCTGATCCAGAGACACCAGCCTCATCTCAGCGAACACGAGACGCCAAAATGCCGCCTCAGGCTTCACACCACGATGCGGTGGCTGTCCCACCCATGGACTACTCAAACGCGCCGCCTCGTTCCAGCAGCCTGGGGACTCAAGGATGACGGTATCTGGACACGGGTCACGGCGTCGTATAAACAGTTGCGGTGGCCTTCTATGTACAAAGTCATTTTCGATATCATTGTTATTGCATTGTTCACCACAAGTTATTCTAGCTCGCCACTTTACTGCTGCGATGTCGGATTTTTCCAACCCCTCCTTAAACCAACCTGGCGAGGCACTACGCCTTGATAGTATCGTAGACGACGCCCACTACCTCATAGCCTCGGAGCTGTTGAAGTCTTCGCCTGATGCGGTTCGTGCGCTGGGGCAGTCGTCAAAAACAATGCGCCAGGCTACGCTGCCTTTCATCTATCGACACCTCGTTCTTAAGAAGGCGTCTTATTTCGAGACAACCTACGAGGCTTTCATCGAACGATTTCGCATGGCTCAAGATTGCGAGATTTCCAAACACGTTCGCTGCCTAACTGTCAAGGATGATGTACCAGAGGAGGATCTTCTTCTTGTCCTGGACAGAGTAGCGGAATTCGGGGCACTGAGGAAGTTGAAGTAAGCACCGCATGACAGGGCTAAAACTTGGCAGTATTTCCAATACTCATTTCTGTGATAGCTGGGAGACGTCGGAGCACATGCCTGCATCGGTGCTTGACAAGCTTCACGCCACTTGGCCTAATCTTGAGCTCTCGGTTTGCTGTCTCAACCGAATAGACGCCCGCAAGCCTGCACATCGCCAGATGGACATGAAACTTCTGTCGTCTCCGTTGATACGGAGCCTGACATACAGCGTGTTCTTCGATAGCTACCGCGCGGATGAGCCTGCAGTATCTGAATGGCCTAGGCTTACGAAAGCTCTCGCCGTTGGTGGTAGCGTCCGAAAGCTACGGCTTCAAGGCTCGCCCGACAGTCGTTACAACACAGGTGGCAAGATTCTGGCTGAAGATGAGTCGAAGGCAATGTTGCAGCTGGCCATCAATCCAGGAATGCAATTTTCTGCTTTGGAGGAGCTGACCCTGCGAGGCCAGAGCTACTCGTATTTATGGGACATAACGCACTGCGAGCTGCTGCGCGACACCTTGGACTGGTCCCGGTTACGCAAATTAGATTTCGGTAATGAAATGCCCGAAATGTTTTTCGCAACGATGAAGGGACGATTACCGAAGCTTCAAGCCTTGCGTTTTGGTGTGCCTTACAACACACAGTCCGTGGGCACCATCAAGCGCTTCATCGAGTCACTCGATAACCTCACGGCCCTCGACATCATTCAAGCCGGGTTTGTCATCGCGGAGTTGTGGCCTTCGATCATGAAGCATAAGAAAAACTTAAAAGAGCTCCTTCTCAGGCCAACTATCGGCAGCTACTGTTCCCATGAATGCATGGATCTCGCATACCTAAAGAGGGTAGCCACCGATTTCCCATCTCTTGAGCGTCTTGGCTGGGATGCGCCGTGCTTCTCTAGCGTAAGTGAACTTCTTCATTGACCTTCAAGACGCACTAACACAGCCTTCAGATCGATCCCAAACACCTCAATGTCCTGAGCACTATGAAACTTCGTCGCCTCGATCTCTTCCTTCACTTGCCACATGGCAAATCCCTTTACTCCGACAGGCTCGTACAAAATGCCATGGGTACAATTTCACCGCCGCCGATCAACAAGGAAGGTTCTAAGCTAGCGGCGGTCAAGATCATGGAGACAATCTCGAAAGCTCAACGATTGCCTTTGGAGACTCTGACTCTGTATCTCAGTCGTACGGGTTCCGAAGACCGTGCTCAACCGTACATCATGCAGGGTACGATGCAACTGAAGCGGAGCGAGATGAATGGCGGGTTTGAGGTCCGGGGTAAGCAGGAGTGGTCATGGGGTATGCAGCTCGAGGAGGATATGTTCTTTGAAAATTAGTGCTTTTCTCCGTTCTATACTTTTGTACAGCTACGATGCGATAGAAGTTCTCATTGTCTCGCTCAATCTACATCACCTCCCTTGACGGAGCTTATCTTGCACGTTCGTACATGTGAGAGGTTTCTGTGTTGATTACTCTGGTGCAGGCGCGTTGTGATTAGTAGGACATCGAAGCGCAGCGATGATCAAAAACAATGAGCGCAAGCGAGCGATTGGATACAATTAGCGGAAATTGCCTGACTATAGATGCAGGCGTCGGTCTCAGCGCGTCCGATTTTGGGTAGAAACATGAGACTGAGCACCATAGATCGTCATTTCTAGCTATTTGAAATCTCATTGCTACCTTTTCTCAAATGATACGACTTGTACATCGTTTGCTCATGGAGTTTCCCGAAGGTCGTTACCCAAACTCGTTGCACCACTAAAAAGCCGCACAGAGATCATTCTGCCGTTCTGTAAGGCTCCTGCTATCTATTCTAGGCTCTTCAAAGATAATGCCTGCGCTCGGGCTCTGAAGATACACTCTCAACATGGTCACCAATCTGTCCCGCTGCGCCGGCGCCCACTCCCAAATGCTACCGTGATACGCGTTTCCGATCAGCAGACATCTAAGCCCCCTCAACTGAGTCAAGTTGTAAATTCCAGACCATTCATTAATCAGGTTCTCCGGCGTCTTGGTAGCGGGACGGAAGTCCTGGAGCATCTTCGTGAATAGTGGAGTAGCAACCGACTCGCCGTCAGCATAGCTGACCACGCTGTTGCCAACTCTGAAAGTATAAATCGCGTTGCGCTGGACTTCGGTCAAGTCGTTGATGAAGTGAGTGAGGTTCGCAGGGTCTATCGTGAATGTGTTCAATGTGAAAGCAAGCAAGCGCGTCTCATCGTAGATTTGGCGGCAGGTCTGGAGAATAGACAGATCCAGCGTCGCGGGCGGAGAGCCATTTGAAAATTCGTGGTAGCACTCAACCATGCGGATGCGGACGCATGCCGCCCAAGGTAAGCGTGGTGTAGTAGTGGAGGAGAAGATTAGACCACCGAGCAGGTCCGCGTAGATGCGATTTCGTATTTCTCCTGGAAGGCGCAGTAGAGGAGCTTCTATTTGATTAAGCGCGTAGCTGTAGAATGTCAGTGTCATTTCTTGTCTCCGATGAGTAGTGCGCACATCTTATCGGCTTCCTGCGCGCCACCCGGAGGTGTAGTAGATTGACTAGGGTCCATGTTGAGCGATCTGGAGATGATTGTAGTGGGGCCAACGAGTGGTTGCAATGATTGAGAGTGGAAGTTTACATGTGATGGCCCAGATAAACACGCACGACACGTTGTTTGGTCGGGTTACGTAAGGGAACATACCTAGGTAGGCGCGTCCACCTTGCCCCTGGCCCAAGAACACTCTCACAGCATTCAATGTAATGTAATCGAGCAAAGAATTTGGTGGGGCTCTAAGTAGTAGTATGGTCTCTAGGGAATGCATTCTCTAGGAAAGCACTTGCCCTGCGTAACCATGGTGCACGTCGTTGTTAGGCACAACCTCGATCTCCCAACTTTTCGCAAGCGTTCAAATCACACTCGTCCACTATCTAGCCTTCTCGACAACATGAAGATCGGCAAAACAATCTCAACCGACGACTCCCCTAGCAAACTCCTGTGCCTTAGCCGAAATCCGCGCTTCCAGCTCCACACACAAACCCAAATCAAACAAGTACCGATTCCCCACAACAATGTCAGCCTGGCACCTCAGTTCATAAAATACACTGTGAACTGCACCTCACGTGACTGTGTTAGTCACCTGCTTACCCATCTGGTTGTGTATATAATCGCTCGCTGTAGCTCTCTCAATACAACAACCTTCTGCCTCATCTATATCTGCCCTGTGCTCCCACATCCAACAAACAACATGCCTGAAGCCACGCATAACTCGCAAGCGCCAAAATTCAACCCAGTTCGCAAACACGCTCCTCCTAGGCAAATCATAAAGGGCCTATTTTCTCCAGGCGACCATGATCTCGGTAAAGGCATGTTGCTCAACTGTTACTCTAGCCACGCTTCGCGCGATTCTGAAAGTGGTGATTGCATCGCGTTGCGGAGCGGCAAGCTTGTTGAGGGAGTGGACGAGCTTGGTAGGGTGGATTTGGTAGGTGTTGAGTGCAAACGAGAGTAGGCGCGTTGCGAAGTAGATGGCTCGGCAGACTTTGAGGATGTTTAGGTATGGCCAGACAATTGTTGAGCTGCTTGTTCATGAGTCTTGCCGTACGTAGAGAGGCGCATGGCCCTGTATAGCTGGATCTAGAGTGTCGCAGATGATCAAGCCACTAAGTACCTCGTGGTAGATTCGATTCGGGAGATCTTGTGAAAGACGGAGAGTGGGGAGCAACATTCATTGAGTGCGGTGCTGATGACGGACAGTGGTGTTTCGTTTCACATAGCACCAGAACTACGTACATAGTGTCGGCTTCTGCCTGCGACAAGGTCTTCTTTGTTTCGTTCATCGCTATCTTGTACCGTATGGCAGTTCTGACGAAGAGCTGGAATCACATCGTCCTCCTCATCAAGCACTCCGTCCCGATTGTCCACCACCACACGCTTGAGCTGGGGAAGCTGATTCAAGTTATAGTGGCGAGGAAGATCGCGCAAGACTCGATGGGCAATTTGCTTTACATCCCTTGACCCTAGCTTCCTCTGGGTCAACGTGCAGAAGGTTTTGTATCTCCTCTTGAGCGAGAGAGCGTCAGCTTCGTCGACTTTGACTGTGGTTATGGCCGTACGTTGCGCTTCGGAAAGCATGTTGAGGAACGTCCCATGTTCTCTCTCAAAGTAGAACTGGACAGTGAGAAGCTCGAATGGGAAAAGCCCGATCTCCGAGTGAACTTGGTGACACGCTTGGGTCAAACCGAGGAAGGCCTTCGGTTGCCGCAACTTATCGGAGCGACCCTGCCATGCGCGAGTCCAGTACAGCCGCCCACCTCTTGTAACGTATGACTCGATGTCTTCCTCGACAACGATGTGAATGCCTTCGAGCGCATAGTGGTAGATCTGATTGCGTAGCTCGCCAGGAAGTCGTAGCAGAGGCGACTGTCGCTGGTTTTGGAGGGTCCTGCAATTGGCGTCAGCACATGCCGAAGACACTCGCACTTACTATACACTTACAGTTGATGCATATCGCTGTCTGATTCGTTGGCAGCTGTTGATATCGCCATGCTTGCGGTGTTGCCGAAGAGTGGTGGCGAAGCTTAGTGAGGGGGAAGGAGGGTAGAAAAGTTATCAAGAAGTCGCAATCTCGAGGCATGACATCATTCGGAAAGTGAACGGGCAGAGCAAACGACTACGAGGAAATGAAATTGCCTCACTGACAGATGTGAAAGTAGAGTGCACTTGTCCCTGGTGCCTAGATTGACTGAAACTCATATGGATATCATTAGTACTCCAAACACCACCAACGCGGACCTAGCTTTTCTGGAGGCCGTCATCCGTAAAAATCCTCCCACTTGCCCCATATTATCTCGTTCTCATATTTCTTCATGAGCTGCCCCGTGGGGTCTTCGCCCTTGACGTGCGCCCACGCCCCTGCGAAATGCAAGATGAACGTGCCATGTTCCCAGACCTGCTTGTGGTCGTCGAAGCACGCAATCTCCTGCGGAAAAGCGTTCAACTTCCACTGCGGCACAACATGCACCCTGGCTGCTGATGCTGCGTCGTCCTTCATGAGCTTGACAGTAGAGTCCTGCTCGCTCATTTGTTTGCCCTCCAGCTTCGCCTTGTCGTGTATGTCCCACGAGTCGCGCATGAACTTGAGTGATCGCTCGTGACCGCGCACAAGGAAGGAGCCTGCATTGAAGCCGTTGCAGTCGTGCGTGAAGAGATAGTCGATTTCTTCAGGGTTCGTCACATTCCTGAGCTCTTCGTCGATGACGTCGGTGACCTTGATGTCCGTGTTCGTGATGAGGGTGTCGAAGTCGAGCCACCAGATCCAGTCGTACTTGCCCGTCTTGATCAGGCGCTCGGCCATGTTGAACTTCCAGAAGATGACGGCGCGGTCCGTGTGCGATTCGTAGTCGAGGATGAGGTCGTAGCCATGGCGGCGCACGTAGTCTTGGTAGAGCGTGTTAGCATGCGACTAGACTTTACAAGGCTGTGGTGGTGCTTACGGTCTTTATTCTTGAGCGACAGATGCAGGTACGAGCGCTGGTCGGTCACAAAGGTCATTAGGGCGATGCGTGGCGCCTTGTTGCCCCCATCACCATCGGTCTGCGGGATGACTTGGCGGTCCACGGGCGCATTCTCGTGCCTGGTGCCCTGACTGAGCTGCCACCCAAAGAAGGCGAGGAACACGATGAGCAGCAGCAGCGAATTCGGTATCTTGAAGGACCTGAGGAGCATGATGGCGGTAGTCGTGTGCGTGCTCCAGCTTACGAGGGCAGGAGCAGTGGAACCGTGGCTACTTCAGTAGGCGGCACATGTTCGTGCAAGGCAGAGCATTGGCATGCCAAGTAGGTGAGGGTGTTGGACGGAGTACGGGACATAAGAAGGGAGGGGACGTGGACGCGAGGCCAGACCCACGATCCTGGTTCATGTTTGTGATCTGCTCTGCGTACATGCGGACTGGGCCGTGGCCTGCGGACATGAATCCGGGTAAATCACAAACATCGGCCTATATGCGTGTAAGAAATCTGGTGTCGTGTAAGACGGCATTTGGTATGCAGGCAGTGGCAGGCAGGCATGGATACGATAATGGGACCGCTGTGCTGGATCTCTTGGACCCTGAAGCTAACCACCTAGCCTTCCCCACCCAGCCTCGCAGAAACGCAATTGAGCTGCACTCGTTCTTCGACACACGTCAATTGCGAGAAGCAATGACGGTTGTATCCAGATGCGCCAGTATCCAATGCTTCCTCACAGTATCAGCAGCCTATCTAGGTAGTCGTTAAGCTCTTGCTCTGCGCATCTCGGCTTCACTAAGCATAGACGCGCAAATTCTGTCGCCAAACTCGATCTTCTTTGCCTCTCCAGCATGACAAACACGAGGTTTCTTATCTTGCCTATCATTGCAGTCCACTGCCTTCCTGTTCTGGCATCGTCACTCGCCTAGCTCAAGCCTGCATCGTCATGGCTGTCCAAGCTTTGTACAGTGCAGAGAAAAGCTTGTCGAGTCTTTGCAGGCTCAAATATCGCTAGGGCATCCATATACTTGGGTCAAGCAAATCAATTTAGAGATACCTACTATCTTTATCCTGCAACATGCTCTGCACTTCACTTCTTGCAGCGCTCGCCATTGGGGCTTCTGCAGCTCCTACGGTCGGACGACTTGCCAAGCGCAATGCTGCTACCGGACTGGACGTCAAGCTTTCTGTTTCAGACGGTGTTCTCTCGGCACCCGTTGATGGTCGCATCGTGTTGATGTTTGCACCCAATGGAACGGACCCGCTAGAAGACATCGATGTTGATACCTCTTCAAACAAGATCTTCGGCCTGAACGTCTACAACTTCTCTGGCAACGACTCGGTCGTATTTTCTGGAGGTTCCAATTCGAGCGTCGAGACTAGAGTATATGGATGGCCCAATGTCACACTCGATGACATTCCAGCCGGCACGTACAGCGTTCAAGCCTTTCTGAACAAGTACGAGACGGTAACGCGCTCAGACGGGTCCACAATCAGCATCCACTTCCCTTGCGGCGATGGAAACCCGAATGTCAACACTTTTGGAAGCCTCATTACCACGGCTGCCGACATCGAGATCACTGGAACAACCCAAGCACTTGAACTCAAGTTCAGCAATACCACAGCTGTTGAGGACTTCACTGGCTCCGAGATTGGAGGCTGCAACCAAGGCAACTACGAGGATACGGAGCTTTTCAAGCACGTCAAAATCCGCAGCGAGAAGCTGAGTGCGTTCTGGGGACGTGACATGTACGTCGGCGCAAACGTGCTGCTTCCATATGGGTACAATGCCAATGACACGACTACACGGTACCCTACGATCTACTCGCAAGGTCACTGGCCAGGCGAGCAAGGCGCTTTCCGTTACCCTACCGCTGCATTCTCAAAAGGCTGGGACAATGGAACGATTCCTGGTACCAATACGACAAGCGCACGCCCAGCGCCAAAGATGATTCTCGTCACCTTCCGCCACGAAGCCCCGTTCTACGACGATTCGTACGCTGTCAACACGGCCAACCTTGGACCTTACGGCGACGCCATCAACGATGAGCTGATTCCACATATCGAGAAGACCTTCAACACGATCCAGGCTCCTTACGCTCGCATTCAGGAGGGTGGCTCAACTGGAGGCTGGGAATCAGCAGCATCTCTCATATACCGCCCCGATCTCTTTGGCGCTTGTTTCTCCTCATACCCAGACTCGCTGGACTTCCACCGTCACCAAGACATCGAACTCTACACCGCCAAAAACGCCTACATCCGCGCAAACGGCAGCTTCGTCCCCTCCATCCGCACCTTCGTCAACGGCACCGAGAAAGTCCTAGCTACCGTTGCCTCCGAAAACCACTGGGAACTAACCTTCGGCACCGCCTCGCGCTCCTCAAACCAATGGGACATTTGGAACGCCGTCTTCGGCGTCCAGGGCTACAACAACTACCCCCTCGAGCCGTGGGACAAAGTCACCGGCGAGATATACCCGGAGGCAGTCGAGTACTGGAAGCCCTTCGATCTGAGCAACTACATCACCAGCAATTGGAACACCTCGCGCAATCTCGGAAAGAACCTAGCGGGCCGTATATTCGTGTACGTCGGGTCCTGGGACAATTACTACCTCAACGAAGGCGTGATGGAGTTCCAGAAGCGCACTGATGTGATCGGTGGAGCCGGGTGGGCAAACGTAACGATTCTGCCAGAGAAGCCGCACGGCGGTAACTACCAATCTCGCGAGATTTGGAATTACCTCGAATTCTTGGAAACATTCATCCACGATCACGGGCCGAATGGCACTAAGCCCATCTCCAGCGACGTAACTGCGCCGTCGACACGCGGCAATATCTGGAAAGAAGTTATCGGGATTGGTGGACGCACAGCTGCTGTCGCGCGGCAGGCTCCGCCCTCGATTAGCGCTGGGTATGGTGTTAAGGTTGGGATGAAAATTGAGGGCTGCGTTGGGAGATGGGATTCTGGTGTTAAGCTGAGGGCGCAGTGGATTGTGGATGACGAGGCGGATTGTGAGGAATTTGAGGTTATGCAGGGAGAGGCGGTGAAGTATAAGGTTGGTAAGAAGGGAGCGCTGCAGCTTTGGGTCAAGGGAGAGAAAAGGAACTATGTGACTGAGACGCGGAAAAGTGTCGCTGTCAATGTGAGTGGCTAGACGAGTTGGGAAGTTACATAGATAGAGCAGTTTGTTCTTGGACTGCATTTCATCTCTTCATAATCAGCGTACTGTGGTTCCTTTAAGAGCTGTAGGCATTTCTAAACATGTCACATCTCGAATACCATCGTGAATAACAATATACTGCAATATGAGCAGTCACCGGGCCCTAATTCTAGAGT
>Ga0265780_10003945_pt1 | contig 19313 bp, 16 predicted proteins | sample P1T30metagenome_FD_192432 | JGI IMG/M metagenome (GOLD analysis project Ga0265780, IMG submission 192432) | Plant litter microbial communities from East Loma Ridge, Irvine, California - P1 T30 | ecosystem: Environmental > Terrestrial > Plant litter > Unclassified | place: USA: California...
AATCGACGTCACCACCGGGGCCTACAAGCCGTATGCAACCGGCCTGCGCAATCCGACGGCGCTGGCAATGCATCCTGAAACCGGCCAGCTGTGGTCCGTGGTCAACGAACGCGACGAGCTGGGCCCGGACCTGGTGCCCGATTACCTGACATCGGTGCGCGAAGGTGGCTTCTATGGCTGGCCATACAGCTACTGGGGCCAGAACGTCGACCCGCGCGTCATGCCGCAAGACCCGAAAAAGGTCGCCGCCGCCATCAAGCCCGATTACAGCCTGGGCTCGCACGTCGCGGCGCTTGGCCTGAGCTTCTCGCAACCGGCGATGGGCGACAAATTCGCCCAGGGCGCGTTTGTGGGCGAGCACGGCAGCTGGAACCGGGACAACCCGGTCGGCTATAAAGTGATCTTTGTACCCTTCAGCAATGGGCGGCCAGCCGGTGAGCCGATCGACTTCGTGACCGGTTTCCGGGATGCCGAAGGCAAGACGCGCGGCCGGCCGGTGGGCGTGACAGTCGACCCGCGCGGTGCACTGATCGTAGCGGACGATCTGTCGAATACGGTGTGGCGGGTGACGCCGAACCGCTAACCTTTTTTGGGTTACGCAACAAGCGGGATAAGTCTCATGCAACGTGAGATTTATCTCGCCTGTGTGCCTTCGATCTGACGGTTCAGATCGAGGGCCAGGCAGCATTGCGGCCAGCATTATTGCCCAAGGCAGGCGTCCGTAACGGCATGAGCGCCACGCGCTCCACTGAATTGCCCGACATGTACCAGTCATTCGTCACCAGCTCAACCTCATTGACGACCATGCAGCCCAGCGGTTCGTGCCGCAGGCTCTCGAGTAGCGCTGTAAAGCGCTGTGCCTCTTGCAATGGCGAGGTAAAGCGGAACAGCGTCATGTGCGCAGTGATCAGGCGATAACGCTGATCGAGTGACGCACCTAGGCCCTTGTCGCCCAGTTCGGCGCGCAGGCGTTCGCGCAATGCTTCCAATGCCGGGCCACGCGGAATTCCTTGGGCAATCACTGCACCACGTGACATCGTGATGCCCTGGAAGTCGATCTCGAACGCCTCGACGCCATCGAGCGCGGTGCGTACTGAAGCATCGTAGTCGGCCAGGCGAAGCAACTGCGGCGCAGGATTGTCGCTGACCGTCACCAGCGACAGAATCGTCACATGCATGTCAGCGACCGGATAGCGGTATTGGCGCGGCTCGAATTCAGCCAGACGATCCAGCAGTGAATCGAAGCGTGCTTGCAGCGCCTGGTCGGGACGCGCAATCAAGGTCAGGCCCCGGCGCGGATCACGGCCAGCGGCAAGGTGCGTATCGCAGTCGATGTCTCCACGCGCTACTGCGCTGAAGGCGCGGTTCCACATCGCGTCGTAATGGAATCGCAGCTGGGTGTCGGAAACGGTGTTCATCCTGTGGGTTGCCATGCCGGCAGAATACCTGTTTCGGCATGTGGCCGAAAGCCGGGATTCATCGCCGGCCGGGCAATCAAGCACGTTGCGATCTGGCGTTATCCGTGGCGCGAGCCTTCCGCTGTCGACGCGAGCGTGCCGCGCACATTCAGGTCGATCCCTGCGCTCGGCTGGCACAGGCTTTGTCAAATGTATCGCCTGAAGCGACTGACGAGCAGTCATAACGAGGTTATACCGAGCTTCGATTGGCAAGGCGAAAATACGCGCCGTGATTCGGATACAGCTACGGAAACGGCGACCAGGCACGACCTGTATGGCGCAATCGTATCAAGCTGATGTAGCCGCTGCGTGACCGGCTGTTTTCGACCCAAAACCAAAGCAGCCATTCAAGCCGGTCAAATACAGTGACTGCCACACATTATTTTCTTTAATCTTGTCTTGGCCAATTACGAATGCCGCAGCGATTGGGTATTTAACTTGCGCTGCGGGTAAAAATATTTTCAATAGTCAATATATGCGCGCAGTTTGTCGAGATTTCTTACACATACACATTAATACAATTTTAGAAAATTTATTGGTATAGGATTTCACGTGTTAATTATGAATTGCGCGCCAGGCATGAGGGGTGTTAGTCATGATTATTCTTCAATATCCTTTTGATGTTTAGTGAAATATTCAGTGCCACGCTTTCTGGTAAATCTGCCCTTGCTCGAGGGTGGCGAAAGCCGTTGTTGAGTTGTAGGCCATTCATTTGGCTAGCGTACAAAATTCATCCGCTTGCGGTTTGTTAATAGCTGTAATTTTACGAAGAAACTAACGATGATCCGAAAATTAATGATTACCATCACGGCTGCCCTTTTAACGAATTTCGCGGTGGCGGCGACGATTGACTTTGAGTCTCAGGACGGTGGTTACGGTTACTCAGAATACAGCTTTCTCGAAGATGGGTTCAGGGTAACTTACTCACCGATCAGTGTATTCGGATTTTATCTTGCCGATGATCCTGCTGACCATTTAGGTATGTGCAGTCCCGCGTGCGCTTCAAATGGAACGACTGCGTTTTATGCTTTCAATGAAAGTAGTGTCACGATCGATCTCGAGAACAAAGGTTTGTTCTCCTTCACATCGTTGGATGTTGCCAAAACCTTTACTGGAGACGGTCGACCCTTGACTCTGACGCTGACTGCGATGGGAATGAATGGCGTCGTAACTAGCACGATCTTCCTGGAAGAAAGTCTCGCTGAAACGTTTTCAAATTTTAGCTTTGAAAACTTCGTCAACATTTCGTCTTTAACGATCACGGGCGGACAAGAATTCCCGGAATTTGCAATTGACAACCTCATTGTCTCCACCGCAGAGGTTCCAGAACCTGCATCCTGGGCAACGCTGATTGCCGGCCTCGGAATCATTTACGCAGTGCGCCGCCGGCGCTTACCCAGCGGCCTCGCCCGATAGGGCCGTGGCACCAGGATTTTCCTGGCCTCGCTGATGGTCAGGCCCGCGTCCAATCCCTGGTGCAAGGCGGCATTGAGCCTGGGCATGTCGCTCGTGGCCATGAAGGCTGCAATCAGGGAAATGGTCTGCTGCTTGGCGGACAGCGTGTCCGAGGCGGCTTGTGTGGTCGCGGCTTGCGGCGCCTTCGTGTTTTGCCCAGCGTGACTCGGCGAGAACATCAGGCCCAGGCTCAGGGCGGCGCTCAGCGCACTGATCTTATGATTGTTTTGGTATTCTTGAGGCTCATCGGCTAGCCGTTCCATCCGCTAAACGTTAACACCAGTAACGGGCACTGGCCAGGGTTGGGATATGGTGTGGGCGCAAGGCAAAGAATCCTGAATGACGGCGTGCATTGCCCTTCCCTTTTCCAGTGTTTGAATACTACGCGATGCAGATGATGCGATTATGCCCATAATCGGCATTCACTAATAAGCTTGGCTCATCAACAGGCTTCGGTGCATTGAGTCGTCCGGCAGCGCAACGGGCTTAAGACCCGCTTCATCTCGCCAACCCAAACTCGGTGGCGCAGCATTTTTGCGCCATACTGGCGCCCACAACCGAGCCCATCTATTCCCATGCGTATCCTGCTGGTCGAAGACGACCTGTCCCTTGGCGACACAATCCAGTCCTGGCTGCGCCTCGACGGCCATGCAACCGACTGGGTTCAGCGCGGCGATTCGGCCCAGACCGCCCTGATGACCCATCATTACGACTGCGTGTTGCTCGACCGCGGCTTGCCCGGCCTGTCGGGCGACGCCTTGCTGGGTCGGTTGCGCGCTGCCGGCAATGGCGTGCCAGTAATCCTGATCACGGCTTTCAATGCGCTGGCCGACCGGGTCGAGGGGCTGGACCTGGGCGCCGACGACTACCTGGTCAAGCCGTTCGAGCTCGAGGAAATGTCGGCCCGCATCCGGGCCGCCGTGCGGCGCGGCGCCAACCAGGTCAGCAATGAACTCGCGCATGGCGAGATTGGCCTGAATCTCGACACCAAGCAGGCCAGCCTGCGCGGCGCGGCGGTCGCGCTGACGGCGCGCGAGTACAACGTGCTGTACGCGCTGTTACTGCGCAAGAACGGCATCGTTACCCGCGCCCAGATCGAAGAATCGCTGTACGGCTGGGGCGACGAGGTCGAGAGCAATGCGATCGAGGTGTACGTGCACAATCTGCGCAAGAAGCTCGGCAGCGACAGCATCGTCACCGTGCGCGGCCTGGGCTACCGGATGAAAAGCGATGGCGAATAAGGCGCCCGCCGGCGAAGCGCCCGCCTGGTCGCTGCGGCGCCGGCTGCTGACGGTCATCGTGGCCGCAAGCACCGTGCTGTGGCTGGCCAGCCTGGGCATCGTCACCGTCATCGCCTGGCAGGAAACCAATGAGGTCTTCGACGACGCGCTCGAAGAATCGGGCTACATGATCATGGCGGCCACCACCGACTGGAACGAACGCGGCCTGTTGCCACGCCCGGGCGCCGAGAGCCGCCATGGCCGCAAGGTCGACATGCAGTACCAGATCGTGGCCGACGGCCGGGTCATCCAGCGCACCGGCGGCGCCCCGGCCCAGCCGTTCGTGACCAATTTCGACGACCAGGACGGCTTTGCCGAAGCCGTCGTCAACGGCGAGCGCTGGCGCGTGTTCGTTGTGCGCGACGACGCGCGCAGCGTCGAGGTCCAGGTCGGCCAGCAGCAGGGAAAGCGCTTCGATATCCTGGAAGAGCTGGCCGAGTCATTGTGGTTGCCCGTGCTGGGCTTCCTGCTGCTGCTCGCGCTGGTGTGCTGGGTGCTGACCGGGCGCGTGCTCAAGCCGCTGCGCCAGACCGCAGCGACCATCGCGGCCAAGACGCCGCTCGACCTGACGCAGGTGCCGACCGCCGGCCAGGCGCGCGAGGTGCTGCCGATCGTGCAGGCGCTGAACGGAGTGCTGGGCCGCCTGGAGGCCGCGCTGCAGGCCGAGCGCCGCTTTACCGCTGACGCAGCGCACGAGCTGCGCACGCCGCTGGCCGGGCTGCATATGCATGTGCAACTGCTGCAGCGCCAGCATCCCGAACTGGCCGCGCCATTCCAGAAACTGCGCGCGGACATCGCGCGCACGACGGGGCTGGTCGACAGCCTGTTGACGCTCGCGCGGCTCGATCCGCTGGCGCGCGAGCAACTGGTGCGCCAGCCGGTCGCCTTGCCGGCGCTGCTCGAGCGCCTGCTGGGCGCGCATGCGCAAGAGGCGGCGCAGCGCGGCATCGTCATGGCGGTGCACTGCGAGCTCGACCACGTACAGGCCGACCCGCAGATGCTCGAGATCGTGCTGCGCAATCTGCTGGACAATGCACTGCGTTACTGCCCGGATGGCAGCCGGATCGAGATCGACGCGCGGCGCCATGCCGGCTGCTACCGTCTCGTCGTGCGCGACAATGGCCCGGGCGTGGATGCAGCCAGCCGCGCGCGTTTGAGCGAGCGCTTCTTTCGCGTGCTGGGGCAGGGGCAGGCGGGCAGCGGGCTCGGGCTGTCGATCGTCCAGCGCATCGCCGACCTGCATGGCACCGTGCTGGCATTCGGCCCCGGTATCGATGGCCGCGGGCTGGGTGTGACGCTCGATCTGGCGCCGGCGCGCTCACCGCTTGAAGCGGCCTTAAGATCGGGTTAATGTCCGCTGGGTGTAATGCGTCTGTGCCTGCCAACATGTGCAGGCGACGACCACCAACATCACGAGGACAGACCATGAAACACATTTCCCGCTTCGCCTGCATCGCCCTGCTGTGCGCCGGTTCGGCTGCCGCTGTCGCGCAAACCGCCACCGCCGTTGCACCTGCCGCTGCTACGACCGCAACGACCGCAACGCCGACGGCGATTGCCGGCCCGGCCACCAAGGCCATGCCATCGGGTTACGCCGGCCCATCGGGCGCGCCGTTGATGACGGTGAAAGACTTGCTGGCCAATGGCAAGAACGACCAGTACGTGCGCCTCAAAGGCAAGCTCACCAGCCACAAGGGCGACGAGGATTACGAGTTCACCGATGCCAGCGGCAAGATCACGGTCGAGATCGATTCGGACCGCTTCCCGGCCGGCGTGACGGTCGACCACAACACGCTGGTCGAGCTCACAGGCGAGTTCGACAAGGAGATGTTCGGCGAGTCCACCCTCGACGTCGAGCAGATCAAGGTCGTCACCAACTAGGATTTACCGGGTTCGGGCGATAATGGCGGCTTCGCCATCATGATCGCCCGATTTGCCCATGCGCTACGATTACGCCGACCTGATCAAGAATTTCGATGCCGGCGCCATGCAGCGTGGCCGCGGCTACGCGGAAGACGGCAATGTGCTGTCCACCCATTGGAAGAACGAGCGGCTGGTGGGCGAAGTGGCCGGCAGCGGCGGGGAGGTCTACCGCCAGTCGATCGGCGTGTTCAGCCGACGCGAACAGATCAATTTCGACGGCAACTGCACCTGCCCGGTCGGCTACAACTGCAAGCACGTCGTGTCGGTGCTGTTGAAAGACATCGAGTTCCGCGAGCGCGACGAACGGCCGTCGCCCGGCGCCGCGACCGCGATCGCCCAGCACTGGCTGATGCAGCTCGAACAGCTGCGCCAGGTCGCGCAACCGCAACTCTCCCAGTCCAGCTCGACCACGATACTGGCCTGGATCCTGGCGCCCGATGCGCGCGATGGCGGTTCCCTGCTGCACCTGCGCAAGGGTCGCCAGGGCAAGCGCGGCGGCATCGGCGCCACACACGGCGACGTCAACCACCATGGCCTGCTCAGGGACCCGCCGGCCTGGATCGCCACCGGCGACATTGAATTGCTGCGCCAGTTCGCCGGCCTCGCAGCGGTCACGGGCGGCCTCGGCGTCGCGCGGCCGCAGGGCGCGCTTGGCGCCCGTCTGCTCGGCCAACTCGTTGCGCAAGGCCGGCTGCTGCGCGCCGTGACGCTCGATGATCTGGCGCGCGGCAGGGTGGTTCCGCTGCATGCCGGCCCGGCGCGTGCAGCGCTGGTCGGATGGCATCCAGCGGCCGATGACGCCGAGGCGCTCCAGCTGGGCTGGCAATTTGGCGGGGGCAGCGTGCACGAGCGCAATGTGCCCGAAGAAGTGTTGCCGACCGACCCAGCGAGCTATCTCGATGGCGAGCTGATCGGTGAGCTGACGCTGCCTCCGCCGCTGGCGCGGTTGCCGCTCGAGATGCTGCTCGGCGCGGTGGAACAGGCGCCGCTGCTGTGGCCGGAGCATCGCGCCAGCGTCTCGACTCGCATGGCCGAGCTTGGCCTGGACGGCGTGTTTCCCCTGCCGCAGGTGCTCGAAACGCGCGAGCGCAGCGACGTGGTCCCGCAGCCTGTCCTGCTGCTGGACAGCATGCTCGCGCACCATCGCGGCGACTATACCTGGCACGACCATGCGACCCTGTTCTTCGATTACGACGGCTGGTCGACCGAAGACGTTGACGGACCGGTGCTGCGCCGGGTCGACGCCAGCATGGTTGAGCTCATCGTGCGCGACGCCGCGCTGGAATCGGCGGCCACGGCCATGCTGGCAGAACTCGGTTTCATGGCGCCACCACCGGATTCGCCCGTGAACGACCTGCCCGGCGCACTGCAACTGGCCGACGAGGCGGCCTGGGTCGGCTTCGTGCGCGACGCGCTGCCGCGCCTGCAGGCCGCCGGCTGGCAGGTCGAGTTCGACGGCAATTATCGCTACGACCTGGCCGATGTCGACGACTGGTACGCCGAGCTCGACGAAGAAGGCGAGGGCGGCCAGGCCTGGTTTGCACTCGAGCTCGGCATCGTCGTGAATGGCCAGCGCCATGCGCTGCTGCCATTGCTGCTGAAAATGATCCGCGCCGCGCCGCATGATTTCAACCCGGCGGCGCTGGCCGCACGCGCCGACAGCGGCGCCCTCGTCATCGAGCTCGACGACGATACGCGCGTGGCCGTGACCTGGGGCCGCATCAAGCCGATCCTGGTCACGCTGGGCGAGCTGTATTTCAGCGAGCGCATCGGCAATCGGGTGCGCCTGCCAGTGATGGATGCAGCGCGCCTGGCCGAGCTGGAACGGGCGGCGCAGCTGCGCTGGATGGGCGGCGAGCGTCTGCGCGAACTGGGTCGCAAACTGAGCGATTTCGACGGCATCCGGCAGGTGGCGCTGCCGCTGGGCCTGCAGGCCGAACTGCGGCCCTATCAGCGCAGCGGCCTGGCCTGGCTGCAATTCTTGCGCGAGTACGAGTTCGGCGGCATCCTGGCCGACGATATGGGCCTGGGCAAAACCATCCAGGCGCTGGCCCACATCCTGCTGGAGAAAGAAGCGGGGCGGCTCGATGCGCCGGCGCTGGTCGTGGCGCCGACCAGCCTGATGCCGAACTGGCAGGCCGAAGCGGCCCGCTTTGCGCCCGGCCTGCGCGTACTGCTGCTGCACGGCAAAGAGCGCACGACGCTGTTCGACACCATTGGCGACTACGACGTCGTGCTCACCACCTACGCGCTGCTGGGGCGCGACGAGGCGGCGCTGCGCGGCCATCGCTATCACCTCTTGATCCTCGACGAGGCGCAGTACATCAAGAACAGCCGCAGCAAGGCGGCGCAGACGGCGCGCCTGCTCGATGCGCGCCATCGCCTATGCCTGACCGGCACGCCGGTGCAGAATCACCTCGGCGAATTGTGGTCGCAATTCCATTTCTTGATGCCAGGCTTGCTGGGTGACGAAAAAGGGTTCAATACGGCGTTTCGCAAGCCGATCGAGCAGGGCGGCGACATCGGGCGCAAGGATTTGCTGGTGCGGCGCCTGAAGCCGTTCATGCTCCGGCGTACCAAAGACAAGGTCGCCACCGAATTGCCGCCAAAGACCGAGATCATCCTGCCCGTCGAGCTGGGCGGTACCCAGCGCGATCTGTACGAAACCGTGCGCGTGGCAATGGACCGCAAGGTGCGCGACGAAATCGACCGCAAGGGCCTGGCGCGCAGCCATATCGTCATTCTCGAAGCGCTGCTCAAGTTGCGCCAGGTGTGCTGCGATCCGCGCCTGCTCAAGACGGGCGCGACCACGAGCGGTTCGGCCAAGCTCGAGGCTTTGCTGGAATTGCTCGATACCCTGATCAGCGAAGGACGCAAGGTCTTGGTGTTCTCCCAGTTCACCAGCATGCTGGCGCTGATTGCCGACGAACTCAACGCGCGCAGCATTGCGTATGTCGAATTGACCGGCAGCACGGTCGACCGCGCCGCGCCGGTGAACGCGTTCCAGGCTGGGCAGGTGGGCGTGTTCCTGATCAGCCTGAAGGCCGGTGGCGTGGGCCTGAACCTGACCGCGGCCGACACCGTCATCCATTACGATCCGTGGTGGAATCCGGCCAGCGAAAACCAGGCCACCGACCGCGCCTGGCGCATCGGCCAGACCCAGCCGGTATTTGTCTACAAGCTCATCGCGCGCGGCACGCTCGAAGAAAAAATCCAGGAGATGCAGCGCCGCAAAGGCGACCTGGCCAATGCCTTGCTGGCCAACGATACCGAACTGGCGCCGGTGATTGGCGCCGACGATCTGCGCGAGATCTTTGCGCCGGCCTCATAACGACGCAGGCCCGCTTGTGTAGCGGGCCTGCAGGTCTGGCGGGATGCGTGAAGCGGCGTGGCCGCTGCGCTTATTCCTTGTCCAGATGCGCGTCAAGTTGCGCGCGCAGTTCCTGACCGTTCGAGTGCGTGTAGTCCTTGTTCAGCTCACGCGTGATCAGGGACTTGACCTGTGGATCGATCGTCGTGCGCAGCAAGCCGAGAAACTCGGGCGACGCCGACACGATCAGGTGCTGGAACTGGCTTTTCTGATGGGCTTGCAAGAGGTATGCCGAGATATCGCGGGCAAACTTTTGCGCCTCGTGTTCGGCTGGCGTGACGGCGGGCTGATAGAGCTTGCCCGGCGCGCCGGCCTGGGCATTGTGCTGGGTGCTGGCTCCCTGGCCATTGCCGATGTTGTGGCTGCTGCCTGCCGCGGCCGTCTGGCCCAGCTTGTCGGTCACGGTGTCCAGCACGCGCTGGTGCGCGGCTGGGTTGACCATGTCTTCCACTTCTTGCAAGGATTTTGCCGAATCGGTATCGGCGAAGATGCGTGCACGGCCTGCGTTGGCCGCGATAATCCAGGTTGTTGGCATGGTGCCTCCTTGTCAGAGTTTGAATGTCATCGCCGAATGGGCGCAGGGATGTAGCCCGGTCTCCTGCATGGCGACAAGTGATGATTCAGTATAGTCCTGTCAAAAAAACCACGTCGCACCGCGTCCCAGCCGTGCGCCCTTGCATGCTGTCCGTGGCGCACGGAGAAATAATTTCGTTGCGGATGTGCAGTAACGAACTGACCGGGGACCAGGTGCGGCGCATGATGGCTTCATCGTCAACGCATATGCGAAAGGAAGTTCATCATGGGTAAATATTTCATCGGCTGGCTCCTCGGGATCCCTGCAGTGGTACTGGTCATCCTGTACTTCGTGTTTGGCTGAACGGCCATGCAGGCAGCACGCAAAACGCCACCTTTCGAGGTGGCGTTTTAGTTTCCGGACTGCCTGTTGGCCGGGGTCTTATTCCTTGCGCGCCAGTTGCGCCGCGGCGATCTCCTGCAAGACGCGCGCGGTCCTGGTCTCGATGCCGATCGCACGGCCGATGGCGTTGTCTGCGCCGAGCAGGCGCGGGTCGCGTCCGGTCACCTGGCCAAAGATGGTGAGCGCCGCGAGGTAGTAGCCATGCGTGCTGCCATGGTAGTGATCCCGGCCCCACAGGTTGATCTGGCCCCACTCGATCCCGTCATACGGATTGGCATCGGCCACCCCGGCTGTAATCGCGCGGTTCCACGCTTCACCAACCGGGATCACGCTGCGGATCGCGGGCGAGGCGGCAGCGGCGGCATCGTAGCCGCGGCGCACGTCGAGCGCCATCTGGTAGATCGGTTTTCCATACCAGGCGCCGCCGCTCAGGTAAGTCTGGTCGGCGCGCGACCAGGTCGAGGTCAGCCGCACATCCACATTCGGATTGCGTGCCTGGAACGCCCTGGCCAGCAGGCCGCTGTAGCGGATCAACTTGTCGTGAGCGCCAGGCGCTGCGCCATCGAGCATGCTGTGACTCTGGAGCAGCACCACATCCCAGGGCTTGACGATGGTGGCGAACTTTTTTTCGTAGTGGAAGTCCAGTCCTGCGCCAGGTTCCGTTTCCAGGCTGACCTCGTAGTTCAGGCCGGCCTGCACCGTCATTGCCTTGAACAAGGCCGGCACGCCGCCAATCTCGGATCCGTTCAGGTCGGTAACCGTATCTGGTTTGAAATCTTTCACACGCGCGTCGCCATAGGTAAAGCTGTTGCCGACGAAAAGGATCGTGATCGGGGACCCCGACCAGGCCGGATTGCTCACGGCGCACAGGGCAACGAGGGCGAGGGCGGAACGGCGCAAGGCAGGCAGAACGAACGCGGAAGGGATCATGATTGCAGCGAGGAAATTCGACACGGCGATGATACAGGCATCGTCCAGCGCCTGCGCGCGCACAGGCCCCAAAGAAAAACCGGACACTGGCTTGCGCCAGCGTCCGGTTCAATCAAGCGTCGAACTTCAGTCGTCGATTACCAGCCGATATCTTTCAGCAGCGGCAGCGTCAGATCGTATGGTGGCGACACGTTCAGGGTCAGGTCCGAGCTGATATTCGGTTCCATCAGCAGGTTAGGCGACGCCGTCACGTCCCAGTGCGAGACCGACGAACCCGATGCCAGCACGGCTGGGGTGTACAGCAGCGGACGGCCCGCCGAATCGGCGCCCGCCTTGCGGCTAGGATCCGTGGACAGCGAAGCGATCACCTGGCCAGGCGAGCTGCGCGTGCCATATGGCTTGGCAGCCGCGACAGCAGCTTTCAGCGAATCGCCAACCGCTTGCGTGACACCCACCGATGGAATGGTGATCGTGGTATCTGCGCCGCCCGGCACCAGATCGCCGGCCGCGTTGTTGGCCAGCACGACGCCGACTGCGCCTGCGTCCTGTGCGTTCTTCACTTTGATTGCGAAGGCGCAACCGCCACGGCTGATGATCGGTACCTTGCCGCGTGCTGCTGCGGCATTGGTTGCATCGAACGGCGAGCAGCCAGGGCCAAGTTCACCGCCTTGGGTGGTAATCGTGGCCAGTGCGCCAAGCGAGGCGACCGCTGGCACGATCGGGCCGAAGCTGGACGCGTTGTAGCTGATCAGTGGCAGCGCGCCGGTTGGGGTGGCCGCTTTCAGGATCGGCTGCGAACGCAGGATGCTGGCGCCGGCGACCGAGTTGGCGCCAGTCCAGGCCAGTTGCAGCGGATTGATGGCCGAGACGCGGCGTTCGGCCGACGTCATGTTCAGCCAGCTCTTGCGGGCCGTGTTGTCGTACATGAATTCTTCCCAGACGCTTGGCAGGCCGCCTGTGGCGACATACTGCGTGCCGGCTGCATTGATGCGGTAACCGTTCGAGGTGTTCACGCTGATGACCGAGAAGCCCAGGCCGTGGCCCAGCTCGTGCAGCAGGGTTGCCGCAAAGTTCACCTGGGAACCAGCCTGGCCGTCCAGGCCCAGGTAGAAGCCGTTGCCTGCCAGGCAGTCCGGATTGCCGAGGTTGATGTTGAACTGGGTCTTGATGTCGACGTTGCCGTAGCCGGAGCCGTCGTCGGCCTGGTTCGCGCTCAGGTTGGTGCCTGCCAGTTTGTTGGCCAGCGCCTGCGGATACCAGGTGCCTGGTTTGCTGTTCGGGAAGTCATGCCAGATATTCCATGCGCCGGCGCTGCCCAGCACTGCTGAATTGGACGTGCAGGTCAGTGCTTCCCAACCGGCCGAGACGACGATATTGACATTGCTCTGAAGGTTGCGTTCCCAGATGTCGGCGACATAGCGGTAGACGTTGTAGCGCTGCTGGCCAACGGTCGTGCCCATATTGCCGCCAACTGGCGCGGCCGGGGTTGGATCGTTGAAGCCGTAGCCGGCCGCATCGCGGCTCTGGATGGTGATGGTGGCGGCTTGTGCGGCGATGCAGGTCAGGATGCTGGCGGTGGCGAGCAGGGTGCGTGCGGCGTTGAGCTTGAAAGTAGGGGTGCGCATGAGATTACTCCGTGACAGGCGTAATGGTGTGATCGTGGCCGGTCGAGTCGGCATTGTTGGCGTCGCCATGCGTGACGGCGATACTGCCATCGGCTTTGCGCACGGCAACCGATGTGCTCATGAACTCATCCGTCAGGCGCGCACCTTTGGCGCCGCTGCTGTGGAATTTTTGCAGATTGGCTTTCGGTGCAGTGCGCGCAGTCGCCTTGGCGGATTTTGCGTTCAGTGCTGCCGCTTCAGCAGCATTGGCGTTGCGCAGCTTGCCGGTTTCGGCGTCGCGCACGACGGTCAGCGAATCGTTCGACTGGACTGGCGCCTCTTGGGCGACGGCGCCCTGGCTGGCAAAGCCCATCAGGGCAACGGCGATACCGGCGGCGCGCAGCAGGCGCAGGCCGGACTGGTGTTTCTGGACCATGAGAATCTCCTGGAAGAGCATATTCGATACAAAATGTGCGAAGCGCAAAGCGCTTCAGCGAACAACATTCAGTACTGCAATCAAGCGCGTTTGCGGCGACGTGCTGCAACCAGGCCCATGGCGCCAGCGGCCAGGATCAGGATGCTCGACGGTTCAGGCACGTCGACGACCACGGAATCAAGGCCGACATAGCTGGCCGTATCAGCCGCACCGGTATATTGGAATGCGAAGCGGGCGGTGCCTTCGCGTGGGCCGATATAGGCCGAATACTGGGTCCAGCCGTTCGTGCCAACGGTGAACGTTGGTACCAGATCGACCAGGAGGCCGCTGGCGTCGGTGAAGCCGTAAGCGAACTGGTCACTGAAGCCGGCTTCGTCAATTGCGTTGAGCCAGAACGACACAGTGGCGCCGACGACAGTCGAGAATTCCGGCGTATACAGCCAGGTGTTCAGCGTGCCACCTGGAGCGGCATTGTTGTAATTTGCAGCGACATAGCTGTAATCAGCGCCGCTTTGCGACGTGAATCCTGTGTTGCCTTGGAAAAAGCCTGGCGTCACGCCAGGCGAGGTGGTCTTGTTTTCCAGAATCCAGCCTTTACCCTGGAGGCTGCTGACATCATCGAAACCTTCCTCAATCACGACCCCGGCGAACGCCGAGGACATCATTCCGGAAACCAGCAATGCGACAAGTGCTTTCTTCATTCTGAGGCGCTCCAAATTGTGTACGATGAACGGCGCTGCATTCGTGTCGCAGCCCCTGTATCGGGTGTCGTAACGATAATTCGACGACTATGTTAGTCAATGCACATAACGTGCCAGCAAAACAAGTAATTGATTTCTATAGGAAATATTTGCGCTGTCGCAAATTTGGTAAATAAATGTAAGATTTTCCGACAAATTTCATACGCTTGTCATACAAATAGCGACACTTTGTTTTTCCATTCTCTGATTGGCGCTATTTTGTTGCTTTAAGGTAGGAGTTGTTGCTTCTCCTCGTGTGGCCGGACATGCTACGCTTGCTGCTCCCATTCATGGTCTGGAGCACAATGAAAACCATTCTTCTTGCAATTGCCGCCGCCAGCTTGCTGGCCAGTTGCGCCACCACCCCGACGCCTGGCGACACGCGCGACAGCTTCATGGCCACGCTCAAGACCATGTGCGGCCAGCGCTTCGAAGGCGGCCAGACGTACGCCGTCGATCCGAATAACGAGTTTGCCAACAAGACGATTTCCACGGAAGTCATCTGCAGCGCGGCCGACGTGCGCATGCCGGTCAAGGTCGGTGAAGACCGTTCGCGCACCTGGATCTTCACGCGTCCCGCGACGGGACTCGAACTGCGGCACGACCATCGCCATGCCGATGGTACGCCCGACAAGGTGACAATGTATGGCGGCATGGCGCAGCCAGGGGGCAGCGCGCGCTCGCAGGCATTCCTGGCCGATGCGTACACCGCGCAACTGGTGCCCGGTGCCGATACCAATCTGTGGACCGTGACCGTCAGCGAGGATGGCGCCGTGCTGACCTACCGCCTCGAGCGCCATGCCAAGCCGCGTGCCGAGTTCGTGATGAAGCGCGTCGCTGGCTGATCAGCCTGCAGCATCCGCTTTTCGGTGCCGATCCAGCCGCGTTCGACACCGTAGCGTGCAATTGCGACAAGATAATTTTTAGATAGCTATAATCAATCGGTCGGCGACTTCGTCCCATTGAAAGAGCTTCATGCGGTTCAGATCAGTTCAGTTGTCCCTGCGCTTCATCGTCCCCCTTGCCGTGGTGCTGGCCTTGTTCGGCTATTTCGCCATCCCATGGATGGAAAATCTTACCCAGCGCTGGTTCGTGCGCGACCTCGATACGCGCTCGCGCCTGGTGTCCAGCACGCTGCAACAGCCGTTGCTGACGTATCTCGAAGACGGTTCGGGCGAGCGCATCAACGATGCGTTCGAGCGCGCGATCCAGGACGAGCGCCTGTACGCGCTGGCGCTGTGCACGCCCGACGGCATCCTGTTGTACAAGACCACGACCTACCCGGCCACGCTCGGCTGCCGCAAGGGCGAGAGCACGGAAGAGGCGAGCAACCCCGTCGTGCGTCTGGCGCAAGGCCCGGTGCACGTGTCCACACGCGAGCTGGTCCAGGATGGCGTCTCGGCCGGCCGCCTAGTGCTGGTGCAGGACATGAGTTTCATCGAGCGCCGCAGCGCCGACACCAAGAAATATATCGTGGGCCTGTTCGTATTGATGGCCGGTGCGGTCTCGCTCATCACGGTGTTGATTGCGCACCTGAGCTGGCACGGCTGGGTGGCCGGCATGCGCGAAATGCTGCGCGGCGAATTGTCGCCGCGCTCGCCCAAGCGCGCCGCGTCCGACACGTCGCCCGAAATGGCGCCGCTGGCAAGCGAACTGCGCGCCATGCTCAACGATTACCAGCGCGAGCTCGCGGCCAGCCCGGTCGAGTCGCAGACCTGGAGCCCGGAAACGCTGAAGTCGCTGCTGAACCAGGACCTGGCGGGCGACCAGATCCTGGTGGTGTCTAACCGCGAGCCGTATATCCACGTGGCCACGCCCGATGGCGTCAAGGTCCAGCGCCCGGCCAGCGGCCTGGTCACTGCGGTGGAAGCCGTAATGCGCGCCTGCTCCGGCACCTGGATCGCGCACGGCGCCGGCTCGGCCGACCGCGCCACGGTGGACGCCAACGACCACGTGCCGGTTCCGCCCGATCATCCGAGCTACACGCTGCGCCGCGTCTGGCTGTCGAAAGAAGAAGAGCAGGGCTATTACTACGGCTTCGCCAACGAGGGCTTGTGGCCGCTGTGCCATATCGCCCACGTGCGTCCCGTGTTCCGCTCGGCCGACTGGGCCGAATACGTCAAGGTCAACCAGCGCTTTGCCGACGCCGTGATCGCCGAAGCGCGCTCCGACAACCCGGTCGTGCTGGTGCAGGATTATCACTTCGCGCTGCTGCCGCGCATGGTGCGCGCGGTGCTGCCGAAGGCGACCATCATCACGTTCTGGCATATCCCGTGGCCAAATCCGGAATCGTTCGGCATCTGCCCGTGGCGTGAAGAAGTCCTCGATGGCATGCTGGGCAGCACGATCCTGGGCTTCCATACGCCGTTCCATCGCAAGAATTTTCTCGACACCGTGGACCGCTACCTGGAAACGCGGATCGAGGACGAAGCGTCGACCATCAGCTACGGCAACCAGCTCACCCAGGTCAAGCCGTACCCGATCTCGATCGCCTGGCCCGACCCGATCCCGGACGAACCCGATGTCGCCGCCTGCCGCGCCGCCATCCGGCAGGCGCTGTCGCTGCCGGCCGACCAGCTGCTGGGCATCGGCGTCGACCGCCTCGATTACACCAAGGGCATCGTCGAGCGCTTCGAGGCGGTCGAGCGCATGTTCGAGCTGTATCCCGAACTGATCGGCAAGTTCACCTTCGTGCAGATCGCTGCGCCCACCCGCTCGTCGCTCGACGAATACCAGAATCTCGAATCACGCGTGCGCGCGCTGGCCCAGCGCATCAACGACCGCTATGCCAGCGGCAGCTACCTGCCGATCGTCCTGAAAACCGAACACCACGAACAGCGCCAGTTGCGCACGTATTTCCGTGCGTCCGACGTCTGCAGCGTGACGAGCCTGCACGACGGCATGAACCTGGTGGCCAAGGAATTCATCGCCGCCCGCGACGACGAGGGCGGTGCGCTGATCCTGAGCCAGTTCACCGGCGCGGCGCGCGAATTGCACGAAGCGCTGATCGTCAATCCGTACCACATCGAAGAGGGCGCCGAAGCGCTGTACCAGGCGCTGCGCATGCCGCGCGACGAGCAGCGCGAACGGATGCGCAGCATGCGCCGCCGGGTGCGCGACTTCAACGTGTATCGCTGGGCCGGCCGCATGCTGCAGGACGCGGCCCGTCTACGCCAGCGCGAGCGCGTGAAATCGCGCATCGTCTCGCTCAGCCAGGACCGCGTCAGAAAAGGAGAAGCATGAACGACAGTATCAAACCCGCACTGGATTTATTGGCCGCGCCCGATTGCGCGCTGTTTCTCGACTTTGACGGCACACTGGTCGATATCGCGCCGCTACCCGACCAGGTGATCGTCACCGAGGCGCTGCGCGCCGCGCTGCCGCTGCTGCAGGCGCGCCTGGGTGGCCGGCTGGCCCTGGTGTCGGGCCGCCCGATCAATGAACTCGATCAATTGCTGGCGCCGCTCGTGTTTCCCGCGGCCGGCGTGCACGGCATGGAGCGCCGCGGCATCGACGGCGTGCTGCGCCGGTTGGCGGCGCCCGATTTCACGCTGGTGCGGCAACAGGCGCTGGATCTGGCAGCCCACCATTCGGGTTTGTGGGTCGAAGAAAAACATGGCGCGCTGGCGCTGCACTACCGCCAGGCGCCCGAGTTGCAGGCCTTGTGCACGGACACCATGCGCGCAGCAGTGGCGGCCAGCCCCGGCTTGATCCTGATGGAAGGCAAGATGATTGTCGAGGTCAAGTCGAACGCCGTCAGCAAGGGCACGGCAATCCGCGACTTTCTGGCCGAAGCGCCTTTCGCAGGGCACCGGCCCCTGTTCATCGGCGACGACACGACCGATGAAGCCGGCTTTGCTCACGTACAGGGTATTGGCGGCATTGGCCTGAAGGTCGGGCCCGGCCCGACCGTGGCCGAATGCCGCATCGCGTCGGCGGATCTGTTGCGCGTCGTACTGACGCAGGCAGCCGCCGCGCCAACCATTGGAAAGGACACACCATGAACGATGTTTCCCAACAGCCGGCTGCCAGCAGCCAGGCATCAGATGGCATCAACAAGCCACCCGGTTCGCTCGATTGCGGCGTGATCGGCAATTGCGCGTTCAGCGCGCTGATCGACCGCATGGGCCGGATGGTCTGGTGCTGCCTGCCGCGCTTTGACGGCGACCCGGTCTTCAATGCCTTGCTCGACCCGAGCGGCAATGGCAGCCTGTGGAGCTTCGAACTCGAAGACTTTGCCCGCAGCGAGCAAGTCTATGAACCGAACACGGCCGTGCTGCGCACGCGCCTGTTCGACAGCAGCGGCAACGGCATCGAGATCACCGACTTCGCGCCGCGTTTCCTGAGCCGCGACCGCATGTTCCGCCCCCTCATGATGGTGCGCCGCGTGCGGCCGCTGGGCAGCAGCGTGCGCGTGCGCGTCAAGCTGCGGCCCCGCTTCGAGTACGGCGCCAAGGTGCCGGAAATTACGCAGGGCAGCCATCACATCCGCTACGTCGGCCCTGACCAGACCCTGCGCCTGAATACCGATGCGTCGCTGAGCTACGTGCTGGCCGAATCGTTTTTCCTGCTCGACCGGCCATTGAACTTCATGCTGGGGCCGGACGAAACACTGGCTGACGGCATCAAGGACACCGCCCACCGCTTCGAGCTCGAAACCATCGCCTACTGGCGCACCTGGTCGCGCCGCCTGGCCCTGCCACTGGAATGGCAGGATGTGGTGATCCGCGCCGCGATCACGCTCAAGCTGTCGCTGTACGAGGACACCGGCGCCATCATCGCCGCCATGACGACCAGCATCCCGGAAGCGCCCGGTAGCGAGCGCAACTGGGACTACCGCTATTGCTGGCTGCGCGATGCGTTCTTCGTGATCCGGGCCCTGAACAGCCTGTCCGAAGTGGGGACCATGGAAGACTACCTGCGCTGGCTGAGCAATGTGGTGGCGCGCGCCAAGGGCGGGCACATCCAGCCGCTGTACGGCATCGGGCTGGAAGAAGAACTGCCCGAATCGATCATCGAGCACTTGCCCGGCTACCGCAACAACGGGCCGGTGCGCGTGGGCAACCAGGCGCAGGAACACTTCCAGCACGATGTCTACGGCAATATCGTGCTCGGCGCGTCGCAGGCCTTCTTCGACCATCGCCTGTTCCGTCGTGCCGGCCACGCCGAGTTCGTGCAACTCGAAGCGGTGGGCTAACAGGC
>Ga0265780_10003946_pt1 | contig 19312 bp, 24 predicted proteins | sample P1T30metagenome_FD_192432 | JGI IMG/M metagenome (GOLD analysis project Ga0265780, IMG submission 192432) | Plant litter microbial communities from East Loma Ridge, Irvine, California - P1 T30 | ecosystem: Environmental > Terrestrial > Plant litter > Unclassified | place: USA: California...
CGATCATCCACTCTAATCCAATCCCTCAATGAACGAACCTCGCCCCGCACATCCATCATCCTTCCTGTTCAAGCTGACCCCAGACATTCCCCGAAAACATCCTCCACCGCAGAGCAGATCGACTACGCCGCCTAACAGGCAATCCGAATATCAAATCACCAGCCGAACTTCATTCCCCCATTTCAGGATCTAGGGGATTGGGGTCATTAATCTTGGAAGCAATTTACAGACCGATCCAAATGACTTTTAGGGAACCCATCATAATCGCCGTTAATTTATATATTGGTACGTCGAATACTCTGTGTTGAGCAATTTGCTGATGTTTCAGGATACGTTTATGCGTTACTTTATTCTTATTTCGAGTCGTTTCCCCTGGTTTATGGACCTGAGGGGTATAATTTCCCAGGTGGAGTTGAATATCTTCCTTTCGCTGCGCTTTTGGTTGGGGAAGTATTCAGTTTCGTAGGATATGCTCTTTGGGCATGGTACGTCTTCTTCCCTCTTCCCTCTTTCTTCCTTACCCTCTTCTTTCACGGAGCAGCACACTCCTTCGTCTCGACATCTCTCGCTCCATCTATCGTGACCTCGATGTCGGACTCCTTCGGTGCTTATGTCAGGTATTACTACGAGAAGAAATTCGATGAATGTCGAGGTGTCATCCAACCTGAGATGGCATTACCAATGGGTATCCCAGGGGCTTTTGGACTGCCGGTAAGTTCAAGTCGTCTCTCAGCTCGGAGCTCGAATCTCAGAATAGACGTCGAAGACACCAGGAGACAAGATACGGAGACAGCGGACTGACAACGCAGATATCCCTATTCTGGCTGGCTTGGTCTGCTAATCGAACACATTGGATGGCTCCTGTCATGTCGCATTTCGTTTTCGGGGCATGTACCACTTGGATGTTTGTGAGTCCCCCTGACCGATAGGCCAGTATTACATGAGAAGTGCTGACTGGCAGATGCCTTTCCTAACATATCTCCCACTCGGTATGTCCTACTGATATCAACATGGTCCATGACTGACAACTAGCATACCCCCGCTACGCCGCTTCTTCTTTGGCGTCGAACGACTTTGTCAGGAGTATGTTGGGTGCTGCGATGCCTTTGGCTAGTTATCCGCTCTTTCATAATTTGGGGATTGATTGGGGGAATACATTATTGGGTTTCGTCAGTTTGGTGTTCTTACCAATCCCGTATGTCCCTTTCTTACTTCCACCTCATACCCATCTTGTCCACGCTTCAACGACTCGACGCGGCAATTAAACCGGTACTGATGATAGATGGTTACTATTCAAGTATGGGGGTAGATTACGGAATATATCACCAATGGCATTACATGATGATCAATTAGAAGCTATGCGGGAGGAGAAAGTCGTCGAGAGTGAGGGTAGATTCGTGGACACATCAATATAAGCACATCATCATTTACATCATACTGTAGCATTACATTGCATAGACTATCAATCATATGTAACTTACAACTCCAGTGAACTTGCCTATTCGGTATGATTCCGAACCCGCGCGACTGATGCGGGGTCAGGGTTCTAGAAAAAGTGGGGAAAAGAAAGGGTTTACCCTGCAAAGAACAACGCCAAGCACAGCAAAGAGGGCAAAGCATGGAGCAAGCGATAGATAGAGTAAGGTTGGAGCATAGAGCCGATAGTCAGAGACTAAGGTAGTATCAACAACTACAATCGTCGGTTGCATTATAAACTAATCAATTACTTTCCTTGACAACGACAACGACAGCGAGAAGCGCCAAACGACGACACCGCAATCAGGTCCGGCCCTTTGCCCCTTGTAACTTAATACTACATATTACAAAGCTACAACTTGATCACTCACGTAAGTTGAGTTACTTCCGCCGGACGCCGATAGAATAGGAATACAATACAATACAAAGTAAAGTAATCAATAAATACCTCTTTCTATACCTACCCGCCTCTACAATACATACATACATACATACCTTCAGGATATCGATATCACATACACGAAAAAGCTGAGAAGCTGAGACGCCGGCCGTTCAGACCTCACAATATATATTCTACACGCCCCGCTGGAAAGAATACAGAAAGAAGGGGATATCTTATCGGACGATCTCGTCTGATGGAATAAGGGATCGTCATACTGTGACAATTAGGATTCAATTGGAATTATCAGTTCAACGGGAAGAGTTTAAAGTAAGTCAAGATCCCAGTATTCCTATGTCTCGGATAGAATGATTGTTCTACACCACATTCCATTCCATTTCAGTGATATGTCGCGTCACACCACCATCTTTTGAATAATATACAATACTTCACTTTCCCATTCTACCCCACTCTCTCTATACTGGATGTTGGCTCAAAGGACCCCTTTCCGTCTTCGACGCGCTAAGCAGGGTGAGCGGAGGGGCAGAAAGAAGGAGAATAGAACGCGTCTGCCTGTGTGTGTGTTATATTGAACGCGGGCAAGGGAGAGAAGGAACGCCTTCTCCTAGGTGAAAATGTGGATTTGAACTTGGAAGGGGACGTGCTAGGAGATGGAATGGAGCTATCATACTATCACCATCACTCCCCAATACTATTGAATACCTTCTACTCCTATCTTGTTGCCTTACCACCTACCAGCGAGATAGACGGCCGTAATCGGAATACCAAACAAGGTCCGCCCCCCCCCTATCCAATACACAGCCCATCCGTTCCCTCTCCTTCTTCTTTCGTGTAGAACGCCAAACGACGTGTGCTTGCTTCTATTTCTCCGTTCCTACTCTGAATAACAACAACAACGCGGTGCAGGAGCGAAAGCTGATGGACCAGTAAATATATCAATACCTCTACCTCTACCACGACGATAATACAACACCGCCATTTCGCCTTTCCTCCTGATCAACAACCATTCCAACGGGAGGTGGTAGTCCTTTGAACGCTTGATATCATCGCTTTGACTCGCTTGTGATTGTAAGTCGCTATCCCTCTTGCATCCATCACTCTAATATCCCTACACTGTATATACAGTTGTTCATACCTTCATAAACATTGCGACATCTTAATTTGATCCTGCTCCCCCAAAGGGTCATAGCTCAACGAGATCTATCCAAATCATCACTTCCATTGTTCATCAAATCCAACCTTGATACCCTTTTCACCCTCATACCTACTACACAACCTCGTACCATCGATACTTCTTTTACTTATTCACAGCTCTCTGAAACGCATCTTATGAAATTTGAGAATATTGTTTAATGTAAGTCCCCTTTTGATGAAGAACATCGTCGCCGGCAATCGGTGTCAAGAGTATGACGTGCGCTGACTCGCAGTACAATGGCCGCAGTCATGCAACCCCCTCGTCCTTCTATGGATCGATCCGCTTCGTTCGAACAAACCCGTCGACCACATGTCAACTCTGCACAGTTCGGATCGCCATCACTCCAAAGACCATCTCTCTCGCAAACGCCTTCTCACAATAGTGCACAGGGAACTCACCACCGTCACTCTTTTACGAACAATACGCATTCACGTTCATCTTCATCAGCATCGACTCAACAGGTTCAGAGACCTGCTTCAATAAAACAATCGTCGTCACCATATCAACAACCTTATCCTCAACAAAATCAATATTTCCCACAATCACAATCCATGTACTCTATACCACAACAACCTTGGACTTCTTCCGCTTTACCGGCTTCGCAATTCCATGTACCGCCTTTTCATAATTATGGAGGAGGGAATCAGGTGTTTCATCCGGGATTCCAGCAGAGTCAAGCGGAATTCGCAGCATGGGCGGGGGCATACGGACAAGCTATGGCGAATCAGCAATCTCATTATAGTCAACAACAGATGTTCAATTCGCAAGCACAGGCGACAGAATATATACATGAAGATAGGGAAAGAATGAGATCCGTATCTTCACCACAGTCGACTACTCTAAATATCAATACGAACGTCTATGATCGATCTCAATCACCTCCTACCTCTGCTACTTCCTCTAAACCCGTCCAAGCATTTCATCCTTACAAGAGACAACCAGGTCATCGTCCCTCAAGGGAAAATATGGCGAATGCGAATGTCACAGGAATGTCCAGGTCGGCTTCGCAACCCATCATCTCGAAATCTTCGCCTACCCCAGCACCTGCGCCAGCTCCCGCCCCAGTAGAACATGTCAAGGAAGTAGCACCGACCCGTCGAGTTGAGCGATCTTCCGAATCATCAGAACGCGAGCGACCTACCGCCTCTACTAGGACTTATGCGAATGCTACTACCGGGACTGGATCTAGTACAAAGGCATCGACCCCTCTGCATACGGGTCCTATCGCCAATGCAGCTTCCAACACCGCCGCACCCCGTCCATCGCCTTTATCCAATTCCGCACTTATCCCCGAACCTGAAAAGAAGGAGAAGGGTTTTAAAGGAAGGTTCAAAAAGGCCCTAGGAGGAGGTGGGGAGAAACGAGCACAATCGACAACTCCAGCTGCTACCATCTCCAAATCAGCTTCCACGCCAACACGAGCGAATGCTCCTCAACAACATTATACACATGATGTACCGCTCAATCCACCTCATGCGCCTTTCTCCAATCAGGGGGCTATGGGAAGTGATGTTTCCCTAGCTAATACCGAGAGGACGACTACTACGTTAACGGGTGGACCTGGGGACGAGGGCAAGGAGAAAAAGAGGAGCATGTTTAGGATGAAGAACATGTCTACGGATAATATTAGTTTGTCGTCTACGGTCAGCAGTGCCAGTATGATGATTAGGAGGATGGGTAGTATTGGGAAATTGGCCAGAAGGAATTCGTACGTCTCCCTCCTATTCGTTGTCAGATGATCAAGGCTAATGATAGATTGGCTGGGATATCAAAGATATTCAAAGATAAACCAAAAGATGAAGATGCCGCTCTACCAGAAAAGGAAATCAAAAAGGCCGAAAAGAAACAGGCGAAACAAGATAAAAAGGATCGTAAAAAGGCATCAGCTGCCCCCGCGACTGTATCACACGCTACTGTCGAGCAGGATAAACCAATCAATGATGATGACAGGGCTTTAGCTGGATTATCACCTGCTGCTAAACTCGCTCGACAACATACCCTCCGATCCAAGGCTGAACAACAAAAAGCTCAAGCTGAAAAGGCCAGAACAGGCGAACCAACTTGGGATAATAATACCCAAACTCGTAATACCGCCCCTGTCCTGCCTTCTATCGAATCCTTAACATCCGGTCTTTCTACCCTCTCCACCTCGGAGACAGGACCAGAGGTAGTCAGAGTCCAACCTAGATCTACGCGCGTTGTACATGCTGTCAACGTTGCTGATCATGAGTATGATTCTGAAGATGATAGTTCCGATGGAGAGACTGTTGAGGATGCTACCATCTCCTTGGCTAGGACTAGGTTTAGTCAGGAGACGGAAAGGAGTTTGGGTGGTGATGATGAGTTTAGGGCTGAATGGGGGAATAGTTGGATCGATAGAAATGCTGTTCCTAAAAAGGGTATTCTGAAGCGTGAGTCCCCTATCTCTACTCTTCATCAATACGAAGGAGAGGGAGAGTGATAAATGGAACAAGATCGCTGATGGCAGAATACCATTCCTACACCGAAGGACAGAACCGACAAAGCTCCACTTCCAACGCTGGTGGACATTCTACAATTGGTCCAATGGCCCAAATTCCACCCTCAAACCCAGCCCAGATCGATGGTCTAGCCCACCCACACCCACAACGAGGTGTTGAATTCGCAGAACACCTAGACGACTCTCCTACCTCAATAGGTGATTTCCGAGGTCCAGTCTATTCGAACCCAGGCCATAATTCCTCTGAACCAGCTTTATCACTCCTCAATAATGCTGTAACTGGTGCTAGATTGGGTGCTACGGGGAGAAGTATGACTGCCCCTGCTAGTAAACGGTTGGAATGGGCTCCTGAATGTGCTGTCTATTCGACTTATGATGCTGGAACTTATGATCGGAGGAGTGAACCTGCTACTTGTAATAGGTTGACTCCCGAGCTGGCCATGGCTATCAAACAGGAGTGAGTCCTTTCCCGATGATTGCGAAGCAAGAATGTTTGCTGACACTTAGGTTGAACGCATTCAAATTGGAGATGCCTGTACATCCTCAATCAAGAGGGTATACGCATTACTTTGCGTGATCGACGATTAACTCCTGACGAGTCGCTTAATGATTGAATGATCCATGAATGTAAGTCCAATATTCAAAGTCGATATGTAATCAAGTGACTGATTATATAGCTGTTGTCAATACTGTATACCTGTGTAGGACTCTCGACTCGACAAAACCATCCGAGAATCACTACGCTCAACGCATTACATCTCTTCCTATATCATACTCTGGTCTCACCATCCCCAAAATGACTACGACCCTTGCCCCTTACAAAACCATGACCAATCCCGAACCGAACCATTTCCCTCGTTGTCTTCCCTATCTCAATTCTCAACCCTCAATTCTCGTTTTGCAACCCTGTATATGTATTAGAATGGTCATGATGTGAGTATATGGAAATCGAACCTTACCATGGTACCCGAAAGCTTTGATAGCTTATGCATGATATGTGCTCCTCCAGATCTACTCTTCAATGTATGCTGCAAATACTATGCTATACTGAAGAGAGAGTCGTACATGACGCGTCGACGCGTTTCCGGCGGACTACTTCCACTTTAATACCACCCGTGCTCCAGTGCCCTCTTACTTCTCATAACCATAGACACAGTGATCTTGAGTGTCGCTCCGGAGATCTGAGAGCACAGTCGATCGCTCAGTACAAACATCCACAAGTGGTTATCAGGACACGTCCACGGCGCTTGTCGATAACCAAAACAGATCGCATCCGGTAAAGCGTAGCCGCATAGGGTACTCGATCCCCGATCATCCGCATTATATTAACACGGACGGCAGAAAGAACCTCGCGTGACAGGGAATGTTAAGACCAATGAGGTTTGTAAGCACCCAGCGCCAACCCCAATGCTGGAATCAGTAGCCGAGCGGTATGGACCGATAGATTTCGGTGTATTCCAAATACACCGTGGAATATACTCCGAAAGCTTTATTCGTAACCGGCAGCAGTCAGTCTCAAGATCTATATAGAGCAACTCAGGATGCCCTCTCTAGACAGTTAAAACCCCCACGATGGCCCCACACGCAGTGAAGAAAGTCAAGAGCGAAATGACCGTACAACTTTTCATATTTTGCTTGGTCATTTGCATCTCTTGTATCAGTGAGTCTCCACCCGTGGCTGAAAGATCATGTTGACATTTTATCAGGCTATGGATATGATTCGTAAGTGGTGTCTACTGTATGAAAGGGCATGCTTAACCAATAGGGGATGGTGGACAGGTGCGCTGGGACAAATCTCGTTCAACCTTCTTTATGGCGATAAACTCATGAACTCGCCTCTCATCGGTCCTTACTTTGTTCTTAGCGCCACTCAGACCGCCGTTTCGGTCGCTGTGTCGTATGCGTTTCAAGTAGTGAGTTATCTAGTGAAAGTGCCTCGCGATCGGGGGCTGATGTCCACAGGTCGGCCAATTTATTGCTAGTCTCGTTCTCAATGCCAAGGGAAGGAAGGCAGGGCTATTGCTGGTAAGCGATCCCCGTGTGATCACCATCTGACCTCGCAGTATGCAATCATCACTATTATAGGTACTGTAGTAGAGATCACCGGAACCATCGGTTCCGGGCGATTTTGGCATATTGTGGCCGGGTGAGTCTCAGTGTAGTCGATCCCAAGATCCTGCTCATGACAGGAAATTCATCGTGTCCATTGCACTTGGTTTAGGTCTGGGTACTGCGCCTCTATACTTGGCCGAGTGTGCTCCGCCTTCGCTACGAGGTGCACTTGTCAACACATGTACGGTTATGGTGACTCTCGGCACTCTTTTTGCCGGAGTAGCCAATTACGGTGTTTCGACCATGCCAATTTTATCTCAGAAGGGTCTGAGGATCCTCATTGGAGTCCAGCTTGCGCCACCGGCTCTGTTGATTCCCGCACTAGTCTTGATACCGGAAAGGTGAGCTACAGGTACCTGCGACTAGACTGACGTATAGTCCAAGATGGCTTTGCAAGATAGGTCGATCCGAAGATGCCAGAAAGTCCATCAAAAAGTTACGATCGGGCACCGACGATGCTGACATCATAATTGAGCTCGAAAAGATCCAATCTGCTATTGAGCTGGACAGATCGAACGAGGCGCAGACTGGCTGGGCTCAACTATTCCGCGGATCCGACTTGAGGCGTACCCTAACTGTTATTGGTGTCATGTCGATTGCTCAAGCCAACGGTAAGTGAAACCTGATGTCGATTTCTGATCCATTGCCAGGTCTCGCCTTTCTTGGAAATTATGCTGTCGTCTATCTGACGGCCGTCGGGATCAAGAACGTATACGTGATTCTGATGATCTGTGAGCGTCGACCGTTAAATGTGGCTAACGAAAGTATACGCCGTGATCTGCGCCAGTACTATTGCCGGTTTCTGGACCCAAGATCATCTCGGACGACGAACAGTGCTTCTGTCGACTGGTTGTGTCCTTTCCGCAGCCCTGATCTGTCTTGGAGCAATCACCACTGCCTATCCAGCTCCTGTAGGTGCGCCTGCGTACGCTGTGGTCTTCTTCGTCTTCTTGTTCAGCGTCTCGTACGCGACCGGATGGGGAAATACCCCATACACTCTTACCAGCGAGTTGCCTTCCGATACCCTTCGACCTCGTACTTGGGCCGTGGCCGGATCATCCGCCGCTCTAACAGGTGAGTAGATGAATCCGTCAATGACTTATATACCAGGTATGATTGTCGGTCTGGTCAATCCTTATCTGCAAGACAAAGATCATGGGAATTTGGGCGGGCGTGTCGCTTTCATCTGTAAGCATACCTCACCTGGAGTCCGCTCATTCGTCGCAGATGGCGCGTTTGGAGTCTTTGGAATCATTTTCGTCTACTTCTTTGTCCCCGAATTGAAGAATAAGCCAATCTACGATATCAATTGGCTTTACGTCAATCGAATTCCTACCCGACAAATGAAACACTATATCGTTCCTCAGGAGCAGAATACTCAGACTGTCGAGGATGATGGGAAAGGAGCTGAGATCCAGCTTGAAGAGACGATGGTGTGATACAGCCCTGAAAGAGGAAGCGAGCGAGCCAAGAGTCAGAAGGGAAAGCGGTAGAGTGGTTCAGCAGCTCAGTGTAGATTCGATCATCGATTATGTAAACCTGTTTGTTGATTGCACTCTATGCAAGGCTCCTGTATTCGCTTGTAGCCCATTCATTGCTACCATATCCTGTGGTCTACTCTCTAGATCAATGTATCCCCTGCGTACGAGGTCCACCCTGGACCCGTCCGGATACACAGCGTTGATCTAAACCGTCGGTCATCTTGGTCTTGGTATGTAGCACCGTACCCTGGGATGCGTCTTAGCCGGAAAATTAATTGTCCGCGATTGTCATTATACACCGAAACCTCCGTCCTATAGTCCGACATCTCAGCCATCGAACTTTGACGATGATGCGTCAATAGAACCTACATTTCCACTCACGATGTTGGCTGACTTTCTGTTGCCCAAGTACGACAAAGAGACTGCCATAGTACCTCACGGCGCCGCTCGATGGCTTGCACAATCCCATGTCGCGGCTGTTCCGTGTCCGCCAATCAATGCCGACGTTCCCAGAATCTCGGTTCTCGCTCAAGCGGACGGAAAGGTCAAATCAGTCACTGCCAACGGATTCATGATCAGGGACAAAGCTGTGAAAGTGAGCCTAGTCAAATAGCCCGATTTCGCTGAGTGATGCAGACAGCTTCATCACCTGAACTTACTGGTCCAGCGCTCGAGGATGAAAAGATCGTTTATCTGATAGTTGGAGGAGCATTCATACTTGAGCATACTCTCACTACACATCCCGCATTCTCTTTGGGACGAATCACTAAAGGCAGAGTATTTGGTGAGTCTTATTTGTGTCACTTTTCGCTTAATCCAGGCCTGAATTACCGCAAATCGTTATCGGCTGCGACGGCCTTTCCCGCATGTTTGCTAGATGCTCTTGCTGGATACCAGTACCTGATCGATGAGCTGGGGTTCAAGGCCAAGGTAAGAGAATTTGATGTTGCTCGCTAATGGGGAAGAACATTATCATGTGCGGTGATAGTGCCGGAGCGAACCTCATACTCGCTGTTGTCAGGTACCTAAATGAACTGCTGACGACCACGACGTTTACCAGATGGGACCTGCCGGCAGGACTATTCCTTAACTCAGTAAGAACCACGCCTTCATAGCGTATTCTATGCTGACTGGTAGCCATGGGCTGACCTTTCGTTCTCTACACCATCTGCCAAAAAGCTAGCGAAGACTGTAAGTTCCTTACTCAGAAGTACATGGCAGCCATGTTCTTATTCCCCTCAGATCACCGGCATGTACATGATCTACGTCGCTCGTCCGTCTCATGTTCAACACTTCCCAAATTTCCGGTCGAATCCCTACTTCTGTCCAGCTTTGGTCGGTTTCGAATTGTTCGAGCGCTTGGCGGCTGCCCAGATCCCTGCGTATATCTCGGCGGGCGGCGCAGAGCCTTTACTGGACGAAATCAAGGCATTAAAGAACGGAATGGAGCAGAGCGGCATGAAGGTTGCGTATCGCGAGGTCAGTACCGTCTTCATTGTCCGACAGCACAGCTTATCTTGATAGATACCAAACGGGTCACATAGCGCTTTCGCCATGTTTGAAAGAAAGACTGGAGCGGAATTTGAAGAAGCTTGGAATATTGTAAAGGCAGACTTTATCGAATTCTGGGCCAAGATATTCGCTTCCGAAGTTGTGGCCTAATTGTTTATCTCATGCAAACAAATCGACAATGTCTATGGAGGGAATGTGCCCGCGTGTTCACCGAGAGATGGAAAAAGTGAAGCCCTGGGACGTTAGCAATGCAATTGTGATTGAACATGGTTCTCACCAGTATTGGCTGTCGAGACTTCCCTCGGGTCCCCAAGCCGACGAGAAGCTGAGGATCTGATCGTCATTCATTCCGAACCCAGAGAGATTCTCGGTGAAGAGCTGATCCATCGACTGGTCCAACATTTCTGGTACTCCAGCGGGTTCTGGACTTTAGCTGCGCCACTGCGATGTCACGACCGCCGCAAACTTACGCTGTAAGGGAGATGCCACCCGGGATCGCATAGACAGCGTTTCTAGGGCATGATGTACATACCTCGCGACAAATGCCGTGGGCGCCACTGGATCACCTTGCGCACTCTTGGCTACAATGGTGCACAATCGTCGGAGAGGTGATATGATGGACGCCCTCAGCGGGAGGGCGAATCGGGGGTAGATCTGGCAATATCAGTATCTTTTCTCAGGGATCAGGGACGACAAACAGAGACGAGCTGCGCCGTGAACCTAGACAGCATTGCCGCTGCAGCGTCTTGCATGTACCGCAGGACACCTCGTTCCGATAGTCGTTCAATCACGTCGAGGCTGAGTCCAACCAGTTCAATGACTTCGAGGCACATCGTATCATTGACTGAAATTTCGTGATGTAGAGCCTCAACTTTGCCAGAGAATTGCAGATTCAGGATCCACCACAGGCGATGCTGTTGGCTATCACGGTCAAAACCCTCGGGCCTGACTGAGAGTAAGCTCAACAGAGATGTCTCGCTCACCGGGTGCTTCGAACCACTTGATTTGGATACTGCGAGCTCGAATTGCGAGATCTTTGTTCAGTGATACTTTCAGATCGGTCGATATTGAGTCGGATCCTCTCAAAAGCTCCCTGGTACGCACTATAGGGCCGGTCTCGTGGACGAACGCAAGTGCCGTGTCTTGATCATGATGCAAATAAAGATGCTCCTGTGCCCAGCTTAAACACTGATTGGTCAGTCAAAGCAATCAGGATGTACTCACATTCGCGTAGTGAGATCGTTGGATAGTCATAGGAAGTCCAAAGACAGAGGAGTAGGTTGAATCAAAGCAGACTAGACCTAGGCGGCATGAGCTCGCCCCGTTTCGGCAGATACCTACACAGCCAGGTTCTTTCTGCGTCCTCGATGATTCAGTCAATGAACTCTGCATCCAGGAAGGCTACTTACCAGTATCACACGCGCTTCGTGCTCCGATGCTGGCAGCGGTGATTTCCGAATATCGTGCCACCTCATCTGATATCCCATTCGGATTGCTGCACCAGTCTTCCTCCACGCCGAAACATCCTTGACTTCTTTCCAGTACACATCGACCATCAGACTCTGTACTAGAGCCGTACTGCACTCGTCAGAGTTGAGAGCTCGGCTTGATATGGTGTGATAGTGTCGTAATATTGGCAGATGAAGGTCGGGGCGAAAGAATTTGGCGCTCATAGCTAGTATGGCCGAAGTGAGAGCGGACGAGGTGGAGCGCAGGTAGTCGAGAGTATGTAGAGCCTGATCGAAGAGCGAAATCATTGGGTTGAGGTTGTCGAAAAATAGACGGAGAAGCAGCTCCGCTTCTGCAAAGCTTAGAAGATCGTGAGTGACTAAATCATCAGCGCCGTCTGGGAGACTACGGTGAATAGCGGAGCTTACTGGGATCGCCAGGATGAATATGCGGCCTGCTATCCCCACTACCGATCGTCTGAGATCGCTGCAAGATATTCGGCTCGTCAGCCGAGGGCTCGAGATAGAGGGACATATCCAAGCGACTCCTCGCTCCACTTGGTCCAGCTGACGTCGAGGCGTCGGGCGAGACCGTAGTAGGGGCATGCTCCTGATGGGCGATAGCTTGGTGACTCAGAACATCGATATGACCGTCATTGCCCGCCAAAGTGGGTCTTCTAGGCGACCAAGCTATGGAAGTATCCGGTTGAAAGGGCCGAGGGGCGCTAGGTCTGCTGTCAGAAACGGGCTGACCATGTCCATGTTGTCCTTACCTGTCGTGAGCATCTTTAGGACGACGGCCTGGTTTCAGACGGGCCGGGTAGGTACACTGAAGTCCCTTGCGACTACACTGCCTGCAAGCTGTAGATTGCGAGTCATTATCGAGGCAACGAATCTGTATGTTGAACAAATCATACTATAGTCCGAGATAGCTGCTCACTTTGGACTCGCGACATGCTACACAGCTACTTTGGTCAGACATTCATCTTCTATCTTATGAGCGTCCTTACCTGATTTTGCTACCGGGGCGCGCCAATCTTGGACTAGATGGATCAGCTGACATTGTTCGAGACTTGCTGTATATCTCATATGCGGTGTGAATTCAATTACCCCGACCCGGTTATTCGGGCATCCCTGTTTTTGCACCGTGGGAAAACAAGGCTTCTCTACCGCGACAGATGCTAAGCCTGCATCAAGCAGAAAATACATACTCTGATAAGCAAAAAGCCATGCATCGTAGATCAATGCATGGGACTACCTATACTCTGACCGTCGTTCGGACTGGGGCGGCTCAAAGGTTGTTAGCCTACGCCATGCATCATTTAGGCACCTTCGCTTGGACGGCTGGCAGGCTTGACAAGGGTCATTGAACTTGCTTAGAAGTATGACAGGATCTGGTATGCAGCTTGGGCGGAGAACACAGGCCACAGGGTCAGATCACATCCATATAGTCCAGCTGATAGCATGATATCGATGCCTATATTGGAAGCATTGATCTAACATCACATGGTACATTTGGCGGTCCACTGTTCTCCTATCTACGATTGAAGTGGGCCATGAGCGATGCTTACATCCAACTCGCCTCTTAGACTTGAGCCATGAGGTGGGAGCTCAGAGTCACTCCTTGCTGCTCCACGACCAAACCGAGATTTGACATCGGCAAACATGTCGTGACATTCAGGCAGAAAAGATGCGCCCATGATGTGACCCATACTTGGATACTGCATGTGATCAGCGAGATTACTTATACAGCATTGAGAAACGTACAACGCGTAGTGTATGAGGGATCCCGCATTCGGTGAGGTACCTCTCCATGCGAAGGTTTTGTCGATAGAACAGATCCTCCATCCCAATGTACTGGGAGACGTGAATGCTGCACCCCGAATCGTTCAATTTGCTCAACAGATCAATACCATACATGGGAGAGTGAATCGGATCAGACAAAGGTTTTTGATCATCGCAACAGGCTTTCTGGGTGTGATCAGGCGGTAATCCGAAGTCGAAGTCGGGGAAAGCCCGGTAAGGACCGTAAGCCCAGATTTTTGCGGACATGCGAAGCGTCGTAGGATTCAACAGTATGTCCTGTCTATCAGTGAGCTATTACACCTTGAGCACTTACCGGGCTCTCATGGTACCGATCTGATGGATGACTGAGCTCTGTATCCAGCCAAGGGCTTTGGAGGATGACCTCGCTGATTCGATGAGCGATATCGAGCGCAGTCGCTCTGTCTACACGAGAGCTCAAGGAAATGTCCATGTCACGCTCGATAACATCTCGCGATACTGCCGATCGAAAGGTCGCCTTGCCCAGAATGATCTCTGCTAATGCGAGCGTAAGACGTAGCGCGATCCAAGCCCCAGCTGACGCTCCTGTCACTAATACTTGATGATCTCGATATTTGGGATTCTGATGGATTTCCAAGAGGAGGAGAAGGCCCCCTCGGATACACTGAGCAGCTGTGCCCACTGGTGCTAGACTGTAGAGAGGATAAACGACCGGACATCCTGTGTCCAGCGCCATGGCTAGGACTGCTTTAGAGTCGAGCGACGGGAACTGCCAGATAAGCGAGTACCTGACAGTATGGGAAGGGTGTGGGGGGATGGAGTAATGTTGAAGACACAAGAGAGAGAGAGAGTAATCAGGAGAACAAGGTATGAGTCAGGATTAGAAGCTCAGGACACCAGAGAAGATACGCACTCTTGAATGAAATCCTCCGCCGTGCCAGTATAGGATCACTCTTTTCGAGGTGCTTTGTTGCCGTTTGGGATGAATGTGAAAGACTTGCCAAGATTGTTTGCCGTTCTGTAAGGTCTCTTCGAAGTACGAGGCTCTTGCATCCTCAGTCAACACTACCTTGGTGTTGCAGCTTTCCCAAGTGGCTCTTAAATGCTCGAGGAACCATTCAGGACTCGCGTGTCGAGATCGATATGCGACCACAAAGATCAGGACCGACAAACACCGCGCTTGCCAGGATGGAGAGGTTGTACTGTCGATCAGTGGCCGCGAAATCGATTTCCCAGCTCATTGAGCAATTGCAACATACCATTTTGACACACTACTTGATCTCGCACCGTCCTCTGACACTCTGGCTAAGGAATATCCTTGAGATACAAGGTTATTGTCCATCGTGAATTACTATTGAGAGGTATCATTGGCTGAGTCGATCTGGTTTGCAATTCAAGGCTCAATCAGGTGGTTACGGCAGTATCGATTTCCGCGATGCATGGCGCACCGGCTCCTCCAATGAGACCCGGGTCAATCAGCCAGATAGTCCGAAAGTCCGAAACCTTCAAGGAAACGTCGGACTGATTCAAAATATGCCGAGATCCATGTCGGAACGCTCCGGATGTACCAAGGCATCTACCGGCACTAAGGCCGTGACATCCCTTACTCTTCACACACAAGCAGCTTGAGAGCCGTCGCAATACCGTCATCACGGCACACTGTTTCGACTATCCCTACATCCATTAGTTCTAGCATGCCGCCAAAGCTCGTTGCGCTCGGTTCATCCTTTGCATCTGGTCCTGGCCTCAAGCCTTACAAAGATGCTCAAGCAGCTCGGTCCGAACGCAATTACTCTTCCTTGCTAGCCAGGTCTCTTGGAGCCGACCTGATAGACCTGAGCTCCGGCGGATCTACGCTTCTCAACATCATCGAATCACCTCAAGGCAAGATGCCGCCTCAGATCGAAAGTATACCAGCGGATGCCGATATCATAACCATCACTTCTGGGGGCAATGATGTGGCTTATATCGGAAGAATCATGCTGGATTCTGTAGCCGCGAGCTGGCTTACCTGGCCTCTTGCTCGATTATACGAAGGTCGCGTCGGCGACGAACAGTTAGATGAAGACGCCCTGGTCGCGCGCTTTCAGCGAGTCATCGCTGAAATCAGGAATCGAGCACCGAAAGCTGAGATCATCCTGGTCGAATATCTTACTTTGATTGGCGACCACTATCGTCCCTGTATCGACGGCCCTCTGAATGTCGAGCAGTCTCGAGCGGCTCAACAGAAAGCAGCGATGCTGCAAAGAGTCTACGCCAAAGTAGCGCAAGGTCAAGATCGATGCGAAGTCTTACCGGTCGCCGAACATAGCATGGGACACGGAGTCGGAAGCCCAGAGCCGTGGGTTACGGGACATGGATGGGGATTCCTGTTTGGAGGCTCCGTGCCATGGCATCCCAATGCTTTGGGTATGGACGAAGTAGCAAAAATGCTTCACAAACACCTGAACAGTAAAGCTCTATAGTACAAGATTTCCATATGAGCGTTCTTTATGACATATGCAAAGTGTCCTACCCCTGAGCAGTTGATAATGACCTACTCCTTTCTACTAGCAATATCCCGCTGCCGAGTCAAGAAGTCTCATGCATGCAAGTCTATTGGTATCCCAAGATCAATCAAGTAACTCAATTGATGTCTTTTTGGACGTTCCTGCCTAGGACAAGATCGATGGTGTCGGGTCTGATTCGTGATCATCTCGGAAGCTGTGGAAGCACACTATCTCATCGGTCATTCAGTAAAAGACTTTGAAGTTTGTGCTTTGCTTAAGACGGGGTCGCAGTTTGTGCGATCTGGTGTACTGTATATCACATCTCACCTTCTATCCCAGATTTCAGCTCTAATCATAGCCCGACCCATTCTAAATCAGGCCCTACTTCAAATTCTACCCCGCCCCACATAGTCTGAGCATCCTCGCCCACCTTGACCTGCCAGGTTCCAGGCTCGGCGCGCCACGTATTCCATACTGAGTCCCAATGTGAAATTGCGTCTGGTATCAGTCCTAGACTGACCACAAATTTGGTCACTCACACTTGTCTAAGACAACCGTGACCGTCTTCGATGCATTAGGTTCGAGATCGTAGACTTTGGAGAACGCCTGTATTGTTTGGGCGGGAAATTTCAAGCTTGTGGGAGTTTCGGCAGGTGGACAAGTGTAGAAATGAATCGAATGATCCCCTTTTCTTTGACCAGTATTGGTGACTTTCACGCTGATTACTATTCGCCAGTCATCTGGCTCGATTGGGGATTTCTGTGGCTTTTCTACGATGGAGAGATCGGAGTACTTAAAAATCGTATAACTAAGACCGTGTCCAAACGGAAATAATGGTGCGACTTTTCGAGCGTTATAATGTCTATACCCAACCCATATTCCTTCCTCGTAATGTGTCTGCGTTCGACCAGACTTGAAATTGAGAGCCGCGGGAATATCCTCTTCCTGAACGGGAAATGTGATAGGTAGCCGGCCGGCGGGATTGACTTTACCATACAGAACGTCTGCGATCGAATTACCGGATTCATTACCGCCATACCAAGCGTGCACTATGGCCCCAACCTTATCTTTCCACGGCATCGAGACTGCCGAACCAGCTTGCACGGCCACCACGGTAGCAGGATTCACGGCGACCACTTTATCGATGAGCTCGTCTGTGCGCCAAGGAAGGCTAAGCGTGGATCGATCAAAACCCTCCGATTCCCAGTAAGGATTGAGTCCAACGACTATAACAGCCACCTCTGACTCGCGAGCCAACTGCACAGCTTTGGTGATCTCTTCGTTCTCATCAATCACCGGATAGGCGCCCAATCGGACTGCATTGATCTTGATGGGAGATGCGGCCCGCTTGGCTTCTGGGTGTAGCCTACTATCATGTAGCATTCGAACTTTGCATACCTACAGATGCTGTCAGTTATCTCAATCTCGAAATGACTCACTTGACCTTTGGTAACCGTGACCGACCCTCGCTTCTCCGCGGTACCACATCCGAAAAACGCCGATCCGGGGGTCTGATCTGCCGAATTGTCCACTACCAGATTGCCATCGACCCAGCACCAAGCCTGGCCGGTCGTGATCACAGAAAATTGAAACATACCATTGATGGGCGCCACAAACTGCGCAGTAATCTCAGAGCAGAAGTCCTTCCCATCTAGCGGTCGGAAATCTGCCATCATGAGTTCTGACACGTCGCGCCTTTCGATGCTGAATGGCTCCTTTGCAATCCCGCCATCGACTGCCGCATAGTGTCGTACGGTCATACCCGGCGTATTGTTCTCGTCCGTGAAGGTGTCGTCCAATAGCGGAAGATAACGATCGGTAAAGACACCCAGAGAGTAAGTGAGCTCCGTGTCGTCACTTTTAGCGACCAGCAGACCTTCCCATGGGCTTGAAGACCATGAAGCAGCAAGTTGAGCTGAACCGCCCCCGGTGATGACTCTGGCTTTGGCGTTCGGGCCTATGACAGCGATTCGTCTTTTCTTGAGCGGTAAGATGTCGTTATGATTTTTAAGCAAGACGATGGCAGAGGTTCCGAGCTTTCGAATAAAGTCCGAATCGGCCTTGATATCGTTGATTCTCGACGTTTCCGGTCGCGGGGTCTGGTAGACCAGCTCCTCGTTGTCGCGGGTCAAGCGTTGTACCCACATCAGCAGCCCCGATACTAGCTTATCAATCTGCCTCTGGTCGATCTTGTGAGCTAACATCGAGCGAGCGAGTAATGCCGAAGTACGCCAACTTGGCGGGCCTGGCATTTCCAGATGTAGTCCACAATTGACAGCTTCGGCGGACGAGTAGGTTCCGTACCAATCACTCATGATCAGCCCTTTATGGCCCCATTCCTTGCAAAGGATATTCTGCAGAAGCCAGGAGTTCTCGGAGCAATGAACGCCGTTGAGTTTGTTATATCCCGTCATGTACGCGTTTGGCCGGGCTAATCTCTGCGCGATCTGAAATGGACGAAGATATATCTCTCGAAGCGGCCGAGCTTGAACGGTTGAATCTTGCCCCATCCTTTCGTGCTCCTGGTCATTCCCTACGAAATGTTTGATTGTCGCGGATACACCTCCAGACTGCAGACCATTGATGAATGCAGCCGCAAGATGACCTGAAAGTGTGGGGTCTTCGGAGAACGATTCGAATGAGCGACCGCCCAGCGGGGAGCGCTGTATGTTGACCGTCGGGGCGAGCAGACAGACAGCGTTGCGCGCTTTCGTCTCCAATGCTAGGAATGAGCCAGCTTGATGTAACAAATCCGGGTCAAAACTGGCCGCTAGTGCAGTCGCGTTCGGGATAGCACAAGCAGGAGCTGAGGCGGCATGAGCGGAATTCTTCCAGTAACTCACTCCTGTGGTACGCAGATTCTCCCCTGGCTCCATTAGGGCCATCCGTCATTTTCACACTAGAAAGTCAACAGACGAACCGATCTCGCTGTGAT
>Ga0265780_10003947_pt1 | contig 19311 bp, 15 predicted proteins | sample P1T30metagenome_FD_192432 | JGI IMG/M metagenome (GOLD analysis project Ga0265780, IMG submission 192432) | Plant litter microbial communities from East Loma Ridge, Irvine, California - P1 T30 | ecosystem: Environmental > Terrestrial > Plant litter > Unclassified | place: USA: California...
CTGGTTCAGCAGTCCCTTGGTCGGCGTGACGGCGATCTTGCCGGGAGTGGGGAACTGGTGATACTCGAGCGCTGCTTGACGCAGTTGCTGACGTAATTCTTCTTTTTTGTCAGATGACGAATCCATGCTGGGCAGCCTTCCTGAAGCAAAACGGGGTTTTTGATTCTATCAGACAGCATGTTGTCAATCGATACGTATTTTCACCTGAATTATGTGCGGTTGCAGCATTTCAAGCAGGCCTGAACGGCGCTGTACAATCGCCGCCATGCTTTCCGAATTCGACCTCATCAAGCGTTATTTCAAGCGCGAGCGGCCTGGCCGGGCGACGCTCGGCATCGGCGACGACTGCGCCCTGCTCTCGCCCACGCCGGGCCGCCAGATCGCGATCTCGTCCGACATGCTGGTGGAGGGCCGTCACTTCTTCGCCGGCGCCGATGCCTGCATGCTGGGCCACAAGGCGCTGGCAGTGAACCTGTCCGACCTGGCGGCGATGGGCGCGCGTCCGCTCGCCTTCACGTTGGCGCTGGCCTTGCCGCAAGCCGACGAGCAGTGGCTGGAAGGCTTCTCGCGGGGGCTGTTCGCGCTGGCCGACGAACACGGTTGTGAGTTGATCGGTGGCGACACCACCAAGGGACCGCTGAATATCTGCATCACCGTGTTCGGCGAGATCGAACCGGGTCACGCGCTGCGGCGCACGGCGGCGCAGCCCGGCGACGACATCTGGATCTCGGGCACGCTGGGCGACGCGCGCCTCGCCCTGGCCGGCTATCTACAAGAACTGGCGCTCGATCCGCAGGCACAGGCGCAGGCAGCGCCCCGGATGCACATGCCGACCCCGCGCGTGGCGCTCGGCCTGGCGCTGGCCGCGGCGCCGATCGCCCATGCGGCACTGGATATCTCGGATGGCCTGGTGGGCGACCTCGGGCACATCCTGGCCGCGTCGAACGTGGGCGCGACGCTGGGTGCCGATGCGCTGCCGGCCGGCCCTGCGCTGGCGCAGCAGGAGCGCGCGCTGCGCCGCAGGTTCACGGCGGCCGGCGGCGACGACTACGAGTTGTGCTTCACGGCGCCCCCTGCCCGGCGCGATGCGGTGCTGGCGGCGGCGGCGCAAGCGGCGACACCGGTCACGCGGGTCGGCACGATCGACACCACGCCCGGCCTGCGCCTGGTCGATGCGCACGGCGCGCAGCTCGACCTGCAGCTCGCCGGGTGGGATCACTTCACCACAGGCTGAACGGCGCATGCAAAAACGGAATCCACCGCGTTACCAGGGCAAGATCACGGCGTGGAAGGACGATCAAGGCTTCGGCTTCATCTCGCCCAATGGTGGCGGACCGTCCGTGTTCGTGCACATCAAATCGTTCGGCAACCGCGCCTCGCGTCCTGCGCTGAACGACATCGTCACCTATGAACTGGGCGTCAACGACAAGGGGCAGCCGCGCGCCGGCAACGTGGCATTCGTCGGCGACCGCGCCGCGCATCATGCGCCTGCCGGCGCCGGCTCGGGCCAGCTGCTGGTGGCGGCAGGCTTCATCGCGCTGCTGGGGGTCGCCGTCATGGCAGGCATTTTCCCGGGCCTTGTGCTGGGCGCCTGTCTTGGCCTGAGCACGCTGACCTACCTCGTCTACGCGGCCGACAAATCAGCGGCCCGCAACGCGCGCCGGCGCACGCCGGAAGACACTTTGCACCTGCTGGCAGTCGTTGGCGGCTGGCCGGGCGCGATGCTGGCGCAGACGCTGCATCGCCATAAATCGGCGAAGGCGTCGTTCCGCAAGGCGTTCTGGGGCACCGTCATCATCAACTGCGCCATCGTCGGCTGGCTGGCCACGCCTTCGGGCAACGCACTCCTGCATTAACTACCGGGCAGCCAAATTCATTTCACCGCAGCCTGGTCGGGCTGCGTCGCCGGCTGCGGCTGCTCCTCGTCGCGCGGCACCTTGCGGTCGTCGTACGGCCCGTACGTCATCCAGTAGTTGCGAAACGCGAGCCGCACATTGTCGCGCAATTGCTGGTCGTCCCAGGGCTTGGTGTAGAAGCGGTAGATCGCGCCGCGGTTGATCGAGTCGAGCACCGAGTCCAGGCCGGTGTCGCCCGACAGGATGATGCGCATGGTTTCCGGATACATCTCCTTGACCTTGCTGAGGAACTCGGTCCCGCTCATCACCGGCATGCGCTGGTCGCACAGGATCACCTGCACATGGTACAGCGCCAGCAGGTCGAAGCCCTCGGCCGGCGACGACGCCGTCAGCACGCGGTAGCCGTCGCGCCGGAACAGGCGGTGCAGCGCCGCCAGGACGTGGGCGTCGTCGTCGACGATCAGGAGGGTCTGCGCCTTGTCGTCGGCCTTCGGCGGGTGGTCGGGCCGGTCGCGGTTGGCCAGCACCAGCTCGGCGAGCTGCTCGGGCGGCAGCGCGCGCGAGAAGTGGAAGCCCTGGATCTCGTCGCAGCGGTGGCGCCGCAGGTAGGCCATCTGGGCGCGCGACTCCACGCCCTCGGCGATCACTTGCATGTGCAGGCTGTGCGCCATGCTGATGATGGCCAGCGCGATCGCGGCGTCGTCGGGACTGGTGACGATGTCGCGCACGAACGCGATGTCGATCTTGAGCTTGTCGATCGGGAAGCGCTTCAGATACGCCAGGCTCGAGTAACCGGTGCCGAAATCGTCGATCGCGATGCGCAGGCCCAGCGCCTTCAGGCGCGTGAGCACTTCGGTGGTGCGCTCGGCGTTCTGCATCAGCGCGCTCTCGGTGAGCTCCAGTTCGAGCAGGGTCGGGTCGACCGCGTGGCGCGCGAGCGCATCCTGGATGACGCCCTCGAGGTCGCCCTCGACGAACTGGCGGCTCGAGACGTTCACAGCGATGCGCATGTCGCGCACGCCGGCCGCGCTCCAGGCCGCGATCTGGCGGCAGGCCTCGTCGATGATCCAGTCGCCCACCCGCACCACCAGCCCGGTCTCTTCGGTCACCGGCACGAATTCGGCCGGATACACCAGGCCATAGCCGGGACGGTTCCAGCGCAGCAGCGCCTCGGCGCCGGTGACGCGGCCGGTATTGAGTTCGAGCTTGGGCTGGTAGTGCAGCACGAACTCGTTGTTTTCCAGCGCGCTGCGCAGCGCCAGCTCCAGGTCCAGGCGCGCCAGCACCTGCACGTTCATGCCGGCCGTGAAGAAGCGGTAGCCGTCGCGCCCCGCTTCCTTCGCGCGCACCATGGCGGTGTCGGCGTACTTGACCAGCACGCCCGGCTCGATCGTGTCGTCCGGATACATGGCGATACCGATGCTGGCGGTCAGGCCGGCCTGCTGGCCGTCGAGATCGAACGGCAGGCGCAGCGTCTCGCGCACGTCGTTGGCCATGTTGACCGCTTCCTGCTGGTCGCGCTGCATCGTCAGGATCAGGGCGAATTCGTCGCCGCCCAGGCGCCCGACCGCATCGCGCGTGCCAGCGCAGCGCGCCAGGCGCTTGGAGAACTCGACCAGCAGCTCGTCGCCGCTGGCGGTGCCGAGCGAATCGTTGATCACCTTGAAGCGGTCCAGCGTGATGCACATGACCGCCACCCGCCAGTTCTTGTCCTGGGCCAGCTCGATGGTGTCGCGCAGGTTCTCGAAGAACAGCGTGCGGTTCGGCAGGCCGGTCAGGGCGTCGTAGCTGGCCGCATGGCGCAGCCGTTCCTGCGCGTGCAGGCGCTCGCTGATGTCGCGCGCCACCGCGATCAGCATGCGCTGCGCATTCTGCCCTTCTTCAGGCTCGTGCAGCTTCCAACTGATCTCGACCGGGACAGAGCCTTCGCCGCCGGCGCGCAGCAGGTCGGTCTCGACGATATCCACCTCAGGCGGTTCGCCCTGCGCGGCACCGCCCAGGTGGCGTTCGAGCTGCTGGCGCGTGGCCAGGCCCAGGGCCACCGGATCGATGCGCAGCAGCGCGTCGCGCGAGAAGCCCAGCATGCGGCAGGCGCCTTGCGAGACGTCGATCATCGCCATGCTGGCGGTGTCGATCAGGAACAGCGCGTCCGGCGTGGCGTCCATCGCGCCGCGAAACCGCGCCAGTTCGGCGGTGCGCTCGCGCACCTGGCGTTCGAGCTGGCTGCCGTAGTCGAGCGACTCGCGGTGCAGCAGGCGCACTTCGAGCAGGTTGCGGATGCGGGTCATTACCTCGACGGTGTCGAACGGCTTGCCGATGAAGTCGCGCGCGCCCGCCTCGAGCGCCGCCAGTTTCTTGTCCGGCTCCGCCGTCACCACCAGCACCGGCAACCACGAATCCCTTTCCAGCGGCTTCAGGGCCTCCATCACGCCGAAGCCGTCCATGCCCGGCATGTGCAGGTCGAGGATGATCAGGTCGAAGCGGTGCTTCAGGTGCAGCGCCACCACCTGGCGCGGATCGTAGGTCGAGCTGACGTCCTCGTATCCGGTGGTCTTCAGCAGATACTCGAGCAGCTGCACGTTGACCGGTTCGTCGTCGACGACCAGGATGCGTGCGCGCCGGATATCGGACAGCGAAATCATGGGCCTTTCCTTTCCGTCGCGTCTGCTGCAGAGGGCTGCGCCAGCGTGCTATTGATCGCTTCGGTGAATTTCTCGATGTCGATCGGCTTGGTGAGGTAGCGGTGGAAACCCGCCGCCATGCCGCGCTCGATATCGCGCGGCATGGCGTTGGCGGTCAGCGCGATCACCGGGATCCAGGTCGTCGCCGGATCGGCGCGCAACTGCTGCAGCACTTCGATCCCGCTCATGCCCGGCAGGTTCAGGTCCATCAGGATGATGTGGGGGCGGTGCGCGCGCGCCAGCTGCAGGCCCAGGTGGCCGTCGGGCGCCGACAGCAGGCGCAGGTCGCGCCGGAAGGCCACGATCTCTTCGACCAGGCGCAGGTTGGCCGGATTGTCCTCGACGTACAGCAGCACGCGCGGCTCGCCTTCTTCAGGCTTGGTCTCTTCGACGCTCGGGCTTTCGGGCATGCGCTCGGGCAGCGCCGAGGTGAGGGGCGCGGTGCTGGCCAGCTCGATCCAGAACACGCTGCCCACGCCCGGGCTGCTCGACACGCCGATCTCGCCGCCCATCAGTTCCACCAGGCGCTTGGTCACCACCAGGCCGATGCCGGTGCCTTCCTGGCCGCCGCCTTCCTGGCCCAGGCGGTTGAAGGGCTGGAACAGGCTGGCCAGCTGCTCCGGGTTCAGGCCCTGGCCGGTGTCCTGCACCGACATGCGCAGGCGGTCCGGGCTCGGATGGTCGCAGGTGACGACCACCGCCCCTTCGTCGCGGTTGTACTTGACGGCGTTCGACAGCAGGTTGAGCAGGACCTGCTTGAGGCGCGTGCGGTCAGCCATCACCACCGCCCCGTCCACCAGCGGGAACAGCACCCGCACCTTGCGGGTGGCCGCGATCGGTTCGATCATGGTGCGGGTCTCGAGCAGGATGTCGCCCAGCGCCACCGGCTCCATCGACAGCGTGATGGTGCCCGATTCGACCTTGGCCAGGTCGAGGATCTCGTTGATCAGCGTGAGCAGGTGGCGTCCCGACCTGAGGATGTGGTTGGCGAATTCCTTCTTCTGTTCCAGCGTCGAAGGCAGCGTGTCGGAAGTCAGGATCTGGGCGAAGCCGAGGATGGCGTTGAGCGGCGTGCGCAGCTCGTGGCTCATCGACGACAGGAAGGCCGACTTGGCCTGGTTGGCGCTGCGCGCCTCTTCGTTGGCGTTGGCCAGTTCGGCGTTGGCCAGCGCCAGCTGCAGGGTGCGCTCGTCGACGCGCTGCTCGAGCTGCTCGTTCAGGCGCATCACCTCTTGCTGGGCGCGCGAGCGCTCCTTGGCTTCGCGCACGGTGGTGCCGTGCGAATCTTCCAGCTCGCGCGTGCGGCCCTCGATCTCGGTGAGCATGGCGTTGAACGAATCGGCCAGCTCGGCCGCTTCGTCGTCGCCGATGCGCGGCGCGCGGCGCGAATAGTCGCGCGTGGCCACCACCTCGCGCGCGATCTCGGTCACGGCCACGATCGGCGCCGTGATCACGCGCCCCAGGCGCCGCATCAGCAGGTAGGCGACGGCCATCGCCAGCAGGGTCACGCCGGCGGCGATCGCCAGGTAGTCGAGGAAGCGCGCCAACAAACGGTTTTCGGCGCGCAGCACCACGGTGCCGACCGAGTCGCCGTTCTCGACGATCGGCTGGCGCACCACCAGGTCGCTGCCGTCTTCGTCGAGCTCCACGGTGTCATCGAGGCGCTGCGGAATCTGGCGCGCTTCGCCAACCGCGGAGTAGGACGCGAACAGCTCGCCGCCGGCGTCATAGATGGCGGCAGCGCGCACCAGGGGGCTGGTGCGCAGCAGCGCGAGGTTCTCATTGGCCAGGCGCGGATCGTCGAAGGTCAGCGCGGCGGACGTCATGTGGCCGACCAGTTCGGCTTGGGTCGAGAGGTCGTTCACCAGGGCACGGTGGTAGCTGCGCAGGTCATACGCGATCACGATCGCGGTCGAGACCAGCAGCGCGACGAACGTCGTCGTCATCACCACCGCCACCAGCTTTTTGCGGATCGAGCGCTGGCGGCTCATGCTTCCTCCACGGACCGCAGGTCGGAACGAATGCGCGCGTCCTGCAGCCGGCAGCCGGGATTGACTGGCGTCTTCACGACCGGGCCGGACCCGACCGGTCACGCGCGATTGGTTCGTGCGGCATCTAAAGATTCTAATAAAACGAAAGGTCAGGCGTTCCAGCATAGCAGCACGCCGATACGGCATGTCGCACGGAACATTTATCGAATGAGCACAGCGCCATGGCCGGGCAACGGCCCGGCTCGCACTGTAAACGTTCTATCTCAATCTTGGTAGCAATTTTTAAAACAGCGGCGTGTCGTGCCGCCAGCCGGCGCGCTAGAATGAACCGTATGCAGACAAGACCGTCCGGTTTCCCGACGCGGCATTTCGCCACGGCCGGGCGGCTTGCAACAGGAGACACCCGTGACGAATGAACTCATCGACCTCGCCACCAGAGTTGGCGAAGCCCTCCACCCCAAGAAGATGATGATGGCCGCCGCCGAATCCTGCACCGGCGGCGGGATCGCCTATACGCTCACCGAAGTGCCCGGTTCGGGCGACTGGTTCGACTGCGGCTTCGTCACCTACTCGAACACCGCCAAGAACGAGATGCTCGACGTGCCCGACGCCGTGATCGCCCAGTTCGGCGCGGTCAGCGAAGAAGTGGCGGCCGCCATGGCGTCCGGCGCGGTGGCCAACAGCAATGCCGACATCGCCGTCTCGACCACCGGCATCGCCGGCCCGACCGGCGCCGTGCCGGGCAAGCCAATCGGCACCGTATGCTTCGGCTGGGCGCGCGGCGACCAGGTGCATACCGAACGCCTCGTATTTACGGGCGACCGCCACGCGGTGCGCGAGCAGGCGGTCGCGCACGCGCTGCGCGGCATCCTGCGTTTCGTCGAGTAAGGCGCACGCACGATGGCGCCAGCACGCCGCCCGGCCGCGGGCGCCATCCTGCTGCTATCCGCCCTGGCCTGCTGCGCTGGCGCCGCCCGGGCCGAAGCGCCCGCGCTGCACACGGTGTATGCGGCCGGCGATATCGCGCGCTGCAAGCATCCCGACCCGCGCTGGTCGGGCGCGGCCGCCACCGCCACCCTGGTCGAATGGGCGCTGCGCGCCGATCCGCGCGCGCTGGCGCTCACGCTGGGCGACCACACTTATCCCAACGGCGCGGCGCGCGAGTTCCTGGACTGCTACGCGCCGACCTGGGGCCGCTTTCGTGAACGCACCTGGCCCACGCCCGGCAACCATGAGTACTACACCGAGGGCGCCGCGCCCTATTTCGATTATTTCGGCGCGCGTGCGCGCGGCGTCGACGGCCGCGGCTACTACAGCCTGCGGCTGGGCGGCTGGCACCTCATCTCGCTCAACAGTAATCTGACGGGCGAGCAGCATGCGGCCCAGCTGACGTGGCTGCGCAGCGAGCTGGAACACGACCCGGCCTCTTGCACCCTCGCGTTCTGGCACCATCCTCTATATAGTTCTGGCGGCCACCGGGGCCCGGGCCGGATGCGGGACGCCTGGGACATCCTGTACCGCGCCGGCGCCGAGCTGGTCTTGTCGGGCCACGACCACGACTATGAGCGCTTCGCGCCCCAGGATGCCCACGGGCGGTTCGACCGCGCACGCGGGCTGCGCCAGTTCGTGGTCGGCACCGGCGGCGCCTACGCCACGCCTTTCCTGCGTATCCGGGATAATAGCGAGGTGCGCGAAGCGAGCTTCGACGGCGTACTGCGCCTGCGGCTGCTGGAACATGGCTATGAATGGCAGTTCCTGGCCGCCGAACCCGAACGGATACCGGCCGGGGCGACGCTCGACCGCGGCCAAGGTCGTTGTCATTGAATTACGGAGAATATTTGAACATCCCCACCCTGATGGTCCCGCTGATGCTGGCCGCCGCGCCAGTGTCCGGCCCGGCCCAGGAGCAGCCTCCTGCGCCGGCGCCGGCGCCCATCCCGGCCATCGCCTTCGAAAAAACCGTGCTGCCCAACGGCTTGCAGCTGATCCTGGTCGAGGACAAGCGCCTGCCGATCGTGGCCGTCAACCTGTGGTACCACGTGGGACCGGCCAACGAGGCGCCGGGCCTGACCGGCTTCGCCCACCTGTTCGAGCACATGATGTTCGCCGCCACCCGCCACATTCCGCGCGGCGAGGCCGACCGCCTGCTCGAAGGCGCTGGCGCGACCGACAGCAATGGCGGCACCGGCTTCGACAGCACCAGCTACTACGACACGGTGCCGAGCAACCAGCTCGAGCTGGCGCTGTGGGTGCATGCCGACCGCATGGGATTCCTGCTCGACGTGCTCGACCAGCAGGCGCTCACCAACCAGCAGGCCGTGGTGCGCAACGAGCGGCGCCAGACCGTCGAGGGCGAGCCGTATGGCGTGGTCGAGGAAGCGCTGCTGCGCACCCTGTTCCCACAAGGCCACCCGTACGCGGCCTCGATCATCGGCTCGCACGCCGACATCCAGGGCGCGAAGCTGAGCGATGTGCGCGAATTCTTCGTCAACTACTATGGCCCCAACAATGCCAGCCTGGTGATCGCCGGCGACATCGACAAGGCCAGGGTGCGCGAACTGGTGGCGCGCTACTTCGGCGGCCTGCGGCGCGGGCCGGACGTGGCGCGCCCCAAGTTGATCACGCCACCGATCACGGCCGAGCGGCGCGTGGTCGTGCGCGACCGGGTCGAGCTGCCGCGGGTGTTCATGGGGTGGCTCACGCCGCCGGCCTACCAGGCCGGCGACGCCGAACTGGCGGTGGCCGCCACCATCCTCGGCGGCGGCAAGTCGAGCCGCCTGTACAAGTCGCTGGTCTACGAGCGCCAGATCGCGCAGGACGTCGCGGCCACCCAGACCTCGATGGGTCTTAGCTCGACCTTCGTGGTCGACGTGACCGCGCGCGCCGGCCATACGCCGCAAGAACTGGAGGCAGCGATCGACGCCGAGCTGGCGCGCCTGGCCCAGGACGGCCCGCTGGAACACGAGGTCGAGCGGGCGCGCAACAGCCTCGAGACCGCGCTGCTGGCGTCCCTCGAGAAACTGGGCGGCGACGGCCTGGCCGAGCAGCTCAATCACTACAACCTGTACACGGGCGATCCGGGCTACCTGGCGCAGGACCTGGCGCGCCTGCGCAGGATCGACGCCGCCAGCGTCCAGCGCGCGGTGCAGACCTGGCTCAAGCGCGACGCGCGCGCGGTGGTGACGGGTGTGCCGGGCAAGCCGAAGGTCGACGATCCGCGCGCGCCGAATGTCGTCAAGGCCGCGCTCAGCGCGTCCGCGCCGGCCGTGCAGGCGCCGCTCAACGCAGCCGAGCCATGGCGCGCGACGCCGCCCGCGGCCGGGCCCACGCCGGCGGTCAAGCTGCCGCGCGGCGAACGCTTCAAGCTGGCCAACGGCCTGACGGTGATCCACCACCACAATCCCTACCTGCCGCTGGTCTCGAGCCAGCTGGTGATCAATAGCGGCGGCGCGGCCAATCCCGCACACCTTCCAGGCCTGGCCGGCTTCACCGCCCAGATGCTCGAGGAAGGCACGGCCACGCGCAGCTCCCTGCAGATCGCCGACGAGATCGCCCGGCTGGGCGCCTTCATGGACACCGGCAGCAGCGACGACGTCTCGACGGTGTCGCTGCTGGCGCTGCGCGCCACCTTCGCCCGCGCGCTCGACGTCGTCGCCGACATCGTCCAGCGTCCGAGCTTCCCCGCAGCCGAGATCGAGCGCCAGCGGCTCGACCGCCTGGGCGCTTTGACCCAGCAGCAGGACGATCCCGAGACGGTGGCGGCGCTGGCCACGGCCGGCGCGCTGTTCGGCGCCAGGCACCCCAAAGCCTATGGCCAGCTGGGACTCGAACGCGCCATCCGCGCCACCACGCAGGGCGACATCGCCGGCTTCTGGGCGCGCCACTACGTGCCGTCGAACGCGGCGCTGGTGGTCACCGGCGACATCACGCGCGCCGAAGTCGAGGCGCTGGCCGAGACCCTTTTCGGCGCCTGGCCGGCCGCCGAAGCGCCAGCACTCGCCGCAAGCGAGCGCGCGCCGACCCAGGCGCGCCTGGTGCTGGTCGACCAGCCCGACGCGGCGCAGACCGCGCTGCAGGTGGCCTGCATGGGGCCGGCGCGCGACACGCCCGACTTCGCTGCGCTGCAGGTGATGAACGGCGCGCTGGGCGGGATGTTCTCGAGCCGCCTGAACAATAACCTGCGCGAGACCCGCGGCTACACCTATGGCATCTACTCGCACTTCGACTACGACCGCGCCCCGGCGCCGTTCTCGGTCGAGGCCAGCGTGCAGCAGGACGCCACCGGCGAATCAGTGCGCGAGATCCTGCGCGAGATCGCGGCCATGCGCGAGCAGCCCTTGTCGGCCGACGAACTGAGCGCCGCCCGCAACGCCCAGCTGCTGTCGCTGCCGGGCCAGTTCGAGACCAATGCCGATATCGGCGCGAGCCTCACCGAGCTGTTCGTCTACGGCCTGCCGCCCGACTATTACGACGGCCTGGCGCGCACGCTGGCGGACGTCGGCGCACAGGACGTGCAACGGGTCGCGCGCCAGTACCTCGATCCGGACCAGATGATCGTGGTGGCGGTGGGCGAACGGCGCAAGATCCTGCCGCAGCTGCAAAAACTCGGCCTGGGCCAGCCCGAAATGCGCGACGACGACGGCCAGCCGAAGGCCAGGCCCGCGCGCTGAACGCCCAGGGGGGACGCCTGGCCGGCGCGGCGGCGGGGCGGATCGGCATGCATCGTGACGGCGCCTGCCAGGCATCGGGCACGTGGGTGTTGCCGCCTGCCGACATTTGAACTAACATATGAATATCTATTCATATGTTAAAGATGACCCAGACCATTCACCTGCACGCGCATCCGGCCCAGCCGATCGCCGCGCCACCCGAAGAAGCGATCGGCCAGCTGGCCGACCTGTTCCACCTGCTGGGCGACGCCACACGCCTGCGCATCGTGCTGGCCTGCCTGGCCCAGCCGACCGCGGTGGGCGATATCGCCGCCGGCCTGGCGCTCTCGAGCTCGCTGGTCAGCCACCACCTGCGCCTGCTGCGCGCGGCCCGCATCGTCAAGGCCGAGCGCCAGGGCAAGCAGGTCTTCTATTCGGCTGCCGACGCCCACATCAGCAGCCTGCTTTCCACCATGTTCGAGCATATCGCCGAACCCGCCACCGGAATGGACGCATGAATCACGACCACGCACACGAGCACCAGCACGGGCACAAGCATGAACAAGAGCACAAGCACGAGCAGCAGCACGGGCATGGCCACGACCACCACGGCCATGCGCACGGCTTCGGCCACCACCACCATCACCTGCCCTCGCCCGATGGCTATGGCAGCCGCTTCGCACTGGCGATCGGCCTGAACCTGGCCTTCGTCATCATCGAGTTCACCTACGGCTTCATCGCCCACTCGACCGCGCTGATGGCCGACGCCGGCCACAACCTGTCCGACGTGCTGGGCCTGGTGCTGGCCTGGGGCGCGGCGATGCTGGCCAAGAGCGCGCCGACCGGCCGCTACACCTATGGGCTGCGCGGTTCGTCGATCCTGGCGGCGCTGGGCAATGGCCTGCTGCTGATGGTGGCCTGCGGCGCGATCGCCTGGGAAGCGGTGCAGCGCATCGCCGAGCCGGCGCCGGTGGCCGGCGCCACGGTCTCGATCGTGGCCGCGATCGGGGTCGCCATCAACGGTTTCTCGGCCTGGCTGTTCCTGGCCGGCAGCAAGGGCGACCTGAATATCCGCGGCGCCTACCTGCACATGGCGGCCGACGCCGCGCTGTCGCTGGGCGTGGTGATCTCGGGCCTGGCGATCATGGGGTCCGGCTGGACCTGGATCGATCCGATCGTCAGCCTGGTGATCGTGGTGGTGATCGTGCTCGGCACCTGGTCGCTGCTGCGCGAGTCGGTGCAGCTGTCGATGGCGGCGGTGCCGCCGAACGTGGATGCGGGCAAGGTCGAGGCTTTCCTGGCCAGCCGCGATGGCGTGACCGAGGTGCACGACCTGCATATCTGGGCGATGAGCACCACCGAGACCGCGTTGACGGCCCACCTGGTGATGCCGGGCGGGCATCCGGGCGACGAGGCGCTCGATGCGATCGAGCACCAGTTGCGCGACAGGCATGCGATCCACCACTGCACGCTGCAGGTGGAACTGGGGACGATCCACCATCACTGCACGCTGCAGGGACACGCGCATTGAGTCGATGGAGGCCGGCCGGCCCCCATCGCTGCGCCGCAGGACTTACTTGACGTCCAGCAGTTCGACGTCGAAGATCAGGTCGGCATCCGGCGGGATCACGCCGCCGCCGGCGCCGCGCTTGCCATAGGCCAGCGCGCTGGGGATGATCAGGGTGCGCTTGCCGCCCACCTTCATGCCGGCCACGCCCTGCTCCCAGCCCTTGATCACGCGGCCCGCGCCCAGCTGGAACTCGAGCGGATCGCGGCCGTTGTCGAGCGAGGAGTCGAACTTGCGGCCGCGCTGCTGCTTGGCCAGCGGCTTGTGGAACCAGCCGGTGTAGTGGACCACGACATTGCTGCCCAGCGAAGCTTCCTTGCCTTTGCCTACCACGCGATCGACGATCTCGACTTGCGGCGCCGGCGCTGCGGCCACCGGGGCCGGCACTTGCGCGTCGGGCGGGGCGACCGGCGGCGTGGCGGACTGCTGCACATCCGGCGGTGGCTGGGTGGTCGGCTTGCTGGCGTCCTGGGCGCCTTCCTGGGCCTGGACGCTTGCGGCCGCCAGCAACAGGGCGATGAATGCGGATCGACGAATCATGTGTGCTCTTCCATCAAAAGGTTCGCAACCGGACGGTTGCAACAATCTTATGATAGCAAGGCGGCTTCGGCTTGCACAGTTCGCGCATCGGCCGCGGCCTCGGCCGCTGCCTCGGCATTGGCGGCCTCGGCCAGGCGGCGCAGCACCTGGCCGGCCGTGACCATGCCGAAGGTGGCGGTGACCACCATGCTCGAACCGAAGCCGGCGCAGTTCAGGCCGGTGATGCTGTTCGGGTCGACGTCGCAGGCGTCGCCGGCGTCCGGGTAACGCAGAGGCTCCATCGAGAATACGGCGTCGATGTGGTATTTCTGCTTCTCGCCGCGCGAGAAACCGTATTGGGCGCGCAGGATCTTGCGCACTTTCTTCAGTAGCGGCTCTTGCTCGGTACGGGCCAGGTCGCGGATCTCGACCTTGGTAGGATCGATCTGGCCGCCCGCGCCGCCCACCACCACCAGCGGCATCCGGTTGGCGCTGCACCAGGCGATCAGCGCCGCCTTCGGCTTCACGCTGTCGATGGCGTCGACGACATAATCGAAATTCTTGTCCGCGATCATGGCTGGAATGTTCTCGACATCGATAAAATCCTCGACCAGCGTAACCTGGCAGAAGGGATTGATCTGGGCGATGCGCTGCTTCAAGGCCTCGATCTTGGCCATGCCGACGGTCGACGACAAGGCCTGGATCTGGCGGTTGATATTCGATTCGGCCACATTGTCGAGGTCGATCAGGGTCAGGTGGCCGACGGCGCTGCGCGCCAGCGCTTCGACCACCCAGGAGCCGACGCCGCCGACGCCGATCACGCAAACGTGCGCCGCGCGGAAACGTTCCAGCGCACGCTCGCCGTACAGACGCGCGATGCCGCCAAAGCGGCGCGCAAAGTCGACCTCGTCGTCGAGGGTTGCCGAAAAGAGCTGAGGGTTGATCTGGTTCATCCCGATATTGTAGCGGACAGCTCTTTCGCAGCTGCACTAAAATACCTGTTAGATAAGTAAAAACTACGCGTAAATCTTGTTACGTGTCACTAAAACGCCACCAACGCCATGAGCTCCCTGCTGCCCGATACCGCCCCCGATTTCGACCAACCGATCGCCGTGCTCAAGCACTGCCACGGCCGCATCCGCAAGCAGCTCGAGACCCTCGAGAAGCTGCTCGTCCACCTGCCGCTGCACGGCGCCGACGAACAGGCGCGCCAGGCCGCGAGCGCAGTGCTGCGCTACTTCGAGAAAGCGGCCCACCTGCACCACGACGACGAGGAGCAGGACCTGATCCCGATGCTGCGCGCCACCGCGCAAGGCGAGGACGCGGCCATCCTGCAGGCGCTGGCGCCGACCATCCTGCAGGACCACAAGGACATGGACGCCCTGTGGCAAGACCTGCACGAGCAGCTCACGGCGATTGCCGAGGGCCGCGCCGCGCTGCTGTCGGCGAGCCAGGTGGAGCAGTTCGTGGCCAGCTACCGCGCGCACATGGAACGCGAGGAAGGCACCATGGCGCCGATGGCGCTGCGCCTGTTCTCGCCCGCGCAGATGGCGCAGCTGGGGCAGGCGATGCAGCGCCGCCGCGGCATCGGCGCGCCTGCCGCCGCCGCGCCGGGCGTGGGCCAGGCGGTGGCCGACCTGCGCAAGGATTATGGCCAGGCCAGCCTCGACGAAGCCGACGTGCTGATCGATCCGATTGCCCAGTTCACCGACTGGTTCGAGCAGGCCCTGAAGGCCGAAGTGAACGAGCCGAATGCGATGACGCTGGCCACCGTGGCCGCGAATGGCCGTCCGAGTTCGCGCATCGTGCTGGTCAAGCAGTTCGACGCGCGCGGCTTTACCTGGTACACGAATTACGACAGCAAGAAGGGCGCCGATTTGCGCGCCAACAGCCACGCCGCCCTGCTGTTCTTCTGGAGCGAACTCGAACGCCAGATCCGGATCGAAGGACGTGTCGAACGCACCACGGCCGAGGAAAGCGACCGCTATTTCCGCAGCCGTCCGCTCAAGAGCCGGCTGTCGGCGATCGCATCGCGCCAGAGCGCGCCGATCGAGAGCCGCGCGCAGCTCGAACAACACTATGACGTCGTGGCGCAGCAGGCCGGCGAGGATCCGGCCCGTCCCGACAACTGGGGCGGCTATCGCCTGGTCCCCGATCGCATCGAATTCTGGCAAGGCCGGCGCTCGCGCTTCCATGACCGTATCGTCTACGAACGGCAGGAAGACGGCAGCTGGACCCGCCAGCGTCTGCAACCGTAGCCGGCCAGGAGCCGCGGCCGGCCACACCATCACCAGGAGTGGACCGTGTTCGACCAGATCAAGCTGTCGGCCTGGCAGGCAAGCCTGCGCGGCAAATTGCCGCTGTCGCTGCCGCTACGCGTGGAATTGTGGAACGGTGAACGCATCGACCTGTCGTCCGATCCGCCGCGCGTGACCATCCGCATCCCCGGGCCGGGCGCGCTGCGCTACCTGCGCTCCCCTTCGCTGTACAACCTGGGCCGCGCCTACGTCGAAGGTGCGATCGAGGTGATGGGCCGCGCGGCCGACATCATTGCGGTGGGCAATGCGCTGGCGGCGACCGGCGCCGGGAAAGCGACTGCGCACAAGCCGGGCCGCCTCGCGAGCGCGCTCGGCCTGGGGGCGCGCCACACGCGCGACGCCGACCGCGACGCCATCCGCTACCACTACGACGTCTCCAACGCCTTCTATGCCGCCTGGCTCGATGCCGGCATGGTGTATTCGTGCGCCTATTTCGAGCGGGGCGACGAAGACCTGGCCACGGCCCAGAACCAGAAGATCGACCACATCCTGCGCAAGATCGACCTGCGTCCGGGACAGACCCTGCTCGACATCGGCTGCGGCTGGGGCGCGCTGGTGCTGCGCGCGGCCGAGAAGTTCGGCGCGCGCTGCGTGGGCGTCACGCTGTCCGAAAACCAGGCCGCGCTGGCGCGCGAACGGGTGGCGGCGGCCGGCTTGCAAGACCGCATCGAGATCCGGCTGCAGGACTACCGCGATGTCGACGGCCGGTTCGAACGGATCACCAGCGTCGGCATGTTCGAGCACGTCGGGGTGGCGCACCTGAAGGCGTATTTCGGGCGGGTGAACAGCCTGCTGGCGCCGGGCGGCGTCGTGATGAACCACGGGATCACCACCAGCGACGCCAACAACCACGCGACGCCCTACGGCGGCGGCAAGTTCATCGACGAATACGTGTTTCCGCAGGGCGAGCTGGCGCACCTGGGGACGGTCGTCAAGGCGATGCAGGAAGGCGGACTCGAAGTGCGCGACGTGGAAAACCTGCGCCGCCACTATGCCCGCACCTGCGCGCTCTGGACCGACAATTTCGAGGCCAATGCGGCCCATATCCGCACCCTGACCGATGCCAGGCGCTTTCGCATCTGGCATGTGTACCTGGCCGGCTGCGCCTACGCCTTCGCGCACGACCGCATCAGCCTGTACCAGATCGTGTGCGGCAAGGCGGGGAGCGATGTGGCGCAGCTGCCGTGGTCGCGCAACTATATGTATGAGTAGATGCCGTGGGGGGGGGGTGCCGGCCGGCGCGGCCTGCCGACCGGTCGCCGCTCAGACTTTCAGGCTTTCAGGCGATCGGTGAACATCTTGCGGAACTTGGTCACCTTCGGCGCCACCACGAACGCGCAATATCCCTGCAGCGGATGCTGGGCAAAATAATTCTGGTGATAGTCCTCGGCCTTGTACCAGGTTTCCTGCGGCAGCACCTCGGTCACGATCGGCGCATCCCACACCAGGGCCATCTCGCCCATCACCTTGCGGGCGATCTCTTCCTGCTCGGGCGAGGTCGTGAAGATGACCGAACGGTACTGGGTGCCGACATCGTTGCCCTGGCGGTTCAGGGTGGTCGGGTCGTGGATCGTGAAGAAGATCTCCAGAATGTCGCGGTAGCCGATCACCGCTGGATCGAATTCCAGGCGCACCACTTCGGCGTGGCCGGTCGCGCCGGCGCAGACGGCCTCATAGGTCGGATGGTCGACCTGGCCGCCCATATAGCCTGACTCCACCCGCGTGATGCCGCGGGCCTCGAGGAACACGGCCTCGACGCACCAGAAGCACCCGCCGCCCAGGATGGCGACTTCGGTTGCTGTTTGCTCACTCATGGTTCACCTATGGTTAGTAATATCAATAGGATCTTAATGTAGCGCAAAGCAGCTGCTTCTGCAGTGAACTGCCTGAAGGATTCGCCTTTCCGGCCCCGCGACGCAGTCCGCCGCGGCAAGGTTTCCCGCCACAATGGCATAATGGGCGCCAAAGTTCAGGGACGACATGAATACACTTTCCGCCCGCGCAACAACGCGCGGCTTCGATACCAAACATTTCCGCCACGCACTGTCGCAGTTCGCGACCGGCGTCACCGTCATCACCACGCGCCTGGCCGACGGCAGCTTTCGCGGCCTGACCGCCAGCTCGTTCAACTCGGTCTCGCTCGACCCGCCGCTGGTGCTGTGGAGCCTGGGCGCCGGCGCCAACAGCCTGCCTATCTTCAGCGGCAACTCGCACTACGTCATCAATGTGCTCTCCAGCGGCCAGGAAGAACTGGCCATGCGCTTCTCGCGCCGCAGCGAGAACCCCTTCGAGGGCGTCGACTACGAACTGTCGCGCACCGGCCTGCCGATCCTGACGGGCGTGTCGGCGTGGTTCGAATGCCACAACCGCAGCCGCTATCCGGAAGGCGACCATGTCATCTTCGTCGGCGAAGTCGAGCAATGCATGGTCGCTCCGCAACCGGCGCTGATCTTCCACGGCGGCAAGTTCGGCAGCACGGCAGTTCAAAAATAGAAATTTCCGTCGCAGTTTCAAAAGATACGGGTGCGCCACGTTTCTATAATGTTCCAGCGTGCCGCACGACGGCTCCCCACGAACTAGAACCCAGAGACAGGATTGCCCCATGACCCGTACCGACTCGTCCAAGAAAGCTTCTTTCCATTGGGATGACCCGCTGCTGCTCAACAGCCAGCTGAACGACGACGAGCGCATGGTGCGCGACGCCACCGCCGCGTATTGCCAGGACAAGCTGCGCCCGCGCGTGCTCGAGGCCTTCCGCCACGAGACCATGGATGTCTCGATCTTCCGCGAGATGGGCGAACTGGGCCTGCTGGGCCCGACCATTCCCGAGCAGTACGGCGGCCCCGCCCTCAACTACGTCGCCTACGGCCTGATCGCGCGCGAAGTCGAGCGCGTCGATTCCGGCTACCGCTCGATGATGAGCGTGCAGTCGTCGCTGGTGATGGTGCCCATCTATGAATTCGGCAACGAGGAGACGCGCCAGAAGTACCTGCCCAGGCTGGCCACCGGCGAATGGATCGGCTGCTTCGGCCTGACCGAGCCGAACCACGGCTCCGACCCGGCCTCGATGGTCACCCGCGCGCGCAAGGTCGACGGCGGCTACAGCCTCACCGGCAGCAAGATGTGGATCACCAATTCGCCGGTGGCCGACGTGTTCGTGGTCTGGGCCAAGGACGACGAAGGCGCGATCCGCGGCTTCGTGCTCGAAAAGGGCTGGAAGGGCCTCTCGGCCCCGGCCATTCACGGCAAGTTCGGCCTGCGCGCCTCGGTCACCGGCGAGATCGTCATGGACAATGTGTTCTGCCCGGAAGAAAACGCGTTCCCGGAAGTGCGCGGCCTGAAAGGTCCGTTCACCTGCCTGAACTCGGCGCGCTATGGCATCGCCTGGGGCGCGCTGGGCGCGGCCGAGGATTGCTGGCATACCGCGCGCCAGTACACCATCGACCGCACCCAGTTCGGAAAGCCGCTGGCCGCGAACCAGCTGGTGCAGAAGAAGCTGGCCGACATGCAGACCGAGATCACCCTCGGCCTGCAGGGCTGCCTGCGCCTGGGCCGCATGAAGGACGAAGGCACGGCGGCGGTCGAGATCACCTCGATCATGAAGCGCAACTCGTGCGGCAAGTCGCTGGACATCGCCCGCGTCGCGCGCGACATGCTGGGTGGCAATGGTATTTCGGATGAGTTCGGCATCATCCGCCACATGGTCAACCTCGAGGTGGTCAACACCTAC
>Ga0265780_10003948_pt1 | contig 19309 bp, 17 predicted proteins | sample P1T30metagenome_FD_192432 | JGI IMG/M metagenome (GOLD analysis project Ga0265780, IMG submission 192432) | Plant litter microbial communities from East Loma Ridge, Irvine, California - P1 T30 | ecosystem: Environmental > Terrestrial > Plant litter > Unclassified | place: USA: California...
GTTTTCTTTACGTGTATCTTTTCTTTAATATCAATAACTTGTTTCTGGCGTATAACTATGCTAATATCTATGATAGAGCCCACGGTCATCAATGCCAATCAGCCGTCTTAAGCAATGACTGACTGTCCTCTTTTGAGTAATTTAACACAAAATGTTTCCGCTCATATTCGTTTCCGGGTGCTGTTCTGAGTTCAGCAATAGGTATAGCAGTGAAAGAATGAGCAGAAACCTGACAGTTTTACTCAAACCATACGAGCGCAAAAGTGACACAAAGCAAACGATTGCTACCCATGCGTCACGTCTAAGCTGAGATGTTGACAGACGATCATAGCTAGTCCAATTCGGCCTTATCCCTCTGAGTGTGTCTTGAGTTACCGAAGGGTGGGTCGCGTAGTCACATATAGCTCTATCATATGGCACTACTACCGTCGAAGATGGCACAGCAAAATGGTTCAGACTCAATGTAGCCAAGAGCCGAAGGACAGGAATTCAGAACGTCTAATCGCTCTATGAAAGGCACGTGTGAACTACAGCCCCTTCATCCCCCCCAACTTCCTTACAACCCTCTCCCCAAACGCACTCTGCAACGCCGCAGCAACAACCCCCCTCCTCTCATCACACCCCTTCTCCAATCCAAATGCCTCCGGGCCAACAAGACAACTGCGCACCACCTCCTCAACCGTATTCCCCAGATAACTCTTCACGAACCGCAAATGCTGCGGCTCGCGACTCAACAGCCTGTCCATGACCGGCCACGTCTGCTTCGGGCGCGCCGTGTCGAGATTTATATTGAGGATCTGGTCGATTGTTTTCCAGTATGCGATTTCGAGCAGCACAATGCCGAGGGAATACAAGTCGAAGGACTTCTTGTAGCTCTCACGGGTGGAGGTCGTGTCTTCGCGGTTTCCGGTAGATTGCACAGTGGGATGGCGATATATATCCGCCCACGCATTATCCGTCGGACGCTCCGTCAAATCATCGTTCGTCGCGGGGCGCGAGTAATGGAAGCCCGAGATATACGCGTCGGAAAAGTCGACGTCGACGCTATGCTCTGCTTCCCCACGTTTGATGAAGAACAGGATATTCGCGGAGCGCAAGCCCTTGTGCAGCCAATCAACGGCATGTACGCGCTCGACCGTCTCAGACAGCAAGCGCATGAGATTTATGCGATCGGTGAGACTGGGCGTGTCGAATGTGGAGTTGGGGCGGTTGGATGCCTCAATCAGACGGCGGAGGGTGGTGGGTTCAGTGCTGGAGGGCACAGTGGGTGGTTTCTCAAACACGAGGCCGAAGCGCGATTCGCGGTCTTCGGACTCGTCGACGAAGTAGCCTAGGCAATGTGGCGCGCGGAATTGAACTTTTCTGTTGTTCTGCTTCAGCAGCGCTGCGAGTTTCTGCACGCGGCTTTTGATCTTCGGGTCGACGTGGCCGTCGGGCATGCCTGGGCCGGCGTCTTCGTTGGGCTTCCATTCTATCCAGACGGAAGCGCCTTTGTAGGTTGCTTCGGTGCGGTCGCCTTCTTCGACTTCATCTGGAAAGGAGGCGCCGTTTACGGGTTGGATGTCCAGGATACTCAACTCGGTGTCGCGGATGTTGTCGGCGAGATGAGGGAGGCCGATGGAATTGCCTCGTTCTTCGCTGAAGACCTGCGAGTCTTCGATGGCGAGGTGCACGAACTTTTGCTGGGCTAGGGCGCCTAGTTGCTGGGTGATACTGCGATGGCTGGGCACGGAGAGGTTGGTGAGGAAGGTATATTCCGAGTCTTCGATGTCTGTGATCATGCCCCCTTGTGGTCGGTACGCGATGCTATTAGATTGGAAGAGCTGGACCATGTTTGACATCTGCCTGTTGAGCAGGACGATCTGGTAGTTCGTGCGTGTCTGCATGTCGAGAAGCGTGTCCATCTGGTCCCTGTCCAGGGCTTCGTGCATCTTGTCGTTGTAGTCGGATAGCTTCATGATGAGACTCTCCATCTTCTCGTGATCCCACGCAGCCCATCTGATCCGTTTGGGAACATCTCGAGACTTGTTCAGCCAGTCAAGTGCTTTCCTGACCAGCTCCTCAGCAGGCGGAAACTGCACGGCCTGGTCACTAGACTCTGACGTGCTGTCTCCATTCTCAAGCAGGCGGTCCGAGTCGATTACGAATACTTCCGTCTGCTCCTGCAGCAGAGGCTTCCGCAACTTGCCGTACCTCTTGTCCAATCGACCAAATGAAGTCAAAAGCTTGTTTTGCTGGTCCATAATATCCATAATCATGCCTCTCGACATGTGACTGAGCTCCAATCGCTCTTCCGTGTAGTCTAGCTTGACCAATCTTCCCCAATTGGCCAGTCGATGCTGTTCAATCTTGAACTTCACAAGCAGATGCTGTGCATCTTTCTCGAGGCGACACGCGTCCGCGATGAGTTCATAGCCTGCGACAACTTAATTCCTGGTACATTGGTGGATACCGCCGAACACGTACCTTGAACACATCCTGCGAAAGCCTGGAAGAAGAAAGACACGACAGCAATAGGAAGCTCAGCGCCAGACATGATCACGAAATTCCTGGGAAAGGCTTTGCGAAGTCGATGAAGCTGGAGTCAAAATTCGCAAGGCTGACGTCCCAATCAAGGCTGGAAAGTAGGAGGACAAGGCTGAAGACAACGATAATGAGGACTGACGATGCGACAAGGCAAGCCAAAACGTAGACTGCAGAGACAACAGTGTGATACTTATCCCAACGCATCCAGCGAGGCTACACCAAATTCGCCTGTAAGCGCAGCCACATCACACTGCGCCCCCATGGCCTCGAGATGCAAGCCTGCTACAAGCCTCAGGCCAATCGAAGACGTCGCATAGTGGAGCCCGGTAAAGCCTCTTCGCGCCGAAGCGCAACATCGAAACATTGCTGGCGCCTGATGTACTCGCCAGAGACGGCATTCATCTCAAGTCAGGCGACTCGCGAATTCGTGGTGTTGAAAATCGAAGAGGAGCGTCGTGGAAGTGCTCCTGAAGTCAACACAGCCACCCGCGCCACCAAAGCTCCATCCCTGTACGTCACATCTCACACTCCACCACACCTTCCCACCCACTCACCCCCCACAGCCCAATGCCACATGCACTCGCCAGCCTCAACCCCTTCTACCAAACCACCGACGCATTCGAACCCACGCCCCTCCTCGCGCTCCTCTACCAGTCCCCCATCAAATTGCTGCTCCACCATGTCTACAACTTCCTGACCTCCCTCCGATCTACGCCCAAACCCTCGCAACCACCCATCCGCGTGGTCTGCATATCAGACACGCATACCAGTATCCCCAGCGATGTTCCCGCCGGAGATCTCTTGATTCATGCGGGCGACTTGACGAACAGGGGGAGCGTGGACGAGATTCAGGCGCAGGTGGATTGGCTGGACAGCTTGCCGCATAAAGAGATTGTAGTCATCGCTGGGAATCACGATACGCTTTTGGATCCGCGGACACGTCCTAGCCTGTCTGGAGATGAGAGGAAGGAAAATATTGATTGGAAGCGTGTGCATTACTTGCAGCACCGACGATTGAGCCTCTCCATTACTCCTACGCAAGAACACGAGGATGCTATCACTACTCCGTTACTGTCTGAAACGAGGCAGAGAAGAATCAAGATATACGGAGCTCCGCAGATTCCTGCGTGCGGGCCGATGAGCGTGCATGCGTTTCAGTACCCGCGCGGCGACGATGCGTGGTCTGAGACTATTCCTCGAGACGTCGACATTTTGGTTACGCACACTCCACCCAAGTACCACTTGGACCTCCCACTACCCACCGGCCTAGGCTGCGAACACTTGCTAGCAGAAGTTAGGCGCGTGAAGCCGGCGCTGCATGTATTTGGGCATGTGCACTGGGGCGCGGGCAGGACGGTGGTGTGGTGGGACAAGGCGCATGATGCGTATGTGGCTGGTATGAGTGTGCAATCGAGGTGGACCCATGGGGTGCTGAATCCAAAGTTGTGGTGGAGTTTGGTCAGAGTGGTGTATAGAGGTGTGAGAGAGGTGGTGTGGGATCGAGTATGGGGTGGCAGGAGAGAAGGGACAATCATGGTCAATGCTGCGCAAGTGGAGGGGAATACTGGGATGTTGGGCAATACGGTGCAGATTGTTGACATATAGACACGGCGACAATCGTAATGTAATGACACGGGGGAGCACTGCACTGCATTGTCGAGAAGCCTTTGGACTAGAAAGGATTCTGTTGCTTTACCCTGACTACGACGAGCGAGCCAAGTTCAACATGGAGACCAGGCTGATTCGCCGTTCCCCGCGTAATTGTGATTGAAGTCATGAAGACGTTAATCATGCACACCATGCCATGCCGTGTTCCACCACACAAGCCAGTGCTTCGCGCACACGCTTACAAACGACGACCACGGCGACCACCCTTCCTCCTGGTGGAGTCGGATGGCGTGGGCGTGACGTCCTCGATACGTCCAATGCGCATGCCAGCACGGGCGAGCGCGCGGAGAGCGGACTGGGCACCGGGGCCGGGGGTCTTGGTGCCGTTTCCACCAGTGGCGCGGATCTTGACGTGGAGGGCAGAGATGCCGAGCTCCTTGCAGCGGGCAGCTATCACATGATCAGTACGTTGCCAGATTCTGTCTACATCGTGTGTACGCACCGACGTCCTGGGCTGCCAACATGGCGGCGTATGGGGAGGACTCGTCACGGTCGGCCTTGACCTTCATGCCGCCGGTGACACGGGAGATGGTTTCGCGGCCAGACAGATCGGTGATGTGCACGAATGTGTCGTTGAAAGACGCAAAGATGCGGGCAACGCCGAAGACGAGCTCGCCCTGCCGACTGTCAATATGCGCCCACTCGCGGAGTTCGAAGTCGACGTACCTCGCGGACCTGAGGACCCAGCTGGATGTTCTCGGTGGTGGAGCGCTCGACCTTCTTCTTGGGAGGCATGTTGGCGGTTGGTAGGGGGATTGACTGGTGAGTTCGAGGCGTTTGACGATCGTGAAGTCGAACTTTTGCTGGTAGGCGCGAATATCGCTCGCTAAGCGATGTGTGGAAGAAGGTGCCGCCGAACCCCTAGCGCGCGTCCGTGCGCCGACTTTTCTTCCACCTTCGATCGCAAGCCTCGTCCTCTGCTTTCCTGCAGCAACATGGGCTGAACTGAATCACCACACCCGCGCAACTTCGCGTGCATCACACACACCACCATGGACTACCGCAAGAGCATCGGCATGATTGGCATGGGCGACATGGGCAAGATGTACTCGCGCCGACTGAGTACTGCCGGCTGGAAGTGAGTCTCTGCAGTGAGCGCTTCCAGCACTCGCGCAATTGGTAAGTCACTCACCCTCCTCCATCTACCCTTCCTGTTATGATGACTGTGAGTGCATTTGGCTCGAGTATGGCGCACGGCTAAGCTGGTGCCGTCTTGGTTCCCAGCACCTAGCCGTGTTGCTGTCCATGATGTGAATTCTCGCTACCTTTTTTATTACACCTCTGATCTCCACGTCCACTAGCTTTGTTTCTCAACATCGTTGCTTAACCTTGCTAACCTTTGCCTCATAGATCATCGCCGCCAGCTTAGACTGACGTCGTCGCTCAGGGTCAACGCTTGCGACCTGCCGGACAGGTACGACGCGTTGGTGGAGGAGTTCAAGGATTTCGTAGGATAGCCCATACGTACAACCAAATGCAAGCAATAAGCTGAGAATGCACCAGTCCAATGTTGAAATCATGGCGAACGGTCATCTCGTGTCCCGGTGCAGCGACTTCATCATCTACAGCGTCGAGGCAAAGAACATTGACGCCGTTGTGAAAGCCTTTGGGCCATGTACGCTACTGACCACAATCTGAACCACCAAAGCTGACTCCCCCTCGCAGCAACAAAAGTCGGCGCTGTCGTCGGCGGCCAAACTTCATGCAAAGCCCCCGAAATTCAGGCCTTCGAAAACCACCTACCCTCCGACGTCTCCATCGTCTCCGTGCACTCACTCCACGGGCCCGGCGTCGACCCCAAAGGCCAGCCCCTCGTGCTAATCAAGCACCGCGCCTCGGACGCAGACTTCGCCTTTGTCGAAGACGCCATGTCGTGTCTGGGCTCCAAGCACGTGTACCTCACTGCCATGCAGCACGACCGCATCACCGCCGACACGCAGGCCGTTACACACGCAGCGTTTCTCAGCATGGGCGCTGCATGGTCTGCGAATAATCAGTTTCCGTGGGAAAGTGATCGGTATGTGGGTGGCATTGAGAACGTGAAGATGAACATCACGTTGAGGATTTACTCGAACAAGTGGCATGTGTATGCCGGGTTGGCAATCATGAATCCTGATGCGAAGAAGCAGATCAAGCAATATGCGGAGTCTGTGACTGAGCTGTTCAAGCTCATGCTCGCTGGGAACAGGGAGGAGCTGCGGAACCGCGTACACACTGCCCGGAAAGCTGTCTTTGGCGATAACGATAACCCATCTAAGAAGTTGTTACTGAGAGATGATCTACTAGACCAATTCAGTTTAGGCGTGCTACCAGAGAAGAAGTTGAAGAACAATCATCTGAGCCTCCTGGCGATGGCGGATTGTTGGTGGAAATTGGGCATTGTGCCGTATGATCACATGATTTGCTCGACGCCCGTAAGTCGTTTCCCTCTACTACCTCTTCCTACCTGTTACCATAGTGTCCACCTTCTTTTCGACGCAGCTGCTAACGCAACTATTCCAGCCCTCACGCATGTGGCTCGGCATAACCGAATATCTCTTCCGCTCCCCTTCACTCCTCGAAGAAGCCATCGACACCGCCATCGCCGACAACACGTTCCGCGCCGACGACCTAGAATTCACCTTCGCCGCAAGAGACTGGAGTTCGCGCGTGGACCTGGGCAACTTTGAGGGGTACAGGGAGAAGTTTGAAAGGATACAGAAGTACTTTGAGCCGCGGTTTCCGGAGGCGACGAAGGTGGGGAATGAGATGATGAAGGCGATTTTGAGGGGTATGGAGGAGGAGTAGGGGATGATGAGGAAGAGATGAGCTGAGATTCATTGGGCGGTTGCTGTTTCAATTCTTGTTTACTGCGTGCGGACGGGTTATGTTGAAGCGCTCTTGGCGTCGACTTCAGCGCTCCATCCGTATGCTCGTCGTTTGGTCCTATCTTATCTGGATAACATGCATGGCGAATTCGTGGTCTTGGCTGCTACATTGCTCTTAGCTCCTTTTCTTATTTGCGCGTTACTTGATCGACTGACTGCAGGCTACGACTTGGGAGATGACTGGTTCCTTTGTTATTTGGAGGCGGTTGACAGGGCATGTACTGCGACACCTTTCGTCCATAGTCCAATGGAGATTAAGTACAGTAAGTTTCACGAGAGTGATTTGCTTACGGAACTTCTTGTCGTCGTTTACCACACATGTTAAATATATCCTGCAGGGTGTCTTGGCATAAGCGCTAAGAAGTAGGAGGGGAAGTCAGCGCGTCTACGCCAGGCTGCTACTTTGCTGTCAACACCACGATCGCTTACATTGTACAGTTGCAAAGCCTCGGCATGAATGCGATTATGCTTCGTTTGCATGATTAATCGCAAGCTCAAGGGTCCGAAGACATCCAAGACGGGCTTTCGGCCTTACTCTCCAATAACACACAACAAGTGCTTCTCGTAGTATCAGGTTGTATTGCGATGGACTGAGGCATTGACCGACTTGTACGAGCTGCCTAACGTGGACGAAGGCAGTTGCGACGTTCGGCCTCTAGCCGCAACTTCACGTCCGAGCCTGCTCAGCGCGCTTCAGTCTTCCACACATCATTACATGCTGTCGATCGAGATCAACGAGATAGGTGATTAGGCTTCTCTCGCGGCAACGCCATCGACGGTAGTACGTAAATGCGCTCTTCACCAGCAGGCTGTCGTATATCACTGACCATTCCAGGTCAGATTTCCTAAACTTGAAGCAGGGAAAGATGTCTTTATCTGCGAAACCTGTCTCGAAATTGACTTCGAATACTTGCTCCAGAACACACGACGCATAAGTAGGTGGCGAGATGATCCTGGCTAGCCCGTACAAACCGTCTTGCAATACAGCGAAGAGTGCTGTATGTGCAAAGTACTGTTCAACGGTGCGGATGAATCAGATCTCGATGGAGAGTTTGCGCTACGTCCATATTCTTTCTTCGAAAATTCCGAATGGACCGACTCCTTAGTTCGAGATGTTTGCAGCAGCACTCTATTAGTGGCTGGCGTGGCCAGGGAAGGATGGTTCAATGAGTCCGCGAGAGTCAACGTGTTTTGCAAGCGAGCAGGTTATGATATGTCTCACCTTTATCAGGCTCGACCTGTGCCGGACGCCTGGGATGTGGCTAGATCACGGTCGTGGTTAGACACCTGTCTGCGATGCCACAATGGGTGTAACGACAGGAGATCAACTGCTGTTCCGGGTATGTGCTTGATCGACTGTAAAGACATAATCATTGTCGAGGTGGACCAAACTTCGCAGTGGGTCGCGCTCAGCTATGTATGGGGCGCAGATATGCCAGCCGCTACAACAATTGAAGGAGAGACTCGCTTTCGGCCTGGATCACGCATTTGTACGAAGGTGGCTGCTACTGTCCGCGACGCTATTACTGTCACGAAGCAACTCGGGTATCGTTTCCTGTGGGTTGACGAGTATTGCATCGATCAGGGGAGCGATAGCCACCTAGATGCACAAATTAATAGGATGGATCAGATATACCAAGGCGCAGTTCTTACCATAGTCGCTGCAGTCGGCGACGACAAGAAGCACGGTTTACCAGGTTTAGGGTCAACTAAACGTTGCCAAAGGCCTTTAATACGCATCGGCGATTACCTCATGTTCTCCAACGGTCCAAGTCCGGAACGTGAAGCTCGAAAGTCAAAGTGGTTTTCGAGAGGATGGTACATATTTCGATCATCATTCAGCTCTCGAATTCACTAATGATACGTTACGCAGGACATTTTAGGAAGGCTACCTAAGCAGACGGCTCTTGGTGTTCGCTGATCATCATACCTCTTTCTATTGTGAAATGAGCTTTTTGATGGAAGGTCTTGGAGACCCCGACGCTTCTGCAACAAGGGACTCACGGGTATCATCCAAGGCCTATCAGACTTTTCAATTCGTCGAATCACCGCACGGATGTACCAGCAGCGGACTGGGAGTACTTCGCTACCATGATCGAGGAGTACTCTCAACGCCAGCTCACCAATGCTGGTGATGCACTAAACGCGTTTCTCGGTGTGAGAAATATCATAATCCAGTTCCGACCTGGTATGTTTTCTCTCTGCGGGCTACTCTTTGGCGACCTTCCAGACGGCGAGTGCGATGAACGTCTCGGGGAGTTGCTATCCAAAAGCCCCTCTTGGTCGCTGGATGTGTCCGAAGGGCTGTCTGACAAGAAGCGGCGTGTCGTGTTCCCTACGTGGACTTGGGCGGGGTGGCAAACGTCGGTCAACTTTTACAGAGTTTACGACTTCTACGACTTCTCTGATGTCATTCCAATCGCAAGCAGAATCTTCTTAGAGGACCCACGGCTCCAGAGGGTGACCAGTGAAGTTTTCAAGCTACCCGCGCTATGGGATTCGAGCAATCAACAAAGCATCCAGCATGCACTCGACAGTGTCACCACAATCCAATTCGACGCTCCAGTCATACCAGCCGCATTGATCTTGGCGAGTCCTGTAAAAGCTGAGCAAAATCAAAACGAGTCCAGTGAACATGACGCAAAGCTTTTGCTGCTTTTGCATCTGGAGTTAGGAAACAATTTCTGCTTTCTTTTGACAGACCCAAACGCGACGTCGTTCGAGACCGCAGGCCAAGTTCTGGATATCCATGCAAACCCAGGACCCAGCATTTTAGAGAACCTGGTACATAACATCCAGAGCGGTTTCTGGTCGTGCCTCAAGCTTTGGCAGGCGAAAGTTAATTTAATTCATGTTACATGGGTCCTTATCGTCGCTTGGAGTGAAGACCAAGTCACTGCCAAGCGCGTGAGCTTGCTTGGATTTAAATCGGTGGGGCTTGAACCAGAGCCACGTTCCGATCCGCTTGACTATGGTCTGGAGCGTCCTCACGTCAGATTGGTGTGATCCGCGGGCGAGTGTCGAGCTGAGCTTCTGCGGCACCAGGCTTCGAAAGAATGCGTGATTGATTCACGAAGCTCTACCACCAACAAAAAGTGCGTTAAAAGTTAAGCCTGGCTATCCAGACATATCAAAAACAGTCCTAACACGTGGTCGGATTTAAGAACGATGAGGACAGCTTTCACCTTAACTGGGCATGCAACAGGCTCACTCATTCTAGCCACCGGCACTATTTGTTTGCCAGCCTTGCGCACAAGCTCTGAAGTGCATAATTTCCAGACCTTGGTTGCTGTTCCGACGGTTAGCGAGAGCGTTGAGCGTCTCACCTGGAACGGACAGGATCACTGGCAGAGTGTATTTTGGGAGCGGTGCCATGAGTGGCTTGGACTCGAAGTGGAGTCAGGACTCTAATGGGAGTGGCAGTGGAGAAAAGCGCGCTCTTTGGTTCGTGTTGATTTGTTGACATTGTTTAGAACGTTCTCGCGTTAGTTTCGTGTCAATGTTGTTGTGAAGGTGAGTCTGTTTGTTGGTGACGTAGCGGTCTGCGAGCGGTTCGCCTGGTCGACTTCGAGCTGTCCGATCGGAATACATACAGCTTATAACTTGAACTCTGATGAACATCTACCTGTTGTGCAGCATACGCTCATCTATCATTCAGCATACCCTTACCTCCAAGCCGTCGATGTTCCGCATCCGCGATATAATAACCAACCCATCACCATATCCTAACAAATCACCACGTCTCTATATCATTTGAACTGCCCTCCTACCAACTTCTGTCTCACCGATCATTCAGCCCCAATGTTCCGTCACCGACCCATCACCCCAATCCAAACATATCACCACATCTCCATCTCCCCCCTCCCAATTCCCTCCAACCACCCCCTCCCTACCGAATCCTCTCAACTTCCCCCTCAACCCCCCTCAACACCTCCCCCAACTCCCCCCCAAACTCCCCCTCAACATCCACCCCCCAACCCCTCAACAACCCACCCACCAAATACCCCCACACCGCCCCACTTCCCACCTCCACTCCACCAACCACATACCTCGCCCCCCTCCACTCCGCATACTTCTTCTTCAACGCCTCTACCTTTCCCCGCCGCGACGCCCGCGCACCCGCACCGTGTGGCAGCGCACGCACGGCTGCGAGATCGAGATGTAGGGATACCCATGCGCGGAGCACGGCGTCGTAGGTGATGAAGTTGGGGGGGTCGAGATGGCGGTAGAGGGGTGTGTTGAGGGTCCAGTAGGCGCGTAAAGAGTATAGAAATGCCGGCGCATCGAAGGGCGGGGTGGCGGAGTCTTGGTCGTGGGGGAGGTGCAGGTGCAGATACGTAGTCATGTTGGATGCGAGTTGTTGTTTGTAGGCTGTGTCTTCTGGAGCATCTGATGTTAGGAGGGCGGTGCGTTGCGGCGCGAGTTCGTCGGTGCTGTTAGTGTCGCTTGAGTCGGTTTCGCTTTCGCCCGTGTGTTGGGTGGGATCGGGCTGCATGAATAGTTCGCGGAGTCGTTGGAGATCTTCTTCCGTGTCGACATGCGGCTGAGAATGTTCCTCCAAAAAGGGCGTGTCTTGAAATTGGAGGTCGGCTCTCGGATGTGAAGTACACTGTCTCTTGGGCGACATCTGGCTTTCCTCTGACCGCGGGGAAATATCGACCCAATCCTCATCTCCTCCGTGGTGGCTAGGCATTATCGGACCCCACGCTGGCCTGGCGAAGGGATTCCTATGTTGCGGCGTAATAGGTATCGCGGGCAACTGCAGTCGCCGTCGCCGCTCCTCTTCCTCGTACACTGCTGCATTATATTGCGCTTGACGGAGTTGTTCCTCTGATATATCTCGACGGCGCTGCTCTTCTGATCTTTCCCGCCGCATGCTCGACTCTTTTGATGCTTGTTCCAATGCATCGATCTTGTCCTTGACATCGTCTACGTCCTGAGCCCATTTCTCTTCGCCGTACTCGTCTGAATCGTCTATGAGGATGGCCTGTTCTATCGACGCACCGCCAAATGAGTCCATAGTGACGATGTAATTGTGTCAGTGGTGATTATGAGGTGCAAAAATACTGCGTTGTATACCAATCTTTGTTATGCGGGGGCCCGTCAGGGCCCATTATAGTGAGTGTTTGCGTCTGGTCGGGGATAGTGAATCGAGGTGAGGCGGTCAGACATCGGTGTGTCTCTTTCACGTCCACAAACATTATCATTCCGCGCGCGGTCACATATTGGAACGATTGTTACGCAACCATTGGAACAATCTCGAAACATCGATTATCTGCTGGTATCTGAACAGTGAGTTAGCTCAATGTCAAGAGATTTGATGAACACATGCCTCAAATACAACTCTCACAGCTCCGCGTTCTCACAACTTCGCCCTCGCCTTCACATCATCCAGTCCATCTTCATAGTCAATCTTGAGGCTGTACTTCTCATCCCAGTGCATCTCCCAATACCCATCCCACACCCTCCCCGTCACACCCCCCACCTTCCCATCCCCAACCTCCCTCCCATCCAATTCCGTAATCGGCATAATCCCCCCCGCAGTCGTACACATAAAAATCTCGTCCGCCCCATACACATCCTCCACCTTCACAACCTGCACCCTCACCTCATACCCAAGCCTCCGCGCAACTTCAGCAACACTCTTCCTCGTAATGCCCTCCAGCACCCCCCTATCAGGCGTATACAACACACCATCCTTGACAATGAACACATTATACCCCGCGCCCTCAGTCAGATTCGCGTCCCCATCCGTTAAAAATGGATACACTGCGCCCCTATCCGCAGCTTCGAAAAGCCCGCGCGTAAAATCACCCCATTGGAGATTTTTAATCGTGGGATCCATACTACCCGGCGGCGTGCGGCGCACCGTCCGCGTAATAACTGCTTTCCCGCCTGTGCGCTGCATAGCAGGCGGCATAACCCATACATACGGCATAACGTACATGTACAAATGGTTATCCAGTAACTCTTCAGCTTTCGCGCCGCGGACTTGCCGCATACCGCGCGTAACGATCAGACAGATGTAAGCGTCGCGAATGCCAGATTTAGCTACCATTTCAACTAGAATAGACTTGAGCACCTCGTGGGAGAGTGGTAGTACGAGCCGTGCTTTTGTGCAGCTGGTAGAGAGCCGGGTGATGTGTTCGTCGAGACGGAAGAAGCGGCCGTTCCAGACGGCGGGCACGTCGTAGGTTAGGTCGGAGCGCAGGAAGCCTTGGTCCATGAGGGGGATGCGTGCTGAGGCTAGGGGGACTACGTCGCCGTGGACGTAGGCGATGCCTTTTGCGAGGGGGTCGGAGCTGTGGGAAAGGATGTTTAGGCGGGACTCGTAGTCTGCGAAGACTTTTGTCATGGTGGTCATGGCTGCGGCTGGTAGTTGAAAGGGTATGAGGTGGATGGGGATTGAATTGTAGATGAGGAAGTGGAGACAAATACTAGAAAATATGAAGTCTGGATTGGAGATGGAGTACGAAGATGAGGGGAAGATAGAATGGTGGAAGAACGTCACTTATCGATCTACACGCGATACACAACAGGAGTTACAAACCGCATACATCTGTGTACGCCCTACACCGTTACCTATCTCACCATCAGATTACACCATCTACAGCCATACGCAGCAGTCCCATTTGCCGTGAATCATCAATCGCGGAATGAGGCTCAAAAGTCGTGTTACACTCGCCGCACCGGAGTAATCAGCCGCGCTCTCATTGGCCGGAGCTGTCTCACGTGACTGTGACGCTCGAAGCGGCAGGGTCCATGGAACTACGTAGGGTAAGAGCGAGCTGTGTATAAAGAAGCTGTTGGACCTTTGACTTTTCTCCGTACAGACACAAGCAAGCACCACACTCAACCTTCAAGTTCTAATCATACCTTACGATACTCCTCCACATCAACCACCACAAACACACATCACAATGGTCTGCTGCGGACGTAACAACGGCGAGTGCGTATGCGCAAAGGAAGCTACATGCTCCTGCGGCAAGCAGCCCGCGCTCCAGTGCAGTACGTCCTCGTAGACAGACACTCACCATCGTCTACGTCATACTAACTCTCTTCCAGCCTGCGACAAGGCCACCACCGAGAACAAGCTCCCCACTGCCACATGCGCATGCGGAAAGCGCGCCGAGGGTATGTTGAAATCCTATCTTGTTATGCTGTGACTGATATACTGACTATGACTTTGTAGACTCATGCAACTGCTCACGTAGCGAGAGCGGCGGCGCGTCGGGTCTTGAGACGGACTTCACCACTAAGAAATAGAGGAAGGATGCTCGACGAAATGATGGGGGATGTCGGCGGATGATACCAGACTGTGCATTGGGAGGGTGTATGGCGTTTCGTGTGACTTTGTCGCTACATTGAGGGTAGAATAACACTTACAACACGACAATCAAGTCTTTCTATTTATATTACTTTATTGCCTAAGTGTCGTAATTGATGGACAAAGTTGCTGCTTCGGCTGTCGAGATGCAGTGTGACACGGAAGACGGACTTAGGCGAGCGGCAAACGCTAGCTTGAACCTGCGAAGTAGACTAGTAGACCAGACGTCGATGAGCATATCGCCGCACCACCCCCGTGCCCGTGGGAGAGACGCGAACAGCTGCACCGCGGCCACCTGCAGCATGCGACCCTCTCCATGCTTATGTCATTCTTTGAATCTGCCCTCTTCTGTCTCGTGATCCTCTAATTGACTCTCCACCTCCGCATCCGCTTCACATCTCGCTCGCTCGCCGGCATAACCCCTGCCGTCGCCCTCGCCCTCGACCGTCCCACCGACGCGTTGTCAGGCTTCCTGCCCGGCGGGAAGCGCCCGCCCACACTGCCCGACATGTCCAAGATGGCCTCGAGCGCCGGTGGAGGGCTCTTCAGCCGGAACCAGTCGGGCAATGTGCCCACCATGCGCGGTCTGGTTTCCTTCATCGCCGACCTGCGGAACGCGCGTGCACGGGAATTGGAAGAGAAGCGCATCAACAAGGAGCTGGCCAACATACGGCAGAAGTTCCGGGACGGCGGGCTGAACGGCTATCAGAAGAAGAAATACGTCTGCAAGCTGCTGTACATATACATCCTCGGCTGGAACGTCGACTTTGGGCATCTCGAGGCGGTCAATCTGATATCGGCGTCAAAGTACTCGGAGAAGCAGATTGGCTACCTCGCCGTCACGCTATTCCTCCACGAGGAGCACGAGCTGATACATTTGGTCGTCAACAGCATACGGAAGGACCTGCTGGACCACAATGAGCTCAACAACTGTCTCGCCCTGCATGCGATTGCGAATGTGGGAGGGAAGGAGCTGGGCGAGTCGCTGAGTGCCGAAGTGCATCGGTTGCTGATCTCTCCGTCAGTACTCTTAGGGCACGGTCAAGAGTGTATGTTGACAACAGCCAGGGCCTCGAAAGCGTTCGTCAAGAAGAAGGCGGCTCTGACACTTCTGCGATTGTTCCGAAAGCACCCCAGCATCATACAGCACGAATGGTCGGAACGGATAATAGCCCTTATGGACGATCAAGACATGGGCGTGGCTCTCTCAGTCACTTCCCTCGTCTTAGCGCTCGTCCAGGATAATGCAGAGCAGTACAAGGGCAGCTACATCAAGGCGGCAAGTCGGCTGAAGCGCATAGTGGTGAACAACGAGTGCGCCGAGGGGTACTACTACTACAAAGTCCCGTGTCCGTGGATACTGGTCAAGCTGCTGAAGCTGCTGCAGTACTATCCGCCACCTGGTCAGTAGAGCGCAGAAGAGGATGACGGAGACTAACAGCAACAGAGGACTCACACATCCGGAAACTCATCCGCGAAGCACTTCAAAAGATCATGGACTCGGCACTGGAAATGCCCAAGAACGTGCAACAGAACAACGCCCAGAACGCCGTACTCTTTGAAGCAATCAACCTCGTCATCCACCTCGACACCGAACAAGACCTGATGGTACAGATATCACAGCGGCTGGGCAAATTTATTGCGTCAAGGGAGACAAACGTTCGATACCTGGGCTTGGAGGCAATGACGCATCTGGCAGCACGTTCAGAAACGCTCGATCCAATCAAGAAGCATCAGGCCATCATCATTGGGTCGTTACGAGACAGGGACATCAGTGTGCGAAGACAAGGCTTGGATTTGCTATACAGCATGTGCGATCCCTCCAACGCGCAAGCGATTGTGAACGAGCTCCTGCGATACCTACAATCCGCCGACTATGCGATACGGGAAGAAATGGTACTGAAGATTGCCATTCTGACCGAGAAGTATGCAACTGATGTCCAATGGTACGTCGACATATCGTTGCGATTGATTGCAATGGCAGGAGATCACGTCAGCGATGAAGTGTGGCAAAGAGTCATCCAAATCGTGACAAACAACGAAGAGCTGCAAGTCTATGCCGCGCAGACCATTCTAGCATATATCAAAGCCGATTGCCACGAAACGCTGGTCAAGATTGGCGGGTACTTGCTGGGAGAATTTGGTCACTTGATCGCAGACAACAAAGGCTGCAGTCCGATTGAGCAGTTCATGGCACTTAGCGCAAAGATGCGAGGCTGCTCCGGAAGCACAAGAGCAATCTTACTGTCAAGTTACGTCAAGTTCGTAAACTTGTTCCCTGAGATCAAGCCTCAGCTGCTCCAAGCTTTCCGCGCATACAGCCATTCATTAGACTCTGAGCTCCAACAAAGAGCTTGCGAGTACCTCACACTGGCGACGATGCCTACAGACGACTTACTACGGACCGTATGCGATGAGATGCCACCGTACCCGGAACGAACATCAGCATTACTCTCACGATTACACCAAAAGCACGGGGCTACTGGTGACAAGCGCACATGGGTGATAGGAGGCAAGGACGCAAATGCTGATCTCAAAGAATTTGGTCTGGCACGGCAAAACACAATAGCTGGGTCCGGAGTAAAACGAAGTTTCACCGAACCTGTACAGAAGACTGGTAACGGTACCACATCCAACGGTACCAACGGCAACGGCGTGAGCTCGATCTCCAGCGACCTAGACGGCCTCGACCTGAACATCGACACCAACAAGGAGCTAAAAGCTCCCAATCTCGCCAGCGCCGCTCATCTCAGCCCAGACTGGGAAGCCGGCTACACGCGCCTCCTGCTGCTCACCTCGGGCGTCCTCTACGAAGACCAACAGATTCAAGTCGGCCTTCGCACCGAATACCGCGGCCAGCTCGGCGCGCTCATCTTCTACTTCACCAACAAGTCGTCTTTCCCGATGGGCGCATTCACAACGTCTCTCGACAACCGTTCCGCCGAGGCACTCAAGTCGGACGTCAAGGGCCTGCCAGACACATCCATCCCGCCCGAAGGCCAGACCCAACAAACAATCATGTTCGAATGCCGCAACGTCTTCACGCACCCGCCTACATTCCGCATATCCTACCTCGCCGGCGCGCTACAGGGCCTCACACTCCAACTCCCCGTGCTCCTTCACAAGTACCAGGAAGGCGCCGAACTCAGCGCCGAAGACTTCTTCAAGCGCTGGAAGCAGATTGGCGGTGCGCCACGCGAGGCACAGAGTATCTTTGGGCTTGTGAATAAGAAGCGCACAATGGACAGTGGGTTCGTGAAGAAAGTGGTTGCGGGGTTCAAGTGGGGCGAAGTCAAGGGAGTGGACCCGAATCAGAAGAATTATGTGGGCGCGACGGTGCTGCATACGAGTGAGGGGAAGTGTGGGTGTTTGTTGCGCTTGGAGCCGAATTTCGAAACGATGGTAAGTGGCATGGAAGGACGAGGATAGGATAGGAAGATGAACTGACGACGCTAGATGTATCGCATTACTATCCGCGCGACGGACGAGGCTGTTCCGCCGGTGTTGATGAAGGCGATGGAAGACCGGTTGTCGCAGGGCATTGAGGGCATGGCTTAATCGTCTAGCATCCGCGTCCGTGTTTGTGTATTTCGGCGGTAGATCAAGAGGGTACAGTAGGGTTGTTAGGGTTGTTGCATTCTTGGAGCACATATTGGAGTGGAGGTATATTCTTGCGTGTTGTGTTTGCATTTGAAAAGAGGCAAGAGTGTGAGGGAGGATTGGGCATAGGTATTCTTTTGGAGGTAGCATGAGCGTGAGAAGATATGGATGCGCTTTGTTGTTGCTGTTCTGTTTGTGTACTTGAGTGGCGGTTTGTGACTTTGAGAAAGGGCGGAGGTCTTCTGCATGTTAGTGAGTCTTCGCTAGTTCACGACGTTCAGCGCTCAACTACATCCTCAGCCGCACCAAACTGCAACTGGGACTACTAACACCAAACAAGATATGAACGAGACGCTCATTGCCGTCCACTTGCCGACTCTACCACTCCTTCGAGTGTCTTGAGGGCAGTCGCAAATCAGAAAGAGCTAATCGAAAGGGCGCAGCTTCCTCCCCCATCTGTGGTTCAGCTACCCGACAGCGTTGCATGAGAACCAGAATCAGAGATATCCTCACTTCTTAAGACTCACACATTAAAACTATAAGAGGCCCGAGCTTTGCTCGTTGTTATCTTCTTTCTTCTTCACATTACATTACATTCAAGTACGGGAATTGCACTACGCGAAGGTTAGGGCAACGCTGCACACGACAACCTGACTCGGGACAATCTTAAACTCGTACGAAGTACCACCGCACAAACGCAAAAATGCCGTTCAAAATAACACCCGACCCAGACTTCCCTTCCACCACCAAACCCATCTTCTTCCACCGCTTCACCACCGGCAACGGCTACCTCAGCCAATGGTACTGGTCCGCCTTCACCCTCGACAACGAAACCTACGCCACCGCCGAGATGTTAGTAAGAAGAGATTTAGACACAGCGAAGTTGTGAGTATGATTGATCTTGTCGGTGGAGGTCACATATTGATAACTGAGATCGAGTAAAGTGAATAGTTGAACAACACTCTAATAGGCGATTGAATCAAGTCGCATGTACTAGCAACACTAGTCGGGAGATCTCTTTACACGTCTCTCTTCGGTTTTGCTTGCTTTGTCATATTCTGGGCTCCATGTGAGATCACGTTGTACGTGCCCAAACCATGGTCAAACATTTTAGCGGCTCTTTTTTCAGAACGAAGAGCTTGCTGTTATGAGAGTTGGGAAGCTTGGTCTCTTGAAGTTTGCAAGTCTTGCACAAACAAGCTACGCAATCCCAATCTCATATATCAACGCATCCATCTCCAGCGTCCAGTGCATCCCAAAGATCGAAGTAGTAACCACAAGCATCCCCACCCAAATGTCCACTCCCCCCTCCCCCTCAGAT
>Ga0265780_10003949_pt1 | contig 19308 bp, 8 predicted proteins | sample P1T30metagenome_FD_192432 | JGI IMG/M metagenome (GOLD analysis project Ga0265780, IMG submission 192432) | Plant litter microbial communities from East Loma Ridge, Irvine, California - P1 T30 | ecosystem: Environmental > Terrestrial > Plant litter > Unclassified | place: USA: California...
CGGGCGAATCTGGCACCGGCAAGGAGCTCGTGGCGCGCGCGCTGCACAAGCACAGCCCGCGCGCGCAACAACCCTTCATCGCCCTGAACACCGCCGCGATCCCGAAGGATTTGCTGGAATCGGAACTGTTCGGCCACGAGCGCGGCGCCTTCACCGGCGCCCAGGCCATGCGGCGCGGCCGCTTCGAGCAGGCCGAGGACGGCACGCTGTTCCTGGATGAAATCGGCGACATGCCGTTCGATCTGCAGACGCGGCTTTTGCGCGTGCTGTCCGACGGCCACTTCTACCGCGTGGGCGGCCACCAGCCGGTGAAAGCCAATGTCCGCGTGATCGCCGCCACCCACCAGAACCTCGAGCAGCGCGTGCGCGACGGCCTGTTCCGCGAAGACTTGTACCATCGCCTGAATGTGATCCGCCTGCGCCTGCCGTCCCTGCGCGAGCGCAGCGACGACATCCCGATCCTCACGCGCCACTTCCTGGTGCAGAGTGCACACCAATTGGGCGTCGAACCGAAGCGCATGAGCGAACAGGCGATGCGCTTCCTGTCCGGCCTCGAATTGCCGGGCAATGTGCGCCAGCTGGAAAACCTTTGCAACTGGATCACCGTGATGGCGCCAGGCCAGACAGTCGAGATCAAGGATTTGCCGCGCGACCTGACCCAGGGCCAGGCGGGCACCAGCGCCAATCCGGTGCCGCTGGCCGACGGCATGGTGGGGGCGGGCGCACTACCGGTTGCCGGCGCCGGCGGCATCGTCATGCAGGTCGCGGCGCAGGCGCCGGCCTCGCCCGACGGCTGGATCGACCTGCTCGAGCTGCAGGCGGCCGGCATGCTCAGCGCGGGGCAGATGGACGTGATGGACATCCTTGGCCGCCAGTTCGAGTCAGCCCTGATCAGGACAGCCCTCAAGCATACGCACGGGCGCAAGAACGACGCCGCGATGCGGCTCGGGATCGGGCGCAACACCATCACGCGCAAGATCGTGGAACTGGGGATCGACGGCGCGCGCGAGGAATAGCGTCGTAGTAAAGTCTGATGGTGAAAAGGACGGCCGGTGGTGTAAGCTCCTGCATCGCCCGCTCTACCTTTTCACCTCATGCTGATCAACTGCGTCGCCTACCAGGAAGGCAAGAAGCTGTCCGATATCCCGGTCGAGGATATCAGCGAACACCTGAAACAGACCGACACCTTCGTCTGGGTCGCCCTGCGCGACCCGGCGCCCGCCGACATCACCCTGATGCAGGAAGAATTCGGCCTGCACGAACTGGCGGTCGAAGACGCCTTGCGCGGCCACCAGCGGCCCAAGCTGGAGGAATACGGCGACTCGCTGTTCATGGTGGTCCAGATCGTGGAGCTGGCCGGGGATGAACTGAACGTCGGCCAGCTGGCGGTGTTCGCCGGCGAGAACTACGTGCTGTCGGTGCGGCGCGACGCCAACCAGGGTTTCCTGGGCGTGCGGGCGCGCGCCGAGCGCGAGCCGCATCAACTGAAGAAGGGCGCCGGCTTCGTGCTGTATGCGCTGGTCGACGCCGTGGTGGACCGCTACTTCCCGGTGGTCGACATGCTCGAATCCGAGCTCGAGTCGATCGAGGACCATATCTTCGGCATGCAGGGCAAGCAGCGCGCCAACGTCGAGCGCCTGTATGAGCTCAAGCGCAAGGCGCAGACCCTGCGCCACGCCGTGGTGCCGCTGATGGACGCCGTCGGCCGCCTGTACGGCGGCCGGGTGCCGGGCGTGGTGATCGAGACCCAGGATTACTTCCGCGACGTGCACGACCACCTGTACCGCATCGCCGGCCGCCTGGACGCGGTGCGCGACACGATCAACACCGCGATCCAGGTGACCCTGTCGATGGTGGCGATCGAGGAGAACGAAGTCAGTAAAAAGCTGGCCTCGTACGCCGCGATCTTCGCCGTGTTCACGGCCTTCGCCGGTGTGTGGGGCATGAACTTCGAGTTCATGCCGGAGCTGAAATGGAAGTGGGGCTATCCGCTGGCGCTGCTGACCATGGTGGGCGTGTGCGCCTACCTGTACCGGCGGTTCAAGAAGGCCGGGTGGTTGTAATCACCGCCGGTCGGCGGTTGCCGCGGCGCCGCCGCAGGCCAGCGTCACCAGCCCGATCGCCAGCCACTGCAAGGTGGTGAGCCGTTCGCCCAGCAGCAAAAAGCCCGCCAGCGCCGCCACCGCCGGACCGGCGCTGACCAGGATCCCGAACACGCGCTGCGGCAGGCGCTTGAGCGCCTTCATCTCGAGCGTATAGGGCAGGGCCGACGACAGCAGCGCCACCGCCAGGCCGCCGCCCAGCACCGCGGGCGCCAGCAGGTCGCCGCCGGCATGGGTCACGCCGAACGGCACCACGAACACGCAGGCCGCCAGCAATCCCCAGGACACGGCCTGCCCGCCGTTGAGCATTGATACCCGCTTGCCGAACACGATGTACATCGCCCAGCAGAACGCCGCCGCCAGCGCATAGGCGATGCCGATCGGGTCCAGCGCGGCGCTGCTGGCCGCCGTCGGCAGCAGCAGCCACAATCCCGCGCCGGCAAGGATCACCCACAGGAAGTCGCGCGCGTGGCGCGAGGACAGGATCACCACCGCCAGCGGCCCGGTGACTTCGATCGCGACCGCGATCCCGAGCGGAATGCGTTCGAACGAGCGGTAGATGAACAGGTTCATCGCCCCCAGCATCACGCCATAGATGACGATGTTCGGGATGTCGGCGCGGCGCAGCGGGAAACGCCAGGGCCGCACCAGCACCAGCAGGATCAGGGCCGACAGCCCGACCCGCAGCGCCACCACGCCGGCGCTGCCGACCGCCGGGAACAGGCCCTTGGCCCAGGCGGCGCCGGCATTGACCGACACCAGCGAACCCAGGATCGCCAGCGCGGGCGCGGCGACGCCGTGGGGCTTGGCGTCGGTGTGGCCTGTCACTTGGCTGCCATCGCTTTCGCCACCGCCTCGGCCACGCGGATGCCGTCGACCGCGGCCGACATGATGCCGCCGGCGTAGCCGGCGCCTTCGCCGGCCGGGAACAGGCCGCGCGTGTTCAGGCTTTGCAGGTCGTCGTTATTGCGCCTGATGCGGATCGGCGACGAGGTACGGGTCTCGACGCCGGTGAGCACCGCGTCTTCCTTGTAGTAACCCTTGATCTGCTTGTCGAAGGCGACGAAGGCTTCGCGCATCGCCACGATCGCGTAGTCCGGCAGCGAGGTCGCCAGGTCGGTCAGGTGGACCGCCGGACGGAACGACGGGGTGACCGAACCGAACTCCTTCGACGGCCGGCCCTTGACGAAGTCGCCCATCAGCTGGCCCGGCGCGTCGTAGGTGCCGCCGCCCAGCACGAAGGCGCGCGATTCGAGCTCGCGCTGGAAGTCGATGCCGGCCAGAGGGTGGCCGGGGTAGTCGTCGGGCGTGATGCCGACCACGATCGCGCTGTTGGCGTTGCGCTCGGCGCGCGAATACTGGCTCATGCCGTTGGTGACGACGCGGCCTTCCTCGCTCGATGCGGCGACCACGGTGCCACCCGGGCACATGCAGAAGCTGTAGACCGAGCGGCCGTTCGACGCGTGGTGCACGATCTTGTAGTCGGCCGCGCCGAGGATCTTGTTGCCGGCGTTGGGGCCGAAGCGGCAGACGTCGATCAGCGATTGCGGGTGCTCGACCCGGAAGCCGATCGAGAACGGCTTGGCTTCGATGTACACGCCGCGGTCGTACAGCATCTGGAAGGTGTCGCGCGCGCTGTGGCCGATCGCCATCGTCAGGTGACGGGTCGCGATCTCTTCGCCGCTGGCCAGGCGCACGCCCACCACCTGGCGCACGCCGCCGGTCTCCTCGACCAGTACGTCGTCCACGCGCGTCTCGAAGCGGATCTCGCCGCCGAGGCGGACGATCTCGGCCCGCATCTGCTCGACCATCTTGACCAGGCGGAAGGTGCCGATGTGCGGCTTGCTGACGTACATGATCTCTTCAGGGGCGCCGAAGCGCACGAACTCGGTCAGCACCTTGCGGCCGTGGTGGTTGCTGTCCTTGATCTGGCTGTACAGCTTGCCGTCCGAGAAGGTGCCGGCGCCGCCTTCGCCGAACTGCACGTTGGACTCGGTATTGAGCTTGCGCTTGCGCCAGAAACCGAAGGTGTCGACGGTGCGCTCGCGCACGATCTTGCCGCGCTCGAGGATGATCGGATTCAGGCCCATCTGGGCCAGCACCAGCGCCACGAACAGGCCGCAGGGGCCGGTGCCGACCACCACCGGACGCGGCGTGCCCGGCGCCGGCTTGTTGACCTCCACGAACTTGTAGTCCACGTCGGGCGAGGGCATCACATGCTGGTCGGCCTTGAGGCGCGCCAGCACCGCCGCTTCGCCGCGCACTTCGGCATCGATCGAATAGATCAGCACGATGGCGGCCTTCTTGCGCGCATCGTAGCTGCGCTTGTAGACGCTGAAGTCGACCAGGTCGGCGTCCGGCACGCCGAGGCGGGCCAGGATGGCCTCGCGCAGGGCCGGTTCGGGGTGGTTCAGGGGGAGTTTGAGTTCGTTAATACGCAGCATGGGAGGGTGGTTGCTAGTGAGGCAACAAATAGGAGGCGAACAAAAGCGTCATTTTACTTGGCGTCATCAACGTCGTGTGGGGAAAGCGCCGGCCGTGGATGGAAGTAGCCCCTGACCTTGTTCTTGGAATTCATTGAACTCGATAGTTGGTAATATTTATGAGTAAGTATGCGTTTTCTTCTCAGGGCTTTATTAGTAGAACAAATATCCTTATGCGTAAAACCTTAGTTTATAGGCAATGAAAATTAGCCAAATATGACACGGTGCCGAACGATATTTGCATGGAATTGCAGGCGGTCGATGTAAATGCGGCTTCCAACATACCAAGACTGAGTTTTGACAGAATATTGCGAGGCCTTGGCATTTTGGTGCCTCGCCTGGCCAAAATTGTGCAGTGCCGCACCAATTTGGGTAAATTTAATTTGCGCGCACCTGTTCTTCATAGCGGAGTGTTGTTTATATGCATACTTCAAAAGTGTGCCGTTGACACAAGATCTTACGCCATGGTTTTATGACCTCAAGCAACTCGACGGCGTTATCAAATAAATGAATATGTCGTCAATTGCTAAAAGAGAGAGAAAGTTACAAGTGCAGTAACTTCAGGATTACAACCAAAAAACCAACACCAGCCGCTTCACGAGGGTGGCTGACAAGAGGACAGGAAATCGCATGTTGAAAAAAACCGTATTGGTCCACGCCCTGGGCATCGCCTTCGGCGGCGCCGCGCTGGGCATGGCCGTGATGTCGCCGGCAATGGCGCAGTCGAATGCTTCCGGCAGCGTGTTCGGTACCGTCGCCCCGGGCAGCAATGTCCAGATCCTGATCGAGAATCCGGACATCGGCATCCGCCGTACCCTGACCCCGGACGCGCAGGGCCGCTTCGTGGCCAGCTCGCTGCCGAGCGGCGTGTACCGCGTGACGCAGGTGCGCGACGGCGCCAACGTGGCGACGGTCGAGGTTGAAACCGGCATCGGCCGCAACGGCGAGGCGATCTTCGCCGGCGCCCCGGCCGCCGGCGGCGGCGCCGTCGTGCAGGTGACCGGCCGCCGCGCCACCATCGACACCAGCAGCGCCGGCAGCAGCGCCACCTTCAACGCACGCGAACTGGCCTCGCTGCCAATCGGCCGCAACGTCGAATCGATCATCCAGCTGGCCCCGAACACCACCACGGCCGACACCCGCTTTGCCGGCGGCGCCTCGTTCGGCGGCGGCGCGGCCTCCGAGAACTCGTACTACATCAACGGTTTCCCCGTCACCAATCCGCTGACCGGCCTGGGCGCGGCCCAGCTGCCGTTCGGCGCGATCGCCGAGGCGCAAGTGCTGACCGGCGGCTTCGGCGCCGAGTTCGGCCGCTCGATCGGCGGCGTGGTCAACATCGTCACCAAGAGCGGCACCAATACCTGGGAAGCCGGCGGCCTGGTGACCTGGGAGCCGAAGTCGCTGCGCGCGACGCCGTACGACATCTACTATGGCCGCACCGGCACCCCGAACAACGCTGCCACCGACGGCACGCTGCGCCTGGCGCGCGCCGAGAACACCGTCGACCGCAAGGTGTATGGCGCCTATGTCGGCGGCCCGATCATCAAGGACAAGCTGTTCTTCTTCGCCGCGGCCGAGAAGCACGATACCGAAGAGGGCCTGGTCAACGGCTTCCGCGTCGCCACCAACAACGCCGCCGTCGGCTGGCGCGACCGCGACACCAAGGTCGAGCGCTATATGGCCAAGCTCGACTGGAACATCACCGACAACCACCGCATCGAATTCACCACGATGGGCGATACGCCCGAGGTGATCAGGGCCGACAGTGGCTTCGACTATGCGACCCGCACCCGCACCGGCGCCGTCAGCTCGACCCAGCGCCTGGTCAACGTCGACAACAACGGCGCCAAGCTCAACACCCTGCGCTACGTCGGCAACCTGACCGACGACCTGACCGTCACCGCGCTGTACGGCCGTTCGAAGTCGTCGCACGAGAACTACTTCACCGGCTATAGCCCGGACCTGTTCCAGATCTCGTCGACCGTCGACGCGCGCGCGCCGGGCCTGTCCTACGCCAACCCGCAAAACATCAGCGGCAACATCCTGGCCCCGGGCTCGGAAGATATCGTCGACTCGGGCCGCTTCGACGTCGAATGGCGCCTCGGCCGCCATACGCTGCGCGGCGGCTTCGACCAGACCAAGGTCGAGTCGGTGGCGGCGGGCGATTTCCTTGCCGGCGGCGGCCGCTGGACCTATTACCGCGCCACCAATCCGACCGCGCAGATCGAAGGCCCGAGCGGCGTGATGATCCCGTCGCCGGCCAGCACCGGCGGCACGCTGGCCAGCCAGGGTTACTACGTGACCCGCGACCAGTTCTCGACCGTCACCAATTCGTTCGGCGAACAGAGCGCCTGGTACCTCGAGGACCGCTTCCAGGCGACCCCGAACCTGCTGCTGACCCTGGGCGTGCGCAACGAATCGTTCAAGAACCAGAACGATTCCAAGACTACCTTCCTGGAGATGAAGAACCAGATCCAGCCGCGCCTGGCCGCGGTGTGGGACGTCAACGGCGACGCCAGCCTGAAGGTGTACGGCACCCTGGGCCGCTATTCGGTCCCGATCCCGACCCATATCTCGGTGCGCGGCGCCGGCCGTTCGACCTATACCAACCAGTACTACACCTATACCGGCACCGACGCCAACGGCGCGCCGACCGGCCTGGTGCAGCTGAGCGAGCCGCTGTCGAGCAATAACGAATACGGCCAGGACAAGGTCGTCGAGACCCTGGCGGCGCGCGACATGGATCCGCAATACCAGGACGAGCTGACCTTCGGCTTCGAGAAGGCCTTCTCGCCATCGCTGAACTTCGGCGCCAAGGCGATCTACCGCAAGATGCGCTCGACCATCGACGACTTCTGCGACGTGCGTCCGTTCGAGCGCTTCGCCGAAGCCAACGGCATCGAGATCACCAATCCGCTGTGGGGCAACACCTGCCAGACCTTCAACCCGGGCGAAGACAACGAGTTCCTGGTCGACTTCTCGGGCGACGCGTCGCGCCTGACACCAGTGAACCTGACCGCGGCCGACCAGGGCTTCGACAAGCCGAAGCGTACCTACAAGTCGATCGAGACCTTCCTGGAGCATCCGTTCCGCAATGGCTGGTACGCCAAGGCCAGCTATACCTGGTCGAGCAACAAGGGCAATACCGAAGGCCAGGTGCGTTCGGATAACGGCCAGGCCGACGTCGCCGTCACCTCGTCGTGGGACTATCCGGAGCTGATGGAAGGCTCGTATGGCTACCTGCCGAACCACCGCAAGCACCAGCTCAAGGCCTTCGGCTTCTATGAAGTCACCCCGGAAGTCGTCGTCGGTGCCAATGTGCTGATCGCATCGGGCCGTCCACGCAGCTGCATCGGCAGCGCCGCCAATCCGGGCGATTCGCCGAACTATGCGAACCAGACCTTCTGGTGCGGTGGTGCGACCCGCTCGCAGAACGTGCTGACCCCGCGCGGCACGGTGGGCAACCTGCCGTGGGAACACCGCTACGACCTGAACGTGGCCTACAAGCCCAACTTCGCCAAGGGCCTGCAGTTCCGCGTCGACGTGTTCAACGTGTTCAACAGCCAGGTCGTGCGCAACGTGACCGAGGCCTATAACAACGGCGCCAATGTCAGCGGCCTGTACCAGACCCCGCTGTCGCTGACCTCGCCACGTTATGCACGCTTCTCGCTGATGTACGACCGCAAGTTCTGATCCTGAGCGGCGGCCGCAAGGCCGTTGCCAGCCTGGAGGCCGCTCTTCGGAGCGGCCTTTTTTATTGGCGCTGTCATCGTTGCCCTGTTCCATTCCACCGCACGGGCATTCCCGCGCATTGCAAACTGGCATGCCAGCGCGGCCCTATCGGTTTGCGCTGAATCAACAAACTGCGCTTCTGTGCTTGCAAATTCGATGGTGAGCGGTACTGGAATCCGGTACTGACGGCGAGTCGCCTGTTCTTCGCAATGCACTATAAATAGGTCGAATATCCTTCCTTGTTTTTTGGTAACTAAAAATTCACAAAATTGTCTTTATATGACATCCATCCGAACGTTATGCGGAAAAATTCCTGATTTCGGATCGTATGTATTGCGTGCATGGCCATTCTGTCGATGACGATAGAAGATTTCGTTTGATGGGCAATTTGGTGCGATCGATGGCCAATTCCGTGCGTCGATGCCCTGTTTTGGCGATTTTTATTCGGCTTGCGTAATCCGTCGTGATTTCTCATAAACAGTGTTGTTTGTATGCATACCGATGGGAACTGTGTCATTGACACAAGAAGTTTCCCCGTGGTTCCATCCGAAAAGTGCCTTTTGGTCGAATTATCAGTTAAATGAATATTTCGTCAGTGGGCCCAAGAGAGGAAAAGCAGCCAACGCTGCCTGGATCGTGATCCACATACAACCATCCGCGGCCGTTCCATGCGAGTGGCCGACATAAGACAGGAAATCACACATGCTCAAGAAAACCGTTCTAGTCCACGCCCTGACGCTGGCATTCGGCGGCGCCGCGCTGGCCATCGGCACGATGGCGCCAGCCATGGCACAGTCGAACGCCACGTCGGTGGTGTACGGCGCCGTCGCCCCTGGCGCCGACGTGCGCGTCGTGCTGGAAAACCCGGCCACCGGCCTGCGCCGCACCGTGACGCCCGATGCGCAGGGCCGCTTCCAGGCCACCGCGCTGCCGACTGGCACCTATACGGTGACCCAGTACCGGGGCGATGCCGTGGTGGGCACCACCAGGGTCGAAACCAGTATCGGCCAGAATGCCGAGGCGGTCTTTGCCGAGGCGGGCGTGCAGACGGTCGAAGTGACCGGCCAGCGCCGCAATATCGACGTTACCTCGACCTCGTCCGGCGCGACCTTCAGCGCCCGCCAACTGGCCGCGCTGCCGGTGACGCGCGACATCCAGGGCATCATCCAGCTGGCGCCGAACACCACGCGCGTGGACTCGCGCTTCGCTGGCGGCGCCTCGTTCGGCGGCGGCGCGGCGTCCGAAAACTCGTATTACATCAACGGTTTCCCCGTCACCAATCCACTGACCGGCCTGGGCGCATCCCAGCTCCCGTTCGGCGCGATCGCCGAGGCGCAGGTGCTGGTCGGCGGCTTCGGCGCCGAGTTCGGCCGCTCGATCGGCGGCGTGGTCAACGTGATCACCAAGAGCGGCACCAATACCTGGGAGGCGGGCGCACAGGTGACGTTCGAGCCGAAGAGCTGGCGCGCCAGCGAGAACGACATCTATTACGCCAATACCGGCTACAACCCGCTCACCGACGGCACCTTGCGCCGCGCCCAGCGCGAGAACACGCGCGAGCAGAAGACCTATGGCGCCTACGTCGGCGGCCCGATCGTCAAGGACAAGCTGTTCATCTACCTGGCCGGCGAGATGATCGAGAACGATCGCGGCTACGTCGAGGGCTTCCGCACCAGCACCTCGAACGCCCAGAACGGCTGGCGCGACGATGAGCGGGAAGTTGCGCGCTATATGGGCAAGATCGACTGGAACATCAGCGAGGACCACCGCCTGGAACTGACGGCCCTGGGTGACAACCCGAAGCGCACCTACATCGACAGCGGCTTCGACTATGCCAGCCGTACCCGCAACGGCGTCGTCACCTCGACCGCCACCCGCCGTAACGTGGACGACAACGGCGGCCGCTCCGCCATGCTGCGCTACACCGGCAACCTGACCGACGACCTGACCCTGACCGCGCTCTACGGCCGCAGCGAGCTGAAACACGAGAATGCCTTCAGCAACTACCAGGCCAACATCTTCTCGACCACCTCGTCGCCGGAGAACCGGGCTCCGGGCTTCACCTATGCCAACCCGCAGGCGATCACCGGTAATATCCTGGCGCCGGACGCAAAGGACAAGGTCGATTCGGGCCGCCTGGACCTCGAATACCGCCTCGGCGACCATAACCTGCGCGCGGGCTACGACCGCACCGACGTCGAATCGCTCAATGCGGGCGTGTTCAAGGCGGGTGGCGGCACCTGGGCCTACTTCCGCACGGCCAACCCGGGCCGGCCGATCGGCGTGAGTGGCGGCACGGTGCCGGCGCCAGCGAGCGGTGGCGGCCTGGGCAGCCAGGGCTATTACGTGTCCAAGCGCCTGTTCTCGACGGTCACCGACTCGTACGCCGAACAGAGCGCCTTCTATGTCGAAGACCGCTGGCAAGCCACCAAGAACCTGCTGCTGACCATCGGCGTGCGCAGCGAGTCGTTCAAGAACCAGAACGAATCGAAGGTGACCTTCCTCGACATGGAAAAGCAGATCCAGCCACGCCTGGCGGCGGCCTGGGACGTGCAAGGCGACGGCACGACCAAGCTGTTCGCCACCGCGGGCCGCTACTCGGTGCCGATCCCGACCCACATCTCGGTGCGCGGCGCCGGCCGTTCGACCTTCACCAACCAGTATTACACCTATACCGGCGTCGATGCCAACGGCGCCCCGACCGGGCTGGTGCAGCTGACCGAGCCGTTGTCGGGCAATAACGAGTTTGGCCAGGACAAGGTCTTGCCGACCCTCGCGGCGCTCGACATGAAGCCGGCCTACCAGGATGAAGTGACCATCGGGCTCGAGCGCGCCATCACGCCGCGCCTGACCTTCGGCGCCAAGGCGACCTATCGCGAACTGAAAGAAACACTCGACGACTTCTGCGACGTGCGTCCGTTCGAGCGCTACGCCGAGGCCAACGGCATCGAGATCACCAATCCGTACTGGGGCAACACCTGCCAGACCTTCAACCCGGGGCGCAACAATACGTTCATGGTCGACTTTTCGGGCGACCCGGCGAACCTGACCAAGGTCGCGCTCACCGCCGCCGACCAGGGCTTCGCCAAGCCGAAGCGCACCTACGCCGCGGTCGACCTGTTCCTGGAACACCCTTACCGCAACGGCTTCTATGGCAAGGTGAACTACACCTGGTCGCGCAACAAGGGCAATACCGAAGGCCAGGTGCGTTCCGATAACGGCCAGGCCGACGTCGCCGTGACCTCGACCTGGGACTATCCGGAGCTGATGGAAGGCGCCTATGGCCTGTTGCCGAACGACCGCAAGCACCAGGTCAAGGCTTTCGGTTTCTATGAAGTCACCCCGGAGATCTCGGTCGGCGGCAATGTGTTGCTGGCCGCCGGCCGTCCCCGCAGCTGCATCGGCACCTCGGCCAACCCTGGCGATTCGCCGAACTACGAGAATCAGAGCTTCTGGTGCGGCGGCGCCGACGTTCCGCAAAACCAGATCGTGCACCGTGGCACCGTCGGTAAGCTGCCATGGGACAAGCGCCTGGATCTGAACCTGGCCTACCGTCCGGCCATGCTCAAGGGCCTGCAGCTGCGTCTCGACGTGTTCAACGTGACCAACGAGCAGGCGGTGCAGAACGTGACCGAGGCCTATAACAGCGGCGACGCGGTGTCGAGCCTGTACGAAACCCCGCTGTCGCTGACCCCGCCGCGCTATGCGCGGGTCTCGGTGTCCTACGATCACAAATTCTGATCGAAACAAGAGAAACGCCGGCGCCCCCGGCGTTGATTGGATTTACTTGCCCTGGCATTGCCGGGGCATTTTTTTTAAGGCGGAAACTAATTTCCCTCAAATGTTTTTATGTTTCGTCGGAAGTAATGAAGCTAGCCATTCCTATCGTCTCTTTTGCGCAACTATCCAATGAGTCAACTACAATTTTTATACATCTATCAGTCATGCATACAGTGTACATAGCAGGTTTCGCGGGGAGGGATGGATATGCATATCGATTCAACTCGACAATAATTCAATGAAACTATCGTAAATACAATGGCTTAGCATCATTTCGCTCCCGATCGTCCGATTTCCCCGGCGTGCAAGCTAGCTGGCGGGAAGTCGCGGGGATGCAACTGGCACGGTGTGAACGCGCATCGTTTTTTACGCTTTAACAATCTGTACATATCTTTTTGCTTGTTGACGATTTTTGTTTTGATATGGTTTTATGGAATGAATCATAAGACGTTTGATTCACGCATCGGCGTCTATTGAGAGTGTTCGTCCCTCCGACATATCTGCATATGGAACGTTTTGACAAAAGACGTCTGCATGCAGGCGAATTTGTTTTAGGGAAGACATTTCGCGCACGGACCCGGGCCATGCGCTTGCATAAAAACTATTCAAGAGAACAGCAAGGAGAAACACAATGTTGAAACTGAAGTCGATGCCGTGCGCCATCGCCTGCGTGATCGCCAGCGGCGCCCTGGCCGGCGCCGCACCGGCGCTCGCCCAGGACCAGGCCGCCGCGCCGCAGCGCGTCGTGGTGACGGGTTCCCTGATCAGCCGCACCAATACCGAAACCCCGACCCCGATCCAGGTGCTGACCGCGGCCGACATCCAGAAGAGCGGCAAGACCTCGGTCGCCGAACTGCTGACCGACCTGGCCGCCAACGGCGCCGGCACCCTGGGCACCGGTTTCGCCGGCGCCTTCGCCAACGGCGCATCGGGCATCTCGCTGCGCGGCCTGACCGTCGGCGCCACGCTGGTGCTGATCGACGGCCACCGCATGGCGCCGTATCCGCTGTCGGACGACGCCCAGCGCTCCTTCGTCGACGTGTCGGCGATTCCGTTCGACGCCATCGAGAGCATCGAAGTGCTGAAAAGCGGCGCCTCGTCGCTGTATGGCTCGGACGCGATCGCGGGCGTGATCAACATCAAGCTCAAGAAAAACCTGAACGGCACCCGCCTGACGGCCGAAGTAGGCGACACCCAGCACGGCGGCGGCAAGACCAAGCGCGCCTCGATCAGCACCGGCATCGGCGACCTGGGCGCCGACGGCTACAACGCCTTCATCACCGCCGAATACCGCAAGCAGGACCCGATCTACGTGGCCGACCGCGAGAACTTCGGCTACGCCAACCGCGACTGGCGCGCACGTGGCGGCAACGACCTGACCCTGGGCGTGCCGACCAACATCAACAGCTTCCTGACCGCGGCCAGCAGCCCGTTCCTGTACAACCCGAGCAACCCGAACAACCCGGCCGGCGTCAACAACGTCGACAATCCGGCCAACTACCAGTTCCTGGATCCGAACTGTAACTTCGCCAAATACCGCGCCGGCGGCTGCTCGGTGCGCGATACCGAGTCGTTCATCCAGCCACCGACCGAGAACCTCAATGTCCTCATCGGCATGACCAAGAAGCTGAGCGAAGACTGGGAAGTGCAGTTCAAGGGTTCGATGTTCCGCCGCGAAAGCACCAATAACCGCAATAGCGCCAACAACTCCCCGCTGCAGTACAATCCGACCGCCTTCAACGGCACCACCACGCTGGTCAATGGCGTGCTGACCCCGCGCGTCGGCGCTGTGCCGAACACGACCTTCGCGCCGGGGGCGCAAGTCGGCGCCAACGTGACCAATCCGTTCGGCCAGAACGCCCGCCTGTATGGCTACATCCCGGATGTCGGACCGGCCCTGACGACCTACAACGAATCGACCGCGACCCGCTTCTCGGCCGATCTGATCGGCAGCGCCTATGGCTGGGACGTGACGGCCTCGGTCGGCGCCACCAAGGTCAAGAACGACCTCGACTATAGCGGCTACGTCAACCGCAACGCGCTCTATACTGCGCTGCGCAACGGCACCTTCAATGTGCTGGGCGGTAACTCGCCAACGATCATGGACCAAGTGTCGCCGCACTTCAGCAACAAGATCGAATCCACGCTGAACTACGCCGACCTGATCGGTTCGCGCGAGCTGCTGTCGAGCTTCGGCGCCGGCCCGCTCAACTTCGCGGCCGGCCTGCACTGGCACAAGCGCAAGCAGGACGCGCCACCGTCCAGCCTGACGCTCAATGGTGCCGTGGCCAATACCTCGGCCTTCACCATCGGCGATGAAACCAACAAGGCGGCCTTTGCCGAGCTGCAAGCGACCCCGATCAAGAACGTCGAGATCGGCCTCGCCGGGCGGTATGACCATTACGATACCTACGGCCGCTCGTTCACGCCATCGGCCAACTTCAAGTGGACGCCGTCCCAGCAGGTCGCCGTGCGCGGCACGTTCGCACGTGGCTTCCGCGCGCCGGCCCCGGCCGAGGTGGGCAATGCCGGTTCGTTCTTCACCTTCAACGCGATCAGCGATCCGATCCTGTGCGCCAACGGCAGCCAGACCACCGCCGGCAACGTGCCGTCGGCTTGCTCGTTCAGCCCGCCGTACGTCCAGACCACCAATTCCGACCTGCAGCCGGAGAAGTCGAAATCGTATACCTTCGGCGTCATCCTCGAGCCGGTGCGTGGCCTGAACATGAGCCTGGACTACTACAAGATCCAGATCAAGAACCTGATCGTGACCCAGGCCGGCAACGACCCATCCTTCACCCCGACCTGGGTGCGTGGCCCGGCAGCGCCAATCGACATCGCGACCGGCGTCGGCACCAATACGTCGGTGGGCACGCCGGCTGCTGGACCGATCCTGTACGGCCTGTCGCCGTACATCAATGCAGGCAGCACCGAGACCCACGGTATCGAAGCGGATGTGCGTTACCGCTGGCGCCTGGGCGATATGGGCAGCATCACGGCCAACCTGAGCGCGACCCACGTGTTCGGCTATGAGACCGAAGTGGCCGGCGCAAGCTACCAGCTCGCCGGCACCCAGGGCCCTTCGTCGGTTGGCGGCGCCACCGGCAACCCGAAAGACCGCGCCCAGTTCACCCTCGGCTATGCCCGCGGCCCGCTGGACGTGACCGCCACCATGAACTACACGAGCGGCTTCTCGACCTTCGATCCGGCACTGGGCGAGACCGATTGCGCCTCGACCGGTACCAACGTCGGCGGCCGGGCCTACTTCCAGGGCCTGGTGCAGCCGGCGTGGTTCTGCGATGTGTCGTCGTTCACCACGACCAACCTGAACGTGTCGTACAAGGTCACCGAAAACCTGACCATCCGTGGCGCGATCCTGAACCTGTTCGACAAGGAAGCCCCGTATGACGTCGCCACCTACGGCAACGCGGGCAACCAGACCTCGTACAACGCCTCGCTGCACCAGCCGGGCGCGGTGGGCCGCTTCTTCACCCTGGGGGCGAACTACACGTTCTAAGCGCCAGGCTGGCTGCGTAGTATGTACGTAGCCAGGTAGCATGCACGTCGTTCCCGCTAAGTATTGCCAGCGTTGTCGAGACGCTTGCTATCTTGGGTTCCCGCCTCCGCGCGAACGACGTTTTTGCGTTAACAATGGAATCAATTCGGCCACATCGGCCAGATCGTCAGATCCCGCCCCAGGCCCCGGCCAGCACCGCCAGCGCGGCCAGCCCGGCCGTCTCGGTGCGCAGCACGCGCGGGCCCATCGACAGGGACAGGGCGCCAGCGGCGACGGCCGCGTCTTCTTCTTGCGGCGTGAGGCCGCCTTCGGGGCCGATCAGGAAGGTCACCGGCTGCGCCGCATTGGCGCGCGCCCAGCCGGCGAGCGATTCGGTCGCACGTGGACTGAGCAGGATGCGCACGCCCCCGGACGGCGTCGCCAGCCACGGCTGCACATCGGCCAGCGGAAGCAGTCGCGCCAGCCGGTTGCGGCCGCACTGCTCGGAGGCGGCCACGATCACCCCCTGCCAGTGGGCTTGCCGTTTCTCGGCCCGCTCGCCGGACAGGCGCACCACGCTGCGCTGCGCCGCCAGCGGCTGGATCGCAGCCACGCCCAGCTCGACCGCCTTTTCCACGATCCAGTCCATCTTCGAACCTTCAGGCAAGCCTTGGGCCAGGGTGACGGGGTAGGGCGCCTCGGCCTCGGCATCCTCGAAGGCGTCGACCGTCGCCGTGGCGCGCCGCTTGCCGGTTTCCAGCAGGGTGGCGCGGTACTGGCCGCCCTCGCCGTTGAACAGGGTAAGCGCCGCGCCCGGCTGCAGGCGCACCACGTGCAGATGGTGGGCGACGGCTTCCGGCAGGTCGACGGTCAGGCCGGCGGCGAGCGGCTGGGGGCAGTAAAAACGGGGCATTCTGTGACTTCGCGGTGAGGGCTTGCGTTGAAGGAATAAACCTGCATTTTAAATCGGCAGCACCCCGGTCTGGTAGAATAACGGGCTACGGCCTCGCGGGCCATCGCTTTCCAATCCCTGATCCACGATCTCCATGAAATCTACGCAAACCACCACCCTGATGGCCAACGCGATCCGCGCGCTGGCGATGGACGCCGTCCAGAAAGCCAACTCGGGCCACCCGGGCATGCCGATGGGCATGGCCGAGATTGCCGTCGCGCTGTGGGACAAGCACTACCGCCACAATCCGGCCAATCCAGGCTGGATGAACCGCGACCGCTTCCTGCTCTCGAACGGCCACGGCTCGATGCTGCACTACGCGCTGCTGCACCTGGCCGGCTACGACCTGACGATGGACGACCTGCGCGACTTCCGCCAGATGCATTCGAAGACCCCGGGCCACCCGGAAGTCGGCATCACCCCGGGCGTGGAGACCACCACCGGTCCGCTGGGCCAGGGCATCGCCAACTCGGTCGGCATGGCGCTGGCCGAATGGCTGCTGGGTAACGAATTCAACCGTCCAGGCTACGACGTGGTGGATCACTACACCTACGCCTTCCTGGGCGACGGCTGCCTGATGGAAGGCATCTCGCACGAAGTGGCGTCGCTGGCCGGCACCCTGCGCCTGAACAAGCTGATCTGGCTGTACGACGACAACGGCATCTCGATCGACGGCCGTGTGGAAGGCTGGTTCACCGACGACACCCAAAAGCGCTTCGAGGCCTATGGCTGGAACGTGATTCCGAAGGTCGACGGCCACAGCGTGAAAGACATCGACGCGGCCATCGAGCAGGCCAAGCAATCGGATCGCCCGACCCTGATCTGCTGCAAGACCATCATCGGCAAGGGCGCCCCGAACCTGGAAGGCGGCGACAAGGTCCACGGCGCGCCGCTGGGCGACGCCGAGATCGCCGCCGTGCGCAAGCACCTGATCTGGGATCCGATCCCGTTCGACATCCCGGCCGAGCTGTACGAAGCATGGGACGCGAAAGAGCGCGGCGCGCAAGCCGAGGCCGAGTGGAACACGCTGTTCGCGGCCTACCGCGGCGCCCACCCCGAGCTGGCCGCCGAATTCGAGCGCCGCATGAAAGGCGACCTGCCGCTTGACTTCAGCAAGACCCTGGACGCGGCGATCGCCGCCTGCGTCGACAAGGCCGAGACCATCGCCACCCGCAAGGCCTCGCAGAACGCGATCCAGGCCCTGGCCCCGGTGCTGCCTGAATTCCTGGGCGGCTCGGCCGACCTGACCGGCTCGAACCTGACCAACTGGAAGGAATCGGTGCCTGTGCGTTCGGGCATCGCCGGCAACCACATCAACTACGGCGTGCGCGAATTCGGCATGTCGGCGATCCAGAACGGCGTGGCCCTGCACGGCGGTTTCATCCCGTTTGGCGCGACCTTCCTGACCTTCTCGGACTACAGCCGCAATGCCCTGCGCATGGCGTCGCTGATGAAGATCCGTTCGATCTCGGTGTTCACCCACGATTCGATCGGCCTGGGCGAAGACGGCCCGACCCACCAGTCGATCGAGCACGTCTCGTCGCTGCGCCTGATCCCGGGCCTGGACAACTGGCGTCCATGCGACACCGTCGAGTCGGCGGTGGCATGGGGCGCGGCGGTGCAGCGCAAGGATGGTCCATCGACCCTGATCTTCTCGCGCCAGAACCTGCCGTTCATGGCGCGTGAAGCGAGCCAGGTCGCCGACATCGCCAAGGGCGGCTATGTGTTGCGCGACGCTGCCGACGCGAAAGTCATCCTGATCGCCACCGGTTCCGAAGTCGAACTGGCAGTCAAGGCGGCCGACGCGCTGGCGGGCGAGGGCATCGCCGCACGCGTGGTCTCGATGCCGTCGACCGATGTGTTCGATCGCCAGGACGCCGCCTACAAGGCAAGCGTCCTGACGAAGGGCGTGCCGCGCGTGGCCATCGAAGCCGGCGTGACCGCCTTCTGGTACAAGTACGTGGGCCTGGAAGGCGCCGTGGTCGGCATCGACACCTTCGGTGAATCGGCGCCGGCGCCGGTGCTGTTCAAGCACTTCGGCTTCACCGTCGAGAACGTCGTCGCCAAGGCAAAAGAAGTTATCGCAGCATAAGGTTTTGCTGCATGCAGGCCGCCTTTCTGGTGGCCTGTTTTACTATGTTCGTTACGAAAAAAGTTTTTTTCTAATCAGGAGCACAGCATGACGATCAAAGTTGCAATCAATGGTTATGGCCGCATCGGCCGCAATGTCCTGCGCGCCTTCTATGAAGGCGGCAAGAAACAGGATATCCAGATCGTGGCGATCAACGACCTCGGCAACGCCGAATCGAACGCCCACCTGACCCGCTACGACACCACCCATGGCAAGTTCCCGGGCACCGTCACGGTCGAAGGCGACACCATGACCGTCAATGGCGATCCGATCCGCGTGTTTGCGCAGCGCAATCCAGCCGAGATCCCATGGGGCGAGCTGGGTGTGGACGTGGTGCTGGAGTGCACCGGCTTCTTCACCACCAAAGAGAAGGCATCGGCCCACCTGAAGGGCGGCGCCAAGAAGGTCATCATCTCGGCCCCGGGCGGCAAGGACGTCGACGCGACCGTCGTGTTCGGCGTGAACCAGGACGTGCTGAAGTCGACCGACACCGTGATCTCGAACGCTTCGTGCACCACCAACTGCCTGGCGCCGCTGGTCAAGCCGCTGCATGACGCCATCGGCCTGGAAACCGGCCTGATGACCACCGTGCACGCCTACACCAACGACCAGGTGCTGACCGACGTGATGCA
>Ga0265780_10003950_pt1 | contig 19306 bp, 15 predicted proteins | sample P1T30metagenome_FD_192432 | JGI IMG/M metagenome (GOLD analysis project Ga0265780, IMG submission 192432) | Plant litter microbial communities from East Loma Ridge, Irvine, California - P1 T30 | ecosystem: Environmental > Terrestrial > Plant litter > Unclassified | place: USA: California...
AACTATAGAAAAGCTAGCTAGATGCTGAAATCTACCCTTTTCTCACCGACTGCGGGTCGCTCCCTGGGTATATGTGCTGCTAGGAGGTGGCAGTACGACATCATTTCAAACAAGCACTCATCCGCTGTCTCTTCCGCTGGTCGAACGCCTCCAACTCCTTTCGAACCGCAGACAAATCAAATTCCTCACGTTCAACGAGAGTATTCTCACTCTCATTAAGATAATACAACAACTGGACATCAACTTCTGTCATGAACCTCCAATTCGACGCTATAGTAATCCACACGATTTGGATTAGATTGGCGAATAACAAAGTTGGATTCCTGGATACGAATATAGAATATAGGCTTTCTAGATGACCTTCTCCATGCCATTTTTGCGCTGTTCAATCACTCTTACGACATTAACGTAGAGAAAGCATGAAGGCGGAACCAAAATTGAGGTCTATACGAAGGAGGACATGAGGAGTGGCGAGGAGCTTTGTAGTAGTTATGCAGATGCAACGGGCGTTGATGGAGAAGAAAGATCGAACGACCTGTAGGCATTATTTGAAGGGGTCTGTTTGTGTCAGAAGTCTACGAGGCAGAGGACACCTTTAGCCTAGGATTCGGAATGGGAGATATGAGAACTTGACTATACGTGTACATGGATTAGAAATGAAGGTTTACCACTCCGATATAGACTGAGCTTCTTTCTATGGTACTATGTCACGAACGTATTATATCATCGAAATCCTAGCTGCCCGCTTGGGCTTCTAACAGGCTTGCGGACCGCAAGGGACTACTCTCAGTTTACATTTTGGGTCCTCGTACCAGAACCAGGCTTGACATGTCTTCTGTTCCCTAAGGTAGTTCACCCTCGTATCGAGATCCTGTTCGGGGCGACCGATGGACTTGGCAAAATGTGGCAACCAGTCCCACTTGAACCTATCCATGATAGCGTCGTGCGACCGCTGATTGGGAAAAACAACGTTGTAATCACCATCGTCAGTCTTGCCGTTGAAATAAAGGCTAACAGCAGCCATAGCTTGAACCTCGCCGGCATCTCCTTTGGGGTGATCCTTGTTGACAGGAAATCCAACGGACACGCTGCGAGGGACATTACACAACAAGGTTCTGCGAGAGCCGGGGAAGTCGACGGGTTGGCAGGCGCCTATCTTAATAGTTCCGTCGTCTCCTGGTCCGTCTTCGACATCAGACATGAGACGATACATGGATGCCGCTGCTCGGTACTTTACTGAATCAGCAAAAGTCCTTCCTAGAAGAGATCAGAAGGGACTACTCACGACTGCGTCACCCAAGCCTGGCCACACTGGATTGTGAAAAGCGTACTCAACTTGGATAGTGAGGAACGAGTTGGTGGCATATTTATCGTGTGGCTCAGCATTGTACACAATATTCGACACGCGGCAACTTTTCGTGTTATAGGGTGTACAAGGCTGCAGGCCTCGCTTTTTATCGTCCAAGGGACAAATTTTCGTCAGGCACTCATAGACTGCTTTTTCGAGGCGACCCTTCCGCAATGTGCCAATATGTTGTTTCTCGAATCCAACGCGTGCTTCTGCGTAGAGCGTCTTGGGCTCCGAGGGAAAGGCAGGCGGGTCGGAGCCGAATGAGAAGTCTGAGGCGGCGCCGATCCCAGTCTTCGACTCAACAGAGGTGGTGGTGTTCCAGCCTGTGACGTCGGGAGGCAGGATTGCCGCATAATACGCTGGCGCAGACTTGTGTGTGCTGTTGGGACCTGGAGTCACATATGGATCTTCGAAGTATGACTGCTCAGCGAGATCATCGTGCAGCTCACGAGCGTCGAGAATGGGGTCGAGGTCGACATAATCCCTTATATCTCCGACGACGGACAGTGTACCTACAAAATGTTATTTCGGTACAAGCGCAAACGTATCGAGCGCGACTAACCTGCCTCGCTCCACCTATACTGCGGTACTAGTGCAAGCACCATCACCGTAAGCCAGGCGGCGAGTAGGGAACGGGCGAGCTTCATGCTTGGTAGATTGTTGGGTACAGTCTTGGGTGGGCCAATCGATGTGTTCAGGCTCTCGTGGCGAGAGAGTGCGTATCAAGGTTTGCACAGGATTTATATGGTGATCGGTAAAAGCAGGGTATGACGTAGTAGACAGTAGAGCCCCGTGATACAACGAGCAAGATAGTGTTCCGGTGAGATAAAGCCCGTTTGCAATGATCATGTCTTTCACTATTCCTCTCTGCTACCTAGGTATATCTAGACTGCTCGGTCGATCGGGCTCACAAAGTGCGCTCTACCTTTTCCGTCTACCTGCGCTTTCTTAGCAACCTCTCCATTCACTTTCACTGCCCTTCCATCACCGATTGGTAATATGACACCAAGTTCCTTCCAATGTGGCACAAATCCAGGCTGCAGCTTTTCGCTATACTCAACTTGCACCTCACTATCCGTTGTCTGGTACTTGACCTCAAACACTGAGATCTTGGCTGGCGGTGGGCTAACGCCATCGTCCTCATACCACACATTCGTGAAAATTGTGCCGTTCGATGAACCCTTTGGCGGGAAGAGCTCGACGGCTCGGTAGTCATCGAGTGGAAGGCTGGCCGGATTTGATGCATCGCCCATGGCGAGGACTTGTTCGCTGCGACCAACAGGTATTATGCTTCCAACCTTTGCGAGGACAGGAATGCTCTCCGTCCATTTCGCGGGAATATCTACCCATTGGCCAGCATTGTAGTATGTTTGCGGTGCATTGTTGAGGTCCAAGAACTGCAGATCTGGTTGAGACGCGTCCTTCGGCAGGTACACCTTGGACGTTTGTTCACCAGGTTGGAACACGCCACCCACAAGCAATGCATCCCCAAGCCAATACTGGGTCTCGCCATCCGTGAGAGTTTTGTTGTTCCATACTTCAGGGTCGGACTCGTAGCCCCAACCTGTCCATCTCTGAGGCGGCGTTGCACGTGTATGTGACTCGAGGGAGAGGGAGTACAGGAAGGGTATCATCTCATAGCGACGCTTGATAATGTCTCTAACAATCGCCGTCGTCTCTTCGTACATCCAGGGTTCGATCACATCACCGACTGTGTTGTTGTCTGGCGATGTTTTGTAGCAGTTGATGGCGAATCGAGGCGAGTAGATGCCTTGTTGGACCCATCGCACCAGAAGCTCCGGCGAGGGCTGCGGTCCCTCGAAGCCGCCGATGTCGTGACCATAGCACTGCATAAGACACATACCGGCGGTCAGAGAAAGTGCGTTAGCACCCTTCATGCCGTCCCAGCTTGTGACGTTATCTCCACTCCATGAGCTTGCGCAGTATCTCAATGTTCCTGCTGTTGCACTGCGGGTGAGGATGAATGGTCGTTGGCTGGGCTCAGCTTCAAGTGTTGCGTCATGCGAGCTTTTGCCCATGAGCTCTGTGTTCAGGTAGCGACCCCAGAACCCAATGTCCTTGCCGTACTCAGCCGCGCCATCTTGGATCACGTTTGGCTCCGTCAATTCGCATTGCCAGCCGTCGTTGGGAACCGTGTACTCGTTGTTGTCGTTCCAGATACAATCGATACCCACGCGCTTCAGCTCTTTTACGCCATTGTACCACCATTGGTAGCCAGCTTTTGAAGTAAAGTCGATGTGCCCACCGACACCACTTTCGCCACCTCCAGCACTCCATAACCGTGCTTCCGCGGACGCCAAAGTTAGGGAATCTGTGAAGAAAGCACCTGCCGCTTTGAGTTTCTCGTACTCCGGATGGCTGGCTAAGACATATGGCTTGACATTAGCTATCAGCCTTATGCCTGCTTTGTGAAACGCAGTCAAAAAGCCCTCCGGATCGGGGAAGCGATGGCGATTCCAAGTGAATACATTGCGGGTCTTGGGCTCCGTCTCAGCCACCGTATAACCAGAGGACATCTGAAAACCTGAGCAGGGAATGTCGTGCTTCTTGAGCTTCCCGGCAAACTCCATCAAAGCGTCGGCGGCACGTGGTTCGTCAAGCATGGAATACTTCATGCCGCCTGCAAGGTAGCCAAAAGCCCATCTTGGAACTAGTAATGGGTATCCAACGAGATCGGCATAGATTGTAACGATATCCCTCAGCGTTTTTCCGACGAGAAGATACTCTTCTAGACCGCCGTACTCCTGGCGGTAAACTTTGAACCGACCCCACATGCCGTCCATTTCAGAGCCCACAGAGTAGAACCCGCGTGCATGCGAGGTCGAGAACACAGCGACACAACCTTCTGGTGTGGCGTTGATGAGAAGAGGTATGTGCTTATACATTGGATCGGTCCGGTGAACATCGTAGCCAAAACAGTCCGTTGCCGAAAGGACAAAATGGCGATTAGATAGATCCATGGGCGCTGGCTTTTCGCCGAGACCAAGATGTAGTGTGCCATGATTGTAGCGAGTGTAATGCACCACGCCGGTACCATCTGCCCCGTAAGACCGGTGTGGCAAATCGCTGTGGATGGGTGAATTTTGACCAGAAAGTGTCAGAGATACCAAAGGCAAACCAGTTGTCCAGTCTACACTCGCATTGACGCCACCAACGTTAATCGACTTTAACGAAGCACTTGAGTTGGTCTCACTCCGTACTCCCTTCAAATTGCATTTCGGGATTGGGGCTGCTCGATGAGGTGGCAGCAGGTGCTTCGGAGAAGTGAATGTCGTTCTGAAGAGCCCTGGTCGCAGAGCTTCGAAGGTAAATTGGAAGTCTCCAGATTTGGATTGCAACTGGAGCCTCGTATCGAGGTCATTGGCAGACGTTGAGACGTCGTAGCCTTGTGGGATGTGCTCGAGCTGAGGCATGATGCAAGTATGTATTCTTCCTCTCTCGCCGAGTAGTCAAGAAAACCTTCGCTCTTAAATGCCGGATCTTGGCCATGGTCAGGTGTTTATGGAGACGGACGATCTCGTGTTCGCCCGCTTCGGCCGTTTCGGCCGACACTAGTGGGTCCTGGGGACTGAGTCGTGAAAGCTAGACTGTGAAAGGAAAAGAGCGACGCCTGGGGTCCCCATGGGGTGTGGATATAAGTCTCCAGGTCTACTCCACCATCATGCAGCGCACAAATTCTTCGGGGCTTCTCTTCCCCATGATTTCAGTATGTCGAAGTCAGACGCAAATATGCCTGCTCAGCAGGAGATCAACAAGGCTGAAATCGAAACGAGCGAATCGATCCACAAACCCACACAGAACATCCACGGTAAAGACAAAGCTGCAGAGCTTCTTGCGGCCAACGAGCGCGTCGTTGTGACCTCAGAGGAAAACAAGAGGGTCCTTCGAAAAATTGATCTTGTCATCCTTCCGATCCTGTTGTCCGTTTACTTCCTCCAAAGTTTGGACAAGACCACCCTCTCGTACGCTTCTGTGTTCGGCCTTATCACCGATGCGAAACTTGATCCCAACTCCCAGCAGTACTCATGGCTAGGAAGTATTGTATACATTGCGCAGCTGGTGATGCAGCCGCTGGTCGCATTCTTCCTAGTCAAGTTTCCCACAGGCAAATTCACTGGCATAATGGTTTTCACCTGGGGTGTCATTCTATGCGGCATGGCTGGTGCGCACAACTTCGGGGGCCTGATGGCTACGCGCTTCCTGCTGGGTGCCTTCGAGTCGGCTGTCGGTACGTTATCTAATATTTGAGAAGCATTCCGACAATCATTCTGACAATTCAAAGCACCCGCCTTCATCGCTGTCGTGCAAATGTGGTACAAGCGCTCCGAACAGACGAACCGCAACGCAGCATGGTATGCTATGCTGGGCATAGTGAACATCATCGGCAGCCTGGTGTGTTTTGGCCTTGGCCATATCAAGTCGAACATCCTATACTCGTATCAGATCATCTTCCTTTTCTGTGGTCTGCTCACAGTCGTTACATCCGTTTTCGTCTACATCTACATGCCAGACTCCCCGATGGAAGCCAAGTTTCTCAACAACCAAGATAAGCTCATCGCGGTCGAGCGCCTCAGGATGAATCAGATGGGTGTGGCTTCGCGTGTGTGGAAATGGGATCACGTCTTCGAAGCATTCCTGGACGTCAAGACATGGCTCTGGTTCTTCATGCTTACAGCCGTCTCAATCCCTAGTGGTGGCATCACGACCTTCGGACCGCTCATCATCCAGGGCTTCGGGTTCGGCAAATTCGAGACAATTCTTTTCAACATGCCGTTTGGCGCGGTACAAATCTTCGCAACGTGCGGAGGTGCTTGGTTGGCCACGCGTTACAAAATGAAATCGGTCATCCTGATTGGTCTTTGCATTCCACCTATTATTGGAATCATCATTTTGATGGTAGTCGGACGCAAGCCTTCAGACCGTGGCGTTTTGCTCTTCGGGTACTACATGACCTCTTTCTACCCAGGTATTTCGCCGCTTATCTACTCCTGGTCAGGCCAAAACACTGGGGGCGATACCAAGAGGAAGGTTACCACCAGTCTACTATTCGTAGGTGCCAGCGCCGGCAACATCGTCGGACCACACCTGTTCAAGCCCTCCGAGAAGCCGTACTATAGGCGCGGTCTTCAAGTTAATCTTGCGCTTTTCGTCTTGATCATTGTTCTTGTCATAGCGGCAATGGCTTGGATCAAGCTCCTCAACCGCAAGCATGCTGCTACTCGCGAGAGTCTTGGTAAAGCTGCGAACATCGTTGACTTGAGTATGGAGAACAGCCGACAGGTAGATACTGAGGAGGCTGAGAATGTGGGCGCGAGTGGTGTTGGAGACAAGGCGTTCGACGATGTGACTGACATCAAGAACGAGGATTTCATCTATGTGTATTAGAGTGTTCCTATCTCGGCCTCTAGACGATATGTCCGGTCAAGTTTGAGTAATAGTAAGAGCTATTGCAATGTTCACCGCATGTATTGTCACTGTTCATGACCTTCATCGTAAATAGAAGTAACATACCTAAGTCTCTTGATATTGGTTGGTCGTCGTGTTCGGAGAGAATGCTGCCCAAGCTCTCGTGGTTGCGTATGACTCGCCTGCAACCGTGTTGGACTTTGAAGACAGTCATGTGTGTCTTGAAAGGGCGACGAATCCGTGCTAAGCCCGGCGCCAAGATGCTCATTTGCCGCGTCCTCGTTACGAGTGCACGCCTTGATTCTTCCCCACACTCTTTTCGGCCGTTTCTCCGCAGTCCAAAAACCCGGTTTTCCCCACGAATTTGCGGGTCATCATGCAGCCTGGACATATCCACGCACCTTCGTCCGAAGTTCCCGAATAAAATGGATGATTCGACTTCAATTCAGCGGCCTCGCAAGCGACGCGCTATCAATGCCTGTGTCAATTGCCGAACCTCCAAAGTCCGATGCGATGGAAATCGTCCCTGTCAGAGGTGCCAACGGAACGATGCAGATTGTCAGTATTATGAGGTCGTACAGGACGAGAAAGTACTGCGCATCGAGAGGCTTGAAGCTGAAGTCGCTTCTCTGCGGCACGAGATGACCAACTTCAGTAATCAGCAGAGTCTAATTCCAGCTTCTGTCGCTCCTAGATATCATGCTGAGCGTCACACATCCTCCGATGCAATCAATGCTGGCCTCATTACCTGGGAACAGGCGAGATCATGGTATCAAAGGTAGCACATGCAATCTCCGTATATCCGAGGACGATACTGATCCGCTGATAGTTTCTTTTCCGGCAGCGTATGGATCCTTCCTTACATATGGAGAGAAGTTGCTAAGCGACCATGCAGCAATATCTTGTGCCAATTTTCTGTGAGAAGCATGACACATTAGCGACAGTGTCCTCTCGAAGCACATTTCTCTTTGACGCTATTGTCAGTGTCGGCTGTCGAGCTGAAGAAGGTTTTAACTCTGCTATATATCGGCAGCTTCAGTCTCGGCTTCGCGATCACCTCACGAACATACTCATTAGCGCGAGCTCCCCGACTTTTGAAGACATCCAGGCAATAACACTAATGGCTGCCTACTCAGAGAATGGCTTCGTGCTTATTGCCCTCGCTTTGCGGTTTGCAGTGCAATTGGGTATCCCAAACGCCGTTGATCAGCTCATCACCGCATGCATGAATCGATCGAGAACGATAAGTCTCGAAGAGCAAGAATGGTATCGCAAATCCCGTTTGTGGCATGGCGTCTGCAATCTTGAGCTCTTCTTCTCCCTGGACGGTGGTAAGCTGCCTGGTACGACTCGGTAAGCTAATCACGCCTGTCCGCCTGCAGTCCAGCACGTCGTTGCCACATAGCTCGTCCTGCACTACCAGAACTTATGTGTAACTTTGGGATGGCTTGTATCGACAGTGCCTACTAAATTTTGGCTGACTAAAGGATCATACTAGATATCTCTCTCCACGAAAGATCCGAACTCTGATCAATCATCCCGAGCGGACAGCAGTTGACGTGCGACTGCTCTCGCAGATTGAGCTCAACATCATCCGCGCCGAAGCGTACACAAAGCTCACGGACCACGATCCGATATCGGTGCAAGAAGAGAGAAGATTACAAACAGTTCTCGATGACACGACGGTAGAGCTGTCGCTTTGGCTCGATGAGTGGACTGGCATCGTCTCCAGTGAGCCCTCAGCTCGCGAGCGAGCAATCGCACTCCAAAATCTGCACATTCAGCGTCATTGGGCCCTGATGACGCTTCATCTGAAAGCCATCGCGTCCTCGGGCATTGAGAACATTGAACTCATGACCGATTCGCAGCAGGATTCTGTGCGCAAAGCCAAAAAAGCAGCGGCGTTGCATCTCGAATGCATTCTACAGGCGCCATCGATCGACGACCAAGATCCGGCACAGACGTCGCCTTATCTGAGTAGCTTTAAATGGACGCTGGACTACGTTTGGGCGAAATGCGCATTCTCAGTGCTGCTGGTTCTCAAACTTGCCATCCTCCTGCGCGACCCTGTACCAGCCATCATGTCGCTTCTTCGAGACGCGCATCGCTTACTGGAAGAGCTGAAGAGGGTCACTGTCGGACACATCGCATACTTCCAAATCCTGCAGACTAGTATCGAAAAGTGCGAAGCTGCATTGGGTGAATACGTCGCGCAGCAATCGTCTGGTCCGGAGACCGCATCGCTTGAGGCCGCGCGCGCTGCCGAAGACGAGTTTCAGGGCTATGTGCCGAGCGAGTTCGTGTTTGAATGGGACTTTCCAGGTCTGAATCTCAAGCACATGCCACTCGGCTGGCAGGATTTGTTCATCAATATCGACGGGCTATTCTGACGCTAATGTCGCATGCTTCGAGAATATCTTACACACTTTTCAATGTAACCTCCACATGCGATCATAGGACTATGAGAGCAAGGCTTCTCTGTCATGATACTAGTTTTCCGAAACGGCAATCGGTTTTCGCAAATCGGTTTCCTGCAATTCGTTATGCACGTCGCATTGCGTCGCGAGATGATAGCAGAGGAATTAGATCAAAGGAGAGCTCAGCACAAGGCTTTGCTCGACCTATCTGATCCAGAGTCATCGGTATGCTATGCGATGTCGGGCCAGTCCGGTCCGCATGCCTATCTCTACCTCGTTCGGCGACTCTCAAAAGGACTCGAAGAGGAGATTGGCGGTTCAGTGGATGCTATAGGGAGTGGATTCATGGTCAAACTAGACGCTATGGGGAACTTGAACTGCACATTGAAGCAATTTGGCATTGACATCAAGGGGAAAGGCGGGGAGTAGAGAATAGCACACAGCTTCATTTTGCCTAAGGAGAATGCCGTCTTCGTGAAAGCGCTACGTCACCTGCATTAATGTAAGGTCATGTTTAGTTGAATTAACATTCACAAATCGCTCGTTATTATTATTGGCACACAAGGTTTATTGCGTTACATTATCGTACCGATATGGTTGCGTGTCGCGTCAAGCTGCGGTTAGCCAGACGTCCTAGACTGTCTTAGCGATCCGTGCCATCGATAAGCTCTATAACGCCACCTTTCCCGGAGGTATCCGCCAACTGCTGCTCTAACCCATCGAGCTCTTTATTTAGCTCTGCTTCCGTAGTGTTCTGCTCCGCGAAATCAAAATCGATCATCGTGACACCATGTGGATGTATGAGAAAGTTATGCTTGTTCGTATCCCCATGCTTGATTCCAAGTTTATGCAGCCTGCACAAAGCTTGTCGACAGATATCTAGATCGTCCAGTGTCGCATGTCGAGCTTCTTCAATCTTGCTCATGGCGAATCCAATCACTCGTCCATGTTCAGTTAAATGGCCTAGAAATTCAGGTCCAATATTTTGCCCGTCGATCCATTTGTATGCGGTTGTCTCGCGTTCTAGTCTTGCGATCTCGTAATGAAATCTGGCAAACTTGACAACGAATTGGCCAGGGATTTTCGAGCATGTAGCCTCGCACACGTTGCTACGAAGATGGCTGCCAACTTTTAATTCGAGATAGTCGATTGCAAGTGAATGCCATATTCCAAGGATCCCGGGTTGCACTTGTGTTGATATCTCAACTTGTACTTCGTCATTTCCGCTAGAGGGGTTTTCTGAAGAAGCTGCCTGGAAAATGTGGGCATGGTTCCAATCTCCAGCTGGTAGAAGAGGGCGCAGGATTTCGATCAAGGTGGGCTCGAAAATCAGGTCCATATCATCGAAGATGTAAGGGTCGACTGTGACATATTTGATGTGCTGGTGGTCTACGAGAAGACGAAACTCGCTTATGTCATCGGGATCAGCACTGGCCTAAAGAAGTTTGATCGCGTGAACGTTTTTCATAATTGTTGTTGATGAAGATTAGATGGTGCAAGGGTATCCGGTGGAAATGGCAGCTGTTAAGGAGCACCCACATAGATAATAATCTACACCTATATAGGCTAAATTAGGTAGCAGCTAAGTATTAGCGGCCTACCTAGTTAGGCTCTAGCGTAATATACTCTAGCTAGTAATTTTATATAGTAAAGTATATATTAGTAGAGCTTTAAAGAAGTTAGTAAAACGTTTAGAAGCAAAATAGTATAATTATATTTATATTTTAGCTTTATTTATAAAGTAAATATTTATTTTTTAGTATTATCTCTTATAAAAGTTTAACTTACCTACGTACTTATATATATAGCTAAATATATATTACCTAAAGCTCTTATTATTATTCTGCTCTTAGCTTACTATTTGCTTATAGTAATTAAGTAGTAACTTAGTAAGTAGAGAGCTTAAGTATAATAGCTAAGAAGGCTAAGAAGCTTAGTATTACGTATATATATAAGACGCGCTATATATAGTAAATATTAGCAGATAGTAACTATTTAGAAGCTCTAGAAGCTAAGGCGCTAGCTCTAGAGCCTCTATATATTGCTGTAACAGCGCAGCATTTAGCAGCTAAACTAACTGCCTATTATATAGCTAATTATATAGTAAGTAGAGTAGAGAAGGTAATACTATATATATTAGTAGAGGCGTTAGATAAAGAATAGAAAGCTATACTAAAGCTACTATAATTAGGCAGTAAGCTATAAGCTAGTGCACTTATTAAGATATATTTAGCTGCTAAATATATAGAGATAAGGCTAAAATTATTACCTGCGTTACTATTCTTTATAGTAGAATAGCAGGCGTAGTAGCAGTAGTATTATTCTTATCTAAATACTTAAATAAGCTAAGGTTATAGTAAGTTTCTTACTACCTACTACTAGCTATATAATAATAAGATTCTATATACTAAGATTACTCTATATAAAGCTTAAGAAGTCGCAGAGCTACTAGTATTATAGGCGCTTAGCTATAATTAATCTACTAGTATAAGTTAAAATTAGAGCTTTATAATAACCTAGATAAAAGCTCTAACTCTATTATCTAGTAGTAATAAGGCAGCTTAAGCAATTATAAGTAGACGCTTTAATAAGCTTTTAGAGTATAGCTATTCTTACTTTACTAATAATATAGCTTAGCCTTTGCTTAGAAGTAAGTTTTAGCTATAATTATAAGTGCGTAGTAAGTAATTCTGCCTATAATAGTAGCAAAAATTAGGTTCTAATAGTTCTATCTAATTACTCTATTAGCTTAAATTTTAAGATAGTTATTATGCGCGTAGTGCTTCTTATAGAAGCTTTTAAGGCGTTAAAATAGCTATAGAATATTAGCTTCTAAGCTATTTAGCTACTTTTTAATTACTTTATAAGCGCTCTTAGCCTTAGAAGTTACTAGTAGCTTAAAGTAAGCGTATTAATTAACTTAGTAGTCTATAAGCTTATTCTAATAGAAACTAAACTAGTATTAGTTTAGGTACTCTGCTGCGTTAAAGAAGAGCTTCTAGATAGCTTTAAGGTTACTTAGAAACTTAAGCTCTATTTAGAACTATAAAGTAGCATAGTAGAGCTCTATAAAGGCTTTAGTAGAGTTATTATTAACCTAGAACTTACTCTTATAATAACGCCTAAAGGCTAAGATTATACTTAGAAAGCTACCTTCTCTAATATAACTAAGAATATTCTTATTTATATACTACTAATATATAGTAATATTAAAGTTATTAAAGACCTTATTAAGCGCGTTAATACAGGCGTTATTATTATTAATAATCTAGAGATATATTATAATCTTCTTACGCTTAAATAGAGTCTTAAGATACTCTAAAACCTAAGAAAATATTCTCTTATTTCTTTTCTTTATTAGAGTAACTCTAAAGTAAATAGTATAGTTATTACTATTTAAGCTAACTATATTAAGTAAAAGAAGATTATAGCAGTTTATCTTAAAGATATAGTTAAGAAGAATAATATTAAGTAACTTCTTAAATATCTTAAGGCACTATAAAGTAATAAAAATAAGATATTTAAGATAGCTATTATTAGCAGGCTTATAGCTATTATAAGATTTAGTATTATACTAAGATAAATTAAGTAAACGCTAAGGCGTTTCTAAAGCTTAAAAGCTTAATACTAGAAAACTAGCTAATAAGAGCATTAGAATAGCGCATAGGCTAATATTAGAAAAAAACTCTAAAACTTATAAGTGCTACTACTTAGCAGTATCTATCTCTGCCTCTATTAGCTCTATCTTATTTTATATACTTAATTGCTATTAAAGATAATAATAGTACTTATTTCTAATATTCTAGCGCGTCTAAAGAGCTTCTAGAAACTGCTTTTTAATTAATAGTAAGCTCTATTTTATGCTATATACTACTTTAAAGATTTCTAAAAGTTTAGCTAATATTTTAGAACTGCGTATTACTTTACGCTAATAAGTAACTGCAAGCTTACTTATCTTTAGAGTATAGTTATATATAATTAATTTATAATCTTTATAGTATAGTACTCTCTATTATAACTTCTCTAGATTTATATAGTTCTTAGTAATAATATATAATCTCTAAGAATACTTATATTTTATAGAAGCTGCCTCTATCTACTGCCTCTTCTTACTTAGCTTATTAGCTTTCTGCTTAAATAAGTAACTATAAGTAAGTAGCTACTAATAGCGTCTACTATAGCTCTATTTTTACTGCTTATATAAGATACTATAAGCGTCTCTCTAGGCTATAACTGCCTTAACAGCAGCGTTATAGCTATTATATAATAGCTTTAGTAGCAGTAGGTAGTTATAAAGAGTATAAAGCGCGTTATTCTAAAGGTTACTAACGTTAATATTAATATTAGTAGCAGCCTAGTAAGTATAATAGTAAAGAATAGTATCTTATTAATAACTAGTTATACGTATCTCTATACTAATAATAATCTTAGTTTTTACTTTATTAGACTTATTCTTAAGTAAGTTAAGGCTAGCAATAGATACTAGCGTTACTAGACATAATAGCAGCTCTACCTTTAAGTTCTAGGCGTTCTTAAGTATAACTTAAAAGTTCTTAAATGCTAATAATAGTATATAAGATAGCAAATATAGTATAGCTAATAGCAATAATAATATAATAAAAGAGCTATTTAGTATAGGAAATAGGCAAAAAATAATAATAATATTGCTATATATTATAGTATATACGCTCCTTAAGCTACTTAACGCGTATGCAAATTTTTAGCTATTAATACTAAAATTAGAATATTTATCTAAGAGTATTTTACTCTTTATAAGCAGCCTAAAACTCTCTATAGACTATTCTCTATACTAATTAAGTAATATTAAGTTAAGCGTAGGCTTAGCTGTAAGCCTCTCTAGTAACTAAGCTCTATATAGGTATAGATTATTATCTATATAGGTGCTCCTTAACAGCTGCCAGTGGAAATATGTTGGCGGCCTTAATCATTAGAATGCATTTTGCACGGACCACATCCACTAACGTAATCCAGTAGCTCCCGGCTTTTTCACGTGTAACTTGGGCGCTTAATGAACATCACAAAGACAAGCCTCCAGAATTGAGTGGACGACGCTGCGTGATGCTCAGTCGGAACCTTGGCGCTGCTGGTACTTGGAACCATGGCGCTTACGCGTATATGCTGCCGCCTCCCCGTGGGGCAGTTCCAACACTATAGGTGGAGAATGCTGCAAAAGTGGATATCGAACCGAGTTGTACTAATAAAGTTGTTTCGTTGTTATCTTCATGGCTTCATCGGCCCCTGTTGGTCCTGCTAAGCGCCTGTTGAGCGCCTAGTAGATTTCACCATGCTGCAGTGTCGTCAACGAAGTAAGGACGGATATAAAGACGTCAAACATCTTGTAATTAGGAAGCATTCAGAACCAACTGCAATCCATTTCAGGTTTTTCCATGCAAGTGCTTTACCCTCTCATGCTAGAGCCCATACTAATGTGCCCAGACTCTGAGCAACCCGATCTTTGCCCGTTTCCCTTACCACATTCAACCAAAACTTAAAGGAATATTGGCACCGAAACTGCAAGGATTGCCCTCGTTGACTTGTCGATCAGCACATCGCCACCATGTGCAAAATACTTGTCCGCGCATACACCTGCGGCTCCCAGAGCCGGGACCAACGTTCGGTGCCAACCTACTCCGAAGGAACATCTACCAGATTCATTGCACATGTGTTTTAAACACATGGTCAAACCGGGCAAGGATGAGATGCGTCGTTAATTACGGTGCGCACTGTGGCTCCTGTCGATTACAAGAGTTGTTGAATGGTTGCCATCACAGATGAGCTTGTACGCTTGCTGGGCGTTTAGAAAGAGCATTGGAGCAATATTATATATGGCAGGAGTGAGGAAAATCGCTACAAATTGCCATGTTATTGCCAGAGTTTAGTACAATTCTGCATCCTTGGGGAAAGCCCATGTATAATAGACAATTCCACCGGTACGCCATCATGTCGTGCCACTAAGACTCAAGAGCACCTGATGTATCCCATTCTCTATGCTTCCACCGGCTAAGAAGTGCTTTTCAAAGGTTTCCTCGTCATATCTCACTCGCCAGTGGCATGGCCACTCATTGGCGTTTCGACAAGCTTTACAATAGAAACCCCAATCTACATATTTGGAAGTCTTGTTGATGACCGGAAGCTCGATGACGGCCACAAAACGGCGTGGGTTTGAGAATTTGCGATCGTATGGGAATAGGCTTGCAGGCTTTCGTAAACGAGAAGATCTCGAACTGGGTACAGTAGCTTCGTAAGTTTTTCGATGATATGAAGCTATAGATTAAGCCTAGCTGTTCTCGATGTAGGTTTTGATATTGTCACTAGAGCTGTAGTAGGCGACCGCAGCTTATAGAGCAGACCCTCTATTATATAAAGTTAATGCTCTGAGTACTTTGCATCTACCAGGTGAGTAAACCCTAGGTAAGCACCTCATTTGAGGCAACGATTGGATTATGTTGTAGTTAAGACCGTATTTGCGCTTGATAAGATCAACTCCGAGGGGACAGTACTGATCGGCGTTCGACAAGCAGAGAAAGCAAACTCGCGCGCAGGTGATGAGGTAAAGATATGGGGCAAAGTCTCCGCAATTCTCGCATAACTTCTTGAATAGCTGTTGATGCAACTTCTCCACGGGGATGGTCGCTGCAGTATTGATAGCAAGTGATCCACGAAGCGCGTTCTGGCCATATCGTGCGATAGTTCGGAGCTCCGGTAGCGAATCGACGAGATCAGCACATCGCCTGTTAACATACCGGACGTTCAGTACAGATCTGAGATCCAGTTGGGCTAGGATCAATTGCAGAAGTTCGAGGGAGAGTGTGTCGAGAACACCAGCATTCCTCTCAGCCGGCTTGCGGTGGAGCGGCGTTGCATACTCTGGAAGGTTTTTGTCCAGGGTGTGGTCGTCCAGATTGAGCTGACGGTAGCTCAGTTCTCTCCAATTGTCGGGTAACATGAACGTGACTAAATCAAAAGGAACCTTGGAAGACAAAGACGCGCGTCACACGCTTGCGCAAATTAGGCTTAGCTCTTGCATTGTTCTAGGAGCAAAGGGGTAACGTGCCCCTGCGCATGCTGCACGCAAACCTTAAGTAAAGAACATCAAAATTTAGACCTATGAGATGATATAATATGCGTTATAGGCAAGTTGGTTCCCTTGCGCAATACTGCTAGTGTGAAGGAAGAGCAGTGGAGATGTGATCTATGCCCTCCCCCTGCATCTAATACTGTATTGGCCACAGCAAGCCCAGCAGCCGATTCGTAGCCGCCTTGCTCTAGGTGCTGCGCCTCCTTCCCCTAGACGCTTCGCGTGCATGCTCATACCTGGGTATTTACATGCAAGAGGAAGTGCCCAATGTATCATGACTAGCAGCAACTAAAGGCGGATAAATGCCCGTTTACAGAATGAACGAAGCTGCAAACTGTGTATTGATCGGCACCGGTAACGGCAGAGCAATAGACAATAAGGCTTCCCGTTCGCTCAGCTATCGTACCGGAGGGTTAGTGGTTGAGTAGGTGACTATTAGCGAATCTCCTCTGTTGTATGTTTTTGCACATTTTTGCGGGTGTGGGCGTGAAGTGGAGAGGCATGACTCGTCAAAGAAGAACTCGTCTAGCTGGGTTCAGCGCATCAGTCCTTGCATTTTTTTGGCCATCCTGTCTTCCTTTCTTTTCTTGTGAGTGTGTAGTCGAACTATAGCTATAGATACGAGACGCAATCTTTGAGGTCGATCCAGACTTATTCGTCCACGAGCTCAAAGAATCGCCTTCGTACGTATAGTAGATGTGATGAGATATCGTATCGTGAGACGGAAAAAGAGCGCGCATGAATGACCACAACATCTGGTGACGGCAGAAGGTTATAATCGTGCAGATGCCACATGGTTTGGCAGGAGAAAATCTACGGATGCGACGCCGAGTAGCGCGAGTACACCTCGCCATCATATTCATATCACCAATGATCCATCTCCCCAGCTGAGCCAACAGCCTCATAACCCATAGCCGTGATAGGGTTTCCATTCCCACGCCCATCTTTTTGGCCAGATTGCAAGTTTGCATGCAAGTCGTTGAGGTCTTGCAACAATAAATCAATGCCGGACTGATGTTTCTGCAGTCCCATGTTCTTGCTGACCAAGGACAGTCTGAAGACGAATGGCCAGGACGTGCTCTGCCAGTCGGGCGAGGGAATCGTCCGCCCTCAAAACATCTAGAAGCACCTCTTGTACGGTCTTGCCGTAGTCGACTTCGGGCTTCTCGTTGTCCTTGACAAGACCCAACAAACCGTATACTTTGTCGCGTGGGTCTTTGCAGTGTTGAGCAGAGAAGTAATACACATATTCGTACAGATTCAACGCTGCTGCGCTGCGATTTCGCTTGGTAGCAAGTCGCATGATGCCAAACTTGGAAGACTCTGTCCAAAGACCCTCTTGCCAGATACTAGTTTTCCTCCAAGCAAAGAGTTTAGCCAGCGGGGGCGAAGCCGCATTCAATTCGTTCCATGATATCCAAGTACCCCCGCAGAGCACGCGCACACGTGGTGGCAAAAGTATCTCTTGAACCACCCATAGACGGGCAAAATAACCACATTTGGAAATGCGACGTGCCAAACCGAAGTCCGAGGTGGCCACAAAACGTTCAGCCATCGGTCGAAGAGCCGAAAAAAGCCAAATGATGACATACACGCATTTGCTGTAGATCTGTGACATTTGGCGGACTTGATGATTGCGCTCGCCAGTACCATATGAGCTTGTGAAATGCAAAGCTGGCCGATCCAGATGAAGTGAACATTGCTAGCATCGTTGCGATAACAGCACAGAAAGTCGTACAAGTTCTGGCGAACCACGAAGCGTTTGTCATCCAGCCATATGGGCTTGGTTGGTGTGGGCGGCCCCCACCTGTATGAAAGGGTCACATAGGGTGGGGCTGTATCGACATCGAAGACGTGTATATCACATTCGACATCTTTGCGTTCTGGAGATTTCGGCTTGATAGTGACAAGGTGGATCTGTTGCTTGGCCAGGTCGAGCTGTTCGTAGCGAAATGCTTCTTCGACCATTTGGAGAATCGACATCGATCCGCTTCCGAAACAAACAAAAAAAAAGAATCGTCTTAGGAATTCTTGGTAGGATCCACTTTCCTAGACACTGACAACAATTTGAGCTACTAGTGAGGCAACACAGCCCATTATGGCGGTGCAGTCGGGTAACTTTGAACCTTGGCCTCTACCAAAGACGCGCTCACCAGGCTCCAGCTAGTATTGCCCTGAACGATTCGTCAACATAGCAACATTCCCGCCCTGACACATGTAGATATACCGTTGTCCACGTCGCAGTATTTCCTGCGCCTCGACTGACGCATGCATATACCTAGCAGGGAAAACTTGGCAATTGAGGAATCAATATAGGCGTCAGGCTGTAGTCAGCTCGAGACAGAATAAGCCGCAATGCGCCATACCTCGACGAAGAGGATAACTGATGCTAGTTCCAGTACTTGATTCAATGCTGGAGTGGAAATGGGACAAGTGGAAATGGGACAAGTCCACGCCAACAAATCCCAAATCCAATGTCATCACTCTATTTCTCCCCCCTACTCCTATCCCTCGCCCTCCGCCTCTCTCTCTCCCCCCTCCGCGCCTGATTCATACTAACCACCTTGCCCGCCTCCCCACCCGCCTCCTCCACCACCCTCCTCTCCAGACTGCCTTCATCCACCTCATCCAGCCCAAACCTGCCCATCTCGCCGCGTCTCCACCGCTGAACGATCCAAAGACTCGTGGCCTCGGTATCAATCAGACCCCCTTTTCCCAGCCTGCCAGTTTTCTCCGCAATGCCGCGGAGCAAGACCATGACATCGTTGGTGGGGCTGGCGTATTCGGCGTAGAGTTGAGGGGAGTGCAGGTTGAGGTGGAAGAGGAGGTAGTCGGCGAGCATGACGGGCGGGATGATTGTGTCTTTGACGCTGCCGCACAGCGCGAGTTTCATCATGGCGTGTGCGTCGGGCACGTAGGGGATGAAGACACCAGGCGTATCTAGAAGATAAACCCCGCCACCAACTCCCCCTTCGTCTTCACTCGGCACAATCTTCACACCGCTGCTGACCT
>Ga0265780_10003952_pt1 | contig 19297 bp, 23 predicted proteins | sample P1T30metagenome_FD_192432 | JGI IMG/M metagenome (GOLD analysis project Ga0265780, IMG submission 192432) | Plant litter microbial communities from East Loma Ridge, Irvine, California - P1 T30 | ecosystem: Environmental > Terrestrial > Plant litter > Unclassified | place: USA: California...
GCGCTGCCGCAGTTCGATCCACGCTTGTGAAACTCATGAATTGCGCGATCGCATTCTTCTGCTGGGTGGTGTAGGCTGGCGGCATATTTGGTCAGCTCCTGTCGTCGAAGTTGTGAAAAGGTGCGCGGTGGACTCGAGCTGCGCGACGACAGTGGGGTTGAGATCGCGAAGTTGACCGCAGGGCTGTGAGCGGGGTAACAAGTAGGACTATGAGGTGAGAGGGGGAGGTAAAGAGATTGAGGGAGATTGTGAGTAGAGAGAGTTGAAGCGCTAGACCAAGCTCTGCTCCCTCGTGGACTGGTGTATGTATGACTTGGGCGACGATAGTCTGACTGACGTGACCGCATTTACCGTCGACGCAGCTCGAGCCGAACGGGCATTTTTCGGACATAAACGCCCTAAAATCCACCACCTCCAGACCATGCCTTGTGCAGCGTGAAGATACAAAAATTGTCTGCACTTACTAGCCTCGCCATCGCCGCTCTTCTTGTTCTTCTTAGGAGCAGTCTTGGGTTTTTTCGCGGGACCCTTTGCGTCTTCCTGAATCTTGCGTTTGGGCATTGCAAATGCGTGCCTGTATCTGTACAGTGGTTGTAGCGAGGCGACCCTGGGAGTAGAATCGGCGCGGCACGTGTATGCGTATGAGGGTCGAGTATGCAACTTGCGCGCGTGAATTTTGTCACAGAGATCTCACCTGCAGGTTGACGCCACGTCGAATCGCTGTGGATGGCGATGCGGCTCGCACGTGTTGGCGAGGGCGGATCTACGTGAGCGAGCAGGAAAGAGCGCGCAGAAAAGTCTTATGCAAGGTCGTTTGCTGTCAGATCAAGCAAATGTTGTTCCTAGGTGAGGCTCGATTGCGAACTAGTACTTTCTCACAAAGGAAGCACGGCTCGCAGTGAATCAGTAACTTGGAACACTGGCTCTAAAGTCAAGTTGATAAGAACACTGGAATTATACAAGACAAGCAGTCAAGCCCGAATCGCGTGCCGAAGTTGCGTGAGCTCAGCAAAATACAAGGCGCGATCCCCACGCCAGGTATTTTGACGGGGTAGGGCTGAATCGCCAACTCCACGCGTAGTCATGTGCCCCATCGAACACAGGAACCTTGGAATCATTGTAATCCTTGTATGCCCAGGTGGCAAGTCTGCCCTAATCGGGTGAATGAAAGCGGAACGCGCGTGTACCACGAAATTTTTGTCCAAATCAATCCGAGGCAAACGTGTCGCTAAATGAACGTTTCCTTGTACGTGACGTGACGAACTGTGGTCACAGAGGCTTGAGTACCTGCACTATGCACAGAGATGAGATCAGGCGAGCGAGCATGTTCATGTTGCAAAAGAACGGCCAGATCGCTGTGATAAAATCAAGAAGCCGTATATGGTGGCCACGCTTGCAACTCAACGAGCTGCGTAACAAAACAGGGAATGTACAAATTACGGCTATCATCCATGACTATCTCTGTATTATCAATCGGCTGATGGCATACTCTCCACTTCCTCACTCAATGCCCGCCAATTGTCTGCCTGCAGCTCCGCGTACTTCACACGCTCTTGACTCCATTCCTGGTGCAGTCTGCTAATGTGGTATTGACTCTTCTGAAAATGTACCAATTCATCTCGGATGCACTCCTTGATGAAGACACCCCGCGCATGCTGATGCACGATGGATTCTTTGTCCTGTTGAGCTTCAAATTAGCCAACCATCAAATCAACTACGTAGTACGCTGGGGAATTACCTTGAAGATGGCATCTTCAACCTTTTCTGCCTCCCCGGGTTTGATCTGGTCTGCAGGCTTGTTCCTGATGTTCTGCAGCTTCGTCTCGTTGTTTGCTATCCTCTTTTCCAGCGCCGGAATGTTGTCTCTCGCATACTTGTCTCGTCGATCAAACATATCCCTCACGCTGACCAGTGTGTCTCGTTGCCTCTTAAAGTCCTCGAGTACACCCTCTTCCCATGCCCGCGCCTCATCTTCCAAAAGCTGTTTCGATTGATCCAGATGTCTCGCTGTTGAATTCAACCCTTCGTTTAATAGAGGAACGTCATTCGTATCGACTGCGTACGTCTCCTGCGAGGTCTCGGTGAGGGAGAGGAGAGCGTTAGAGAAGCGATGGTACTCAGCAGCCATGCCTTCGTTACGTCTGGTCAGTCTCTCCATCATGTTGCAGAGGTTGATGTAGCTCTCTGAGCTTCGTCTTACTCCTGATCGGACGGTGTCGAAAAGTTCGGGCAGCGTCTTGGGAAGTGAGTCTTCAAGATCAGGAGGAAGCGCTTTGCCAGCAAACTCTTCTTGGACAGACAAGTTGGCTTGTTTGCGCCAGACGGAGAGTTCCTGTGATCAATCAGTACTACGTATGCACACCCCCCTGAGAGGTACTTACGGTAGGCACAGTGAGAAACATGACTACAAGCTGTTCCTGATTGAGTACGGGGTGCCTGACAAGTGCATTTGTGAATCGTGTCAATCCTTTCCGTCGTTTCTCCAGGAAGCTAGCATCTGCAGCTATAGGATTGCCGTTGACTAAGAAACCTCAATACGCTTCGAATCATCGGGGAAGATGTACTCACTACCAACTCTCTTTGGGGGCAACAGTGGAAGTTGCCGGAAAGGATACCGCTTGTGTAGGCAGTCTAATAACCAAACGAAGTCGCTGTAGCGACGGACAACCTTAGTAGTCCGTCTTGAGCTGGCCACTTCATAGTTACGATGCTGGAACAGGAACACGCCCTCCTTTTCGGCAATAGTCGTAATAGTGATGACCTCCTCGCTCCCGCTCCCTCCTGCGCGCCCAATCGAGCGACCCAGGTCAGGCGGGGGATTGTGGCGACCCCCTACAGGAGCTGCCCCGAATCCACCATCGCCCAGGTCTGGCGTCGTGAATGGCTGGCTGGATACGCCATTGTAGCCTCCCCATCCACCCTCGCTACTCAAGGAGCTCGGCTGCACGTTGTCATGATTCGAGGTTGATTGGGAATTTGAGTGCGTAGTGAATTGGCTCGTGGTTCGGGCAGTAGAGGGGCCATTCGCGCCGTTGGTCTGGCCTGGGACAGCTGCATAGCTCGAGTGGTTGTGACCTTTGTGCATGTCTGGGCTGCCCCAGGGATCGGCCTCTGGATCGCCAAAAGACTGCTTGCGCATGGGCGCACGCGAGCGGCTCGGTGTGGGTAATTGTTGCTCCGAAGGCTGCTGTTGGGGTGTCGAGCGCGGTGGTTCCAGCGCGGGCGGCGCGGGCTCAGGTTGTTGCTTCTGTGACTGGGGCAACGATACCGACGGAACGGGTAGATCTGGCGGGCGATTAGTATCACTCAGATCCGATTGGGGTTGGTAGGGTGATGCGGCACTGACTTCTCTTGCGCTCGTCGACACTGTCCAAGGTTATGTCCTCGTTCTCTTGAGCGAGGCCAATCAACGCGAACATGACGTTGAACTCGTTCCTGCCCAGTCCCGCATCCTCGTGACCCGGCTGCACAACAACCTCCAGGATCGTGGCTTGCACATCGCTGGAGACGCCGCTGCTGGCCATGAGCTTCTTTGCATCGCCAATGCTAATGCCGCTGGCGGCGCCATGGCCGGCGTCTAGTACTGCGTCGAAGGCGTCAATGTACGACTCTGGCACGTCCGACGCAGGAAGGAGCGACTTCACGAGGGAGCCGCGACCGGCTTTCTTCGGCGTAGGAAAAGCCCACGGCGAGTCGTTGTTGTCAATCTCGTCGGCGAACAAGCTGTTGCCCGTCTTGCCCGCGGGCTTGGGGTCGTCATCGAAGAGCGACGACGACTGTTTCGCGCGCGAGGGCACATCCTCGTCACCAAACAGAGACATGGTGACGAGCGTGTGTTTTAGATGTGTGTGGACTAGATATGGGCACGTGAGCTGCAGCGGCAATGAAGGGTGGCTGCAGGACGAGATACCAGACGGAAGCTCTATGTGACGATAACATGGAGCTATCTCGCAGCCGCGCCGTGCAAGGAACAGGCCGACGCGCTAGCCCAAGCTTCAATGGGCGCCTATCATCAGCTTGGCACAAGTACCTGTTATGTCATCACAGCAATGCAACTCTGGGTTTCCGAATCATCTTTGATGGCATTGTCGTCTGTCTGTCTGTATATACATGTAGATTCTGTACGTAGATCCATCTTTGCGGCCACAAAATAGCTCAACGCCTCTACACAATAGGTATAGCTGGAAAACATAAACCAGTGGGTATCCATGAACGAACCATATTCTCAAGTCCTGTGGCCTCTTCTTTTGAGGCCCAATCTTACGCCAAATCCATGCCAACGCTACGTGGTGTAACCAACCACTGAGTGAAACTCTCCCCGCCTTGCGCCTAGCCAAATATGAGGGTATATGCCAACACCAAAAATTCGTAACCATAATGTGAAAAGCAATCGACCTGCCAAGATACAGACTACCTGTCGTGATTTGTGTTTGTATGCTGCGTTGTGCCCACTTGATGCTCCGAGTGAGTAACAGTCTGGTTGCCCAAGACGCCAGAACTGCCGTTTGCACCGAGTGCGATGTTTGGCGCAAACCGCACATGAGACGCACGGCTCGATGCACCTGGCGAAGACGAGTTCAGCGCGGAATCACTCGACCGAGTGCCTCCAGATGATTGCGTGGGTGAGGATATCTCCTCCTCTTCGATGGCGGTTGGAACTCTGGTGAGATTCAAACCAGCTGTGGCCGAGGTCTCTTCGTACTGGCCTCGTTGCTGCTGAACTATAATATCGGGCGACCAGGTCTGTCCACGAGGGTGGGCGGGTATGATAGTCACGGGCAACGTGGCTTCGGCTTGCATATCATTCCTCTTCTTTGCCCGGAAGCGCTCTCCTTGTTGTGCGGCAAACGTTCCTAATCGGTCCGCCAGTGCGAGGCCACTGTAGTTTCGTGGCGGAATGTTTGCAGCGACATCATCAACTGCAAGGGGTTCAATGACTCGCCCTCTTTGTAATTCTTGCGGCGGGGTACGACCATGGCGGCGAAATGTATTCGCAACTGCTTGCCAATGCCATTTGCTTTTATTGGCGGCCGCAGTTCCAGGGGCATTCGTACCCTTCTCAAGGTCTTCAGGATCGATAGCAGAATGTTGCTTGTGTTGGTTTTGTGTTTCCGAGGGCATCTCGTTTCGATTTGAGCGGCCTTCTGCGGTGCCCAATGGAAGAGGTGGTGGTGTTTCGCTTATCGGATGGTATCGGACTGTGTAAACCGTAGAATCTGCAGAAGTTGTGTCTGTCCTGCTTACGGGCGACGAGATGACGGGAACGGGTGGCGGCGTCTGGACACGCATATAGTTGCGCGAACTCCGATCACCACGATTAGCAGACTCTGATCGGCGATGTGCAGGCGCAGGTGCTGGGATGTGGATACTACGCTTCTGGCGTGCTTGTGTGCGTGGTGACTCAGTCATCTTTCGACCTAGACGGTGGGCGAGAACATTGATACGATCTGTATGAGCCGTTGTGAACGCGCCCAGACCACCGAAGCCTCCTCCACGCCCATTCTTTTGCTCGTCATGGATCTTGTGGCCTTCTCTCTTGGAGGGCCATCTCGTATCTGACGACGGTGTAGTGTCGAGCATGTCGTCTCCGTCGTAGACTTCTCTTCCTAGAATTCCATCTTTTCTCTCCTCTCTCTCTAGAGCTTCAATCCTCTCGACCCACTCCCATACAATTACACTGGCAGCAGCCGCTCCAACCCAGCGGAAGTAGTCGCCCCATCCAGCAATGGTGTAGTTTGCGATGTCGGTGATGAAAAATACTACAGGTGTAAGAACGGCGATGACGGAGAGGAGCGCAACAACGCTCATATTCCACATCATGGAGTGGTAGAAGGCGTATCGTCGCTTCGTAATGGCATAGTACATGACCCAAGCAGCATATAGCATGCTAAGGGATAGTTGAAACAGGTAACTTAGGGCGGGGATGGCGGTTTCAAAGTGCACGGGACGGCCATTGTTCTCGTAGGGTCCAAAGCTGTTCAGAGAGCTGAAGGTAATGTCGAGGAGTATCAGTGCGAAGCCGACCCATTTGATGATGACCTTCTCTTTGTGGCGTGGAAAGAGGCGTATCAGCGTCTGTACCTGTGCGAGCCAGATAAATATGTCAGAAATGATGCGGGAGACCTTGATCTCCATGCCGGCTACGACCTGGTCACGCAGCTCCATGGCGTCGATGAAGCCTTCTCTGTACTGGCGGCCGGCGATCTTGAACGTGTCGGCAGTGGCTAGCGTCAGCGATATGGCGACGGTGAGGGCGGCCACCTTCTGCAGCCACGGCCTGCTGCCGACGCCTATGATGGATCCGCCTCCTGTTGCGCCGCTGATCATGCCGCGTCGTCCCATGAGTCCCGAGCGGCCCGTTGCATTGCCGACAAAGAAGGTACGAGGAGTGATGATGAGCATAATGACGAGCATCCACGCGATGACGGTCGCAGCGCCCGTCGCATAGGCCTGCGGGGTGATGGAGGCGTGGAAGGGGTCGCGGATGTCGGCGATGCTCGTGATGCCGCCCGTGGTTTCGTCCATGACATTCTGCGACGAGTCGCTGCATTGCGGGCGGAAGAAGGCGTCGGCACTGAGGTTGATGAAGTTGCCCGGCGCCAGCTCGATGATGCCATAGGCAGGGAGTTTGTACGAGGGACAATGCTGTCTCCGTCAGTAGCTGCGCGCGCAGTCGCTGCTGGCACACTCACGAAAGGCTTGGACTGGTCGCGCCGTCCCAGGAGATGGGCCGCGTCCCACTCGTCCTCCCACATCTTCGGCGTCTATACTGATCCAGCAGCAGCGGGTGCCCAGCGATATTGTCCCATGGAGGTTCAGGCGAGCGACATGGCCTCGCGGTCGGGGTGTGGTGCAATGTGGTGGGTAGCGTTGTGTCGTGGCGGGTGTTGGATAAGCGTCGAGGCACGAGAGAGGGAGGAGCCAAGGAAGATCAAGCTTCTCGCAGAGGGCAGACGCCTCCCTCCAGGCTGGAACGGCAGGTGCACCCCAACTTCGGCTAATCCCCCGCCCGGTTGGCTGCGAGTGTCGGCCCTTCACATTCCCCACAAGCAGCCTTCGAAACGTCGCAGGCTGGTCGAGGGCACACAAAGTTTAAAGGTTCAGATTCTCTTTGCTGTGTCTCCAGACACCGGCATGAGCATCAAAATGCGACAAGATCTGACAGAAAATTCCATGGCTGTTTTACGCTGCTTCCCTTCCCGCCTGCGCCACGATGCGCGAGACGGACTTCGCCGTCAGCGGTGCTGGATTGGCTTCGGCTGATGTCGGGCAATCATGCTGCTACTCGGTGCTTTCGACCGCACCACAGCTTCATCTCTAACACGAGCGTAAAACCGTACTCCTGTTGCTTCGTTGGCGCAATCTCATGTGCACACGCTAATCCGACGCAATGCAATGCTGCACATGGATAGCGACCTGTCAACTGCAGGCCATGCTGGCGTCATGGAACCCGTCAGCTTTTCTACGGTACAGTACCATGGTACCGTCCGACTTCTCGCTTATGCCAGACGTCCAATCTCACCAGTCCCTTTCGGTCCGCCCATCTGTTTGGCCTGCTGCTGCGATCGCCATACACCTGACGTTCTACCATCTTTCGGTCCGGTCGAGGCAGATGCAATTGTTCTTCGTCGGCTGTGTTACCAGCATCCTGGCCCAGAACATCTGCGAGACGGGTCGCACGGCAGCCTTGAGCAGTCTCCGGCAACACTTCCGCAAGTCTTAGAAAGCTTGGTGGAAGCCACGTGCGTGACATTGGTCAACACATCTGGACCATCTTGAAATGACGTACTCGAACCTCATCCGATGCTGGGAGTACGTCGACTTGGTGGAACACCCCCACTAAGGTGCACGATACTTGCCACCCGAGATGCTAGGCAAGAGCTTGGATGCGGTTGTCTACCGAGCTGTCGATCTGCCGTGGAAAGCGATAGATCGGACGAGCGAAGCTTCCCCCGCGGTTTGGGAGGCTAGGCATGGCAGGAGGACATATCCCAGGTTAGTGTGAAGCAGTGCTTTGGCATGTGCTCTTGTTGCCTCACGCCCTCCTCCCAAGGTGCTGCATAGCCTTTAGCACAGCCGCACATAATCTATATCTTTCCTACCACTGCATACTCCCTCTCTGTAGTGTATGATGTAATGATCTTTCTTGAGCCAAGGGCCCAGAACGTGTCACAGTATCATTGAACGAACTGCATGATGAGTCAATTTGAGAGCGAGAAGCAAGGAGCTCTTTTGTAATGCCAGGTCTGCACCAAAGTAAAGTGCGTTGACAATCTCCACCTCCAGAAGCTTGGCTCACTCATCAAGTTGTTGTATTTAATTAAACGACAACTGATTTACTTATTCTTCGCAAGATAGATGAACTTCTTGGACATGAAGACTGTCGGTCAGAAATCATGCACGATGGCTTGCACGAAACGCATGTTGGTGCTCATGGAAGAACAAAAAGATGATAGCAAGACGCTGCTTAGGTTCCTTCGTATTCGATAACCCCACTTTACATTCACATTTAGAATGAATGTGGCGACAGCATACCTCGCGGTTAACAGGGTCTATCTTGTACTCGTACCTCGCGGTTAACAGGGTCTATCTTGTACTCGAAAAGCGTGAAAGAGACGTTCGCAGAATGTTGGGTCCGTCACAGGTGGAAAGCTCGATGTCAGCAGTTGGCACGTGCTCTCGATCTAGGATGTTACGCTACCCCAAGTACGCGACGTGCTCCAGCCTCAACGCGTCGGTCGCCCCTCCCAAAACATATCAATCGCAATTGTCGCGCCACGTCCCGTGTTGTCAACCCCACAAAACGACAGCATCTTCTGAGCACGCACATCATGAGTGCGGCGGTCTCGGCCTCCGAGGTCAGCGAAGTCGCGTCCTCTGCGAACCGTCGTCGCAGTGGCAGAGTCACCCGGAAACCAGAAAAGCTTGCGGCCGCCTCGAGTCCGACCAGTAGCACCAAGCGCAAGCGCCGCGACAATGATGACAGTGGTGTTGACGCCGACGAGGCCTCATCTGACGAGCAGAGTGAAAGCAGCGAAGGCGAGCCAGATGAGGAAGAGCTGAGAGAGCGCCAGCGCAAGAGGAAGGGCAGAACCGCCGCAAAGCGACCCGCGCCGAAGAAGCCCAAGACAAATGGCGCCCCTATAAGTCTGGCGATGCGGCCTGCCGCCGGCGCATCCAGGAAGCTCACCAAGCGACCGCGCAAAGCCGCCATTCGCAAAAGCGCAGTTTCGGACGAGGAGCCTGAAGGCCTATATGGTGCGCCGCCAAGTCGCCCTCAGGTTATATTTCTGCTAACACCGTGTAGCCGATGTTTTTGCTAGCGGCGACCGACTCGAGGACGTTGCAGCTCGCTGGGTCGCGCGGTTTAACGGACACGAAGCAAGAGCGGTGGCCGAAATTGTCAACCTCGTGTTGCGGGCTGCCGGGTGCGACCTCCGCATAAACGAGGACGACATAGCCGACCCCGATAACGCGCCTAGTCGCGTAGCAGAAATACAGGAGGAATTCCAGACGGTGAGATTGGGTCGTCTCAGATGACCTTGCGCATACTGACACAGAGTAGCACGAATTGACAGAGTATCCTCTTATCGCGAAGGCCAAAGACGGCGGTGGTCAAGCCTTCCGGAACGCGTTGCACGGTTTCTTCGACACCCTCGTCCGAACTGTTGCGCAGTCGGGGCTCCTTTACGAGAACCAGGAGCTTCTGGAGAACATATCCGTCTGGCTTGGCGCCATGTCATCTACAAGTAATCGGCCATTCCGCCATACTAGTACTGTCGCATCTCTCGCCATCACCACGGCCCTGGCAGCAGTCGCAGGCGATCTAGTGGAGAGCGCAGCCAAACGACAACGCCAAAGCGAGGCGGAATCCAAGAAGTCGCGAGTCAATAAAGCACGTGTTTCTGCAGTTGACAAGGAGGTCGACGTATATACACAGAAGCTCGAGATCGTAGACAGTGCTCTGGGAGACTGGTTCAGTGTCGTTTATGTTCATCGTTACCGAGACGTAGATCCCAAGATACGAGTCGACTGCGTTGGCGCACTAGCCAACTGGATTATCACGTATCCCGACCGATTCTTCGATGGCACTCATTTGCGCTACTTGGGCTGGGTTTTGTCTGACTCGAATCCTCCCACCCGCATTGAAGTACTTCAGCAACTCGCGCGACTCTTCCGGGACCAGGACAAATTGGCGGGGTTGAAAACCTTTACTGAGCGGTTCCGACCTCGTATTGTGGAAATCGCAACACGCGATGCTGAGAACAACGTTCGTGCAACAGCAGTCGAGCTTCTGGACACGTTACGCGAAGCGGGCTTTTTGGAACCAGATGACATCGACTCAGTCGGCAAGTTGATCTTCGATAACGATGCAAAAGTGCGGAAGTCCGTGGTTGGTTTCTTTGCAGAGAACGTCAACTCAGCATACGAGGCTATTGTAGAGGATATGGGGGGCGAGGATGCATTGAACGAAGCATTAGCGCCCTCAGAGGAAGACAACGAAGAATACCACAATCCACGACTGGAGTGGCTCAAGCTGAAATGCTTGGTCGAGCAGCTACTAGCATACGATGAAGACGGCGCAGAACTACCATCTCAAATGGTCCAAATCGTGCCCTCGGGAGCGGAGATGGGTCTTATAGCAGCTGGCATAGAGTCTCGTTTCTCTTTGGCAGCAAAGGCATTGTATGACGCTATGCCCGAAATCCAGTCATGGGAAGTCTTGGCTGGGTACCTTCTATACGATCATTCACAGCCTACGTCTAACGGCGCTGGTGATGACGCCGAGGCCTTACTTCGACAAAACTCGAAGCTGGAAGAAAAGCACGAAACTGTTCTTCTTGACATCCTGAACGCGGTTGTCCAGTCACGATTACAGCGCCTAGCAGAGACTCAGAAAGACAAGAAGAAGACCAAGGCCCAACGCGCAGGTGATAAGGAGGATCAGGCAGACATGGCACGCCGTCTGTCTCTTCTGATCCCTCAGCTACTCAAAAAATTCAGTGCCACCCCAGAGGCAGCAGCCTTGTGCCTTCGGTTAGAGCGTGAGCTCAATCTCGATGTGTTTCAGGAATTGCGGCAGAACGCTGCACTTGCTGCTCTCCTCGATGACATCAGCAAGCAGTTCCTAACGCACCACAACGAGCGAGTTCTTAGCGAAGCGATCGGATCAATACGACATGCTCAAGGCAACGATGAGTTGAAGGATATCGTGGCTTTGAAGGTTCAGGCTCTTTGGGACGACCTAGTTCACACTTTTGATGCTCTTCGAAGCCGCAAAGATTTGGCAAAGAGAGGCAACCTGGATCAGAACATCTTAGTCGGAGTCTCGAACGTTGTTTCAAAGATGGCATCGCTCTCCAAGGTCTCCAATGCCTCTGTTCTAGACAAGATCACCGCGCCAACGAAGTCGAAGGGTAAAGGCAAGAAAGCTGCGCTTGATATGCCTCCCATCGCCTCACTACTGGACATTCTCGAACGTGGAGTCATGACTGAAGATCTTGAGGCAGAGGCTGAGGCGGCGGAGGACATGCTTGTGCGTCATGCCATGTCTGTCATGCTTGGCTACTTTGCATGGAAGTGCCTTGACTTTGCCGGTCACATTGAGGGTGGAACCAGTCTTCCTGACGACGAGCTCACATTAGTGATTGAGCGCAGGGACGCATGTGTGATGATGCTAATGCGGATCATGGAGAGTCGCAAGGGTGCAGACAATGTGCGACTGGATGCCGCGAACCTCTTGCTCGACGTCTACTTCATGTTTCACGCTCTCAAAGCAAAGAAGGGTCAGCTCGCAAAAACACCCAAGAAGCCACAAGCCCGCGGCCACAGCGATACTAGTGACGACTGGGAGGCTCTGTGTCAAGACATTGACGGTAACACGACCAAGCTTATTTTGCAGATGCTGACTGCATCGGAGAACAACCTGGCCAAGCTGAGCAGCAAGAAACTTGAAGAGCCTGACGTCGACGACGATCCTGTCGATCCGGATGACGAGCCTGAAAGTGACGAGGATGATGCCGAAGACGAGAGTGCACAGCAAGACAAACAACGACGCACAGTTCTAGCGGAGCAAGCATTATGCACTATAGGCGGCAACCTGGTCAAAGCTGTTCTGATTGGTATGCTGGGCGCCGATGGAAATGATGTCGTTCGCGGACGTCTTCAACGCAACAAACTGAAGCTGACACCGCAGTGGAAGGAGTGTGTCAACCAGCTCGACGCCATTAAGCTTTCGCGAAAGGGTGCGAAGACGGAATCCAAGCCCGTGAAAGAGACGGCCAAGTCAAGTAAGAGCAAAGAGATTGTCATTGAGGACGACAGTGATGAGGAAGAGCTTGAAGTGCAAGGTGACGAGATTGAGGATGAAGAAATGGCAGACGGCGACGAGGAGCAAGCGAACGGTGTAGAGGAGGCGGTCGAGAACGCAGACGAAGACGCTGAAGAGAGCGTTCTGGGCGACTGAGCGTTTCATGTACCAAGTGTTGTTACCGTACTTCTACTTCTTCTGCATATTTTACGACGGCTATACGGGACAGACGTGTATGATGATAACGGTTCATAGATGGTGAAATGGACATGGTACGTGGACAATTTGGCGCAAAAGGCGTGTTGGTTCACTTGCGCTTGGTGCTTTCGGTCTCGCTCTGATTCTTCGGATACATAGCATGTCATTTTGTAGCCAAATTCGGTCCAGTGGTTGTTGAATTGGGGCAGGGTTGCGAAGACATGGTCGCCATCTGGCAACTTGTGCAGCGCCACTATAAATTCGACGAATCTATCATTCAAATCTGCAAAGGTATCGACAGCTCGGCAAAGGGTGCGCCACGGTAGTGTGCAATCTAGAAGAATGCGTAAGAAGTTTTCGAAATACCGAGAGCATTCAGGCGGTGGAGGCGTGTGGCTGTAAGTGTTTGCAAAAGGTATTGCTGGAAAAGGCATTCTGATTGTAGTTGGCGGTGAGGTGCATTAGTGCCAAAGTCGGTGCGTCATGCACGTCCGCTATCACGGCAGGTTCAAGATAGCTAGCAGTGGACGGAACGACGGGAGCAGCATCACCAAAGCCCGATGTCAGCCAATCACGGGACGTTGAAACGGAAGCATTCGGGCAAGACGATCAAGGAGCTGTTCACGACGCAATCGAAGCCGCACGCCGCCACAGCCGCGCCGCTGTCGCCCACCAAGAAGCGCTCACGCCGAGAGCCTGAGAGAGAGGGAGAGGGAGAGGGAGAGAAGACGCCGGCCAGCAGTATGAGTACCGCCGACATGTACCACTTCTCCAGCAAGCGCGTGGACATGACGGCGAGCCCCGACAGCAGCCACAGCCACACCAACACCACGACTGGCACGCGCAAGACGGCGCCCAACATGCATGCCACGGGCGGGCCGAAGCGGCTGCTGGTCAAGAACTTCAAGCCCACGCGCAAGGTCGACCCCAAGGCCTTCCTCGACCAGACGTGGCGCAAGATAGACGCCGCCCTCGACACCATCTTCGCCCACGCCGCCGTCGACTTCAGCCTCGAGGAGCTGTACCGGGGCGTCGAGAACCTGTGCCGCCAGCGCATGGCCAAGGACGTCTGCGAGAGGCTCGTCGCCAAGTGCACGCACTACGTCGGCGCCAGCTTGACCGCGAAGGTGCAGGAGAGCCTGGGCCGGGGCAACGTCGACGTGCTGCGCGCGGCATTGCAGGCGTGGGGCGTCTGGAACGAGCAGATGGTACGCATCACCCGTAGCTGTACCGCCCTGCCGCCATGTAGCGTACTGACCCCCCCAGAAATACCTCGACTGGATCTTCTGCTACCTCGACCGCGCCTACCTGCTCCCGCGCCACGAATCCCTCGGCGACCTCTGCATCGACCTCTTCCGCTCCCTTGTCTTCTCACATGAAAAACTCAACACCCGCATTGTCGACGGCGCCTGCGACCTCGTCGCCTCCGACCGCACTGGCAACGAGCTCGACAGCGCCATCTTCTCCAACGCCGTCAACATGTTCCACACCCTGCACGTCTACACAAAGCACTTCGAGCCCCGCCTGATTGAGCTCAGCCAGACATTTGTTATGGCCTGGGCGGACCAAGAATCAGAGAAGCCCCTGCCAGAATACATACAGAGCGCGAAAGCTCTCATGGACCGCGAGCTCGAGAGAGTGGCAAAGTTTGGCCTGCCCAACACCACACGCCGAGACTTGCTTACCCTGCTCGAAGACCATCTCATATCGAGGAAGGAGTCCAGGCTGATCAATCAAGACGAGCTGGCCCATCTCCTCGAAGCAAATGCCGTTGAAGACGTCCAACTACTGTACACACTGCTCCAAAGGCGCAACCTCGGTGCAACCTTGCGCCCAGGTTTTGTCAAATGGATCGATGACGAGGGGACGGCTGTTGTCTTCAACGAGAAAGAACAGGAAAACATGGTGGTGCATCTTCTGACACTCAAACGCCAGCTCGACACGTTCTGGAAGGTGTCCTTTCATCGTAACCCCGAGCTTGGCCATGGCCTGCGCGAGTCCTTTGAGGCCTTTATGAACAAGACGAAGAAGACGAACGCAAGCTGGGGCACAGACAATTCCAAGACGGGCGAGATGATTGCCAAATATGTTGACATGCTGCTGAGGGGTGGTGCCAAAGCTATCCCCGCATCACTGAGTCGGAGGACGGAAAAGCCTGTCGTCGCTGAAGCAGAAGATGACATTGAAGATGCCATGTTTGACGAGGACACTGAAGTCAACAACCAACTCGATCAAGTCCTTGACCTTTTCCGATTTGTCCATGGCAAAGCTGTTTTCGAAGCCTTCTACAAGAAGGATCTCGCGAGGCGTTTGCTCATGGGCAGAAGTGCCAGCGCAGATGCCGAGCGTAGCATGCTCTCGAGACTAAAGACTGGTAAGATTGAACACAAAATGAACTCTGTTATATTGTACTGACCTGCGACAGAATGTGGCGCTGGCTTCACAGCAAATCTTGAGCAGATGTTCCGCGACATTGAGCTATCGCGCGAAGAGATGGCCTCTTACAAGAACATCTCCGAGGAGCGTAACGAGAGACTAGCTGTTGACTTGAATGTCAGCATCCTGTCTGCGTCCTCGTGGCCCACCTATCCCACTGTAACAGTCATCATTCCGCCACAGATCAAGCTGGCTATGGACAAGTTTGAGGCGCATTACAAAGCAAAACATTCCGGCCGCAAGCTCGAGTTCAAGCATGCCCTTGCGCATTGCCAGCTCAAAGCAAAGTTCCCAAAAGGCAGTAAAGAGTTGGTTGTCTCTTCCTTCCAAGCCATTGTCCTTCTGCTCTTCAACGGTTTGAAGACAGAGGAGCACATGGAGTACAATTACCTAAAGGAAGCTACGGGTCTTCGTAAGTTCTATCAACAGCTGACATGTTTCCCCTACTAACAGCTCGCAGCTCCGGCGGAACTCAATCGGACCCTCCAATCTCTTGCCTGCGCCAAGATCCGACCACTGACCAAACATCCCAAAGGCCGAGAGATTAACCCCACCGACACTTTCACGCTCAACGCCAACTTCACGGACCCCAAATACCGCATCAAGATCAACACAGTGCAGCTGAAAGAGACCAAAGAAGAAAACAAGGAGACACACGAGCGCGTCGCTGCGGACCGCAACTACGAGACTCAAGCGGCGATTGTGCGCATCTTGAAGGCTAGGAAGAGAATAAGCCACGCAGAGTTGGTTGCTGAGACAATCAAAGCGACAAGGAGTAGAGGAACTCTGGAGGTCAGCGGAATCAAGAAGAACATTGACAGGTTGATCGAGAAGGAGTTCTTGGAGAGAGAGGAGGACAATGCGGGGTGGTATGCTTATATAGCATAAGTCATGGTTACAATGATAAAAATATGCTCCTCCTAGCTATTCGGGTATCGTCTAGTCTTCTTATCTTACTCCACATGTCCAATAACGCCATCAAGAAAATGATCTTGAAACACTACCCAGCTAAGCTCCAGTGCTTCTTAACACCCCAATCCAATCTCGTCATGCCTTCCAGATCATCGCCGTTTAAATAGTCAACGCCCTCTTCCACCAGTATCCTCCAGACGCGATTCCGCAGCGCAATCGGCCACTTGGGCGCACTCCAATATCGTGCCTTGAGGCCCCTCTCATGCGCTCCCCGGATCTGACTGCGGATCAACTCCAGCTGTTTCTCCGACAACGAGCCCCACCACACGAACCCAATGGATTTGCGGAAGTCGACCGAGGCGTAGTAGCTGTTGGTTGAATCGAAGTGAGAATCGGGCGTCGTGCCAATGGTGCCTTGTCCGCCCTTTGGGTTCAAGGCAGCGTCGGACGACATTTGAGCGAGCGGCGCGTCGAAGAAGATGTCGCGGTAAGTGCTGTTTGCGGTAACGAGGTCAAAGGGGGCGTTTCCTGTTGCGACGACGGTGATGGCGCCGGGAATTGTCTTTTCGCCGTTGAAGTACGTGAGGTAGCCCTTTTCTCGCAGAGCACTCAGGTGCAAAGATACGACGGGAAAGATGTCGCGGCCGTCGTTTTTGAAGTCGACGAGTAGGACGAGGGTTTGCTCGGGCACAGTGTCGAAGATACCGTTCTTTATGCTCGAGGTGGTTGCGTAGTTGCCGAGGTGGTTGTTGTGGTCGAGCATCTTCACCAATGGGTCGACGTACATTGATCGGAACGTTCGATTTTGGGTCAGTGCATTGGTGCTGTGGCCGACGAAGAGCTCTTCATCAAAGAGCCAGACGTCGGCTTCTACGCCGGTGCAGCCCCAGCGAAGAGCATCGTACAATGGAACGCGGCGCCAATAGTCGTTATGAGAGTGGCATGGAATGGGGGTAACGTCACGGGTAATGTCGACAAGGCGGCCTGGCAATGTCCAATCGAGCGATGATGTTGCTGGATCGTCCCATAGCAGTGGTACGTAGCCAAAGAGGAAGTTGACAATGTGGATGAGGCCACTGAGAGTGTTAGTATTTCCATGTTGCGAGTTCTCAGATACAGGAGGAGTCTAGACAAGATGGGCTTGCAGATGATGTGCATAAGCTGCAGCGGAAACGGGCGGAAGCATCCGAGAAGACTTACAAGACAATCATAACAAGCACCGGTAATCCCAACAAGGTTCTTTTCCTCCACCTGAATTTCTGTGCTTTTCTCTTCTCCTCTGCGCCCAACTTCACGCTCTTGAAGTCCTCACTCAGCACCACGCCATTCTGTCTCCTCCGCATCGACATGCGTAACCGTTTCCAGAAACCGGGCTTTCGATGTGGTCCTAGATGTTCGAACTCGCAATTGACGTCTTCGCCATCTTCTAAAAAGCGTAACGATACATTGGACTGTGCTCTCTTCTGTAGGGGAGGGTAATCCTGAAGAAGGGGTTGAGCAGTGGCTGATTCGGAATAGTCGGAAGCTGGACTTGCCATTATGGCGGGCTAGATATCCAGGCACGAGCCAATGGCTGGGGATGTGGATCTGATCTTGCAGACCCTGACTTGGCGAAGGAAACACAAGTCTCGTCTAATGTAAAACGGTCAAACTGTCCTTCCTTACTCCAACGTCCAATAGCCAATGTCGCTGCGAAAAGTCGAATCTGTTCTCTGGCGCGCGTAACAGGGGCCGACAGGTCTCTTAAGCTCCTTCGACGCTGCAGACGGCGAAACGAGGGCTAAATTGCGCTCTGACGGAGATCCAGACAGGCCGACAATAGACCCCCGGGCGTTACTCCAGGCGTGAAACGGAGGGGCTGAATGAATAGTGTCGCTAAATTCGGTAGTCGACACTTGACGATGGAAAGGGAAAGTCGCGCACTCCAGGGTCCAGCTTGCGCGTTCGACGAAGTATTTGTGCCACTCCGAGTTTCGTGTGTCCACTATGTCGTTCGTTTCTCCGAGGCCAGACAGTGGGATTTATGAGAACCGCCTGGCCGCCTGGCCGCCTGCCGACCTCAGATCAGCTGCAAGGCTTTCGCAGCTAGTGTTATGGGGCACATCTCTGCAACCCGTTCCCAGACTTGGAAGCAACATGGCCCAGCGAGGCGACCACGCTCTCGAACAAGCACACGGCGCACGGTCCGCTAAACCCAGCACGACGCTGAGCCTGCCCATCTGATTGGCTGACCCGCTTCAACACCACAACGCGGCACTCCCATGGTGGAGATCCCCCGTCCTAGCGCTAGCAGAGGGTCCCGAGGTCATGCTGCTGCGCGTGCGCGGAAGGCTTGGTATTCCATTGAAAACCCCACGACTTCGCAACATCGTACATCTGCGGCCACAATACCGAATACAACGGCATCATGTCGGTCGTTTGCTCACGTCACTGCGCTTGCGGTGCTGCTGCAACTCTGCGAAACGCGCGTCAGCCACACTTTTGTATACGCCGGCCATGCTCCGGTTGGCTGAGTTGACAATCTGACGCCTGGGGTGGCTGGTGATACTTGCTATTAGGACTGACGCAGGGGGTAAAGGGCGCATGAAGCCGACTTATCCATTAGCTTCAAGGTTTGTCCAACGTCGATGATGATTAGGAGTGCTGACACGAAGCCGCAGTGCTTGATCTGAGCCATTTTTACCTTAATTCGGTGACTGCACTAACAGAGTCAGTGGAAAAAACAGTCATTCGATTCATTTGTACGTCAAGTACCCGTTGTCTTGTGTAACTATGCGTTTCGGAGCGTGTGAATTACAGTAGACGCGGGGTAAGTGGTTAGTGTCACAAAGAACAAAGACAGGACGATTTAAGTGCCTCTGTTTGAACTAGATACAAGGCTATAAGCATTCTTAACAGGTTGCATTAACACATCGCACCTACACTAAAAGAAGTCATTAGAAATACCATCTTCCCGAATGAGGCGAGTTCTATGAACATCTTTGGGACCTTTTACAGGGCTTGCGGAGTTGTTGGAGCTGGTAAATTGATCATCCGCAGCAGTGGGAGTATGAGAAGGGCATGGTATGTGACTTTTCGAATCCCTTGAAAACCACATAGTAAACAATAAACAGCCGGTAACTGTCTTGAAACCTGTGACCAGGGAAGTAGAAGAGTTGTGACGCAGATGCCAGATCTTGCCTTGCACATCTAGACCTACTTTTGCTTCTTTTTGTGGCTTCGTCTGCATTGTTTCGCCTTTTCCACTTTCCAGTGCCAAACTCATGAGTCTTGCATGGCGAATCTTCACTCAGACTTTTTGATACACAATCATGGTAGCTGCATTTCCCTTGCTATCGTGGAGCAAATAAGCTGCTAACATATAGAGTTAAGATTACACACATGAAGCAATATAAGCTCATCTCGAAAAATTTGCGCAGTAGACGCCGTGATTGTGACTGA
>Ga0265780_10003953_pt1 | contig 19296 bp, 20 predicted proteins | sample P1T30metagenome_FD_192432 | JGI IMG/M metagenome (GOLD analysis project Ga0265780, IMG submission 192432) | Plant litter microbial communities from East Loma Ridge, Irvine, California - P1 T30 | ecosystem: Environmental > Terrestrial > Plant litter > Unclassified | place: USA: California...
CCGACATTCCGTCGCTGGCCTGGGGGCGCTTCCGTGACGCCGGGCAGGGGCGCCTGCAACTGCCGTTCTCGGTGCAGGCGCACCACGGTTTCGTCGACGGTTTTCATATCTACCAGTTGGGGCAGCGGATCGAGGCCGAGCTGATGGCGCTGATGGCGCCAGGCGGGTAAAACGCGACCACGTAAAAAAAGCCACGCTGACGTCGGTCAGCGTGGCTTTTTTACTTGGGCGGCCAGGCGATCCGGGCCGCCGCGCGCCTTCGATTACAGCGCGTTCATTTCCTTGAGCAGGTTGTCGGCTTTGTCGACATAGCGCATATTCCACAGCATGTAGCGGCTGTCGACCTGGATCGAACGGGTGTTGGCCTTGTTGAAGTCCCAGTCCGAAATGATCGAGTCGAGCGTGCCGTCGAAGGCCAGGCCAATCAGCTCGCCCTTGGCGTTGAGCGCGGCCGAACCCGAATTGCCGCCGGTGATGTCGAGCGTGGCCAGGAAGTTGACCGGCAGGGTCTTGAGCTTCGGATCGGCATACTTGCCGAAATCGCGGGTCTTGATCGCGGCCAGCTGGGCGTCCGGCGCATCGAACTCGCCTTCGCCGGTGTGCTTGGCAACCACGCCCTTGACGGTGGTGAACGCAGTCCACGAACCGGTGCCGTCGGCGCCATGGTCGCGGCCGGCGATCTTGCCGAAGGTCACGCGCAGGGTGCTGTTGGCGTCAGGGTAGACGGCCTGGCCCTTGCTGTTCATGTAGGCGATCTTGGCGCGCATGTAGTTGCCATACGCTTGCTGGATCTGGCCTGCCAGTTCTTCTTCCTCGGCTTCTTCCTTCATGCCGGCGTCGTACATCGCCACTGCGGCCTTGATGAAGCTGTCGTTCGATGCCTTGAACTCGGCTGGCGACTTGCTCAGCCACGCGGTGCGGGCTTCCTTGTCGGCCAGCTTGGAGCCGGCATAGATACGGTCGAGCGCAGTTTTCAGTTCGGCTTCGCTCATGCCGGCGCGGATGCCCATCGCGGCATCGAACGCGGCATCGTGCTGGGCAGCAGGCTGGGCGTTGTATTGCTTGAGGAAGTTCAGCACCAGCGCCTTGTCGACTTTTTCGTCGTAGGTGCGGTCCTGGCCGGTGATCACCGACGTGATGCGCGGCAGGTCGCGTTCCTGGTAGCCGGTCTTGCGCTCGGCGTCCGGCTTGGCGCGTTCGTTGGCCAGGCGGTACAGGCTGCGCGCCGAACCCAGGAAGCGCGGCTGGGCATAGGTCAGGAAGAAGCCCTTCTGGGTGCCGGCGTCGCGCTGGGCGATCAGCTTTTCGGCCGTTTCGATGTCGGCGGCGTACTGCGCCTTGCGTTCAGGGGTGGCGTTGACCCAGGCCTTGAGCGCGTTGTGCTCGGCGCTCTTGCGCTGCAAGAAGTCGCTGTCGCCGTACGAGGTCAGCATGCCCTTGCGGTTCTTGTAGTAGTTGTTCACGCCCGCCACCTGGCCGGCGTATTTCAGCCTGGCGGCCGGGTCGTTCTTGGTTTCGCGCTCGATGATGGCCAGGGTCTCGCCCGAAGCCTGCACGAAGGCGGGATAGTTGATGTCGAACGTAAACGCCACTTCGGACGGCAGACGGTGGCGGTTGGTGCGGCCCGGGTAGCCCAGCGCCATCACGAAGTCGCCTTCTTTCGGGCCTTCCTTGGCAAGCTTGATGATGTGCTTTGGCTGGTACGGCACGTTGTCCTTCGAGAACTCGGCGGCCTTGCCATCCTTGCTGACATACGCGCGGTAGAAGCCGTAGTCGCCGGTGTGGCGCGGCCACATCCAGTTGTCGGTGTCGCCGCCGAATTTACCGACGCCGGCTGCCGGCGCATGCACCAGGCGCACGTCGCGGATCTCGAGCTGCTTGAGGCGGTAGAACTCCAGGCCGCCATAGTAGCTGGCCACGGTGCAGCGGTAGCCGGCATCTTTTTCGCAGGCCGACACCAGGCTCTTCTGGTTCTTTTCGATGGCGTCGATGCGTGCCTTGCCGTTCAGCTTGGCGACTTCGGGCGTGATGATCTGGTCGCTGACGTTGGCCACTTCTTCGGTCACGAACACGCGGCTGCCCGGCGCCGCCGGCAGTTCTTCGGCCATGGTTTTGGCCAGGAAGCCGTTCGTCAGCAGGTCGCGTTCCGGGGTCGAGTTGACCGCCACGCTGTTGTAGACGCAGTGGTGATTCGTCACCACCAGGCCCTGGGGCGAGACGAACGACGCCGAGCAGCCGCCCAGGCTCACGATGGCGCCCATCGGGAATTCGGTCAGCTTGGTCAGGTTTGCCGGATCCAGCTTGAGGCCGGCGGCTTTCAGTTGCTTGGCTACTTGTGGCAGCTGTTGCGGCATCCACATGCCTTCGTCGGCGTGAGCGGCGAAGCTGGAGAGGATGGCGAGCGAGAGAAGGGTCTTTTTCATGCGCTTTGTCTTGGTTGGAAAGGGCACCCGGGATCGCTGGGCGTTCATGAGTATGGTGAATCCGGTGTCCCACCGTCAACCAGTATTTCGAGTTCGCAAAGCAAAAAACGCGTGGACCGAGGGTGTCGGCACACGCGTTTTCCAGATTGTCGATGGACAGCTTGTTACAACTGATTGCCGATCAGCGACACCGCCCAGGTGGTGACGCGCTGGTGCCACGGACGCTGCGCGAACTTGTGCGCGCTGACCGGGGTGGCGCGCGCCCAGTCGGCTTCGTAGATCTCGCTCATCTGCGTCGCGAACGCTTCATCCATCACGTTCAGGTTGGCTTCGTCGTTGATGCTGAACGAGCGGTTGTCGAAGTTGGTCGAGCCGACCGAGACCAGCAAATTGTCCACGATCAGCGTCTTGACGTGGTACATGGTCGGCTTGTACTCCGCGATCTGCACGCCGGCCGCCATCAATTCGGGCCAGCGCTCGCGCGAGGCGGCCTTGACCAACGTGGAATCGATGATCGGGCCCGGCGTGATCAGGCGCACCTTCACGCCGCGTTTGGCGGCGGCGATGATGGTGCGGATGGTCAGGTCGTCCGGCACGAAATAGGCTGCCGACAGATCGATCGTCTTGCTCGCGGCGGTGATTGCCATCAGGTACATCAGGTGCATCGACTCGCTGCCGCCGGTGGGCGAGCTGGAGAACATCTGGGCCGGCATATTGCCTTTCGGCGTCAGCTCGGGGAAGTAGCCTGGACCGTCGAGCACCACGCCTGTGGCCTTGGTCCAGTTGTCGTTGAACACGCCCTGGATCTGGCCGACTACCGGGCCTTCGACGCGGAAATGGCTGTCGCGCCAGTGATCTTTATCTTGAGCATTGCCGCGCCATGTATCGGCAATGCCGACCCCGCCCGTGAAGCCGATCTTGCCGTCGACCACCAGCAGCTTGCGGTGGGTGCGGTTGTTCATGCGCGCCAGCTTCCACCACGCCGGCTTGTGATAGCGCTGCACCTGCACACCGGCGGCCTTCATCTCGTCCACCAGCTTGTTGTCCATCTTCATGCTGCCCATGAAGTCGAGCATCAGGTGCACCTTGACGCCGGCACGTGCGCGCTCGGACAAGGCTTGCGAGAATTCGGTGCCGATCGATTCCGACCAGTAGATATAGGTTTCCAGCGTGATCGTTTGCTTCGCTTCGCGGATCGCGGCCAGCATGGCAGGGAAGATCTGATCGCCATTGAGCAAGGCCTCGACCTTGTTGCCTTCCAGGATGGGAGGGCCCAGCAGCACGCCGATCGAGCGTCGGAATTGTGGGTCGTGGATATCGTACTGGCGCACCAGTTGGCGTTCGATTTGTTTTTCGCCAGGCATGAAATTCAGGGCCAGCACGCTTAACACCAGCGTAGCGGCGATCGTCATCAGTACTGTCCAGAACATTTTTGGGCTCATCAGTAAAACCGTAGAGGAAAAAAAACCAACGCACGTGGCGTTGGTTTTTTAGGGGTGGCAAGCCACCGTATTAGCGAACGCGACCGCGGCGCAGAAGGTTGACGATGGCCAGCAGGATCACAGCGCCCAGGAACGAGACCAGAAGCGAAGCGACACTGAAGTCATCCGAGTTGATGGTGCCGGTGCCAAACAGCGGCGACAGCAGCCAGCCGCCCAGGAAGGCGCCGACGATACCAACGACAACGTTCAGGATGATGCCTTGCTCTCCGTCAGTCTTCATGACCATGCTGGCAAGCCAGCCCAGGATACCGCCGACGACGATCCAGATGATGAATAACATAGTGCTTCTCCTTAAGATTGAAAACATATCCCAGGCCGTGTTGATTGCCGTGGCCATGAGAAAAAGTCTAGATACCAGGCCTCATCAGGTCGGTGCGGCAACGAACGTTAGATGCCGAATTTGCATTGCCGTTCTTGGCTTTTTTTCAATCTGACCGTAGCGTGCGTCATCGAACAGAACCGCACCAAGGCTGAGCATAAGGTGGACTTCCCTGGCAGCGCACTTCGCTTCAAGCGCTGACCGAAACCATTCGAAAGGATATGTCATGAGCAGCAGCTACGATAACAACAACCAGCAAGTTGGCACCCAGACTGGCAACCCGCGCATGGTCACCGGCCTGTTCCCGGACCGCGCCAGCGCCGAGCGCGCCTATGGCACCGTGTCCGACCGCGGCTACTCGCGCGACGACGTCAACCTGATGATGTCCGACAGCACCCGTACCACCCACTTCGCCGATAAAGACACCGAACTGGGCAGCAAAGCAGCCGAAGGCGCGGGCATCGGCGCCGGCATCGGCGGCACCATCGGCGCCGTGCTGGCCGGTATCGCCGCTGTGGGCACGACGCTGGTGTTGCCAGGCCTGGGCCTGGTCGTGGCAGGTCCTCTGGCGGCGGCGCTGGCCGGCGCCGGCGCAGGCGGCATCACCGGTGGCCTGATCGGCGCACTGATTGGCGCCGGTATCCCTGAAGAGCGCGCTGCGCACTACGAAGAAGGCATCAAGAACGGCGGCATCCTGATGGGCGTGAACGCGCGCTCGGATGAAGATGCGGCCCACATCCACAAATCGTGGACCGACCAGGGCGGTTCGCACGTGATCGGCGCCGGTGTCGGCGTGCTGGGCGGCGCTGCAGCCGGCGCCACCATCGGCACCGTGGGTGGCCCGATCGGCACCGTGGCCGGCGCCGTGGTCGGCGGCATCGCCGGCGGCATCGCAGGCAAGGGCGTGGGCGAAGTGGTCAATCCGAAAGCCGGTGACGACCTGTCCGAACACCACCTGGCCAAAGGCGTTGGCGCCGGTTCCGGCGCAGCAGCTGGCGCAGCGATCGGCGCCGTGGGCGGCCCGATCGGCATGGCCGCTGGCGCCGTGGTCGGTGGCCTGGCAGGCGGCGCAGCTGGCCGTGGCGCGGGCGAAGTGGTCAATCCAAAAGGCACCGACGAACTGCACGACCATAACCTGGCGCAAGGCGTCGGCGGCGGCGCCGGTGCAACCGTGGGCGCCGTGGTTGGCGCAGCAGCCGGCCCACTGGGCGTGGCCGCTGGCGCGGCAATTGGCGGCATGATTGGCGGCGCAGCCGGCAAGGGTGTCGGCGGCATGGTCAATCCGCACGAAGAGAACGAGCACTGGCGCAATTCGTACCAGACCCAGCCGTACTACTCGCCAGGCTACACCTACGACGACTACGAGCCAGCCTACGCACTGGGCTACAACAACGTCGGCAAGCGTCCTGGCAGCTACGACGCCAACGAAGGTCATCTGTCGAGCGAGTGGGACCGCGTCAAGGGCAACTCGCGCCTGAACTGGGAACAAGCCAAGTTCGCTACCCGCGCCGGCTGGCACCGTGTCGAGCGCGCGATCCCGGGCGACTTCGACCGCGACGGCCGTTAATGGCCTGACGCCGCGACGGTGGACACCGTCCGGCGTCGATCAGCGCGAGCAGGCAACTGCGCCGCGCTGTTCAAGAACCTGACAGGGTTCTAAGAACCTATCCCGGTAGGTCAGAGTCGTTCCTGCCACGCCTGGCAAGCGTGCGCTGCGTTGCTCGTCGTTGCATGGCTAGCCATGCGGCCTCCTCGCGCCTTGCTCACGCCCGCCATGCATCAGCATGAACTTCCTCCACCTACCGGTATAGGTTCTAAGTGGGCTGCACCGTTGCCGTCAGTGGTTGGATGGCAAGGCGCAGCCCCATTGCTTTCAGGATCGCCGACAGGCTGCTCAGCCCCGGATTGCCTTTGGGTGACAGCGTTCTGTAGAGCTGGGTTGGATTCAAATGGGCCTGTTCTGCCACGGCCTGCACACCACCGAATGCCTGCGCCATCTGACGCAGCACGATCAGGAGTTCGGCCTGCGTGCCATCTTCCAGGATGCCGTTGATGACCTCGAGCGCAAATGCCGGATCGCTAGCGTATAGCTCGGCCATTGCTTCGTCATGGGATCTGCTTCGCATCGTCTTTTCTCCTCTGCCAGTCCTGCCAATAATCTACCGCACGGTCAATGTCTGCGCTCTGTGTCCGTTTGTCGCCGCCGCACAGCAGCAGCACGATGCGCTGGCCATGCATTGCGTAATAGACCCGGTAGCCGGCACCGATATCCACGCGCAGTTCCCAGACGCCATCACGACAAAATTTGTGATCGCCAAAATTTCCTAGCTCGATTCGGGCTACGCGCCTGACGACTGCGACCTTCGCCCGGGTGTCGCGACAGTGCTGCAGCCAATCGAGGTAAGGATCCTTGTGACGCTCAGGCGTCAGGTAGTGTTCGATACGAAACGCAGTCATTTTCGTTTATTGACGAATCAGCGTCAAGTGGAGGAGAAAGCTGACGATGATCTTGATGTCAGATTTCGCAATATGTTTGTGCGCACTCAGAGACGATCAATTAAGTACGAAAATCGGCGGCAACAATAAAAAGCCCCGCTGGCTTGCACCGGCGGGGCTTTTTCGCGTCCGCGAAACGCAGGGCGCGATTAGCGCTTGACCGCTTCCACCTGGATCGCCAGCTTCACTTCAGGCGAGAACTTCGGCAGGCCGAAGCTGATGCCGAAGTCGTCGCGCTTGAAGCTGCCGGTGACGTCGGCGCCGCAGGCTTCTTTCTTGAGCATCGGGTGCATGATGCACTTGAACTTGTTGATCTGCAGGGTCATTGGCTTGGTCACGCCGTGCAGGGTGAAGTCGCCGGTGACCGAGGTCGGCACGTCGCCGGTGAACTTGATCGCCTTCGACTTGAAGGTCGCGGTCGGGAATTTGGCTGCGTCAAAAATGTCGGCGCCCTTGGCGTGATCGTTCATCTTGTCGTGGCCGAAGTCGATGCTGTCGATGTCGACGGTGATGTCCAGCGAGCCGGTCTTGGCTTCGCGGTCGATGGTCACGCTGCCGCTCGACTTGTTGAACTTGCCGCGCCAGACCGACAGGCCCATGTGGTCGGCCTCGAAGCTCGGGTAGGTGTGGTTCGGTTCGATGTCATAGGTCACCGGTGCAGCGAAGGCGGTGCTGGCGGCGAGGGCGGCTGCGGCCGCGATCATGTGCTTGATGTTCATTGTGCTATCCCTGTTGAGGTGAGGTTAAACAAGATTACGGTGCTGCGGTGATGCGGAACTTGATGACGACTTCATCGGCGACCATGCTGGTGTCTTTCCACTCGCCTTCGCCGATATTGAAAGCCAGCCGCTTGATCGGCAACTGGCCTTCGAACACCTGTTTATTGCCTTCGGTCTTGACCGTCAACGGGAACGTCACGTTGGCGCTCTTGCCCTTCATGGTCAGCTTGCCCGACACGTTCAGCTTGCCGGGGCCGACTGCTGCGATCGAGCTCGACACGAAGCTCGCTTTCGGGAACTGCGCCGAATTGAACCAGTCTTTCTTGGCCACTTCCTTGTTGTACATGGCGTCGCCAATGTCGAAGCTGGCGGTGTTGATGTCGACGCTCGCTTTCGAGGCCGCCGGCTTGGCCGCGTCATAGTCGATCTGCGCGCTGAAACTGCGAAACGGCGCTTCGACCGGCACGTTCATCTGCTTGAACACGGCCGCTACGCGGCTGGCGCCGAGGTCGGTCTTGAGCGGCGCGGCAGTGGCGCTGGCGGCGCCGGCGAACAGGCTGGCCAGCAGCAGGGCCTTGATGGATTTCATGGGTTGTCCTTGCGAGGTGAAATAGGAAGCATGCGCTGCATGACGCCGTCGCGGTCGACCAGCAGATGCTTGAAGGCGGCCAGCACGTGCAAGCCGACCAGGGCGGCGAGCGACATGTTGAGCCAGTAATGCACGCCGAGCAGGGTTTCCTTGAGCGCCGGATCGGGGGCGATCAGGGTCGGCAGTTGGAACAGGCCGAAATACACGACCGGGAAGCCGGCCGCCGAGCTGAACAGGTAGCCGGACAGCGGCACCGCGAACATCAGGATGTACAGCAGCCAGTGCAGGCCGTGGGCGGCGCCGCGCTGCCAGGCCGGCATCTGGTCGGCGTATTGCGGCGGGTGATTCAGCAGGCGCCACAGCAGGCGCAACGTGGCCAGCAGCAGCACCGTCACGCCGGCCCATTTGTGCCAGCTGTAATAGCGCAGCTTGGTCGGGGTGATGCCGGGGATGTCGGTCATTACCAGGCCGAGCGTGAAGGTCCCGATGATCGCGATGGCGATCAGCCAGTGCAGCACGATGGCGGGGAGCGTATAGCGGCGCATGATTGTTTTTATGAAACTTGTACGAGTTAGAACTATTCGACTATATCAAAAAATGTCCATACGTGCTGATGAGTGTCGTTTCGCCGTCAAACACTAGCATGGCGTTGCGAATCATGCACCATGGCACTGAGCCGACTGTAAAATCGGCGCATGACCTCATTCATCAATGACCATCGCGCTGCGCCGGCCCGTGCGGCCGAGCTGCAGAGCCGGCTGAAAACCGCGGCCCTGGTCGCCGCGCTGTCGCTGTCCTGCACCGCAATGGCGGCCGATGGCGGCATGCAGGCGCAGGACGAACTGGCCGATATGTCGATCGAGGAACTGGCCAACATCCAGGTCACCTCGGTGTCGAAGCGTCCCGAGCGGCTGCAGGATGCGCCGGCGGCGGTATTCGTGATCAGCGCCGACGATATCCGCCGCTCCGGCGCCGACACCCTGCCCGAAGTGCTGCGCATGGCGCCCAACCTGCACGTGGCGCGCGTCAACGGTTACGCTTATTCGGTCAGCGCGCGCGGCCTCAATAGCGGCGGCAGCGCGCTGTCGAACAAGCTGCTGGTATTGGTCGACGGCCGTTCGGTCTATACGCCGCTGTTCGCCGGCGTGTTCTGGGATGCGCAGGACGTGCTGCTCGAAGACATCGAGCGCATCGAAGTGGTCAGTGGCCCGGGCGGCCTGCTGTGGGGGCTGAACGCGGTCAACGGCGTGATCAACATCACGACCCGTTCGGCCAGGGACACGCAAGGCGGCATGCTGGCGCTGCATGGCGCCAACGATGGCAGCGGCGGCGTTGCATTTCGCCAGGGCGGTACGTCTGACGGCGGCGTGGCCTGGCGCGCCTACGGCAAGTTCGGCCACCGCAGCGACAGCGATGCGCTTGGCGGCGGGCGCGTCGACGACACCTGGCGCCGCGCGCTGGCCGGGATGCGCGCCGACTGGGACCGCGGCCCGGACCGCTTTACGCTGCAGGGCAATCTCTACCAGGGCCGCATGGACCAGCCGGCGCCAGGCGAACTGGCCACGCCAAACGGCCCTGACACGTTCGGCCGCGTGGGTTCGGACGGCGCCAGCCTGAACGGGCGCTGGCTGCATGCGACCGATGACGGCGGCAGTATTGCGCTGCAGGCTTATCTTGACCATACCCGACGCGATGCGCCACCGCTGTACGCCGAGCGCCTGACGACGGCCGACCTGCAATTTCAGCACACCCTGGCGCCGCAGGGACGGCACGGCATCGTCTGGGGCGCCAACTATCGCCACAGCCGCGACAGCGTGAACGGCAGCGCCTGGGTCCAGTTCAGGCCCGAAGACACTACCCAGCGCTGGGCCAGCCTGTTCCTGCAGGACGAGATCGCGCTGCATGACGACTGGCGCCTGACACTGGGGGCGCGCGCCGAATACAACCACTACACCGGCGTCGAATGGCTGCCGAGCGTGCGCCTGTCGTGGCGGGTCAGCCCGCAGCATGCGTTCTGGGCCTCGCTGGCGCGTACCGCGCGCGCACCGGCGCGGCTCGACGTCGACGCCTGGGTGAGCAGCAACGGCAATTTCGTCCTGCGCGGCGGTCCGCAGGTGCGCAGCGAAGTGGCGCGCGTGATCGAGCTTGGCTATCGGGGCCAGCCGACGGCGAAGCTGTCGTATTCGGTGACGCTGTTCCACCACCACTACGATCACCTGCGCACGCAAGAACTCGACCCGGGCCGCAGCTACCTGGTCTTCTCGAGCCTGATGGAAGGGCGCGGCAGCGGCATCGAAGCCTGGGGCAACTGGCAACCGCTGCCGCGCTGGCGCCTGTCGGCCGGCTGGACTGCGCTTGCGCAGCGCCTGCGCCTGAAGCCCGGCAGCAATGATGTCGATGCACCGGATGCGGCGCGGCGCGACCCGTCGCACACGCTGCAACTGCGCTCGAACTTGAATATCGACGACGCGCGCGAGATCGATGTGACGCTGCGTCGGGTGGGCGAACTGGCGGCCGTGAATGTGGACTCGTACACGGCGCTCGACGCGCGCTTCGGCTGGCGCTTGCGTCCCGGTCTGGCGCTATCGGTGTTCGGCGAGAATCTGAGCGGCGGGCATAGCGAGTTCGGTTCGCCTGTGTATCGCGCCCGGTTCGAACGGCGGGTGGGGATGAAGCTGCGCTGGGATTACTGAGCGGTGCGAGCGCTGACAAGTTGAGCGGCGTTGGTTAAATCTCTGTCGCCAGGGCGTTGCAACGCGCTTCTTTAGCCAACCTTAAAACCGTCATTCCCGCGCAGGCGGGAATGACGTTCTTGAGCGAGATGGCGTAATCGATCGAGCGCGATGTGCTTGCGCAGGAATGACGTGTTCGCGCTACGTTACTTAAATCTCCGCCGCCAGCTTTGCCGCCAGACCCGTGTAATTTGCCGGCGTCATCGCCAGCATCAAATCCCTGGCTTCCTGCGGCACCGCCAGCGTGCCGATGAATTCGCGCAGCGCTTCACGGGTGATGCCCTTGCCACGGGTCAGTTCTTTGAGCTGCTCATACGGATTCTCGATGCCGTAACGGCGCATCACGGTCTGCACCGGCTCGGCCAGCACTTCCCAGTTCGCATCCAGATCCTGCTCCAGGCGGGCAGCGTTGACTTCGAGCTTGTTCAGGCCGCGCAGGCAGCTGTCGTAGGCCAGCAGGGCGTAGCCGAAGCCGACGCCGATATTGCGCAGCACGGTCGAGTCGGTCAGGTCGCGCTGCATGCGCGAGACCGGCAGCTTGTCGGCCATATGGCGCAGCATCGCGTTGGCCAGGCCCAGGTTGCCTTCTGAATTCTCGAAGTCGATCGGGTTGACCTTGTGCGGCATGGTCGACGAACCGATTTCCCCGGCCTTCAGTTTCTGCTTGAAGTAGCCCAGCGAGACATAGGTCCAGATGTCGCGGTTCAGGTCGAGCAAGATCGTGTTGGTGCGCGCGATGGCGTCGAACATCTCGGCCATGTAGTCGTGCGGTTCGATCTGGATCGTGTACGGATTGAAGCTCAAGCCCAGACGTTGTTCGATGACCTGTTTCGAGAAGGCAGGCCAGTCGAAGTCAGGGTAGGCCGACAGGTGGGCGTTGTAGTTGCCCACGGCGCCGTTCATCTTGCCCAGGATTTCGACATCGGCGATGCGTTTGGCGGCGCGCTGCAGGCGCGCGACGACGTTGGCCATTTCCTTGCCCAGCGTGGTCGGGCTGGCGGTCTGGCCGTGGGTGCGCGACAGCATCGGCAGCGCCGCATTGGTGTGCGCGATCTCGGTCAGCTTATTGATGATCGCCGCCAGTGCCGGCAGCAGCACGCCATCGCGCGCGGCCTTGAGCATCATGCCGTGCGAGGTGTTGTTGATGTCTTCCGAGGTGCAGGCGAAGTGAATGAATTCGCTGGCCGCGACCAGTTCCGGCACGTCCTTGACCTGTTCCTTGAGCCAGTACTCGACCGCCTTGACGTCGTGGTTGGTGACCGCTTCGATTTCCTTGATGCGCGCGGCGTGCTGCTCGCCGAATTCGGCAGCCATGCGCTCGAGGTGAGCATTCGCTTCGGCGGAAAACGGCTTGATCTCGGCGAAGCCGGCCTGCGACAGCGCCTGCAGCCACGCGATCTCGACCTTCACGCGGTGGTGCATGAAGCCGGTCTCGGACAGGATCGGGCGCAGCTTGTCGGTTTTCGACGCGTAGCGGCCGTCGAGTGGGGACAAGGCCGAGAGGGTAGGGGACATTGCAGGAGTCGAGGCGGTGGAGGTCATGGCGAGCGGTCCGGGCAAAAACGCGGATTCTACCATCGTCCGGGCCGCGATCCTTGCGCGCATCCCGCCATGATGGGCGTTGGGCCGCCCATTTCACGCGGCCAGGCGCAGGATTTCCGCCAGGGGCCGATGTTATACTGGGCGTCAATTCCCAACTCCGACTTTCCATGAAACTCATCGGTTCTGTCAGCAGTCCCTACGTCCGCAAGGTCCGTGTCGTGATGGCGGATAAAAAGCTCGACTACGCTTTTATCCAGGAAAATGTCTGGGCCGCCGACACCACCATCGGGCAGAACAATCCGCTGGGCAAGGTGCCGTGCCTGTTGATGGAAGACGGCAGCACGCTCTACGATTCGCGCGTGATCGCCGAATACCTCGACACCCTGACCCCGGTATGCAAATTGCTGCCGCCGAACGGCCGCGAGCGCGCCCAGGTCAAGACCTGGGAAGCGCTGGCTGATGGCGTGCTCGACGCTGCAGTGCTGGTGCGCCTGGAGCAGACGCTGCGTCCGCAAGAGCAGCAAAGCGCCGAATGGATCGAGCGCCAGTGGGGCAAGGTGCACGCAGGCCTGCGCGCCATGTCCGAGGGGCTGGGCGAGGACGCCTTCTGCATGGGCATCCATTACACGCTGGCCGACGTTGCGGTCGGTTGCGCGCTGGGCTGGATCGCGTTCCGCTACCCCGACATCGACTGGCGCGGCGACTATCCGAACCTGGCGCGCCTGTTCGATAAATTGTCCGAACGGCAGTCGTTCAAGGACAGCGTGCCGGTACTGGCATGAGCGGCGTCGCCGCTGGCATGAGCGGCGCTGAAGTCAGCGTCATCTTCGGCGAAGCGCTGGTCGACGATTTCCACAGCGAGCAGGTGGTCGGCGGGGCGCCGTTCAACGTGGCGCGCCACCTGGCCGCGTTCATGGCGCCGCAGCTGATGATCACGCGCATCGGCAACGATCGCGCCGGCAAGCTGGTGCGCGCCGAGTTCGAGCGTTTCGCCATGAGCGAGGCCGGGTTGCAGGTCGACCCCCTCGAAGAGACCGGCCGCGTGCTGGTCGAGCGCGGCCCGAAAGGCCACCGCTTCACGATCCTGCCGCACCAGGCCTACGATTTCATCGAACCCGAAGCGGCGCTGGCCGCGCTGGCCCTCATCGCGCCCGGCCTGGTCTATTTTGGCACCCTGGCCCAGCGCCATGAGAGCGCGCGCGATGCCTTGACGGCGCTGCTGGGCGCTACCCAGGCGCCGCGTTTTCTCGACCTTAATCTGCGCGACGGCCAGTATGACGAACGGCGCGTCACCCATGCGCTGCAGGCGGCGCAGATCGTCAAGGTCAACGAGGAAGAATTGCAGGTGTTGTTCGGCTGGTACTTCCAGATCAAGCCCGACGATCCGGCCCTCGCGGCCGATCAGGTGCATGCCTCGTGCCAGGCCTTGTTGCGCATGTTCTCGCTCGACGCGTTGATCGTCACGCTCGGGCACCGCGGCTCGGTGTACTTCGGCGCCGACGGCCAGATCGTCAATACCCGTGACACGCCGGCGCCGCCGTTCGTGATCGATACGGTGGGGGCGGGTGACGCGTTTGCGGCGATTTTCTTGCTGGGACGGGTGCGCGGCTGGGCGCTCGAACTGGCGCTGGCGCGGGCCAACGAGTTTGCCGGCGCGATCTGCGCGGTGCCGGGCGCGGTGCCGGCCGATATGGGGTTCTACGAGCGCTGGATGGCGCGCTGGCGCTGAAGGTCGCGCGCAATACTGAACCGGCGGCGCAGGCGCCGCCGGTGGCTTACCGCATCAAGCCGCGATCTGGCTTTGCAGGTAGTTCTGGATGCCGACCTTGACGATCAGGTCAAGCTGGGTCTCGAGCCACTCGATGTGCTCTTCGGTGTCTTCCAGGATGAACAGGAACAGGTCGCGCGACACATAGTCGGCAGCCGCTTCGCAGGCCGCGATGCCTTCCTTGACCGTGACTTGCGCCGCACGTTCGAGTTTCAGGTCGCATTCCAGCATTTCCTGGGTCGATTCACCGATCAGGAGCTTGTGCAGCGCCTGCAGGTTCGGCAGCGCGTCGAGCATCAGGATGCGGTCGATCAGCTTGTCGGCGTGCTTCATCTCGCCGATCGATTCTTCGTATTCTTTCTTGCCCAGCTTTTCCAGGCCCCAATGGCGGTACATGCGGGCGTGCAGGAAGTACTGGTTGATCGCGGTAAGTTCGTTGGTGAGCTGCGCGTTCAGCAGACGGATGACGTTTGGATCGCCCTTCATTGGAGTGCCCTTGGTAATGTTCGAATGGGCTCAATGATAACAAACATGACGCGTCATCAGCGCCGAAAAACGGAGAAAAAGCGGGTGAAAATGGCGGAAAAATGCGCTAAAGCGACAAAATCTGCGGTGAACAAGAACGCTTCTCACTCCATCGTGAAAACGCTTCTCAGTACCGCGCAGAACGATTCTCGTTACCGCGCGTCCGCATCGGAAAGATGCGGACAGGCATGATCAAGCCGTCGCCGGCGTGCGGCGCAGTTCGGTAATCGTGGTGTTGCTGTCGATGTGTTCGTGCAAAACTTCACGCGCATAGCTGACGCATTTGCCGCACATGGTGCCGACGCCGAGTTCCTTGTACAACTCGGCCATCGAAGAAATGCCCAGGTCGGCGGCCTGGCGGATTTCACGGTCGGAGATGTTGTTGCAGACACAGACGATCATGCTGACTAATCCTTGCTGTTTAGACTATAAAATGCGAATCATTCTCATTTGCGTTGCTATTTTCTGTAAACCCGATGCCAAATGCAAGCGAATTTTGCTCACTCAGCGCACTTTTTTGACGCCTGCGACGAGAGCATGACAAGCTGCAAATAGAAATAATTCGCATTTAGGTTTATGATGTCGGCATCTGTCTCATCAGCGCTACACTCTTCTGGAAGCCGCCATGACCCAAGTTCCTTCCCTGACCACGCTCGACTCGCTCAAACCGGGCCAGAGCGCCACCGTGATCCACCTGGCGCCGCATGCCCAGCAGGGCGGCGTCGATGTCCAGCGGCGCCTGATGGAGCTGGGCTTCGTGCCGGGCGAACGCATCCGCGTGCTGAAACGCGTGCTGGGCGGCCCGCTGGCGGTCAAGGTCGGCGAATCGACCTTCGCCCTGCGCCGCTTCGAAGCGGCGCTCGTCTCGATCAAGCCGGAATAAGTTAATGGGTGTCATGGAACAACAGGCGCCGTCGCACGCTGCGGCGCGCACGCCGCTGATCGCACTGCTGGGCAACCCCAACTGCGGCAAGACTGCGCTCTTCAATCGCCTGACCGGTTCGCGCCAGAAGGTGGCCAACTACGCCGGCGTGACCATCGAGCGCAAGGAAGGCCACTTCACGTCGCCGGCCGGGCGCGCGTTTCGCGTGCTCGACCTGCCCGGCGCCTACAGCCTCAATGCCCAGACCCCGGACGAAGGCATCACGCGCGACGTGGTGGCCGGCCTGCGCGCCGGCGAGGCGCCGCCCGAAGCGGTGCTGTGCGTGGTCAATGCAACCAATCTGCGCCTGAACCTGCGCCTGGTGCTCGAGCTGCGCCGCCTTGGCCTGCCGATGGTGCTGGCCCTGAACATGGTCGACGTCGCCAAGAAGCGCGGCATCGAGATCGACACCGCCAAGCTGTCGCAAGAGCTGGGCATGCCGGTGGTCGAGACCGTCGCGATCCAGCATGGCGGCGAACAGGCCCTGCTGGCCGAGCTCGATCGCATGACGTTCGGCGCGCCGGTCAAGGCCAGGCCGCTGGCGGCGATCGATGAAGTGCCGGTCGAAGAGACCCAGCGCGAAGTGCGCCGCATCCTGGCCGCCGCCGTCTCGACGGCAAAAGACACCGGCAACCTGACCGAAAAAATCGACAACGTGGTGCTGCACCCGGTGGCCGGCCCGATCATCCTGGCGGCGCTGATGTTCGTGATCTTCCAGGCCGTGTTCAGCTGGGGCGACACGCCGATCGAGCTGATCGAAGCCGGTTCGGGCGCATTCGGCGAATGGGTCGGCTCGCTCCTGGGCGAAGGCATGCTGCACAGCCTGATCGTGGACGGCATCATCGCCGGTGTCGGCAGCGTGCTGGTGTTCCTGCCGCAGATCCTGATCCTGTTCTTCTTCATCCTGCTGCTCGAAGACGTCGGCTACCTGCCGCGCGCGGCTTTCCTGCTCGACCGCATCATGGGCAGCGTCGGCCTGTCGGGGCGCGCCTTCCTGCCGCTGCTGTCCTCGTTCGCCTGCGCGATTCCCGGCGTGATGGCGGCGCGCACCATCCAGAACCCGCGCGACCGCCTGGTGACGATCATGATCGCGCCCCTGATGACGTGTTCGGCGCGCCTGCCGGTGTATGCGCTCTTGATCGCGGCCTTCATTCCCGACCGCGCGGTCGGCTTCCTGAACCTGCAGGGCCTGGTGCTGTTCGTGCTGTACCTGGCCGGCATCCTGTCGGCGATGGCGGTGGCCTGGTTCATGAAGCGGCGCAGCGAATACAAGCAGCAGGCGCTGATGCTCGAGCTGCCGGCATATCACTGGCCGCAGCCGCGCGCCCTGGCCGCCGGCCTGTGGGAACGCGCCAAGATCTTCCTGATGCGGGTCGGCACCCTGATCCTGACCATGATGATACTGCTCTGGGTGCTGTCGAGCTTCCCGGGCGCCCCAATCGACGCCACCCATCCACCGATCTACTACAGCGTGGCCGGCATGATCGGACGCGCCCTCGAGGTGATCCTGGCGCCGATCGGCTTCAACTGGCAGATCGCGATCGCGCTGGTGCCGGGCATGGCCGCGCGCGAAGTCGCGGTCGGCGCACTCGGCACCGTGTACGCGCTGTCGGGCGGCGACGAAGTCGGCACCACGCTGGCGCCGATGATCGCCCAATCATGGTCGCTCGCCACCGGCCTGGCGCTGCTGGCCTGGTATGTGTATGCGCCGCACTGCCTGCCGACCCTGGCCACCGTGGCGCGCGAAACCGGCAGCCGCAAGTACGCCTGGATCATGGCCGGCTATATGTTCGCCCTGGCGTATGTGGCCGCCTTCATCGTCTACCGCGTCACCCTGGCTATTACAGGAGCTTGAATCATGCAAGAACTGGTCGTCGCCATCATCGTTTCGCTCGCCGCGCTGTACCTGGGCGCCAAATACATGCCGGCCGGCCTGCGCACGCGCGCCGTGCAGCACCTGACCCGTGATGGCCGGCGCTCGACGCTGGCCAACTGGCTTGGCGCGCAGGGCGGCGGCGCCTGTGGCGGCGGTGGCAGCTGCAGCGGTGGCGGCTGCGCGTCGACGCCGGCTGCGCCCACCAGGCACCGCGTGATCAAGTTGCACCAGCGGCACTAAGGTTCTTTTTCGGCCAGCGCCGCAATCAGGCGCTGCGCGTCGAACGGTGCATGCACCTTGATGTCGTTGTCGAAGTAGCAGTACACATCGCGCGCCTGGCGTTTCGGCGGCGCGCTGCCTGACACCAGCTGCGCAGTGCGTGGCTGCAGGCCGCGGCGCCAGGCGTCGATCTTGTCGGCCCAGCGCGCAATCGCAGCATCGTCATAGCCGCTGGCGTACAGTTCCTGGTCGCCGTGCAGGCGCACGTAGACGAAATCGGCCGTGACGTCCTCGATCTGCGGCCAGCGCCCGGCGCTATCGGCCACTACCAGCGCCACCTTGTATTTTCTCAGCAGCTTGACGAAGTCCGGGTCGAGAAAGCTGGCGTGGCGGATCTCGACCGCGTGGCGCATCGGCCGCTTCGGTCCCGCCTCGAGCGACACCCGTCCTTCCATCCGCGCTTCGAACTGCAGCGCGCGTTCGAGCGCGGCATCGGTGTCCTGCGGCAGCAGCGCCAGGAACTGCTCGAAGCGTTCCGGCTCGAACGCGAAGTTGGGCGGGAACTGCCACAGCAAGGGGCCGAGCTTTTCGCGTAGTTCGAACAGGCCCGAGGCCAGCACATTGGCCAGCGGCTTGTCGATCTCGCGCAGGCGCAGCATGTGGGTCAGGAAGCGATTGCCCTTGACGGCGAAGACAAAGCCGGGCGGCGTGGCCGCGTACCAAGCGGCGTAGCTGGCAGGGCGCTGCAGCGAATAGAACGAGCCGTTGATCTCGATGCTGGGCAGCTGGCGCGCCGCGTAGTCGAGCTCGCGCGCCTGCGCCAGGCCGGGCGGATAGAACTTGCCGCGCCACGGGGCGTAGCGCCAGCCGGAGATGCCGATATGGGTTGCGCCGATCATGGGCCCACGATACGGCGCGCGCGCCGCCGCAGCAGTGCGTTGCCGCACCCAGCCCTGGATGTCGCCGGACGCTCCTCTTTTGGCAAAGCCGCAACAATGCGATAAGCTAGCGCTCATTCCCATCTTCCGTCACCATCTCTCACCGCCATGATCGTCGTCCATCACCTGAACAATTCGCGCTCGCAGCGCATCCTGTGGCTGCTCGAAGAGCTGGGACTGGACTACCAGATCAAGCGCTACCAGCGCGATCCGAAGACCATGCTGGCGCCACCCGAACTCAAGGCCGTGCACCCGCTGGGCAAGTCGCCGGTGATCAGCGACGGCGACCTGGTGGTGGCCGAATCGGGCGCCATCATCGAGTACCTGGTCGAGCGTGAAGGCGGCCGCCTGGCGCCTGCCAGCGGCACGCCGGCGCGCCTGCGCTACACGCACTTTCTGCACTACGCCGAAGGCTCGATGATGTCGCCGCTGCTGCTCAAACTGGTGTTCGACAAGGTCGAGAGCAGCCCGCTGCCGTTCTTCGTCAAGCCGATCGCGCGCGGCATCGCGCAGAAGGTCAAGGGCAGTTTCGTGCTGCCGCAGATCGCGCTGCACCTGGGCTACCTGGAAGCGGAACTGGGCAAGCATCCGTGGTTCACCGGCGAAGAATTCACGGCCGCCGACATCGCGCTCAGCTTCCCGCTCGAAGCGGCTGCCGCGCGCGGCGGCCTGAATGACAAATATCCGCGCCTGGTCGACTTCTTGAAGCGCATCCATGCGCGTGCG
>Ga0265780_10003954_pt1 | contig 19294 bp, 14 predicted proteins | sample P1T30metagenome_FD_192432 | JGI IMG/M metagenome (GOLD analysis project Ga0265780, IMG submission 192432) | Plant litter microbial communities from East Loma Ridge, Irvine, California - P1 T30 | ecosystem: Environmental > Terrestrial > Plant litter > Unclassified | place: USA: California...
CCCACAAAGAGTTTCTTAGTACCCTGCGCGACCGCCGCTTTGCCGTGCTTAGTCTGCTGGTGCTGGCCCTGTTGCTGGCCGCTACGCTAGTAGGCCGGCGCGGCTACGCGGCCTTGCAGGCCGAGCGTGCTGTGGCCCAAGAGACAGTAAATGAGCAGTTTCACCACCAACCGGGCCGGCACCCGCACCGGGTGGCACACTACGGCACGTTTGCGTTCCGGCCCCGCGCCGCGCTCAGCTTTCTAGATAACGGGCTCGACTCCTTTACCGGCGCGGTGGTGTACCTAGAGGCGCATCAGCAAAACAGCGTCAATTTCAGCCCCGCCCAGCAGGCGGGTTCGCTCATCCGCTTTGGCGAATTGACAGTGGCTTTTGTACTCCAAACGCTGGTGCCGCTACTACTTATTTTCCTGTGTTTCGGCGCTTTTACGGAAGAGCGTGAGGCCGGCACGTTGCGCCTGCTGCTCAGCCAGGGTGTGACGCTACGGCAGGTAGCCTGGGGCAAAATAGCCGGCTACAGCCGGGCCGCCGCCTTGGTAGTAGCGCCGGCCTTAGGGCTGGCCGGCGCGCTGCTGCTCAGTGGCGAAGCCACGGCCAGTAGCCCCGACCGCTGGGTGCGGTTGGCCCTATTTGGGCTGGGCTACGCGGTGTACTTCTTCGTCATTATTGTGGGCGCGGTGGTGGTATCGGCCCGCCAATCGCAGTCGCGGGCGGCGCTTGTCACGCTGCTGGGCTGCTGGATGCTGGGTTGCCTCATCCTGCCCAAAGCCACCGCCAATCTGGGCGCGGGCCTGTTCCCGGCTATCACCAAGGCGCAGCTCGATGCCGCCGTGCACGAGGAAGCTCAGCACGGCATCAACGGCCACAACCCGCAAGACCAGCGGGCAGCCGCCCTCAAAGCAGGCCTGCTCAAAAAGTACGGCGTTGCCACCGAGCAAGAGCTACCCATGAGCGTGGCCGGCGTGGTTATGGCCGAAGGCGAAGCCTATTCCAGCCGGGTGTACCAGCAGCATTTTGCCGACCTCACCCGCACCTACGAGCGCCAAAATTCCCTTTCCACCTGGGCTAGCCTGCTTAATCCTTACCAAGCCATTCGGTCGCTGTCAATGGGCGTGGCCGGTTCTGATTTTGCCCATTACGTGCACTTCCAGCAGCAGGCCGAGGCCTACCGCTACCGCCTCGTGCAGCACCTCAACGCCCTACAAGCCCGCATGGGTTACGGCGACAAGGAGCGCCGCCTCGACGCAGCTACTTGGCAGGCCATCCCGGTTTTCGCTTACCAAGCCCCGCCATTGGGGTGGGCCTTAGGCTACCTAGCCCTCCCCGCGCTGGCCCTGCTGGCCTGGGCACTGGGCTTGTGCTGGCTAGGCATGCGGCTGGTAGACCGCAGCCCCACAGGCTAGCCGCAGGCTGCTCTCTCTTTTGGCTAGGTCCAAAGCCGCAGCCCCTAGGGCGGGCTCGCGCCTAGCTAGCGCACTTTATACCAAACTGCTATGCGCCTTTTTCGCCTACTTTTTTACTACGAATACCTACACTTCAAAGCCGCGCGGGGCCTGCTACTGCTCACGGGCCTGCTGCTAGCGGCTGGTGTCTACGGCATTTACTACGGCACAGCCGAGGTGGCCCGGCAGCGCCAGCACCTGGCCGAACTGCCCGCCCTGGGTCGCCACCAGGTGGCCGAGCTGCAAGCGAAGTTTCCCGGTCCTGCCGACGCTGGCGAAATCGGCTACTACCACCAGAACTACGCCCTGCACCACCCCACGGCCTGGGCCGGCCTCGCCCTGGGCCAGCGCGACGTCAACCCCTACTACCTCAAGCTGCGCCTGTTGGGTTTGCAAGGCCAGCTCTACGCCTCCGAAAACGTGAACCCCGCCAAGGCGCTCAGCGGCAATTTTGACCTGGCCTTTGTACTAGTCTACTTATTTCCGCTGCTCATTATCGCACTGGGGTTTAACCTGCTGTCGAGCGAGCGCGAGCAGGGTATTTTGCCGCTGCTGCTGGCCCAGCCGGTGAGCGCCACGCAGCTGGTGGTGGCTAAGCTGGCGTTTCGGCTGGCGGTGGGGCTGGGGCTGGGGGCGCTGCTGTCGGCGGTGGGGCTGGCGTGGGCGCGGGTGCCGCTCGATGGCCGCGTGGGCCTGTGGCTGGCCTTGGGCGGGCTGTATTGCCTGTTTTGGTTTGGGGTGGTGCTGCTGGTCACGGCTTGGCAGCGCAGCTCGTCCTTCAATGCGGTGGCGCTACTCGGCGCGTGGCTTACGCTGGTGGTGCTGGTGCCTAGCCTGCTGAGCGTGTACGTGGCTGCCGCCCGGCCGGTGCCGCAGGGCCTGACGCTCACTATCCAGCAGCGCGAGGCCATCCACGGCGGCTGGGACCGGCCCAAAGTCGAAACCATGCGCCAGTTTTTTGCCCGCTACCCGCAGTACCGCGACACGGCCACCATCCGCGAGCGCTTTGTGTGGCGCTGGTACTACGCTTTTCAGTACCTGGGCGACCAATCGGCAGCGCCGCTGGCCACCGCCTACAACTGGGGCCTGGCCCAGCGCCACGTCCTTGCTCAGCGGCTGGCGTGGCTGTCGCCGGCGCTCAGCACGCAGCTCAGCTTCAACGCCTTGGCTGGTACCGACCTGCCCGCCCACCTGGCCTTCCAGCAAAGCGCCACCCGCTACCACGATGCGCTCCGGGCCTTTTACTACCCGTTTCTGTTCCAGAAAATTCCCTTTACTCACGCCGACTACGCCCATCTACCCACCCACTCTTTCACCAGCCCCACCGATACGGGCGCGGCCTGGGCGGGCCTAGGTCAGTTGCTGCTGAGCGTGGGCGCGGTGTACGCGTTTGGGCTAGCGTTGCTGCGTGGCCGGGCGCGTTGAACTGAAGTAGCTTTCGCAAGAACTCATTGTAGCCCAATACCACCTGCTTTTCTACAAGCTGCGGTCGGCTCCCCCTCTTTTTTGAAAAATGCGCGTCAATCATTTTTTCGGGGATTGAGAGGTTAGGTTTGCTTACCTAACCCACGCATTCACGCGCGGACTCGCAGAGTCCACGCTACAACCGGCCGTAACTTTGTGCCCCTTACCGCAAAAAGTTTATGCCCAGCAAAGCCACCAAGCTCGCCAATTCTATCCCGCCCGAAGCCCTCCTGAACGTCGAAATCCAAGACATGGTGGCCGAAGGCAAATGCCTGGTTCGCATCAATAACCTCGTCGTTTTCGTGAACCAGGTCGCCCCCGGCGATGTGGTGGACCTGCGCATCAGCAAGGCCCACAAGCGGTTTATGGAGGCCATGCCTACCAAATTCCACAAATACTCCGAGCTGCGGGAAACGCCTTTTTGCCAGCATTTTGGCGTGTGCGGCGGCTGCAAATGGCAGCACATCAGCTACGATGCGCAGCTGCACTACAAGCAGCACCAGGTAGCCGACCAGCTCGGCCGCATCGGCAAGGTGGCGCTGCCCGAAATCAAGCAAATCATGCCCTCGCCCGAGCGCAAGTACTACCGCAACAAGCTGGAATATACCTTCAGCTACATGGGCTGGCTGACGGAGGAGCAGATTCAGGACGAGACTGCTGAGTACGACCGCCGCGTGCTGGGCTTCCACACGCCGGGCCGCTTCGACAAGATTATCGACGTGGAGCACTGCCACTTGCAGCCCGAGCCGAGCAACGAAATCCGCCTCTTCATCCGCGACTACGCCCGCGAGCATCGCCTGCCGTTCGGCGACATGGTGAAGCAAACCGGCCTGCTGCGCAACCTCATCATCCGCACCGCCGAAAGCACTGGCGAAACGATGGTAATCCTCCAGTGCTACCACGCCGATGAGGCGCTGCTGCCGTTACTCGACGCCGTATACGCCAAGTTTCCGCAGATTACTTCGCTCAACTACGTGCTCAATAACAAGGGCAACGAAACCTTCCACGACCTCGAAGTGGTGTGCTACCAAGGCAAGCCCTACATCGAGGAGGAGATGGAAGGCCTGCGCTTCCGCATCGGCCCCAAGTCGTTTTACCAAACCAACTCGGCCGGCGCCTTCAACCTCTACAAAGTGGCCCGCGAGTTTGCCGAAATCAAGCCCACCGACCTCGTGTACGACCTCTACACCGGCGCCGGCACCATCGCCAATTTCGTGGCCCGCCAGGCCAAGCGCGTGGTCGGCGTCGAGTACGTGGAGCAAGCCGTGCTCGATGCCTGCGTGAACTCCAACATCAACGGCGTGACTAACACCGAGTTCTTCGCCGGCGACATGAAGGACATGCTCACCGAGGCCTTCACCAGCCACCACGGCCACCCCGACGTCATCATCACCGACCCACCCCGCGCCGGCATGCACGAAGACGTGGTGAAGCGCCTCGTAGAGCTACGCGCCCCCCGCGTCGTCTACATCAGCTGCAACCCCGCCACCCAGGCCCGCGACCTAGAATTGCTCGACGAGGTGTACAAAGTGACCCGCGTGCAGCCAGTAGATATGTTCCCCCACACCCACCACGTGGAGAACGTGGTGCTGCTGGAACTGAAGTAGGTTTCAGGATTATGGACAATTACCAGCCGCAACTCATTTGGCAAGGGCAACCTATTGGGCTATTTGACAATCCTATACCTGATATGTGGTACATGGAAGGGCAGTGGCTATCCAACCAAACAGAAGCTGCAGCTGCTTTTGAGACGTTAGCAAAACGACTCAATTTGCAGGCAGTTTATCGCGACTGGGACAACGGAATAGAAATTATTATTCAGGACGCTGGCGAGCAAACACGCGCTGTTGTGTTCGGCTTGTCCAGCGAAAGCCTCTTATTTGTCAGAAGAATTTACAACTGATAATTGCCCGTAATGGACTACTTCAACGACCCCGAGCTAAACGGCAAGTACCTAGGTACGATTACCAAGGATTTTGCCACCGCCTCCGACACTATTAAGGAAGCTTCCTACCAGATTCGCAAGCGCGAGATTTCGCAGTACCCGGTGTTCGTGTTTGCGCGGCAGGCGGTGCAGCTCGGCAGCCTGCTCATCAACGCCGACGAGCTGGATATTCAGTGGCATGTCTTCGCCAGCTACCTCGAAATTCTGGCTCAGCAAGGCATCGTGGACCCCGCCAAAATCGAGGATTTTACCGGCACCTGGAAAAACCCCGACGAGTTTTGCTGCCTGCTGGTGGTGGATGAGGAGTTCACGAATTTCGTGTATATCCCTTACCCCGAGGACTAGACCGCAGATTAAAACGGATTTGTCGGATTTAACGGATACGCCCGCTGCGCGGGCTAACTATGCGAACGCAGGAGCGGCTTCGCCAGCTCTTACCAGTGGTTAGCCGAAGGCCATCCTGCGTTCGCGTAGTCAGCCCGCGCAGCGGGCGTATCCGTTAAATCCGACAAATCCGTTTTAATCTGCGATGAAGTGGTTCCAACCCTGTGCCGTCAGCGGCACGGCCTGGCCGGCCTTCGTGATGAGGTTTACCGCGTCGTTCTGCTCCGTGAGGTGGCCGATGATGGTGATGTCGGGGTGGTTCTTGATTTTGGCGTGGTCGGTGACCGGGATGGTGAAGAGCAGCTCGTAATCCTCGCCGCCGTTGAGGGCGCAGGTGAGCGGGTCGAGGTTGAACTCGGCGGCCGCTTCGAGCGTGGGGTTAGCCATGGGTAGGTACTCGCTGAATACGCGGGCGCCGGTGCCGCTGGCGGCGCACAGGTGCAGCACTTCGGAGGCGAGGCCGTCCGAAATGTCGAGCATGGCGGTGGGGTGCACACCCAGCTCGCGCAGCTCGTGCACGATATCGAGGCGCGCTTCGGGCTTGAGCTGGCGCTGCACCACGTAGTTGTAATTATCGAGCTCAGGCTGGGTTTCGGGGTCGGCCAAAAAGGCTTGCTTTTCGCGCTCCAGCACTTGCAGGCCTAGGTAGGCGCCGCCGAGGTCGCCGGTTACGCACAGAATATCGGTGGGCTTGCCGCCCGAGCGGCGCACTGCTTTGCCGGCTTCTACCTGGCCGAGGGCGGTGATGCTGATAACTAAGCCGCCGCGGCTGCCAGTGGTATCGCCGCCCACCAGGTCTACGCCGTAGGCCTCGCAGGCCAGGCGCATACCGGCGTACAGCTCTTCCACGGCTTCTACCGTGAAGCGGCTGGGCAAACTCAGGCCGACCACAATTTGGGTGGGCGTGGCCATCATGGCGGCCACGTCGGACACGTTGACGGCCACCGCCTTAAACCCTAGGTGCTTGAGGGGCGAGAACGATAGGTCGAAGTGCACGCCTTCGACCAACAGGTCGGTCGTAACCACGACTTCGTGCCCGGCGGGCGGGGCCAAAATAGCGGCATCATCGCCGATACCGAGGACGGTACTGGGCTGCGTGAGGGTAATGTCGCGCTGCAAGCGGCGGATGAGGCCAAACTCGCCGAGCTGGGACAGGGGCGTTAAATCAGACATAAGAAGAATGTATTGCGAACTTTAGCTTCGCTGACTTTCAGCGGTAGCTCGCGTTTTGCCAGGGGCGATGGGTAGCAAGCGCGACGCGCACCACAAAGTTCGCGCTACTACGCGCTACCCGCAGCCAGCAGTCGTAATTTGGCCGCCCCACTTGCGCATTAATTGCGCCCGTTTTTCGTTTGGTTTCCCATGAAAGCTCTTCTTCTCTTCAGCTGCCTGACCCTGGCCGTGCTGCCCATGTGCAAGCCCGACACGGCCAAAACCGCCACCGATACCGCCGCCGCCGTCAACCCCGCCTCGCCCACCGAAGTGCGGGCGCAGTTCGACATTCTACGCGATTCAGCGGACGTAAACTGGCAACGCATGATGGGTAGCGACGACCAAAAGCTGGCCGAGGTGCGCGCCCTGCTGCAAGACCTGAAGAAGCAGCCGCGCCTCGACGCGGCCCAAATACGCGCGCTCAGCGAGCAGGCCGCCCGCCTCAAAACCCAGCGCTACGACCGCCAAAGCATGGCTTCGTCGGCGCTTATCGACCACTACGACGCGGCCCAGGACTCAGTGCTCAAGCCGCTGTTGCAGCTGGCCGCGCCCAATGGCAACGCCCCCACCGAGCCGATTCGTGATTATGTCGAGCACATTATGCAGGCCGATGCCGATATTTTGGGCTACCGCGCCCGCTACGATGCCACCGCCAAGGCCTACAACGCCTACCTGTTGCTACACCAGGCCGAGCTCGCCAAAATGGGCGGCAAATACGCCCAATTGCGGCCCTTGCCGCTGTTCGAACTGAGCCAATAGTCGATTTAACAACGCGCTTGGTCGATTGAGATAGTGTGAGTTAGAAAGGACAGGCTACCTTCTGGGCAGGATGCAGTCCCGGCCGGTCGCCGGGACTTGTCCCAATCCATCCCACCCTATTTTTTCGCGGCCCATGCCCAAACTTTCTACCTCCCTGCGCCTGCTGCTGCTGGCCGCCACCATGAGCTTTACGCTCACCTCGTGCTTCGACCGCGACAAAAGATGCGACCCTAAACCGAAGCCCACCGTCTGCCCAGGGCCGACCACCCCACCCACCACTACGTCGGTTCCGTAGGGACGGTAGTTCTCCGGCAATTGACCCAAAAAAGCGGAGTAAGCCGTGGCTTACTCCGCTTTTTTGGGCTCGCCTTATTCCGGCGTGGCCTCGCCGGGGTTGAGCTCCCACACGTCGGGATGCTGGTAATTGACGATGATAACGGAGAATGGGTGCGGCTCGCCCTCGCGCTTTTCGAGCCGCAGCGCCCCGGAGTCGCGCAGGTGGTTGATGAGCTGGCGGCGCTCCCAGTCGGGCAACTCAGGCAGTACATCGGTGAGGCGGCGCAGGAAGGGGCTGGCCCAGATTTCGGGCGTGCCCTGGTGGCCGGTGTAGCGCATGGCCTGCTCCAGCAAAAATTCGAGGCAGCGGCGCTCGTTGGAGCTGGTGATACGGCGAATGGGCGCAAACGTGGGTGCGCTGTCGGCGCTTGGCGGCTCGGCGGGGGCGCTGGCCGGGCGGGCGTAGGCGGCGGGCGCGGCCGCTACCGGCTCGGCCGGGTGGGCAGCAGCGGCTTCGCCTAAGCCCGCAGGTTCGGCGGGTTGCGGCTCGGCCTGAGTGGCGAGGGCGGCGGCATCATGGGCGGCTTGGCGGGCGGCGGCGCTTTGCACGCCGGCCAGACCCTGCTCGCGCAAGCGGCGCTTTTCTTCGCCCAGCCGGATGCGGCCGGCGCGGTGGTCTTCGAGGGCCTGGAGGCGCTCGGCGGGCAGCAGTTCGCGGGCGTCGAGAAAGTGCTCCTGGCCCAGCATCAGCAGCAGGTCGCCGGATACGCTTTCGCGGAAGCCCACCACTTTTACTTGCCGGGCCTGGCGGCGCAGGTGCTGTAATACAGGGATATAGTCGCGGTCGCCGGCCACGAGCACGAAGGTACCGATGTCGGGGCGGGTGTAGAGCACTTCGAGCGCGTCGATGCAGAGCTGCATATCGGCGGCGTTTTTGTGGTCGGTGCCGAGCACGTTGCGCGTGTCCACACCCATGAGGTAAAGGGGGCCTTGCGGGCCGCTGGGCAGCTTATCAAAATCGGCGTAGGCGTAGAGCACCAGCGAGTCGAGGCCCAATTCGCGTTTGAGAGTATCGCGCAGGGCGCGCACCAGGTCGAGGGCGTAGTCGTGGGGGTCTTGCGGGTCGAGGTAGTGGTTTTTAAGAAAGTAATAAACGTTCTCAAAGTCAATGAATACGGCGGCGTACGGCGAAGCCGCCGCAGCCGAAGGGCCAGCGGCAGAGATAGGCATAAATGAGCTATAAAAACGTGGCGAAAACAAAACCACTGGTGCCCGCTCCACGGCGCCAACTGGAATAGATAGAGAGCAACTGAGCAAAGGTCGTATAAAACCCCTACGCAATGCCAGCCCCCGGCCCGCCCGTACTTTGCGACGCTCCTCTTACTACCCCATGCCCACCCCTCCTACCCGCTTTTTTGCTGCCCGGTTCTTTATGGTATTGGCCGCGCCGCTGCTGGCTTTCGGGGTCCGCGCCCAGCGCGCCGAGGCTGGGCCGCCCGGCACCGACCCCTTTGGGCACCCGGTGGCGCCCGAGGTACCGGGCGGGTGGTATAAATCGCACACTTACCAGAACGGCATTTTGACCATCCGGGCCACCGATGGCAGCACCCGGCAAGTGCAGCCGTGGGCCGAGGGCGTAGTCAAAATCAGCTACTTCGGACCCGGCCGGCGGCCAGTGGCCGACTCCTCGGTGAGCGTGGTGCAGCCACCGGCCGCCTACGACCCGCAGGCTACCGCTACGCTCCTCCCTCTTGATGACGCGAAGCACTATGGCTTCGCATATCCCTACCTGAGCACTGCGCGCTTCCTGCCGCCCATGGTAGTAACGCGTGCGAAAGCCGTCCGCACCACTGCTACCAGCGTTCAGCTGCTTACTGAGCACCAGCTAATTACTATCAATAAGCATACGCTGGCGGTCAATTGGCAGGACTTCTACGATGCTGCTTTTTTTGGCGAAGCCGCCCCCGCCTACCGCCGCCGGCCCACTACCTCGCCCGCTCCCAACACGCCGCCCGGCCGCCTCGACGAGCTAGCCAGCCTAGGCGTGCGCTTTCGCTTGCAGCCCGGCGAGCGGCTGTATGGCACCGGCGCGCGGGCGCTGCCGCTGGATAGGCGCGGCCACCGCCTGGAACTGTACAACCAAGCCCACTACGGCTACCAGAATGGCGAGCCAAACCTGAACGTGGCCCTGCCCGTGGTGCTCAGCAGCCGGGGGTATCTGCTGCTGTTTGACGACCACGCGGCCGGGTATCTGGACTTAGGAAAGAAGAATTCTGACGTATTGGAATACGGTTTAGAGAATGCTTGCAGCCACAGCTATATTGGTGAATTGTGCAATGACAAACTAAGCTATTTCGTAGTGACCGGCCGAAATCAGGCCGAAATCCTGGACCGCTATACTGCCCTCACGGGTAGGCAGCCGCTGCCGCCGCGCTGGGCGCTGGGCCTCATCCAGAGCCGTTTTGGGTACCGCAGCCAGGCCGAGATGCGGGCCGTGGCCGACCGCATGCGCCGCGAAAACTTCCCGCTTGATGCGCTGGTGCTGGACTTGTACTGGTTTGGGGGCACCACCCGGCAGGGCGATTTCACCTGGGATACGACCCACTTTCCCGACCCTACTGGCATAATGCGCGACTTGAAAGCGCAGGGTGTCAACACCATCCTCATTTCGGAGCCCTACGTGATGCGTACCTCGCGCAACGACAGCCTTGTGCGCACGCTGGGGCTGGTGGGCACCACGGCCCGGCGGCAGCCTTACACGGTGGGCTCGTTTTGGGCGGGGCCGGCGAGCATTCTCGACGTCTTCAAGCCCGAAACCCGGGCTTGGCTGTGGGCGCAGTACAGCCGCCTGCACGACCAGGGCGCGGCCGGCTGGTGGAGCGACCTCGGCGAGCCCGAAAACCACCCCGACGCCATGTACCATCGCTTCGGGAGAGGACGGCTCCCCGCCCGCCAGGTGCACAACGCCTACGGCCTGGCCTGGGCCAAAATCTTCCAGGACAACTACGCAAAAACGTACCCCGACGAGCGCCTCTTCAACCTGGCCCGCTCGGGCTGGGCGGGTATGCAGCACCATTCGGTGTTTCCGTGGAGCGGCGACGTGAGCCGTACCTGGAGCGGCCTGCAGGCGCAGGTGCCCATCATGCTGGGCATGGGCCAGGCGGGCGTGGGCTACATGCACTCCGACGCGGGCGGCTTTGGGGCCAATGCCACCCAAGACCCCGAGCTGTACACCCGCTGGCTCCAAATGGCGGCTTTTGGGCCCATCCTGCGCCCGCACTCCGACCAGGTGGTGGCGCCCGAGCCCTACACCTATCCCGAGCCCTACAAAAGCATCGTGCGCCACTACACGCACTTGCGCGCCGAGCTGCTGCCTTACCTCTACACGCTGGCGGCCGAGAATACACTGACGGGCGCGCCGCTGGTGCGGGCGCTGGACTTTACGGGCCATCCGTCGGTAGGCGCCTGGAACAGTAGTAGTTACCCCTACGCTATTTTTGACAAAAACACGGCTACCGACGTGCCCACCGCGCCACTTCTAAATTCGCAGTTCCTGCTGGGTTCGTCGCTGCTGGTGGCCCCGGTGAGCGGGCCGGGCCAGCGGCGGCGCAATGTATTTCTGCCCGCCACGCCGGGCGGCTGGGTTGATTTTGAGACCAGCCAAACCCTGCCCAGCGGCCAAATAGTGGGGCTACCAGCCCCGCTGGGCCACATTCCGCTGCTGGTGCGGGCGGGGGCTTTCGTGCCCCTCACGGCGTATCGGGCCAGCGCCGCCCACTACCGGCCCGACACGCTGGCCGTGCGTTACTTTCCCAGGCTGGTGCCCGAAGAAAACCAGTCCTCTTTCACGCTCTACGAAGACGACGGCCACTCAGCACAGGCACTTGCTCACGAGCAATACGCTACCATCCAATTCTTTGGAGTTTGCTCGGCGGCTGGCTCGCGGGGCCGGCAGGTGGTCATTTCGGCCCAGAAAGCCGGGGCTTACGCGGGCGAGCCCGCTGAGCGGCTGGTGCTGCTGCGCATTGCGCGGGTAGCCGCCGCACCGGCTTCTATTCAGCTCAATAATCAGTTGCTCGCAGCCAGCGCGTGGCGCTTCGACAGCACGCAGCGCGAGCTACGCATCCAATTCAGACTGGGCGAGCAGGCCGAAATTACCATCTCCGGCCTGCACCTACTCGCCCAGCCCGCCACCCAACTCGACCCCGAAACCCTAACCCTCACCGCACCCGATAGCCGCACCTTCACCGACGAAGCAACTATTAGCTACCTACGCCACGGTATTGTTGGCCAGCCCGAGACCCTACGCATCCGCGACCAGCGCGGGCAGTTGGTGCGCGAGTTCCCCACGCTGGCTACCCCCGGCCCCCAAACCCTGCACTGGGATGGGCGCGACGCTCAGGGCCACCCCGTTCCCGCCGGCCTGTACGTGGCCGAGGCGGCCGGGCAACACCAGGTACTGCGGCGGCTACCCTGACGAAAGGTAGCCATCAACAAAAAGCGCCCGCTACTCAAATAGCGGGCGCTTTTTGTTGATGAAAGCTACTTCCTTAGCTGCGGGCAGCCTTTATTTTAATCTTCAGCTTAGCCGGACTGCTGATATTGAGCGCGGTGAGTGCGGATTCAGTATCAAGGTACTTTGAGGCGTAGCCCGCGTTAGACTTGTTCAGGAACAGGCAGCTGCCACCTTTCACCGCGTCGATAATCTGCGAGTAAGAATCGAGCGGCAGGGCGGGGCAGCCAAGGCTGCGGCCCAGGCGACCGTTTTGCTTGATGAAAGACTCGCTTACGTAGTCGGCACCGTGCATTACTACCGCACGCGCTAAGGCGTTGGTATTGAAGCCCTCGTCGAGGCCTTGCAGGCGCAGCGAGTGGCCGTGCTTGCCTTCGTACTCGTGGCCCGTTACGTAGAAGCCCAGGCTGCTCATGTTGCTCTCGTTGGTGTTCGAGAAGCTGCTGGCTTCGTTCTCGCCCGAGTTGTGGCCATGGGCTACCAGCGTGTGGAATAACACCTTGTGCTCTTCCAAGTCGAGTACCCACAGGCGCTTTTCGGTCGAAGGCAGGTCAAAGTCAACTACCGTGAGGCGCTGCTGATGCTCAGATAAGCGGCCGGCCTGCTTGAGGTTAAGATAGCCGGTAAGGGCCTTCTGGAACACCTCGAAGCGCAGGCCCTGCTGCTCGGCCCCGGTGCTGTTGTACAACTCACGGGCGGTGCTTTCGAGACGCGAAAGCGGAGCCATGCTCACCTTGCTTTTGAATTTGGGCGCGTGGCCATTGGCCAGCGAGCGCGCCACCGGACCCGCCAGCGGCGTAGCCAAAAACAGCGACGCCACGAAAGGCAGCACGCGCCGCATGAAGCGCTGCGACTTGCGGGCACTCCGCTGGCGCTGCACGACGCTGGTATGATGGGGGTGATGCGACTTCATAACTTTCTAAGCTAAAGAAATAACTAACGAGCCAACGTCTCCTTTGTGGCTCGCTGCTTAAACTAAGAGCAATATACGCAATAGCCTGCGGCCGGGTCAGCTACAAACCCGAAAGAATGCAAAAAGATTCAATTGCTAGCGCCAGCCGCGCTGGGCAAAGCGCCGGCCAGCCGCCGCGCCGTCGAGCCAGCGCGAGGCCAGTCCCGGCCCGCTCAGCAACAGCAAGCTGCCGGCTGGCAAGCTACTGATAATCTGCTTATACTGCGCAGGCGGCAGCGCCGGGCAGCCCCGGCTATAGCCCAGGTGGCCGTGCTGCCGCACGTAGCCGGGGCTGGCGTAGTCGGCGGCGTGCAGCACCACGTAGCGGTCGAAGGCGTTCGCGTTCTGGCCTTTATCGAGGCCCATGAGCCTACGCGAATAGCCGTGAATACCGCCGTACGTGCCCGACGTGCGGTAGAAGCCCAGCGACGTACAAGCCGATTTTTCGGCATTCGAAAAGCGCCGCGCCCGCAGGTGGCCCGAGCCCCGGCCGTGGGCTACCAGGCTGCGATGCAGCACCTTGCGACGCTGCAAGTCAATCACCCACAGACGCTCGGTGGTATTGGGCAGGTCCATGTCGGCCACGGCCAGCAGGCTACTCCGCTCGATGCGGCCGGTGGGGTGCAGCGTGAGGTAGCCCACGCAGGCCTGCGCCAGCACCTCGGGGCGTAGCTCGGCGGCGGCGGGGCCAAGGCCGGCTTGCAGCTGCGCGATGGCCTGGCGCAGGGTGTCGGGCAGCTGCGCCACGGCCGGCACGGGCGTGAGGCGCAACGAATCGGGCACGGCGGGCGGCGGTGCCTGAACCGCCGCAGCCACGGGCACCTGGCCGGGTAAAGTGCTGGACGACTGCGCGGACTGGCAGCCAGCCAGGGCGAGTAGCGCCCCCGAAGCACCACAATATAATAAGCTCAGCAACTGACGCATAACCCAAATATAGGGCACCTTTCAGCCGTAGCTTGGACTTTGTAGTCCGAGCGCGAGCGCAGCGAGCATAAACGCTAGGGCAAGCCAAAAAGGCGATTCAATGGGCCACCCAAATGCCGGATGCTCGCTACGCGAGCGCTCGGACTACAAAGTCCAAGCTACTGCTAGGTTACTTTTGCGGGCCGATTTTGCGGCAACGCTGTTACTCTTTTTTCGGCCGCGCCGCTGCGGCCTTTGCTATATTTTCTCATGGCTAAAGTCGCCATCAATCTCGCCACCGGCGCCATTCAACAGGAAGAGCTCATTGTGGGTATCGACCTGGGTACTACCAACTCGCTCGTAGCCTACGTGCACCCCGAAACCCGCCAGCCGGCCGCCATCAACGACCTGGGGCGCGGCACCATCGTGCCCTCGGTGGTGCATTTTCCGGCCGATGGCAGCTCGCCGCTGGTCGGCAACGAAGCCCGCGATTTCCTGCTTTCCGACCCCGCCAACACCATTTATTCGGTGAAGCGCCTGCTCGGCAAAAGCTACCGCGACCTCGGCCAGCACGCCGGGCAGCTGGGCTACAAGGTAATCGACGACGATACCGAGGGCCTGGTAAAAGTGCGCGTGGGCGAGCGCTTCTACTCCCCCATCGAGCTGTCAGCCGACATCCTGAGCGAGCTGCGCCACCGCGCCGAGCACGCCCTCAAAACGCCCGTGCGCCGCGCCGTTATCACGGTGCCCGCCTACTTCAACGACTCGCAGCGCCAGGCCACCCGCGATGCTGGCCGCCTCGCCGGCTTGGAGGTTTTGCGCATCGTGAACGAGCCTACGGCCGCCGCGCTGGCCTACGGCATCGGCCTCGACCCCGACGAAGAAAAGACCGTAGCCGTGTACGACCTCGGTGGTGGCACCTTCGATATCAGCATCTTGCGTCTGCACCAGGGCATTTTTGAGGTGCTGAGCACCCACGGCGACACCTGGCTTGGCGGCGACGACATGGACCGCGCCATCGTGGAGCACTGGCAGACGAAATTTGGCCTGCCGGCTGCCTATGCCGAAATACCGGCCATGCAGCAGCAATTGCGCCTGGCCGCCGAGATGGCCAAGCGCTACCTCAGCCAGCACGACGACTTCACGACCCAGCTCATCGACAACGACGAGCAAATCCAGGTAGTCACGCTGACCAAAACGGAGTTCAACGACCTCATTCGCCCGCTCGTAGACCGCACGCTCGCCGCCTGCCGCCAAGCCCTGGGCGATGCCAAGCTGACGCCCGCCGCCATCAACGCCGTGCTGCTGGTGGGCGGCTCGACCCGCGTGCCGCTGGTGTACGACGAGGTGAGCCAGTTCTTTAACCAGCAAGCCAATAACTCGCTCAATCCCGACGAGGTAGTGGCGCTGGGCGCCGCCATTCAGGCCGATATTTTGGCTGGCAACCGCCGCGACGTGCTGCTGCTCGATGTGACGCCGCTCACGCTGGGCATCGAAACGCTGGGCGGGCTGATGGACGCGATTATCCCGCGCAACTCGAAGATTCCGACCAAGGCCGGCCGCCAGTACACGACCAGCGTGGACGGGCAGGTGAACCTCAAAATCGGCGTGTACCAGGGCGAGCGCGACCTAGTGGGCGAAAACCGCAAGCTCGGCGAGTTTGTGCTGAGCGGCATCCCGGCCATGCCCGCCGGCTTGCCCAAAATCGACGTTAATTTCTTTCTCAACGCCGATGGCATCCTGCGCGTGGAGGCCGTGGAGCTGCGCTCGAACACCCGCCAGCAGGTCGATATCAAGCCCCAATACGGCCTCACCGACGAACAGGTGGAGCAGATGCTGATGGACTCGCTCCTCAATGCTAAGCAGGACGTGGCCGCCCGCCTACTCATCGAGGCCCGCACTGCCGCCGAGCAGCTGCTCTACCAAGTAGAGCGCTTCCTGAAGAAGAATGCCGAGCACCTGGAGCCAGCCGAAATAACGGCTACCACCGCCAAAACCGACGAGCTCCGGCAAGCCCTAACGGGCAACGACCGCGACCTCGTGCTCAAGCGCATGGATGAGCTGGATGAGCTGACCAAGCCCTTTGCCGAGCGCGTGATGGACATTTCTATCAAGCAAGCCATGACGGGCAAAAAGATTGCGTAATCCTGTAAGCAAAAAGGCGGCCCGCACTCGTTGAGTGCGGGCCGCCTTTTTGCTTACAGGATTAAGTTAAAAAGCGGGCTGCTTGGTACGGGGGCGGCCTTTGTGCAGGCGCTTGGTGGGCTGCGCGCCCGGCATGGCCTGGCCCACGCGGGGCTGGTCGGCGCGCTGGGTGCCGCCATCCATATTACGGGCGGGCAGGCCGGTACTGTAGGTCGAGCCCGTGATACCGGTGGGCCGGGTGCCGTTTTCGGGGGCTACGCTCGGCACGGTGCTGGTGCTGCGGCCCGGCCGGCCCGGGATGGTAGCGGCCGGAATGGCCGGCACCCCCGCCGCGTTGGGCACGCTGCTGACGCTGGGAATATCAGCCTGGGCAAAAGCCGAGCGGCTGCATACCAGCCCAAGCAGGACGACCCCAAGTAAGTGACAGATTTTCATATTGATTGCAAATTTACTGATGAGGTAAGAAAGCTTGCCGATACCGCGCGAAGGGCGAAAAATCGGCCGCCACTTGCTTTTACGCGCCGCCCGGCTTTGCGGCCATTTCGATGAGTTGAATAACCAGTTCACCCCGTCACAATGCGCTGGGTCTGCTTGACGGCCGCGCCCGCTTTTCACTTACGTTCGACTGCTGCGGCCCAGCTTTGGTGGCGCTAGGCAAGCCGTATTAGTAAGATGGAAGTAAGATAGAGTGCGACGGCTAGCAGCGAGGATTTAGCCTACCGCAGTACAAAGTGCTTTTTGTACTCAAAAACCAGCACAAGCCAGGTCATTAAGTTCCGGCACTGCACCGCGCTGGCAGGCGTAAATTTGAGGGTATTCCTGATTGATTTAATGCGCGTACTGCACACCGCCGACTGGCACCTGGGCCAGCATTTTCTTACTGGCCAAGAGCGCCTTACCGAGCAAAAAGCCTTTCTAAACTGGCTGCTGGATACCGTGCAGGCCGAAGGCGTGGAAGCCTTAGTTCTGGCCGGCGATGTATTCGACACCACCACGCCTTCGCACGCGGCGCAGGAGTTGTACTACGACTTTCTGGTGCGGATGCAGGGCACCGGCTGCCGCGATATTGTGGTGGTGGGCGGCAACCACGACTCGCCCACCCTGCTCAACGCCAGCCGCCGGCTGCTGCGGGCGCTGCGCATCCACGTCATCGGCGGCGTGCCAGCCGAGGCGGAGGAGCAAATTGTTACCCTCGCCCAAGCCAACGGCCAGCCCGGCCTGGTGGTGTGCGCTGTGCCCTTTCTGCGCGACCGCGACCTGCGCCTGGCCGTGGCCGGCGAAACGCCCGATGCGCGCCAGCTCCGCATTCGCGACAGCATTGCGGGGCATTATCTGAAGCTCAGCGAGCACGACCTGGTGCGAGGCTTGCGCGAGCAAGACGTACCCGTGCTGGCCACCGGCCACCTCTACGCGGCGGGCGGCGAGGCCCGCGAAGGCGCCGAGCGGGACGTGCACATCGGCGGGCTGGGCGTGATTGGGGCCGAGCACTTTCCGGCTGCATTCGACTACGTGGCCCTGGGCCACCTGCACCGCCCGCAGGTGGTGGGCGGGCAGGCGCGCATCCGCTACTCGGGCTCGCCGGTGCCGCTGTCCTTTACGGAGGCCGACGACCGGCAGCAGGTGCTACTGCTGGATTTTGCGGGCGCGGGCGAACCCAAAATCACGGCCCTGCCCGTGCCCGTGACGCGGCGCTTGCAGCGCTTTCACGGCGAGCTAGAGGAGGTGGAAGCCGCCATTTTGGCTTTTGACAACGAAGCCTTTAGCCTGGTAGCCTGGGCCGACGTGCTGGTAAAATCGGACGAAGCCCCCAGCGAGGTGCAGCGCCGTATTCAGGCCGTACTCAAGGAGCGCCGCGCCGCGGTGCTGGCCCCGCGCGGCGTGCGCCACCAGCGCCTCACCGACGCGCCCGACGTGGTGGCCGAGGCCGCTATGCCCATCGAGCACCTCCACGAACTCACGGTCGAAGAGGTATTCCGCCGCCGCGTGGCGGGCCTGCCGCCCGAGCGGGCACAGACGCTCACGGCCACGTTTCGGGAGCTACGCCAGCTGCTGAGCGAGGCCGACCCGCAGGCCTGGGGCGGCGAAGAAAAGTAAGCTCAAGCGCTGGCTTGGTGAACCACCAAACTAGCCCAACGAGCCAGGCGCGGCCCTAAGCCAGCGCCCAGAACTTATGCGCTACGCCGCCGCTGGGCGTAATTTTAGGGTATGAAGATTATCAGCCTGCGCTTTGCCAATCTCAACTCGCTGCCCGGCCCGTACCTCATCCGGTTCGATGCCGCGCCGCTGGCTGACACGGGCTTGTTTGCGATAACCGGGCCTACGGGCGCAGGCAAAAGCACGTTGCTCGACGCCATTGCGGTGGGCCTGTATGGACGGGTGCCGCGCCACGACCGGCAGGTGGGCGAAATGGTGAGCCGCCACGCGCCCTACGCCTGGTCGGAGGTGGAGTTTGAAGTGCACGAAACCAACGCCGACACCGGCCAAACCAGCCGCGTGCGCTACCGCTCGCGCTGGGAAGTGAAGCGCAAAACCCGTGGCGACGATAAAGGCGGCCTCGGCCAGGATGCTATGTCCTTGGTGCGCAGCCCACTCTGGGAGGCCGTGGTGAGCGGCAAAGAGGCTGTGCCGGCTAAAGTTGGCGAGCTGTCGGGGCTGGATTTTGGGCAGTTTGAGCAGGCCGTTTTGCTGAGTCAGGGCAAGTTTGCGCGCTTCCTGCACGCGCCCGAAAAGGAGCGCAGCGCCCTGCTCGAAAAGATGACCAACGTGGGCATCTACTCGCGGCTGTCGGTGGCAGCGTTTGAGAAAGCCAAGGAGGAAGAGCAGCAAACCAAGCTGCTCGAAGCCACGCTGCACGCCACCCGCCTGCTGCCCGAAGAGGAGCGCCAGCGCCTCGAAAACCTGCTGGGCGAGCTGCACGAGGAGGCTGAAATGACCTACGAGCATCAGCAAGAACTAGCCACCTGCCTGGCTTGGCGCACCAGCCTCGACCTGCTTGAAAAACAGCTGGCCGACGCTACCCGGCAGGCAGCGCAGCTCGTGGCCAGCGAGGTAGCCTTGCAGCCCACGTTTGCCCGCCTCGCCGACCATGAGCGCGCCAGCACTCCCGCGCTCTCCAATGCCTTGGTGCTGACCGAGCAGGCGCACCAGGAAGTGCGCCGCGACACCGCAGCCTTGGCACAGCTGGAGCAGCAGTTTCCCGCGCTGCACACAGCGGCCGCCGCCGCCGATGGGGCGCACGCCGCCGCCGCCGCTAGCCAAGCCAGTGCCCAGGCCGAGGCTGACCACATGCGCCCGGTATT
>Ga0265780_10003955_pt1 | contig 19293 bp, 17 predicted proteins | sample P1T30metagenome_FD_192432 | JGI IMG/M metagenome (GOLD analysis project Ga0265780, IMG submission 192432) | Plant litter microbial communities from East Loma Ridge, Irvine, California - P1 T30 | ecosystem: Environmental > Terrestrial > Plant litter > Unclassified | place: USA: California...
AGCTACGTCCCAAACGGCGCCGTACGCCCGTAGTGCTGCTGCTTTTGTTGTTGGCAACGGCCAGCGGCGTGGGTTGGCAGTGGTGGCAAGCTCAGTCATTGAAGCATTCCACACCCGACCTAGTAGTAGCTACTATGGCAACGGAAACAACCACATCAGCTGGTCAAAAATCTAAAAGCATTCGTACTGAGGCCGCAGCTACTGCATTGCCTGCCCGGCCGGGTGAAATTGCGGGTAACAATCCAGCAGCTTCTGCTAATGCGACAGGAGGCCCCTTCGCTTCGACTTCTGCCAGCAATGCTACTACCGGTGGGACTGCCACTGCCGTAGCCCTCGCAGACACTGCTGGCCCCGGGGCCAATTCGCCGGCAGCTAGTGGCGCAAAGGAGGAAATGGTGGCCAAACGTGGCGCCATGCTGGCCACTGCCTCGAAAGCAGCCAGCAGCCGGCAGCCGGCCAGTGGACCAGTGCATGGGCGTACAGATGCCTCAACAGCGTTTGTTGCACCAGGCACCGCTACAGCACGACGGGCACGAGGACTCGCCAAGATTTCCTCGGCAGCAAGCAATACAAGCACTATCAGTACCCGAAATTCTACCAGACGGGCCACCACTGCCAGCCGGTGGACACCTGAAACCGGCTCCCTTGCCGGAGTTCCAACGGCCCGGCAAACACCAGCAGTTGCAACAGCACCGGCTAAGCGACAGGTAGTTTCACCAAAATACCCAGTTGCCTCCTCAGAGCAAGTGCCGGATGCGCAGTTAGCAAATGCTTCGGGCCAGTCGGCAACTGCTCAGGCGGGTGTGGCGGCCAGGGAGGCTGATACGAGTGCCTTGACAGCTAGCCAGCAATCCATGAACAGTACTGGCCTGCCTGATGAGCTTTCAGCCGAAGAATTGGCTCGCCTGCAAGCGCGAGCTGCTCTGTTGCACTTGCCAATTGGGCAGGTGCTGCCGCAGCCGCAGCTAACCGTCATTGTACCTGATAAGTCTGCGGCCACCTTCCTGCCGCGCTGGGCAGTGCAAGTGTTGGTTGGCCCAGCCCTTACCTACCGGCAGCTGAGCAATCCACTCTTGCAAAGCACCTCCCTCACAAGCGTTAATTCCCCTGCTCAGTACACCAGCCGACAATCCCCAACCAACATCGCCGAGTTGGAGCGTCCTGCCTTGGGCACTGGCGCCCAGGCGAATGTGCGCCGCTCCCTCACCGAGCACTGGACCGTGAGCGCGGGTCTGGGCTATTCTGAATACGCTACCCGGCTGGCCTTGCAGCAGGTACGTTCCCCTACCACGCTCACCAATACAAACATGGCGCCCCTAGCGGATTCGTCTACTACCAGCATTCATACCCGCGATGTTTACCGTTTTGTGACCCTGCCGTTGCGCGTGGGCTACACCTGGACCCTGACGCCCCGCTGGCGCATGGGCTTATTGGCCGGCGCCGATGTGGCCTTATACATGGGTGGCAGCAGCACCGAAGGCAGCCCTTGCGCCTGCCAAGCCCAGGCCTGGGGGGCCTCGAACAGCCCCTACCGTCGCGTCAGCTTGGGCGCGAGCCTGGGAGTGGAGATGCGCTACCGCCTCAATGGGCGCTGGGAATTGCTGGCGCAGCCCACGGGCACCTACCTGCTCACCCCGCTGGCCCAATCCACCACGGCTTATTACCGCCGCCATTTGCTGGGCGGCACGGCCCTGCTGGGCGCGGCTTACACGCTGCCCTAAAAAGTGGTTCGCGGTCGAGCGATGTCGCCGATGGACGCAGTCCGCCCAATAACGAGATGCATCTCCGCACCCGCATAAAAAACATGAATACTCAGACGAACAGATAACGCAAAGACCAGCACAGGATGCCTCCGCTGATTTCACTTTTTACCATGAAGCAACTCTTACCTCTACTCTTCTGCCTGAGTGCGGGCCTGTTGGCTGGCTGCCGCGCAGACGACGTTATCATCTGCGCCCCGGTGACGGCGGCGCCCACTTTTGCCAATTTGCGAGCAGTTGCGCCGGCCGTTCAGAAGTTTATATTCAATCTGGCCCAGGCCCAGAGCTTCCGTACCCGCGGTGGTGCAACGGTGGCTTTCGGCCCCAATGCTTTTGCATTGCCCAACGGAAGCCTAGCCACCGGGCAAGCCGAGTTGCGCGTGCGGGAAATCTATTCGGTGGCCGACATGATACTGGCCAATATGCCTACTACTGCCCAGTCCTCGCGCCAGATGCTGATATCGGGCGGCGAGTTCAACATTCAGGTGTGGCAAGGCAGCACACGGCTGAGCATGGCCCTGACCGTGGCCACTAGTAATGGCAGCAACCACCTCCTGCTGACGTCACCCGTGCCCACGGCTGGCCTTGATACCACAAGAATGTTGCTTTGGAAACAGCTGACGAGTCCGCTGGCTGGTACTCCTGGCGATTCTTCTGCTTGGCAGCCAGCTATCACTCGCAATGCTGGGCCGGGCGTCCAAACTCCAGTGCCCTCGGTTAACGGCACCTATTCGGTGTCTTTTCCACTTGACTCCATTGGCAACTGGAACATTGACCAATTTTGGCATTTCTACCAAAGCAATTCCTCCGGCAATATTGGGGTGGTAGTGCCCACAAGTGTTGGAGCCACTGCAACGCGGGTATACTTTCGTCCTATTGGCTTCAATGGCTTGGCCCGCTGCTATGCAGCCTCAACCTCTACAACCCGCTGGAACAGCCTCTTGCCCTACGGTGTCGATGTCGTTGCGGTGGTGCTGCAAGAGCGCAATGGCCAGTTCTACTATGGTACTCAACGCGTAACTACGACGTCTAATCTGGTTGTCACCCCTACCCTACAAGCCCTCAGCATGGCGGACATCGTGCAACGCATTCGCCAATTATAACCTAATCCGGCCTCCTTTCCACACCAGCGAAAAAGCCATTCCAAAGCTTCGGAGTGGCTTTTTCGCATTGGCCATTGACTACTATTGCCCCGCAATGATGACCTCGCGCACTGGATTTTCGCCCAGCCAGTACGGGATTTCGGCCACGCTGCTCACGTTCAGCACCAGTACATCGGCGCGCTTACCAGGTTCAAGGCTGCCGCAGTCGGCGGCGTGGCCGATGGCCCAGGCGGCGTTGAGGGTAGCGGCGGCCACGGCTTCCTTGGGGGTGAAACCCATTTTAAGACAGGCCACCGACAGCGCCAGCCATAGGTTTTTGCTGGGGCACGAGCCGGGGTTGAAATCGGTACTGAGGGCCACGGGCAGGCCGTTTTCGATGAATTCGCGGCCAGGCGCGTATTGATTCTGGCGCAGAAACAGCGGCACCAGCGGTAGCAACACGGCCACCGTTTGCCCGTCGGTTTGCTGGGCAATGCGGCGCGCGGCGGCGGGCGTGAGGTAGTCGCAATGGTCTACGCTGATGGCGCCCAGCGCGGCGGCCATCTCGCAGCCGCCCAAGTCGTGCAGTTGCTCGGCATGAATTTTCAGGCCGAAGCCCATTTTATGGGCCTGCTCCAGATAGTAGCGTGCTACATCGAGCGGAAAAGCGCCCTGCTCGCAAAAAATATCCACGAAAGCAGCCTCTCCTTTCAGGTCCGACAGCACCTCGCGCAGAATGAAATCGACGTAGGCCTGTGGGCCGGCTTCTTTGAATTCAGGCGGTACCACGTGCGCCCCCAAAAAGGTGGGTACCACCCGCACCGGCTGCTGCCGGCCAGCCTGTCGGGCCACGCGCACGAGGCGCAGCTCAGTGTCGCGGTCAAGGCCATAGCCGCTTTTGGCTTCTACGGTCGTCACGCCGTAGCGCCGGAAGCCCTCCAGGTGGTGCAGGGCATTGTCCAGCAGCTCGGCTTCAGATGCAGCGCGGGTGGCGCGCACGGTGCTCAGGATGCCGCCACCGCTGGCCAGGATGTCGAGGTAGCTTTCGCCGCGCAACTTGCGCTCGAACTCATGGGCACGGTTGCCGCCGAACACAAGGTGGGTATGACACTCTACCAAGCCGGGCATTACCACGCAGCCAGTGGCGTCTAGCAGTCGGGTTTCGGGACCGACGTGCGCCAAGTCGAGCTCGTCCATCGGGCCCACGGCCACAATTTTATCGCCGACGCAGGCCACGTAGCCGCGCTCAATGATGGTCCAGCCCGCGAGGTCGGGGCCGGCCAGGGGGCGGTGGGTAGGGCCACCGGCCATGGTGAGCACCTGGGCGGCGTGCTGAATCAGGAGCGTGTAAGAATGCATGGGGTAAAAGTAGCCCGTCCCGGTTGATGGGATGCTTTGTCATTGCGGGCTGAGGGCAGCGTGCAGCCCGCAACAACACGGTCCATTGTAACAACCTTTTGCAGAAGCAAAAACGCCAGTACTACGCGTCATCAAACCTGGTCACATTATTTAGATTGTTCGCACGTAGGCTGAGTTACTGCGCGGCGCTCGCAATGACAACCGCCTAATCCTAGGTCCAGTACTGCACGGGTGCATTGGGAAAACGCTGGTGCCACTCGGCATAAAACCATGCTTTCAACTCCTTCATCTGCTCGGGCTGGTACACGTATTTCAGGCCGCCGAACTTATTACGCTTCACAGCGCGGCCTTCTTCCGACAGGTCCAGGCCGGTATTGGGGTACCATTGCAGCAGCACATCGCGGGAGCCGGGCGTGAAGCGGTGGGTGATAAATTCTACGGTTAGGTCGCAGTCGAAATCTAGAGCATTTTGCAGCCGGTTCAGCAGTTCGGCATAGTGCTGCGGCCAGCCCGGGATGGGCATAATAGGCGCCAGCACCACCCCTACCGGGTAGCCGCCCCGGCCTTCGTGCACAGGCAGCGCCAGGCGGCGCAAGGCCTGCAAACGCGCCTCCACCGAAGCAGTGCCGCCCTCCAGGCGCCGGGCCACCGGCTCGGCGTTGAGCGAGAAACGGGCACGGGTGCGGCCGTGGTGGGGCTGCCCCAGCAATGGCCCAATGTGGTCGTACTTGCTCACGAAGCGCAATTGGGCGCCCTCACGGGTGCCGAAATGGCGCACGGCCTCGGCCAGGCTACCGGTGAGGTGCTCAATACCCAGCACATCAGTGTAGCAGCTGGCTTCGAAGCTGACTACCCGGCCGGGCTGCTCATAGGTGGCAGTATTGGCCAGCAGCTGGGGGAGGTTGGCAAAAGCCTTCACTACGGGCGGCCCGCTGAGCGAGCCCGCCAGGTAGCAGTACTGGCAGTGTGCAGGACAGCCTTCGGCCAGGTTCAGCTGCCAGTCGGCGGAGGGCGGGGTGGGTTGCAGGCGCAGGGCCCCAGCGGGGGCTTTCACCACGGCCAGGGTATTTTTGGCGGTGCGGTAGGTGGCGCGCACGTCGCCGCCAGGGTCGCGCAGGCCGGTGAGGCGGTTGCTTTTCAGCAGCTCTACTTCCAGGTTTTGGGCCGAAACGCGGGCCAGGATTTGCTGGCCAAATTCCTCGTCCAGTGCATCGGGGGTAAACACTACCCGCTGGGGCAGCCACAGCTTGGCCGAGTGGGTGCGCGGAGCCAGCGGCGCGGGCGCAGGCTGGTCGGTGAACAGGGTATCAGAAAGGGAAACCAAAGCGCCGGAGGAGAGCATAAAAACGAGCTAGTGACAGATAGTTTACCAACGATTTTGCCAGCCGAATAAGTCCGCAAAAACCTCTAAATTCAATTAATAAAGCACTATTCACCCCATTTCTATACTACACAAAATCAAGAGCAACACGCCAAACCTTCCGGCGCTTTCGTAAGGCAAAATGCTATTATTTTCCTCTTCCTTATGCCGCCTGCTGACCTTGCTCCGCTCATTCTCACCCTGACCCTGGATGAGAAATCACAAGCGTATTTTAATACCCTGCGCCAACAACATTTCCCAGCCAGAATCAATTACCTGGCGGCCCACCTCACCCTATTTCACCACCTGCCGGGCGCCGAAGAAGCCAGCATCCGGGAGACGCTACGGCGGCTGGCTGGGCCGCAGGAGCCATTGCCGCTTCAGGTCACGGGGCTGCGCTCACTGGGCCGGGGCGTGGCCTTTACTTTGGAAAACGAGAACCTGCGCACGCTGCATCGCCAGTTGCAAGCGGCCTTCGCGCTGCACCTCACGCCGCAGGACCAGCAAAAGCTGTCGCCCCACGTCACCATTCAAAACAAGGTTGAGCCCGCCGCAGCTCGCCAACTGCTGGCCGAAATGCAGGCTGGTTTCGAGCCATTTGAGGCGATGGGCACGGGCTTGCACCTCTGGAGTTACCAGGGTGGTCCGTGGGCAAGCGTGGCGGAATTTGCTTTTGAGGCTGAATAGTGGAGGGTTTTCGTTCGCTTACTTGCCGGTGTGCTCCCACGCCGCCAGTCCGGCGTGCCACTCGCGCTGCACTTGGGTGCGCACGGCGCTATCGGGCTGCAAGGCAATGATGACGGATGTGCCCCGCTCCCGCGCATACGCGTCGGTGATGGTGGCGAAGCGACGGTATTGGGCGAAATGCGGCGCCAGCTCGGAGTGAAATTCATCGTCGATGATGAGCAGGGCCTGGAACTGCGGTATGCGCTGGATGGGATACCAAAACAGGAAGCTGCCGTTGAGGCTATTGGCGGCAGGCATAGCGCGGCGGCGGTTGTAGTAGTTGAGGGCGCTGGCCTGGCCGTAATTGGCACAGTGAATGAGGGTGTGGGCGCGCACCGAAGCGGGCAAGGACTGGTAGGCGGCCCAAGTATTGTCGGCCAGTTCGCGCCAGCCGCGCATGTCGGCGTAATCCTGGGGCAGGGCATGGTCCTGGCCGTCTTCCCAGCGGTAGAGGCCCAGGCTGGCGTATTGGGGGCGAAGGGCGGCCATTTCGGCCGGGCCGCGCAAGGGGTAGATGAACGGCACGATGGGCAACATCAGCAGTAAGGGTACGGCCAGCAGCACGGGCTGGAGCAAGGTTTTCCAGCGTAAATGTGCCAGCTGCATTTCCCACCACCGCGCCCCAAAGCTGAACAGCACCGGGTAGTAGCCCAGCGCATAATAGTCCTTGCCGTGCAGTGCGAACAGCAGCCCCACGCCCAGCACCGCCACCCAGCCCACCGCCCGGTACGGCCGAAATGCGCGTCCCAGCAGCAACGACAGCAGCCCCGGCACCCACACCCACAACGCCGTGACGCACATCAGCAGTTGCGGCTTCCAGAAATCGAGGGCCGACACGTGCACCAGCTGGCTGTCGTGCAGCAGCTCCATGTGGTGTCGGAACGGAATGCCGTGGCCAATTTGCCAGGCCAGATTGGGCGCCCACACCAGCAGCCCCAGCCCAGCCGCGCCCCAGAAATGCCGGTTCAGCAGCAGGCGCCGCCAGGGCGTGAGCAACAGCGCCCCGCCCAGTGCGGCAATGAAAAACAGCGTGGTATACTTATTCAACAAGCTCAGCCCCAGCCCCAGGCCCAGCCAATACAGAAACCGGGAGTTTTCCTCCTGAAAATACCGCACCAGCCAATACAGGCAAAACACGAATCCAAACACCTCAAATGAATTCGGCTGAAATAGCAGGTTGAGCCGCGCGAAGGCCGTGCCCAGGTAGCAGGTGCCCGCCAGCACCGTGGCAAACCAGCCGCCGCCTAGCCGCTGCGCCAGCCGCATCACGAGATAGAGCGTGGCCGCGCCCCACAAAAACGGCCAGAACTTCACCCAAAAGAAGCTGCCGCCCAGCGCCAGGCTCAGCGCGCTCTGCGCGGCAATAAGCGGCGGCACTTCGAGGAAGCCCCAGGCCAGGTGCTGGCCCTGGTTGAGGTAGAGGTATTCGTCGCGTTGCAGCTCATAGGCCGGGCTAATGAGCAGGTAGCCAGAACCAAATTTGAGCAGCGCGAAAAGCAGCGACAGGAGGCGTTTCATGGCGGGAAAGGTACTACCGGGCTCGTTTTGGCAAACGTGCTTCCCTTTATTTCAGCAGTCATAAATTTTGGTTAAAGCACGGCTTTGCGCGCTTCGGCTTGCTAACTTTACCCATCCCCTTTCCTCACCTTATTGCCGTTGACGCACGCGCTGCCTTCCTCATGATTTTTTACGGAACCAACGGTGCCCTGGTGCGCACCGCCCCACTGCCCGGCGTCGCCTGCCCGGCCTGTGGCACCACCGGCACGCTTACTACCAGCATCTTCAGCCGCTACGGCCACATCTACTGGATTCCGGTATTTCCCTACAGCAAGCCCGCCGTGGTGCAATGCAGCCACTGCCAGCAAGGCTGGGACGGCAAAGCCCTACCTGCGTCCCTGCAAGCGCCAGTGCTCAGCGTCAAGCAAGAAACCCGTGCCCCTTGGTGGCATTGGTCAGGAGTGGCCTTGATGCTGGTGGCCATTGTGGTGGGCGTGGTGGCCAGCAACCGCGACGCCCATGCCAACAAGGCCTTCCTGGCCGCGCCCCGCGCCGGCGATATCTACACCGTGCACTCGCCCGGTGACAGCACCAAGTATTCGCTGCTGAAGGTGCTGAGCGCCAAAGGCAATACCGTGGAGCTGGTAGCCAACGAATATGAAATCGACAACCGCCACCCGATTGATGAGCTCAACTCGCCGGAGAAATATAGCAAAGATTCTTTCTCAATGACGCAGTTTGAGCTGCAAATCATGCAGAACAAGGACCAAATTATCGACGTGGACCGGCCGGGAGAGTGAAGCCGATTGTGGCCATGGCCACCGCACAAAGTCGCTACCTATGCTGTCCTGACCGCTATACAAGCATACTTTGCACAAACTGCTTGTATGCCTCGCGCACAGGCAATTCAAAGTCGATGTGCAGTTCCCGCCGGAGCGTCTGGGTAGGCTGTTGCGTCACAGGGTTGAAGCCTTCCCGCTCGGCCAGCCGCCAGTACAGCCCGAACCCGCGCCGTTGCCACGCGGGCAGGTTGTTGAAGTTAATGCCCCGCTGGAATAGGAGCTCGTGTTTATCGGCGGTACTCAGGCCGCTGACGTGGGTGGTGGCGCCCACCTGGGTGGCGCCTTCAGCCCGCAGTAGCCAGTAGCAATGGGCGTTCAGGGCGTTGCGCAGGGCGTCTTCGGCGCGCCAACGGAAGTAATCGACCACATCCGTAGCGCGGGGTAGCTGGGCAATGCGACAATCGAAGGTGCCCATGCTGCCCAGCAGCAGCGAGAACTTAGCGGATGCTTCGCCGGCCAGAATGCTCTGATACTTACGCAGCTTGCGGCCAAAGGCATCCTCGTCGGGGTTAAGCAGCAGGGATATTTCGTCGCTTTCGGTGTAGCCGTAGCGTACCCGGAAGCCGCACTGCATGAGGTGCTGCACAGTGCCAGCCATGAGGTCGCGGAACCGCTCATCGAACGGCCGCTCAAACTCGTGCACCTCTTTGGTCAGGCGGGTAAAATTGCGCCCATCGAGCCGGGCCACCAAGTAGAGTCCGGGTAGTGCACAGTGGTCGTGGGCTGTTTCAAATACCCGCAGCCGGGCATCAAGGTCATCAAATCTCATAATTGCCAGGGCTCAACTACAAAGCCACCTTTTTCGGCGATGCGCACGAAGTACAGTTCGTCAAACCCTTCGGCAAAGCTCGGGATTTCTAACCGGGCCCGCGTGCCCCGAATGCCGACGGCGGGCACTTGCTCGGCCAGCGGGCGCTGCTGATTGCGCAATAGCGCTGCACTGGCCGAAGAGTTGAAGTAGTAGCCTACAATGGAGTAGCCAGCAGCCTTTGCCGGCGCTATGTAGCGCTGCCGCTCAGTCACCGTGGGGTTGGTGTTATCCACCAGAAATCGAGCCTGCGTGTCCAGACAAAACTTGAGTAGCAGTGCTTCGCGGTGGCGTGTTCGTAGCAAATCGAGGCTGATACGAACGTGCGAATTGAGAAACCGCTGGCAGTAGAATGTGCTTTTGCCGCTGGCTTGAATGCCGCAGAAAATTAATGCCTGCATAAAAGTAGGGAGAGGATAGCCGCGAGTAATCTACCTGCCCCACTCCGGTAGCTTCACCAGCTTCAGGTAGTCGCCCAGGCCAGTCGGCTTCTGGAAGACGTGGATGAAGAGGATGTGCTCTTCGCCCCGGCTGCGCCAGGTTTCGGCGTAGAAGCCTTCAATGGCATAGAGTGTCAGCTCGAAACTGTCTTCCTGGCGCTCGGCTAAGCGAGTACCGTGCCGGGCAAGATGCTCGGCTTGGAGGCGCTGGTGCAGGGCTTTGAAGGCAGTGATGGTCATGGGTGAGCACGAAATTAACGAGTAAAAGCGCGTCATGCGGAGTGCCGATAAGCTTCTCTACTGCACAACTAATCGGATTTACTATTGCGGAGGAACTGCTTCGACAAGCTCAGCATGACGTTCTTTTGTTCCCAGATTCCTTATCCGTTTTCATGAACACTTTTCGCTTTCCCCATCCGCTGGTGCTGCTGGTGGGCTTTATCATACTGGCGGCGGCGCTGAGCTACGTGCTGCCCGCCGGCCAGTTTGCCCGCCAGAAGAACGAAGCCACCGGCCGCGAGGTGGTGGTGCCCGGCTCCTACCAGCGCGTGCCCGCCACGCCGGTGAGCCCACTCGATATGCTGGTGGACATCCCTAAGGGCATGGCCGACGCGGCGGGCGTTATCTTCCTGATTTTCCTGGCTGGCGGGGCGTTCACAGTACTCGACCAGACCGGCGCGCTGCGCCACGGCGTGGACTGGCTGCTGGCCCGCGCCCACGGCCGCGAGGTGCTCGTGATTCCGGTAGTGAGCATTCTTTTTGCCACCATGGGCGCTTTGGAGAACATGGGTGAGGAAATAGTGCCGCTGATACCCGTGCTCCTGGTGCTGATGCGCCGGCTGGGCTACCCGGTGATGACGGCGGTGGCGGCCAGCATTGGGGCGGCTATTGTGGGAGCGGCGTTTAGCCCGATAAATCCGTTTCAGGTGGGTATTGCGCAGAAATTGGCGCAGCTGCCGCTGCTCTCGGGCGGCGGATTTCGGCTGGCGCTGCTGCTGCCGGCCGTGGGCCTGTGGATTGCGGGCGTCATGCGCCACGCCATTCGCCACCGGGTGGCGCCGGAAATTACTGCCGAGGAAGTGGCCGCCGATTCTCAGGGGGCCGGTCGCCACGGGCTAGTGCTGTTGCTGCTGCTGGTGTGCTTTTCCATCTTCGGCTACGGCGTGGTGCGCCTGGGCTGGGACTTCGACCAGATGGGCGCCCTGTTTTTTATTCTGGGGGTGGGCGCGGGCTTGCTGGGCGGCCTGGGCCTGACGGGCACCGCCGAAGGCTTTGTGACGGGCTTCCGTGACATTGCCTTTTCGGCGCTGCTGATTGGATTTGCCCGCGCCATTTTCGTGGTGCTGGAGCAGGGGCAAATTGTGGATACCATCGTGCAGGGCATGTCGGCACCGCTGGCGCACTTGCCGGTGGTGTTTTCGGCGTTGGGCATGATGGTGGTGCAAACCGCCCTGCACTTGCCGGTGCCCAGCGTGAGCGGACAGGCCACGCTCACCATGCCACTATTTGCACCGCTCGCCGATTTAATTGGGCTGTCGCGGCAGGTGGTGGTGCTGTGCTTTCAGTACGCGGCCGGACTGTGCGAACTCATCACGCCCACCAATGGCTCGCTGCTGGCCATACTGGCCATTTGCGGGGTGCGCTTCGATGAGTGGCTGCGCTTTGTGGGGCCGCTGTATGGCCTGCTACTGGGGCTGGGCGTGCTGGGCGTGGTATCGGCTATTTGGCTCGGGGTGTAGTGAGCCGCAACGCGTTGAATATGCAACTTGGGTTGAATACTCCGCTGTCCGCGCCGCTAACCTTAGGTGCATCACTGCAGTAATGCACCACTGATGCAGAGAATAATATAGCATTTTAACATACGGATAACAGCAGCAGCGGGCTTATCTTGCGACTTCCTCTTCACCCCTAAAGGCCTGTATGAAAAGACGCTTACTCCTGCTATATCTGCTGTGCTGCTCCTGGCTGGCCCAGGCCCAAACGATTACCGGCATCGGCGGGGCCATTCCTGACAATGACGTAATGACCAGCTTTCCGTTGGTGGTGCGAGGGCTGACGCCGGCGGCCATTAACGGCACATTTGGGCTGCAATCGGTGTGCGTCACCATCACGCACCCGTGGGTGGGCGACCTGCTGCTGCAATTGCAGGCCCCGGACGGCACCGTGCTCGACCTGTCGGTGAACAACGGCGGCAGCGGCGACAACTACACGGGCACCTGTTTCAACAGCACAGCCGCTACGCTTATTTCGGCTGGCACGCCGCCGTTTAGTGGCAATTTCCGGCCCCAGGGCATTCTGGGCACCCTCAACAACGGCCAGAACCCCAATAATACCTGGCGGCTGCTGGTACGCGACACCTCGCCGGGCGATGTGGGCCAGGTGGTTTCGTGGCAGCTCACGTTCAGCAACACGCCGGCCGCGCCGTTCGTGTTCACGTCGTCGAATTTGCCCATTGTGGTGATTAATACTCAGGGGCAACCCATTGTGGACGACCCCAAGATTAATGCCTTCATGGGCATTATCAACAACGGCCGGGGCCGCCGCAACCTCATCACCGACCCGTTCAACGACTTCCGCAACAAAATCGGGATTGAGCTGCGCGGCAGCACCTCGCAAAGCTTCCCGCAGAAGTCGTACAGCATCGAAACCCGCGACGCCAGCAACGCGGAGCACGACACCACCGTGCTGGGCATGCCCGCCGACAACGCCTGGATTCTGTATGCACCCTACGACGACAAGACGTGCATGCGCAACGTGCTCACCTTCAATATTGCCAACAAAACCGGCCATTACGCTTCGCGGACCAAGTACTGCGAACTGGTGCTCAATGGTCAGTACAAGGGCATTTATGTGATGATGGAGAAGATAAAGCGGGGTGCCGACCGGGTAAATATTAAGAAGGTGGACCCCGTGGATACGGTGGGCAACAAGCTCACGGGGGGCTACATTTTCAAGATTGACAAGCCCACCGGCAGCGGCGGCAACACGGGCTGGAACTCAACGCATTTGTCGTCCGGCGGCCGCACTATTCGCTTTCTCTACGAATACCCCAAGGACGTGAACATTGTGCCAAAGCAGGCCCGCTACCTGCAGGCCTACGTCGACTCGGTGGAAACGGCACTGGCCTCGCCCAACTTTGCCAACCCCACCACGGGCTACGCCAAGTACATCGACGTCAACTCCTTCATCGACTACTTCCTGCTGAACGAAGTGACGCGCAACGTGGACGGCCTGCGCCTGAGCACTTTCCTGCACAAAAAACGGCGTAGCGACGGCGGCAAGCTTTACGCGGGCCCGGCCTGGGACTACAACATTGCCTGGTGGAACGCCAACTACTGCGCCGGCAACCTAGCCACCGACTGGGCCTACAATTTCAACACAGTGTGCAGCACCGACCCCAACCAGATTCCCTTTTGGTGGACGCGCCTGCTGCAAGACCCCGCCTTTGCCAACGCCCTGAAGTGCCGGTGGACCGCCCTACGCCGCACCACCCTGCACGCCGATACGCTCAGCGCCTTCATCGACTCCACCGCTGCCCACCTCGACGAAGCCAAGACCCGGCATTTCACCGTGTGGCCCATTCTGGGCGTATATACCTGGCCTAACCCGACGCCCATTCCGGCCAATTATCCCGCCGAAATCGCGGCCATGAAAAGCTGGATGCGCCAGCGCTTAGCTTGGCTCGACGCCAACATGCCCGGCACTTGTGCCACGCCCACTGCCGCCCTGGCCGCCGGCGCCGCCCCGGATGCCCAAGTATATCCCAATCCGTTTACCAACGAGCTGCTGTTTCGTACCAACCTGCCAGCCAGCGGCCCGGTGCTGGTGGAGCTATTTGACGTAACGGGCCGCCGCGTGGCTCGCCTCGACTACGGAACCGTGGCGGCCGGCCCACACGAGCTACCCATTAAAACTGTCCAAACCCTAGCCCCCGGCATTTATTTGCTGAAGGCCCGCATGGCGACGGCTACTTACCGTGTGAAGGTGGTGAAGGAGTAGAAAAAGACTGGTCATGCTGAGCTCAGCATGACCAGTCTTTTTCTTTTGTTCTATTACTTAATCAGCCCGCAGCTCGCTGGCTTCAAATATGCGCGGTAGCTTGCGCTTGCGCTCCACAATCTGGAAGGTGGCCGTGTCGGTGGCATCGTTCCAGAAGACGTCGGATACGTGGCCGAAGTGGCGATACTGGCCGGGCTGGGGCATCACTTCCTCCACCGAATCGCCAAAGCTGAATTTGGGCTTGTGATAGATTTCTTTGAAGAGCTCGGGGCGCACGATGAACTGTTGCTCGTCGTATCGCAAGGTTATCCATTCGCCTTCTTCATCCTCGGCAATCTTCTCAAACAGTTTACCGATGGGTTCCAGCAGCTCAAAAGCACGGCGGTTGGCGGGGTGAATGTAGCGGAAGCCATAGTCGGGCGACCAGCCGTAGAGACCAAAAATAACGGGCTTGGGACGGGGCATAAGGGGAAATAAAGCCGGCAAAGATTACCCGTAAAACCCCAAACCACCCACCAAAGTTGCCTGCTATAGGGTTTCAGCGGGCGGCGCAACGGGCGACAATTGCTGCTGCACGTGCTCCAGCAGCCGGGCGCGGTGCTCAAGCCCGTCGTGCACGTTGGCAAAGGAAATGCGGTGGGTTTGGCCATCGGCCCGGTGCACCAGCACATCGGCGGAGCCTTCGGACTCTACGGTGGTGATGTCGGCCCAGTGCAGGCGATGGGCCTGGCGCATGCCTTTGGTGCGCACGGCAAAGCCCTCGGGGTGCAAGTGCAGGAATCGGTGGGCATCCATTTGCCGCATTCGGAAAGCCAGCACCACATACACCACGGCCAGCGCCGCATAGAGCCACGGCAAGGTGTGCACCCGGTGCGGAGCGCCCGCCAGCTCGGCTTCGTGGTGACGGTGCCAGATGTGGTAGCTCTCCATGGCTAGAATGGCGGCGGCAGCCAGCTCCAGCCACGCCACCCGCTCGCGATGAAACGGGTTGTGCCGCAGGTGGCGCAGCTCACGCACCATCAAAGCCAGATAGATGGCACCGATAACGACTTCCAGGCCGCTCAGCAGGGTAATCGACTCTTCGCCGGTCAGGATGGGTGCCACGCCCAGCAACAGGAGTACGGCCGGCCCCACGTGCCCAATAGCCTTGGCCACCTGCTGCTTGCCGTGGCGGCGGTGGTAGAGGGTGATGGGCCCCTGAACGGCGGCAGACGAAGCAACGGTATTCATTTACCCAGAAAGGCTAGTAGTGAGGGTTAGCTACTCAAATATATCATTCCCGTTAGAATGTTACGGTCAGGGCTTCCGATTAGCTGCACAAAAGTTTTGGCCAAAAGCTGGGCCGTTACGTAAGAGGAAGCTCCCACCGTCTAGTAACGGCCGCATTTTCGGCTGCCCGGACGGCGGGCAGTCGTTCATTCAATGTCCAACGCTTCCGCTCCTTCAACTGCTTCCCGCGATAAAACCGCTTCCAAAGCATCTGCTACATCATCCGCTGTAAATACGGCATCTACGCCCAAAGCGCCAGCACCTGCCAAAACGGCCCCGGCAGCTTCCCCTAGCTCCACCTTGCAGCCCGGCATGGGCGCCGTGCCCCACGCCGATGGCACCACCTTTCGGGTGTGGGCGCCGCATGCGGAGTCAGTTTCTGTCATTGGCACTTTCAACGATTGGCAGGCCGATAAAACCCCGCTCCAAGCTGAAGAAAATGGCTACTGGGCTGCTGACGTGGCCGAAGCCAAAATTGGTGACGAATACAAGTTCAGCCTTATCAACCAGGGCAACCGCATTGACCGCAACGACCCTTATGCTCGGCAGGTAACGAATTCGGCTGGCTCGTCGGTGGTGCATGACCCGAATTTTGACTGGGGCGACGACAATTTTCAGATGCCGGCCTGGAACGAGCTGGTGATTTACGAGCTGCACGTTGGCACCTTCAATGCTCCCGACGAGGAGCATGTAGGAACCTTCGCCAGAGTGGCCGAAAAACTGCCTTACCTGCGCGATTTAGGCATTAATTGCATTGAGTTGCTGCCGGCCACGGAGTTTCCCGGCAGCCGCTCCTGGGGCTACAACCCGGCGAACCCTTTTGCCCTGGAAAGTGACTACGGCGGGCCGGTAGCTTTTAAGGAAATGGTGAAAGCAGCCCACCAACACGGTATTGCCGTGGTGCTAGACGTGGTGTATAACCACTTCGGCCCCGGCGACCTCGACCTGTGGCAGTTTGATGGCTGGAGCGAGAACAACGGCGGCGGCATCTACTTCTACAACGATTGGAAAGCTAAAACGCCCTGGGGCGACAATCGCCCCGACTACGGCCGCCCCGAAGTGCGCCAGTACATCCGCGACAATGCCCTGATGTGGCTGAACGAGTACCGCTGCGACGGTCTCCGCGCCGATGCCATTGCCTTCATTCGCAACGTGAACGGCGAGGAAGACCCCGGCGCCGACCTGCCTGAAGGCTGGAGCCTGATGCGCTGGATTAACGAGGAAATCGACCAGACCATGCCCTGGAAAATCACCATCGCCGAGGACATGCGCGGCAATGCTGGCATTACAGAGAGCGTGGAAAATGGCGGCCAGGGCTTCGATTCGCAGTGGGATGGTTCGTTTGTGTACCCTATCCGCGAGGCCTTGACCACCCAGAACGACGCCGACCGCGACATGCATGCCGTGGCGAATGCCCTCACCCAGGCCTACAACGACAACGCTTTCCGCCGCGTCATCTACACCGAAAGCCACGACGAAGTGGCCAACGGCAAAAGCCGCGTGCCTGAGGAAATCATGCCCGGCGCGGCCGACCATTGGTACCCAAAGAAACGGGCTACCCTGGGCGCGGCGCTGGTACTCACGGCGCCCGGCATTCCAATGCTGTTTCAGGGCCAGGAGTTTCTGGCTGATGGAGCTTTTGTGGATACCGAGCCGCTGCAATGGCAACGTGTGGAGGAGCGCCCCGGGCTGGTGGGCCTCTACCGCGACCTCATCAGCCTGCGCCGCAACTACCACGGCACCACGCGCGGCTTGAGCGGGCAGCACACTCGCGTGTCGCACGTCAACAACAACGACAAGCTGGTAGCCTTCGTGCGCTGGGCCGATGGCACGGGCGGCCCCAACGACACCACCGTGGTGCTGGCCAACTTTGCCAACCAGGCCCACGAAGCCTATACCATTGGCCTACCTGGCCCCGGCCGCTGGCAGGTGCGCTTCAATAGCGACTGGCAAGGCTACGACGGCGAATTCGGCGACATGCCCAGCTTCGGCATGGAAGCCGAAGAAGGTGAATACGATGGGTTTGGCTGGCACGGCAGCATCGCCATTGCCCCCTACGCAGCCCTCATTCTGTCGCAGGAAGGCTAAGCCGGCTGCTCAGCAGCATCACCCTGTAAGAACGTCATGCTGAGCGTGACCGGAGCAGTGCGCATAGGGTAATAATCCATTTATTCGGGATTATTTCGGTGCGCAAGCTGCTTCGGCTACGCCCGGCATGACGTTCTTTGGTTATCGATACGTTCAGACTTCCTGCTTTCCTATGCCAACACCTGCCTCCACAGTCAACCGTCCCAACTCGGAGCTGAAAAACGCCCTATTTATCATTACAGGCGTGTTTTCAGCTGCTTTTGGACTCAAATCCTTCCTGCTTTCCAGCCACTTCATCGATGGCGGCGTCACGGGCGTATCCATGCTGCTGGCGACGGCATTCCAAATCCCGTTATCCATCCTGATTCTCATTATCAACCTGCCATTTATTGCCTTGGGCTATCGGCAGCTCGGCCGCCGGTTTGCCTTACGCAGCGCCTTGGGCATTGGCGGGCTGGCGCTGGTGCTGGCCTGGATGCCCTTCCCCGACGTCACCCACGACTTGTTGCTGACGGCCGTATTTGGGGGGGTATTCATTGGGGCGGGCATTGGGCTGGCCATGCGCGGCGGTGCCGTGCTCGATGGCACCGAAATTGCCGCCCTGCTGGTAAGCCGTTTCCTGGTTCTACTAAAAGTCAGCGACTTAATTCTGGTGCTCAATGTCGTCATCTTCGGCGTAGCCGTGCTAGTGCTAGGCACCGAGCCAGCACTGTATTCCATGCTCACCTATTTCGCCGCCGCCCGGGTGCTCGAATTCGTGCTCAACGGCATTGAACAATATACCGGTGTCACCATTGTGTCAGAATTCAGCAACGACATCCGTCGGGCTATCACCGAAAAGCTGGGCCGGGGCGTCACCATGTACCAGGGTAAGTCGGGCTACGGCAAGCGCGGCGAGATGGGCATCGAGCGCGACATTGTGTTCACGGTGGTTACCCGCCTGGAGTTGCCTGGCTTGCGCACCGCCGTGCAGGAAATTGACCCACAGGCTTTCATTGTGCAGTATCGCATTGATGATGCGCAAGGCGGCATCATCAAAAAGCGGGCGCTGCACTAAGAGGGCATTTTTGAAACGACGCAAAAGGAACGTCCTGCTGAGCTAGCCGAGGCATCTCTCACCGCGAGAATAAGGGTTTACTCTCAAGGTAGAGATGCTTCGGCTAGCTCAGCAGGACGTTTTGTTCGTTATCCTCACTTACACCGTTGCTTGGTCGTAGCGCTCGCCCGCAGGCGTGGGCCACGCGCCTTCAAACAGAAACTCGGCCAGTGGCTTGCGGGTACGAGGAGCTTCCTCGCGCTCGCGCAGCGGGTCGGGCAGGTCGGAAGTGGGGCCGGGATAGCCAAGCGTGAACACCACTACCGGCTCAAAACCTTCGGGAATGTTAAAAGCGGCACGAATGGCATCGGGCGAGAAGCCAGCCATTTGGTGGACTTGCAGGCCTAGTTCGGTGGCCTCGATGGCCAGGGTAGCAGTCGCTTGGCCAACGTCGTATTTTGCCCAGTTGTTGGGGTTATTGTCGTGGGAGAACTGCAGCTTGGCAACGCCCACGGCCAGCACGCCAGCATTCTTGGCCCACACTTGGTTGAACTCCATCAAGCCGCCCAGAATTTTTTGGAAAGCCTCGGGGCTGGTCGATTGGCTACCCAAAATGTAGCGCCAGGGCTGCTCGCCGAAGCACGATGCGGCCGACGAAGCAGCAGTGAACACCTGCTCCACCAGTTCGGCAGGCACAAGTTTGTTGGCATAAGCACGGGCGCTGCGGCGCTGCGTGAGCACGGGCAGAATTTCGTGTTCGAGGGTTAGGACGTTGGTTTTATCGGCCATGTGGGGAATGATATTGGTGAAATAACAGCGGGGCTAACAGCCTCGGCGGGGCAATGTTTCAACCAGAGCCTCAGGGGTAATTTCTGTGGAGCTGCTCAAAAAAAGGCTGCTGGCGATGGTATCTGAACGGCAACCGGCTTACCTTTCGCCGCGTTCTTTCTTCTGATAATCCACTCCCACCCTTATGCAGTCCGTGCCCCATCACTCCCCCGACGCTCTTCATCCCGACGCTCTTCTG
>Ga0265780_10003956_pt1 | contig 19292 bp, 16 predicted proteins | sample P1T30metagenome_FD_192432 | JGI IMG/M metagenome (GOLD analysis project Ga0265780, IMG submission 192432) | Plant litter microbial communities from East Loma Ridge, Irvine, California - P1 T30 | ecosystem: Environmental > Terrestrial > Plant litter > Unclassified | place: USA: California...
TGCACAACGGAACAATGCGTACCCGACTTCGTTACAACCGCCTGACTTGGGCCCGTACCCCGATATGCAACCTTTTGGCGACATGACTATCGAGTCGCAAGATGTCGATATGAGCATGCTTGGCCTCGATATGATGCCATGGTTCGATGCACCGTACGGTCCGGACATGATGGGGTTGTTTGATCCGAGTGTTGACGACACCGGTCACCAACAACAACAGCAGCAGCAACACCGCCCTTAATGACATTCACCGGGCGAGAAATCCCGAGCATTTGAGGTTCATTCAACCGCGATCTCACGATCACTCATGAGACCAGCCATCTGGCGGTCTCTATAAGGTGGCTATTTGGTCTACAGCCTGGCCTTGGATTTAGCGCGGCGTTCAAGGCAATCTCTAATGTAGTGACCATGAAGTGGCTGATCGCAGGAAATGACACATAATGTTAATGTGCCTCTACCACGCGCAAATCACGCCATTCATCCCAGCCTCACAACTCCTCAACATGTAACGTTCAATGCAGGATGACGTCTCTCTCGTGCATAGCCGAAGTCTCTACTCCGCTTACAGATAAGCCAATGCTATCCTCAATCGACACAGCCAAACATCATCAGGCTTCTGACAACAAGTCATACCAAGTGCCACATTCCAGCACAGCTCACAGAAGTCACAAAAGCCTCGACACCTACCTAACATGTCCACTCCACCAACCCGCCCCAAACCCCAGCCGGCCTACAAACCTCTCCCCGGCTCTATTCTCCACCCAAACAAACCCCTCTACACCCGCATCGCCACCGCCGCCCGCAAACCGCCCACAACATCATTCACCCTCTCCCCTCGCTCCGGCAAAGCTTGGAAAGCACCCGCCGGCAGTATCATTCGCATCTCCACCCCCGAAGGCCCGCAAGTCGGAGACCTTAACATCTGGTCCGCCGCGAACCCGCGCGAACGCTTCTGGGCGTCCCGAACCCGACAGCTGCACGCCAGCCATGTCACGACTTTCGACCGTTTGTGGAGCGTTCTGCCTTACCTCAGACCACTCGTGACCATCGTGGGTGACAGTCTCGGCGGGAAATCCTACGGTGGTGATGGGACTGGTAAAGATGAGTTTGGCGGGCGTGTTCATGACTTGCTAGGCACGAGGTGCGATCCTTACGTCAACCACATGTTGGCTGGAGATTCGTATGATTTCCACTGTCATAGTAATCTGACCCGGGCGGTGATGGAGTTTGGTCTCACGGAGTTCGATGTTCATGATGTTATCAATCTGTTCCAGGTCACGGGGTTGGATGAGGAGGGAAGGTATTTCATGGAGGCTTGTCCGGCGGAGAAGGGAGACTTTATTGAGTTTTTTGCTGAGGTGGAAGTGCTCATGGCGCTGAGTACTTGTCCGGGTGGGGATTTGAGTCGGTGGGGGTGGGGGGAAGGCGCTGTGGGGGAGGAGGGTGCTGGTGATGGGGGGATGAAAGAGTGCTGCAGGCCGTTGAAGGTGGAGGTCTTTGAGTTGGTTGATAGAGAGGGTGTGTTGGAGGGATGGAGGGAGCCGAAGGTGTCAGGGTATAGGGGACGGCATGGGCTGGGCGTGCCGGTGGGTGAGGGTCAGTGAGGAGGCTTTGGTGCACGGGAGGCTGTTTCATGTGACTCAGGTCTCTCCATAATGAAGCTGGTGACGTCCCGGGTGTTGGGTGAACGCCGATCAATTGCGGATGCTCTGTTGAGGCCTACGAACTCGGAATCAATGCAAAGCTGATGTGAGTACCTAGGTATTGCCAAACAACTCGAGCGATCGAACAATTGCTAATTCTGGCCCAAGACGAGGTAGGTACCTTAGGTACTACATATACTCCACAGATGTCAACACATGAGCGCTCAATCACGTCTCCAAGTCATTCACATGCCCTGATTGCATAAGCCACCTGACCTTTCTCAAATCATCGACGACCGTTTGCGTGTCGCCTGAGGCTCACCCGCCTGAGGCTCACCCTCACTGCGCCCGTCCTCAACATCACCTAACTCCTTCCTCCACACACAATCTCGCCCCTTTCACAAACACTCTCGCTACGCCTACCGCACACCACGTCACACACACAAAGCCCAAGATACCCACCAGAAGCCCTGCCGCAAGAGCACATCCTGCTCCACCGCCGCAAAAACATCTCACAACCGATCAGCACTGTTCAGCAATTCTACTTCGTTGGTACCACCAAATCATCTCCAGCAACTTGAACACAACCATCGAATCAAAGACACTGCACTCAAACACACTGCCCTTCGATAATGGCGTCCAGTACTGTCCCAGAGAGGATTGATGGGAAGCGATCGTTTAGGCTACTTAACCTCGAAAAGTATCTGTAGGCCCAAAAATCAATGTATCATTGCGCTCTCCCGCGGTATCATGTACGTCGCTAATGCTATCTTGCAGTGCTGATCACAACGCCGCCAACTCGCCACTGCTCTTGTTGCCTCCAGAGATCCGCTGTCGTATCTACGACTACGCTTTCGGAGGATTTGTTATCCATCTTACCACTGACGACTTCCAGCGGAAGCTGATTCTCACCCAAGCACTCTGCCAGTCCCCGCAAACATGTGCGTCGCTGCATTTCCAACACCACAGAATCCTTCCAATGGGTAGCAAGGCATTCGAAGACAAATGTATACAATCTTCAGGTGATCCAACGATTGCGCGCATCAAAATCCCGGTACACATGCTACAAGTCTGTCGTCAAATCTACCACGAAGCGGTGCTCAAGCCCTTCGACCAAACAACATTCCACTTTGTCACCGGTCCCCGAGGATCAGGGGCCTTGAGCATCTTCCTGAAGAAGCTGGTACGCCAACAACTCAGATCGAGTGCCAACTTGTGGATCGTATCCCGCGGATACTTTCCAAGTCGACCACTCATCTCGCAGTTCAAAGGGCTTGCAACATGTCGAGATCGACATCCACTCGTACAACGACGCTCATCCGTCCAACATGCCCTTCCAGAGCGCTCCGTGGCATCTGGGCCCGTTGCACGACCTGGAAGCGTTCAAACACGAGGGCGGCGTCGAGTGGCTCAAGAAAACTGGACTGAGATCCGTGCGATTTACTGTCAGCATCGCCACTGGTGGAACTCCTACTGATGAGCTCAGGGACTCCCATCATGGAGTGTATTGAACGCGAGGAGAACGAGATCGTGCCCGTGTCGTCAAAGGGCAAGGGGACGACAGCGTGAGCAGATCATTGTCGCTAGACAGAAGAGACATGCAGTCTACACGAATACCTCTCAATGCTGACATTGGCTCAACCAACTTGAGCCAATCACGGTCACTCAACTACTGGTGACGCGAATGACGATGGAAGACGACATCAGTAAATGGCGGAGGATGCTATCATGGATGCCTGGATCACTTGAGCTCGATGACAGGGCGTAGGGACTGAGTCTACGGGAATGCTCTAGTTGAGTTGGTTTAGGCGATGTACGAAGCGGGAGAGGTGATGGTCTTGGTTTGCAGATACGAGGAAGTTGAAGACGTTGGGTGAGACCGTTTGCTCTTTCGATGGTCGGGCAGAATATTCGAGCGAGGTGTTTTGATTGGGTGGTTTTTGGGTCCGACTCGATGCAATGAGATTATGTAGAGCATCATGCACTTTGCTTTAGAATGACACACGCAACGTTGACCGAGGATCACCAAGAGTGCACTGTACTCGTCGTTCCTCTCGAATTCCAATGCAGCATCGTCCGATACCTAGCATAAAACCGACAGAGCTCTTCGGAGTATTGATCGAAAAGGCGAACGGGATAGTGGCATGATCAACGATGTCGATGAAAGTCATGGTATCTACGCTATAAACAACCCAAACCGTCTTCCAAACAAACGCCCACGATGCCCATTTGGTTGTCATAAGCCGCTCTCCAGATCCCCAACCCATTACAGCGACAAACATCGTCAAGAAACCCCTCCTCCACCTGAACCGTCTACTTATACAACCAATACTCCGCCGCGTAAGGAACCTCAAACGCCTCCGCCATCCCCTCGCACGTCTTCGGCGGCTGCCCGCCCGCCGTATTCAACCTGTAAACCTCCTTGAAGACCTGCCCATCCTGTGACTTAGCATCGAGCCTCAACCACGCCACAGGCCCGTTGCCCGAATTGTACGGCCCCGGAACGCCATCCTCGGGCGCAGGAGTCGAGTCGCCCTTCTTGAACGCCCCGTATCCGTAAGCGTGCACGCCAGTGTCGAGGTCGAAGTAAGGGGTCTTGGAGTCGGTGAAGTAGTGCTTGCCTGACATTCCTTGATACAGCGGGGAGTTGTAGTCCGCTGAGGTGGGGATCGGGAGGTCGAGGGCTATGGGGCAGATTCGGGACAGGAGGTCAGGCATGTCTGCGGCGAGACAGGAGACGTTGAAGAGAGTTGCTACTGCGCCGGCGGCGACGGGGGCGGCGGTGCTGTTGGTTGGGTCGCAGGTGTAATTTTGGGAGCCGCGGCCGATGGCGACGTGAGCGAGGGTGAGACCCGCTGTTGGGGGTGGGAGGGGGATTGGGGCTGGTAGGTGATGTTAGTGATTGGTCTTGATGTGATATGTTGGAGGTGGCTTACCTGCTGGCATCACTGCGTTCTTGAGATCGCATGATCCTCGCTTTGATCCTCGGCCGTGGTGCCACGCTTTGCCGAAGTCGGAGTATGAGGATGCTTTCGAAGTTTCATCCCATCCATTGTAAGCTCCTCGCCCGCCATTGGCTTCCGCATCCTGACCCCAATGTGCGGTTGGTGCTGCGATTGTGACTGTGGCCAGGCAAGCCAAACGAAGTAGTAGTTTCATCTTGATGTGAAGGTAAGGCACCAAGCAGCGATTTGGGTCGTCGTTGTTTTGATCCAAGCAACGGGCAACGGACGATTAATGATCCGAACAATGCTCTGAGGAGTCAGTCGTAAGAAGAACTGACCCAGCGAAACGATCGAGAGGAGGAGAAGGAGTAGCAAGATGAGACGCAAAAAGACGAGGCTATGCTTCTGGCGGCGTCAAGCGCCGTGTTATGGTCGCTATATACATGGCGTGAAGCTGTACAACGTCCGGCTTCAAACCCTGTTCCATGCAATGCGACTTGCCGCCCGGCGCGTAGGACGGCGTTAAAGTAGAAGAGGTCGATCAGGTGGTCGGATGATTGGCTGCATAAGTCGGCAAGCTGGGCGGCAGGATGGGCGGCTCTAGTGTTTCAATCGGATGCTTGATCTAACCCACTTTGACGAGTCGCGTAGTTTTTGTTTTGCTTGTGATGGAGTGATCGTCGTACAACAACAACAACATATGATCTGTACAAGGGCGGATCGATTAGATGTCGACAGCGCCGGAATGATCTGCAACTTAATCAATACAATTCGCAACCATGTACACTCTCCCCGTTAAACACCAAGTCACCATCAAGTCACCATCTATCAACGTACCCATCGACAGTTGAACTGTACAATTATAGCAGTCAACTAGCAAATGTCAATCCCCCCCTCCCCAAAAAAACCCAGCCTCTCACCAGTCAGCCCTCTTCAGCCTCCAGCCCCACATCAGGCCTTCAGCGCCTAACGACAGGCTCACAGTGCTCAAGAGGGATTCCACACCAGCGCTTCCAGACGGCGGTCCGACCAGATATGACTTGCATGAACCCTATAAGTGTACCCAATCGGCTTTGTTAAAAGGTGGCCGAACCCGATTCGCGAGGGAGTCGCGTGTCGTCGTCTGTAACCGCTGCACTGTAAAGCGGATGCGAAAAGCACAATACCTGAGCGTGTCGCGTGAGCTTTGGCATGTTTTGAAGCTTTTATACAAGTACTTCTTCTGTATTCCGATGGTAGGTAGCGCTTGGTAGTTATTGGAAGCAAGATTTGTTGGAGCCGCTTCTTGGAAGTACTTGGTTGTGGGTGTACCTCTGAACGCTGGTTTGTCAATGATGTTCCTTTGCCAAATTGTGCCCATGCTGGGCAGTTGTGTAGAATAGCATGGCATATCGGTTCGAGTCTTCGATGGCACGTTCTTTCGATTTCTTGGGCGTCGACTGGAGAGATGTCCAGTACACGCTGTCCACTTCTATTGGCGCGGTTGAAACATCAATCAGCTGTATCCATCCTGCAGCTATCGTTTCAAGCAGCAGCTATTGCTCCAGAATAGTTTGAACCAAGCCCAGAATCAGGGACTTTCTGATAAGTGTACATATCGTGACATCGAACCCTCACTAACTACGTCGCCTGATCGAAATCATCATGCGTCCAATCCCCATGCGCCGCCGTCCCACCAGCACCAGCCAGAGCAGCAGCGCCAGCGCCCGCCCCTCCTAGATTGCTCGAATGCTGCTCCATATCCGCGGAGCCCATCCAATACAGCATCGTAAAGACCAGCAAGTGCAGCGCCAGGCAATACATCGCAAACAAGTTCCTGCTCGTGCGCGTTTGCAATACCAAGCGAGTAATCTGGAAGACTGCGCGCTCAGGCAAGCTCATGCGCTTCATGGCGCGTGCGCTCTCGCGGCCGCGGAAAGCCGCAAAGGGAGAGATGTTGCTTTCGTAGGTCGAGCGGTAGCGGTCTAGTGATAGGCCTGAGGAGGTACTGTCCGAGGAGACTTGGATCGTGGAAGGGTTGGGGTTGGAGCCGTAGGCGCTTCCTGAGGTTGAAGGCTGGGCGCCGCGGTTGTAGGTCGAGACGTAGCGGGTTTTCTCGTACAGGCTGAGGTTGTCCTTTTGCAGGCTTGAGACTTCGGAGCGCAGCGTGCTCACGGTCTGGTATTGCTTTTGTAGCTCTTGCTCGAGCTCTCCGATCTTCTTCTTGAAGCGGTCACGTTGCGCTGTCACCATGGGGAGAATGCCTGAGCCACCGCCTACACCTTCGCCTGGTCGGAGCGGTGAGCCCGAGCCCGAAGATGGATCGAAGCCGCCAATGATGGAGGAGGTTGGCGAGGTGCCACCACCTCGCTTGCTGCCGTACGCCGATTTGGGGAATCGTGACGTGTAGGTGCCTGCTACGGACATTGTCTCAAATGCGTTTGAGGCCTCTTGTTGCGTCCGCTGCAGGTCATTCTCAAGCGACGCGTTGAGGTTCTGTGCTTTCTCAAGATCGGCATTTGCTGTTGAGAAATCTTCCTGCAGTTCTTCGAGTCGCTTTTGCAGCTCGTTGTTCGAGACGCGGAGGTCAGTCAACTCGTTGCCCAGCTTCTTGTTTCGTGCGATGAGAAGTTGCTCCAGCGACTCTCCCTTTGATTTGTCTGCGTTGCCATTCGTGGATGGTGTCTCTGAAGGGTCCAGCTCTGCTTCATCGACTGCAGCGAACTCTATGGATCGCAACATCTCCAGCTCTCTCTTGACTTCATCGTAATCGCTCCATTTCTGCACCCGAGCTTGCAGAGATTCGCGATCCGCTTTCAATGCATTCACCTCCCGCTCGATGCCACGAAGCTTGCTTTCGAGGGCGCTTGTCTCCGACTCTTTGTCATAGCGAGCGTTATCGATGCGACGAAGAAGAGACGAGTTTTCGGAACGCAGACGAAGGTATGCGGGCTCTTCCTCAACGGCTGTACTCCTGCCGGAGGACTGGCTGGCAGACTGCGCGAGTTCGACTCGCATCTGCTCGTTGCGAGCTTCAATCTCCGCGAGTCTTGCAGAGGTCCTCTCGAGCTCCGAGTTCGCCAGCTCGAGTTCTGCAGCAGTCGCAGCATTCCTTCCAGTGTCCTGTGTTTCCTCACCCGTCTTTTCCAAACGCTGTGATACCTCATAGCTCGCCTTGAGCTCCTTCAATATCCTGTCCTGGCTTTCGACCTTCTCCTCCAGACTTTGCTCCTTCGCCGTCCAGTTGTCCTCCTTTTCCTTCAACACGGCAGACCAAGACTGCTCCACTTCCTTGATCCGCGAGTCCTGCGAGCCTTCGGACGATTGCCTCTTGTTGCGCTCCTCTTCCAGCTGTTTCTCAGAGTCTTCAAGCTGAGTGTTCAACTTGTTGAGCTGCTTCTGCAGACGCTCGTTCTCGCTTTTAAGCTTCGGCACAACTTCCTCCACCGTCACTAGCGAGTCGATTGACGCGTCCAGCAGAGGGTAGGGATCCGGAGCTTCCGACAAGGGAGTATACGCCTGCATGAAGGCGGATGATATCGTCTTGTTGTGGTTCGTAAGCACATCGATGTATCCCTGGTACGACTTGAGCAAGTCCTTGATGTCCAGCAGTTTGGCCGCATCGTCTAGCTTCTTGAAGTCTTTCGTCTTCTGTGCCAAGTCCTTGCGCTTGAGAAGAGAGTCGCGCTGATGCGACACGAGCTCCGAAGCGGCGACGTCCAATGTTGAGACGAGCTTGCTGAGATCCAGTGTTCGCCAGGCTGCTACCGCTTGCTGGAACTTGTTGCCCTCTTCGGCGCCCTCCCGTGCTGAGCGAATATCACCAGCATGGTCTTTGACATTTTCGGAGCCATTTGTCGTAGCCGCGCCTCCGCTGGCTTGTTCTTCCTTGTTGTCGGCCATTGTGAGTACGGGCTCAAGGCATGCCTTGGGGACGCGCGGCGGGATGGTCGATTGTTCAGGCTTGGTGGATGGCCAGGCCAGTTGGTTCTTTTGGGGCTCAAGGGGGTAGAGGTGCGTAGATCAGGTCCAAGTAGAGTATAACGTCCTCGCAATGCGATTGGTAGTATTACAGTATGCCGATTGTCTTGTCGTCCTCGAGGGTGAAGCCGAGGGTCCAAGCACAGGCCAAAGAAGCCGAACAGCTCTCGTGTGAACTGGCAGATCAGGCAGCTGTACCACGACGATCAACTCCTCTCATACAACCCACTTCCGCCTTTCCTTACGTGTCACTCGGACACAATGGTCGGCTGGCCTGATCGGCTATGGAAGCGCAGCATGGCTCCCTGAACGACGAAAGCGACGGAGCCTACGTCCTCCGCGACCTGATCAACGACGTCCCACTCTCGGCCGACGGAGAAGATAGCAATGTCTACATTACCTGCGTAGATGCCTGGAACGGCAACCTATATATCGGAACCTCCGCTGGAGAACTCCTACACTTCGTGTCTATACCGCCCGATCCCAGCGACGAATCTGGTCAGCCTACTTGGATCATCGCATCAAGATTGCAGCCGCCCTTCAATACTGTGCAGGAGCCTCCTGACAATGGTGTGAAACAAATACTTATATTGCCGAATGCTGGAAAAGCTTGTGTGCTGTGCAATGGCACTCTTACTTTCTACACGCTACCGGAATTGAGCCCTGCGTTCGGCGGAAAGATCAAGCAGGCAGGATGCACTTGGGTGGGCGGACTGGACAGGAATGAAGAGCTCGAAGAGCCAGACACAACGGCAAATGGGTCAATCATTGTCATATCTCTAAAGCAGAGACTACGCCTGATCAGAATCGGAGAAGAGGCTCGGAAGCTGAGAGACATTGAACTTGGTGGAGTGGGCGCCATCCAAAGAAGAGGAGACTTAGCATGCGTGGCCGATGCGACTTCATACTCTTTGATTGACGTGGTCAACCAGCGCAAGAATGATTTGTTCCCGATATCCTCCATGGTTGAACCGGAGTCTACGCCATCACCGGCTACCTTGGAGGCACCTCGAGGCCCTTCACATCGGACATCGGGAAGTCTCTCCAACAGGAGCCCTGTTCGAATGGGTCGACATGAACGGAATGTCAGCAAAAACAGTAATACACGGGATGGCGACCGACTTCGGCCGGATAACTCTTCTCCGTGGCCTGCAAGAGGATCGTCCAGGACATCCGCAGAGTCTTCAGAATCGCCGAGCAGGACTACTAGCCCGGCGAACCTCGAAGGAGCACCGCCTCCGCCACCGAAAGACGATGCGACCCCAGAGCTCCCTAGCAGGCCTTTACCGCCTAACATTGCATCGCCCACTCCGAACGAGTTCCTGTTGACCACAGGCACCAAGGCAAACGAACCAGGTGTTGGAATGTTCGTCAATCTTGATGGTGATGTTGTGCGGGGAACGATTGAGTTCTCAACATACCCCCGATGCCTGGTACTTGAAGGTGGTAGGGATCAGTCTCTTCCAGGGGCACCGGAGGATGCTTCAGAAGGCTATGTGCTAGCTTTAGTTCAACGGTCAATCGATGGCAAGCTCTGTCCTTCAATAGAAATACAAAGATGGGACGCTGAACCTGGCGAGGCACACCGGACGAAGCACTGGCTCGATCTTCCCCATGGCCGACCGAACGCGGATACTCGGACACTAGCAGATGGCGTTGGACTGCGCACTGCTACAACAGCAAACGAGCTCGCGGTTCCCGAAATTGGCCTAAATCTTCGACAACGACGCTTGCATATCGGCTCAGAGCCCGCCGATGCGGACGATGCGGAAATTAAACGTAATGGAGAGGAAGATAAGTTCACGGCACGTTTTGCACAGACGACAGCCAGTGTGATGCTGTTCAACGACAATCGGGTGCGCTGGCTGGTGCGGAGTTCATTACTTGTTCGACTTGAAAGGCGCCTGAACCAAGCGATCAATCGGAATGGTCGTGTTTCTATTGACGCGGCAAAGGTGCAGGACGTCGTCAACGACATCAGAGGCCAAGAAGCTCAAAGCGAGCTCGAGTTCCTGACATTGACCTATATCCGGCAGAAAGCTTCGCTGCTCTTATTTGGTAATCTGCTCCTGACGACTGCCAACGGCGTAATAGCGTACGAGAGCGCGAAAAGAGCAGCTGGCGAAGCGCTCGTAGAAGGCGAGATCGACCCGCGTACCATCCTTGCTCTGGTGCCGCCCATGTCTGGCGAAGTGCGGGTGGGCCGCGAGGGGATCTGGGTCCCGCAGGGACTTCGTGACGTGATACAGATTTTGCGCGGTGCTATGAACAGCACAGAGCTGAAGCCAGACACACGAGGACCCTATGGCGACAACCTGTTGCAAGTTATCAAGCGCTACCTCTTGGTCTGGCGAAAGAAGAAGGGGTTCGGTAGTGTGGCTGACGAAAGCAACGTCTTCAAATCGGTCGATGCAGCGTTATTACACGTCCTGCTTTTGCTGGACCAACACAGTCCCCGGGGTCCCGCAACAGGAGGCTCTGTCAGGGCGGAGCTCAACGATGTGGTGGACAAAGGTGTCGACTGCTTTGACAGAGCTGTCGAGCTTTTTGAACAGTTCAATCGACTGTATGTGCTCAGCCGACTTTACCAATCTCGCAAGATGACGGGTCTAGTGCTGGCTACATGGCGGCGCATCGTTGATGGCGAACGTGATAGTGGCGGTGAGCTGCTCGAGGGCGAACAAGACATCCGCCGATATCTGACCAAGATCCGCGATCAATCGCTGGTGCAAGAATATGGTGCCTGGCTGGCAAATCGCAACCCGAAACTTGGCGTGCAGATCTTCGCAGACGACAACGCGAGAATCAAGTTCCAGCCCTCGGAAGCGGTTGCACTGCTCAAGGAGAAAGCTCCCGGCGCGGTCAAAGACTACCTCGAGCATCTCGTCTTTGGCAAGAATCACGTTCAATACGTGAACGATCTCATATCCTTCTACTTGGACACAGTACTGCAGGAACTAGAGCGGTCAGAAGAGGCCAAGTCAACCCTCCTCCAATCATACGAGACCTACCGAGCTCTCATCCCGCCAAAGCCTACCTACCGCCAATTTATCACCGACAACGCGATCGACGCCGAATGGTCGCACAACCGCCTGCGCCTGCTCCAGCTCATCGGCGGCAGCCACGGCGCGGCTTCCAAGTACGACGTGCACACTGTGGGTCAGCGCCTTAAACCCTACAGCAACGAGCTAGTCCCAGAGATGATCATCCTCAACGGCCGCGAAGGCAAACACGAAGAGGCCCTACGCCTCCTCACCCACGGGCTTGGAGACTATGACACCGCGATCCGGTACTGCCTTCTCGGCGGCTCCTCTATTTTCCATCCTGGCTCTTACCTCCTACCAGAACAGTCCTTGCCTTCCAAGGAAGAACAAGCGGGCCTTTTCAAGACCCTGTTGCAGGAGTTCTTCCGCATTGAAGATCTCAGTGAGCGGCTGGAGCGGACTTCGGAGCTGCTCGAGCGGTTTGGAGGGTGGTTTGATATGGAGGAGGTCCTGGCGCTGATTCCCGACGAGTGGAGTGTTGAGTTGGTTAGTGGGTTTTTGGTGCATGCTCTGCGGAGGTTGGTTAGGGAGAAGAATGAGACGACTGTTGTGAAAGCGCTTAGCGCGGCGCAGAATTTGAGGGAGAGTGTTGTTGTTGCTGAGAAGCTTGAGAAGACGGGGCCAGTTATTGTTAGGAGTGAGGAGGATGTGACGGTTAGCTAGACGATAGATATATTATATACATTTCATGCTGTTTGTTCAATTGAGAATTGTGACTGGTTCTCATACAGTCGTGTAGAGTCACAAAATCCTCGGCTCATCCCTTATCTATCTCCGTTATCGCTTGAGCCGCCCAACTTTCACATGCGGTGAGCCATTGGCTTTTATTATTGCGCGACCTCCTTCTACTCCAACACTTCGCAAACAACTTACAACGCGCTCTTGTTTGTCGCCAACCTGAGCGCATAATCATGTCGGCTTCCCTTCCTGGCAGCAGGGACCTTCCTGCGTCCCAGTATGATCTCAGCACATACTGGGGCCGCGTGCGACACGCCGCGAACCTTTCCGATCCGAGGTGAGATAGTAGAAGAGATGCACGGCGGATAGAGAACGATGAAAGAGGAGGATGCAATGGTCTTCAAGAGAGACAGCGAGGGAACGGGATATGGAAGAGGGGACGCGACTCCATATGGGTCAGTACGGACTCTGGGAGAACTGCTGCATGGCGCATTGGACCAAAGGACCACTGCTGACTTACGGCGAACAGAACGCTATTCACGTCCTCCGCTGGCCTCGAGCAAGCAAAGAGCTTGATCGTGGATTATAAGAAGGGCAAGCTCGCTGAAATGACGCCTGAGTTGTGGACGGCGAAGAAGACGATTGACAGCACGCTGCACCCTGGTTGGTTACGACCATTCCCGAAATCAGGCAAGACAACAAAGTTGACGAGTATCCCACAGACACCGGCGAACCCGTCCTACTCCCTTTCCGCATGTCCGCCTTCATCTTCTCCAACCTAATCGTCACCGCCGGCATGCTCACACCAGGCCTCGGAACGGCAGGCACCGCTGGCTGGCAAGTCGCCAACCAGTCTCTCAACGTCGCAATCAACGCCTCCAACGCCAACAAATCCACCCCTTTATCCACCAGCAAAATCGTTCAGTCCTACTTCATGGCCGTCGGAGCCTCCTGCGGCGTTGCCCTAGGTCTGAAAGCCCTGGTCCCGCGCCTGAAAGTCAGCCCCGCCGCCCGCATAGTCCTAGGCCGCCTGGTGCCCTTCGCCGCCGTCGCGAGCGCCGGAGCCCTGAACGTCTTTCTCATGCGCGGCGAGGAAATTCGCCTTGGAATCCCCGTCTACCCCACCGAATCCGTGGCGCAGCGTGCGAGGCGCGAGGCTGCCAACGAGCCTCTCCAGCCGATCGGTAAGAGCAAGAAGGCCGCGACTCTGGCTGTCGGCGAGACTGCCATTTCGCGCGTTTTGAACGCGACTCCGATCATGGTCCTGCCGCCTCTGATTCTTGTGCGTCTGCAGCAGACTGAGTGGCTGCGGCAGAGGCCTAGGATGGTTACGCCGGTGAACCTGGGTCTTATCTTTGCGACTTCCATCTTTGCTCTGCCGCTTGCGCTCGCGGCTTTCCCGCAGAGGCAGGCTGTGCAGGCGAGTAGTTTGGAAAAGGAGTTCTGGGATCAGGGTGGCGAGGGAGGACTGGTTGAGTTCAACCGCGGAATCTGAGCATGGCGGGTATGCTTAGCCTCTCGGTGCTTGGATGTAGAGGACAGCTTGAGCAATCTCATGGACGTTCAAGCTCTCTCGCTGAAAGATCTTCCCCCAGTGCGAGGACGTTGGTGATAGGCATTGTCAGTCAGGTTAGCATCTTGAGGCGATAAACTCCACATTGCCTTTGCACGGAGCAGGTTCAGATCGCCTTCCACCGCAGCAGTCGGCATACCTTGGAGGGCACACTTTGGAGACGGCCAGAGTCTGACTCTGGAACCAACTTTTTTCCACGAGATGCCTGGCGCTGGTGGGATCGGGGACACTGCAAATGCGACCGGGATCTTGGGGCAAAGTATCCTGAATCCAATCCTAATTGCTCTGCTCACTCGAACACCAGTGGACTCGTCTCACTTGAGTAGACGTGTTCTTCTTGGATCCGTATTTTCTCGAATACGCTGCTTCAACAGACCAAGTCAAAGTCGATTGATCAAACCGCAGACATGACTCCTCATTCTTCCCCAAGACGATGGTTCTTTCACAGGGTACGGTATCAAAAATTCACAGGAAAGCTAATCAGAATTCCACAAGTCCGCTTACTCTCAGAAGCTTACCACCAGCACGCTGGTATGGGTCATCATGCCACGCACATCTGAAAAATTGAAGAACCAATCGCAGCCAACCTGCAATCTCGATAATTCAGCGCTGAGGTAGAAGACAATATTTTCCGTTGCCCATCTTCTTTCCGGCTTCACATTCTCCGTGAAACAATTTCTACGGTACACTTCCCAACCATCAAGATCAAATCACCGCGCATCTCAAATCTCGCACCTACAATGGAGTACCAGCAGAACTCAGGAAAACTGCGTGCAAAGCCACCACCACGCCTGCTAGATCTTAGTCAGCCCGCGGCAGCACAACATGCCATGTACGTAGCTATTCCATCTGCCCCAACTTCCCGATCGATTTCGCGCTCACAACGCTATTTCACAGCTCCGTAGCAAATGCGCAGAATTCGCCTCTACTCGCCCTCCCAGCAGAAATCCGACTCCGGATCTTTGAATATGTGCTAGGAGGCTGGGCGATCGAGGTATCCGCTACTATCTCTGAGAGCTGGACACTGGGATCCATGCGGTACAAAGTGTCTGCCTCTACGAAAGCAACACCCGAGTTTCACATTTGGGCCACCCCGAACAACTGCCCAGTCGCAACATTGTCGTCACCCGATGCGTTCTTAATATCCGACGTCACACTCGACAAAGCACTAGCCGAACACCACTATGACTACTACCTGTCAGCCTACAGCACCTGTCCCGTCAGACCCCCTCTCACCACTAGCATCAATCTCAACCTTCTCCTGGTGTGTCGCGCTGTCTACGCAGAAGCAGCTTTACTCCCGTTCAAGAAGAACAAATTCATCATGCACACGGGCCCACGCTGCCTTCTCCAAACCTTCCAGAGACTCCTCGATCGTTTCGCCCGGGAGCAGCGGTGCGCTTTGGCTCACTTAACAGTCACGAGTGCCGCCAACTTCTTTGGAGGTAACAATTTCAACAAATGCCAGCTTCTCCGGCTCAGGGGCCTCAGGACCCTACACATTATCCAAGAGCCCAATCCACACCTCAAAGGCATGTACGACGCTATTTCCTCGGGCTGGAAGCACGCGGGTGGACTCCCGAGGACTTTGATCGATGGATTAACACGCCTGGAATCCGTGCGATTTTCGGTGGACGTACACTTTACAAGGAACTTCCCTACCACAGATACGCAGAGAGCGATTGTTCGTGCACAGACTCCGCGCCTCAAGAAGATGTTGGGTCTTGTGGAGGCCAGGCTCTTCGGGTCTCTCACGGGACGTGCGATGCGTGTGGCGGTCGGCGAGGAGTACGAGGAGGATGGCGTATGCTTCGAAGAGCACTTGAGGGTAGTGAGGCGTTTCGAGTGAAGCCCAACGCCCAGATAGTATGGTTTTCTTTTGTTGGGTGCGACCTTTTATTTTCTAGAGTCCAGATTGAGTTGTGAATTTGCGCCATTGAGTATTATTGCCATGCAAGTCAGACGATTTTAGCCTTTGTGCCTTGCGTTTTCATTTCTTTCCACTTTGAGTTCCACTTTCCAGCAATGATTTTTTGTCCCGAAGCAAATACCGGTCGCCCGGCCAGGCCAATCTCTCATTTGCACAGGTACTATTATCCTCAGTTGTTTCCCTCCTACGCCGGGGAGTCGGGCCTGTCTGCGAAGTCTCTCTTCATGTGATGACAGGGTAATGACATGTCGCTATAGCATTCTTCGTAAGCCGAATTCCACTTCAGAGCCTTATCAGCAAGCCTAGCCAATATTATCAATACACGTGCCAACGAGATACTCAAGTATTCCGTGTGATATAGCCATATCTGAGAGCTGTTATGGCACGTTTGTTGTCTATGTGTCAGGATATCTTGAACTCTAATGCTGACCTGGGACTCATCTTCGGACGCTTACAAATAACTATGAAGCTCAAGGTCAAGAGCTCATATTTTCAACTTCATAAGGATCCAATGACTCTATGAGTCCAATTGGCACTTTTTTCTATACGTCAGGTGAAGACCAAGGATCTTCGACAGCCACTGTGCGAAGTAGGTATAAAGATGGCAAATTATTCCGATTGTTCTGTCGACCCTCCCTTCCAACAACTTCCTAGAACCACCTGGTCTGCCCACATGCTACTGTTAAGAAGACAACCTGATTCACGAGTACGCCTTTCGATCTTCGAAGGCCCTCGATCAAATACTGCACCATATGGACTACTTCCCCGTCAAGAACAACATGACGGAGTTATTGGACCTCAGCAAGTCGTCCGCATCGAAGCAGTCAATGTAGGTATGCATCCACTCGATCAACATCACTTCTTCGGTGACTAATACGTCAATGGAACCTCACGCAACGCGACCACATCACGTCTCCTCAACTTACCTGCCGAGATCAGGGCGAAGATTCTAGGGCACGTCGTCGGAGGCGAATCAATCCACGTCACGCTCAACCCACCCGCCAACGAGCACTACTATTCCTCCCACGAGAGTCGTTACAAGCTCAACCTGTGCCCCGGTCCTGAGCCTCTCCTTGATCCATCAACACCCCGAGCCCGTGAAATACTGACCAAGCGCACACAAGAAGACCCGCCCTTCACCCAGCGTCACTTCCGCTGCACCATCAAGCCGAATCAACCAGTCAACGAATCCCTCACCCTCAACGTCCTTCTCACGTGCCGCCAAATCTACAAAGAAGCATCCCTACTACCCTTCAAGACCAACACTTTCGTCGTCGAATTCGGACTCGGTCGCGAGCCCGTGTTCCCTTCAGGCGTAAATGCCCTCGAGGCTTTCGTTGGCACTCTCGCGCCGGATCAGCGACAAGCTATCAGGCACCTCACCCTCGCTTCACGTGATTTCACGAAAACCGATGCAACCCAGATCGAGCGTCTCAGCGGTCTGGTGTCCTTGAAAATCATCCACGCACACATTTTCGGCCACGAGGACTGGCCAAGTGGCGAAATTTTCTCTTGGGGCCGCTGGAGTCGCGCTCTCCGCATGCCTGTGCTGAAAGACGTGCTTCACACCGCAGAATTGCAACAAGAACCCGACTGCAAAGCCTGCCCCGCCGGCTGCTGGAATTTAGATGAAATGTATAGGATCGATTTACTTCTCAGGAGCTGGGAGATGGGGCTGCTGGATTGTGCGAGGGAGTCTTCGCTGGAGCTGATTGGTGGGGCGAAGCGGGTTCCCGAACGAAGGCGGGATTCTTTCTATTGGCAGGATCTGGAGGATTTCGACGACGATGATGAAGAAGATGACGATGACTATTGGGATGAATGTGATGATTCTTTTGAAAGTCTGAAGTTGTGCGCTGGGGTGGAGGAGCTGCGGCGATTGGGGTTGATTAGATTGTGTCTGCCACGAGACGGCGCTCGGGCGAGAGACGCGATGTTGTTCGTTATTGATGGGAGGATGAGGGTTGGGATGTTGTGATTTCTTTGCTTGGTGAGTGGCTAACGGACGTCTTGTTGCGTTTTAGCGGGGTTTTAGTTGCGTTTTTGTTAATTTTCCGGATTGATGGTAGCCTCTTTGGTGGAGCCTTTGGTAATAACAAGTACTAAGAGGCGTCCATGGATTGTCAAATTGATTTTCTTGAAAATCCACGTTGCTGTCATACGTGTGGCTGTGTCTGGTATGTGCGTATGGGGAGACGTGGATGCTTGAAGCAGAATGACCATAAGGAGTAAGCTGGCCTCTGAGTGGCTCGATTTCTTGTAGTCCACGCTACCGCCGCTGATACTGTACTCATGCTCTGTGGGACGCAGATGCCCAAAGCACGATGCCTAGCGAGTTCATCCCTCAGTGGCTCACTACCTATGAAGCCAAGCTACCGCCACTAGTACGTCTGCGTGGTAAGGTGCCGAAGCTCGAAATATGGTGACTTGTATGGGACGGGAAGGATGTGCTTATAGGAAAGCTTGTTCAGTACACGAGTCAGTTTCCAATTTCCAATAGGTAGCAGGCATAGGGGTATTCGCTGCACAGGAAGCTGAAACGTCAAACCTTTCACACATCTGCTGATCATATTTGTTCTGTTCGATCTTCTCTGTGGACAGTTTGGATTCCTTTGTGCTCGAATAGAACATCCTGGGGCTGCCAAGGCTCGATGTGATAGTATTTACTCACGGGGTATCATTCAAAATCAGAAAGAACAGACGCCTCAACGCCGATGCCCAGGTAGTGCTGCGGTGTGTAAATGCCGGATCTTTAAAATCACGCTACACCTTTGGCGTGACGATAGGCATTCGCTGAGCTATGCAGTGTGTCAGTCTTTAGTTGCGATCGCACCAGAATAGACGACAGGACTCACCTTCGTCCTTCTTCCGTTCAGGAAGAGGCAAAAAGTCATCCTCAACGTGGTCATCTCCACCCACCATCTTTGCCTGCGGTGAAGTCTTGAACATTTCATCGAGCTCGACGATTCCTGCACGCTTCACGACTTGCTTTTTCGGAGGGTATCGCAAGGTATAGCCGTGCTCGTTGCTTAGCTGCCTGTCGATTTTCACGTCTGGATCATGTCCCACTAGACTCCCAGATCCAAACAGATAGTAAAGTGGAACGTTCCATTTGTTCGACTGGCCATATTGCAAGTTTGCCAGATCACCTCTCAAGTCAACCATGTAGAGGTCCGAACGTTGATCTTCAACAGCATGCCGGTAAGATCGGCCACTGCGACCTCCGTCGTCTCGATGGGATTTGTTCCTGCGAGCTTCGTCGTCTCGATGAGAGGTGCTGTCATCGTAGCGGTCACCCCTGTCGTCGCGGCCGCGGGACTCAAATCGACGTCCGGCCCTGTCGTAAGCGGTATCACGATAGTGATCAACGTGGCGTGGCGATCGAGGTGGATTGTAATGGCGTCCCCGGTTGGATCTTGACTTTTCGACCCTATGGCGGCCTAGTCTAGCTTCTTGTCTCTCACCATCGCCTCTCTTGTCGTTTCTCGCTTTGCTTGATTCGGCATTGGCTTGTGTTGT
>Ga0265780_10003957_pt1 | contig 19287 bp, 14 predicted proteins | sample P1T30metagenome_FD_192432 | JGI IMG/M metagenome (GOLD analysis project Ga0265780, IMG submission 192432) | Plant litter microbial communities from East Loma Ridge, Irvine, California - P1 T30 | ecosystem: Environmental > Terrestrial > Plant litter > Unclassified | place: USA: California...
GGCGGTTTTTCTGTTCAACCAGAATAGCGTTCTACCCAATATATTCAACTTCTCAGCATGTCTAATGTCTTCATCCACGCATGTCGCACCGGCAATCGACGCTGCAGATGTTACTATACCTTTCTTGATGTACGGCAGGAGTGTCTAAATATAGCTGACAGACCACCTGCAGAGAGGAGCAATGCAGGCTGCGGGAGCACACACTGGACATGAATTGAGCGCCCAGCCACGATAACAGACACAACTTGCAACCCCACCTTATATTCAGCAACGTCGGCGGATCAAGTCACATGCTACTCGCTGTACTCTTCCCAACGCAGCGCGGCAGATCAGCATCAGCAGTCAACACCTTAACCCACAAAACAAATGAAACCTACCCCCACATCTTCCATCCATCCATTCCTTCACTGAAACCCAGTCCCTCCGACCATTTCCCCAAAGCAGCATCACCATGTCCCCAACTTCCCTCCATCCAAGTCCCTTATCAAACTTACCCAAGTACGCCGCGGTCGTGCATCCTGCCTAGTCCGAGAAAGGAAATTGCTTCTTTCCCGAATAGGGCAATGCTCGGAGCCGGTATGCGTTGACGTTTGTACGTGTTGGGGAAATGCTTAACGACTGTGTTCGATGGCAGGGCTGGATGGGGTATGTTCGCATGGATGGATGGATGGTGGACGGGGTGAATGGAGATGCGAGGCTGCTTGCTTTGACCTGGAAAATAGGGACACGAATTTGATAGCGCCATGACTTACATACGACGAAGCCAGAGCGAAAAAGGGAAGTGGTGTGTCGCAATATTCAATGGTGCTGCAGCAAACTTGCTGTGAAGGGAATGTTCGAGATGAGACGATGCTCGATGAGGAAATTATGCGAGGGTGGAGACGGATGGTTCGACTGTGCCGCATGCGAGAAGTACGTCGTGTTCTGATCACGATGGTGGCTAGACGGAATGCAGAAGGAGGGGGATTACAGTTTTCGATACTTGGGTGTAAGGAGTGCTGTGGAAGGAAAGTTCATTCAAAGAATAGTTGTAGGGCGTGGTGCATGCATGTGTTTAGGAACGTGAGAGGTGCTACTATCTTACGCACTACACCCAGACGAGCATGTCTTTACCGAAGCGGAACGGATATCATTTTAGTCTTCAGTCTCTGAGTCCAAAGTTGTGTGACCAACGCAGTGATACACTCCCTCTGCCCCAGCTACACGCGAAAAAAAACCGCCAAGTTTCGATCAGAATCAACAAGTAGGTGAAGGTATTTGCAACCAGGCTTCCTGAATCGACTCAGCACAGCTTTGCAGTCCTCCCTTTTCGACCGTAGCTGCCAACCGGTAGTGTAGTGTGATCCACTCGCTAGAATCACTTGGCACCGCTGTGGTTCATGTAAGTAGCTCGCCAACGCGATCCATGACTAGTCAACGCGAGACCAATACTGAAGAGGAAAGTGCTGTGGTACAGTCTTCGACAGTCGGAATTCGAAGGGTGCTGCAAAGGGAAGGTTGGGTGGCCTGAGCTTGACAAAGCACGCCGCCATGGTGTCTATTTTGGGCACTGCGGCGTAGACCGTTGTGGGTGGATACGATCTGGAGTACGATACGGTAATGTAAGCGACAAGAGATGGAGATGTTTGTATGTATGGAGAAGCAGCGTTCGGTACGTGCATTTGGTGTCCTGAGGAGGTTGGTACTTGGACGTGCTCTTGGCCATGCTCAAGATCGTATATGGGAACAAAGCTGGTATCATACAACGTCTCCCCCTTCTTACAGGAACCGCATAGGGTTACTCCTCTTGATGACCAGCGGATGCCTATGCACACTGGGCATCAGGCCCAGGCCTATCGCTCTCCGTATGGCCTTTGCGATCTTCCGCTGGTTCTTCGGCCGCAGCCCCGTGTCTCTCGAGTGCTTTATGCGGCCTGTCTCGGTCATGTATTCCGACATCATGGTGAAATTCTGCCCAAGATTAGCCATTCATCCAGCCATACGCCCTCTTACCACGCACCTTGTACTCGTTGATGGGGTTGATGCCCAGCACGTCGAAGGCGTCGCTCTGCGGCTTCTTGCGGCCCCTCTTCCACTTCTTCTGCTCGAAGCCGGACAGGTCGACGGGCGAGTAGACGTCGCCGGGCTGCCAGCGGCGGAAGATCTGGCGCTGGAACTGGCTCTTCTTGTCCGACTCGTCGAACTCGCGCGTCTGGTTCGGGCGGTCGACGAGGGCCTCTCTGGCGATGGTCGAGGCGAGGGAGCCGCTGGGGCGCTGGGGAGCGGAGGGGGCGCGTGCGGCAGGGCTGTTGGCGAGGATGTCGAGGAGGTAGGAAGGGTTGTCTGCGGTTGTTCAGCGAAAGGCTCGGGGGTGCTGCGGAGGGCAGGGCGTGGGCGGCGCACTCTGCTGCTGGGCATGGGCGCCTGCGGAGAAGCAGCGCAGGCACTGTCTGTTGCCGGCGATTGGCGCGCGGAGGGGTATGCGTATTCGTAGGAGCGACATTTTGGCGGGGCGTGGACGTCGTCTGCTGGTGGTGGAGACGGGGGATGGTGATTGAGATGGCATGTCCGCGCTAGTGTGAAATATCGCGAACGATTGACAGCAAGAGCTCCCCTCCACCTCACCACGCCACCCACCACGCCTTCGCCCTGTCGTCCCGTCTTCTTCGTGTATATACTTTCCTGTCTCTTGCAGCATCCCATGGACATACCACGCGCCTGATTCACTGCCCCATCGTGGCCCAATTGCACCTCCAACACGATGCCGTCACACCTCACCCGCCTCGTCTTCCGCAGCATCATCGCCAACGAGCCCCTGCTGTACCGCGGCTGCCGCCATCGAGTCGCCCGGACGCTTGCCACATCTCGACCCCCTCCACGGGCATTTCCGCAGATACAACGGCGGGCATTTCTCGATTTGTTCAAGCCTCGAAGACAGCCGAAGCCAGTCGAGGAGCTGCCGGGCCTCATGCCCTTGTCTGACCTGCACCATGCCCTGAAAACTGGCATCCGGCCACCAGATACAAAAGTCCTCGCCGATTCACTCAAGACTCTCTTCGCAAAAAGGAGGGGCCCGTTCGAGGACTTTCACATTCAACGCGCCCACACCACTTTCAAATACCTATTGGACAATCCCCGGGAGGATGGCCAGCCATGGCTGAGTGCACAGGATCTGGACGCTATCTACGGGAAAATGACCCACAAAAAGCATGTGCCTGAGACGGGTGGCTCCGAGCACATGGCCTTTGGCAGGGCCATTCTCTCCGAGACCGCTAAACTGAGCACCGTACCAGGCGAGGAGCCTACAGCTGCAGAGTCGCAAATGGTCTCGGATAATGCTAAACTGAAAATGGTCAAACTGCTGTCAAGGTTTGGCGGTGTCACTGAAGCTCGAGATATCGCCGCAAATGCCTTCCCCTGGGACTCGGAGGCTTCTAGTGAGAGACTGAGGCTTGTTTTGGGAGCCTGGGAGTTGATACTCAGGGGTGTCATTCGAGAAGGCAACGCGGACGAAATACACGCAACCACCACTATGTTGCAAGACATGTCCGTCCCAGTGACAGCCGCTATGCAGAATGCCTTGGTGGTATACTTCTCTAAACGGCGGGATCTCGAAAATGCAAAGTTCTGGTATGCACATCCTGTGGGCAAGACATCCGATGAAGAAACTGGCATCCCACGGGGCCATACCTCTGCGGCATTGCTGAAAGCCTGTGCATTGTCAGGGGATATCGCTTTTGGTCAGCAGATGGTGACGTCTCTGCTGAAGAGTTCCATGGTCAACAAGTCTGTCTGGGATGCCGTCTTCGTCTGGTCTGCTGCTATTGGCAAAGGCGTAGACGAAGTCGACCGTATGATGAGTGTCATGGTGCGGCGCAACGACGAGGCTCGAGCCAAGGATCCGGTCGTCGATTACATGCGCCCAGACGTCGACACAATCAATGCTTTAGTTGAGTTTGCCATCTCCAAGCAAGACCCTTACACAGCTGAGAGGTACATTACCCTTGGCGAGAAGCGTGGCATAACACCCAACGAGAAGACGTATACGATGCAGATCCAGTATCGGCTTTCTGTAAAGGACTACGATGGCGCACGAGCAGCTTACTTCAACCTTCAAGGCGACTTTTCCGGTGCTGAGGAAAGCGTCGCGGTCGTCAATCAGCTCATCCGGGCGCTGTGTGAAGATCAGCAGCACCATTTTGATGAACTCATGGTCATGGTCGATGATCTGCGTGAGCGAAATGCCATCTTTCCTCCAGAGACCATCGCAGCGCTATGTGTCTTGCATTTCCGACGAGGCGAAGATCTTGATGCGAAGGATTTGCTGCTGCAGTATGCTAATTCCTACTCCCCGGAGCAGCGAAGGGTCATTCAAAAGGGCCTTTTGACATTCATTCTCGATGGCGAGACCAGCACAGCAGATGCGTGGGACGCCTACCAGGAACTCCGCATCATGTTCGGCGAAACACCTCGCGCTGACCGCGTCAGAGTCATGAACGAGTTTTTCGCCAGGAAACGGGCAGACATGGCATGTCACGTCTTCTTCCACATGCGCAATCACCCTGTGGAATATCTCTCTGCCAACAAGGAGGTTTACGTCGCAGCCTTCACTGGCTTTGCGCGTTGTGCGGACGCCGAGTCTCTAGAGCTGGCACACAATCAAATGAAGCTAGACTACAATATCGACATCGATACCCGATTGCGCAACGCCCTCATGCTCGCATATGCTTCGACGGGAGGAAACATCAAGGCTCTTCGATTCTGGAGGGATATCTGTGAATCAAAGGAGGGCCCCTCCTACAACAGCATCGCCATCGCCTTTCGATCCTGCGAAGGAATGCATCAGGGCTGGGCGCATGCGCGTGCCATCTGGAATCGCCTGGTAGAGCAGGATATTGAGATCGACAAAACCGTCTGGCTTGCATATATGCGTGCACTTGGCCAAAACCACCAACACGACGAAGCACAAGCGCTCATCGAGGCGGTCGAAGAGGAGTATGGCTTCCCGCTGGATCTCGAGATGTGAGTACTGGCCTTTCTCGTGTTTGTCGTTTTGTGTACTGATACCAACCCAGTCTTGGCAACTGGTTCAACGCGACCGCTAGCATTGAACGACAACAACACGTCGAAACTTGGATCAAGGAACGCTATCCGCAAGTGTGGCAAGAGTTTGAGGCATTGGGGTTTTATAACACTGATAACGGGTTTGGGTATAGGCAGTATTACCTGCCGTACGACCTGGACCCGTAAGATAGCATAGTGATATGTTGAAGATGAAGTAATTGTACACGATTGGACCGTGGTCTTCGTCTGCTGTGTGTGACCTGTCAGCGACAGCATTGCTCACCTACCTGTAAGCGCGTGTGAGTATGCTCTTCTCGTCTTGATTGTATTCTGGCTCGGCTGCATCATCCGAATTTGCTTCACTACCTCAAGTGCTCATTCGCCGTCTGTTCGCAGTAGCACCGCTCATCTGTGAGCGCCATTGGGTCATTCCTTCTCGTCCTGAACATGTCCTGTCTCAACATCGTACCGCTACCTCACCGCCGGCCATTCTTTACGGCCTTCTCCGCTCCCAGACCGTTAACAAATGATGCTTTGCCCCAAGTCTCGGTCTAGTCTAACGTCGTTCGTCTCTCATCTGCCCTGCCCTCACCGCCGCTATCGGACCTTACAAACGGAGCGAGCGTTGAGCGTGTAAACCCTTATAACCCACTCTCTCGCCCATCCCGCTTCTCTTCTTCCTGCTCCACCTCCCTGCATCTCTAAACTCGACACTATTCTGCCTTCTGCAGGCGCCTTACTCGATAACAGCTACTTTCTTGCTCAATCAATCGACTGACCGCTCGAGCGCGCGAAGGCAAGTACTCCACTCCCGTCCATCAACACCTCTGCCCACCTGTTACTTCCTCCCCTCCCCCACCACTCCCCTGCACCAACATCACTATCCACACTAACAACCACAGCCACCATGCGTCTCGCCCATCTCCTCGGTCTCGCCGGCCTAGCCGCCGCGTCCCCAACTCCCGCCCGCACACACTTACCCCAAGGTCTCACCGTCTTCGCCCAAGGTGACGCAGGCTACGCGATTGACGCTGTTCATCGCTGCGTCCTGCTCGATGCCCCGGTCTACATGAATGTGCATGCCTATCAGGCGACTGATTTGGTGTGCAACTTTATGGCGAGCGAGCGCTGTGGTGGTAAGGTTGTGCTTACTACGGATGCGCGGGGAACTGTGAGTGTTTTCTTGTTGTGTGGAGGTGTTCTTGTTGGAATCGAGCATCTTCACTTTCACCATCCTGCATTTGATCTGAACAGACGCTGATTGTTTACTAGGAGATCAAGGGCCTCGTCGACGCCGAGCATGTCCACAAGATCAAGGCCGTTTACTGCGGTGACCTCGACGATTTCGAAGCCCGCACCGCCGCACCTCTAGACGCGCACTCTGTCACACTCGAAGCTCGCGGCGAGGTCGAACCAGGTGCTATCCGTCACTGCCGCATCCTGTATGGCAAAGAGCAGTGCACAATGCAAACCTCATTGCGAGACGACTGCATCGCCCTCTTCCGTGACGGCAGCACTATCACGTCACTCATCCAGTACGAAGGCGCTCAATGCAGTTATTATTCAAACTTTGGCTGCATGGATGTCGGGCAGAATTGGCTGGCGGACTCTACCAAGGGAGACTTTTATATGGGGCTCGACGACCCCAGGATGCGAGACGGTATGCAGGCGTTCAAATGCCGCAAGGGTGGCCCGCCTGACCATGATCACGGTCCCAGAGGTTTTGAACGTCGCAGCGACACCGCCGCACCTCTCGACGCACGCTCTGTCAGACTTGAAGCTCGCGGCAACGACATGGCAGGCACTATTAGTCACTGCCGGAAAGTCAACGGCAAAGAGCAGTGCACGTGGCAAGTCTCACTGCGAGACGAGTGTAACGGCTTCTATCGTGACGGCAACACCATCACATCACTCGTCCAGTACGATGGCGCTATATGCTCTTATCATTCGAACAATGGCTGCCGAGATGTTGGGCAGACTTGGATCATGAACTCTTCCAAGGGAAATCTCTATCCTTCGCTCGAGGGCGCAATACGAGACGGTATGCAGTCGTTCAAATGCCACAAGTCCGGGCCGCCTGACCATGATCACGGTCCTGGGTTTGGACGTCGCAGCAAATCGTTGCAGCCCCCGTCAAACACCCAGATCAGCGCGCGCGACGACGAGCCCAAGCGAGACTACCGCGGACATCTCATGTTCTGTCAGAACAGCCTAGGATGTGCGACCACCGAGGCTTTCAACGCCTGTCGCACGTTTCCAGGGCCTTATTAGTGAGTCTGAGTGTGTACACTGAGTTTGAGACAGAGGCTGACTTCGTACCTTCCCCTTCCGCAGTCGTGCCGTCGATCTCGTCTATCAAGAGACAGGCGTCATCTGCAAGTACTATCGATCCGACTGCTCCGAACTTTACCCCGTTGTCGTCGTCGACACCCGCGCTGGACTCTACAACGGCAATCTCGGCGGTTTTGGCCACGAAGTCGGCCAGGTCCTCTGCCGTGTTGACCCCTGGGCTCCACTCAACGAGAAGGCAGGCTTGAGCATTGTCGTCAAGACCGAGGAAGTGGACGCTGCACCGGAAAAGTAAGCTACTCCATACAAACCTCATTCCAAGAAAGAGGTTGAGTGGTGGCTAGAAGGATTTGAATTACGATAAGTTCATAGGGTTGACTGAACCTAGGAAATCAATTCATGAAATTTCACAAGGTGGCACCAATGCTTTGAAGACAACCAGAACCAGTGCTACCACCCTCAGCTCACCCGGCGACATCGCCATCTGCAGCAAAGACTTCTTCTACGGTGACTGCACATACTTCAATGCTTTGGGCAACGTGTGCGTCATTCTGCCCAAAGAAATCCAACGTCATGCTCGATCCATCCATCAGGCCAAAGGCGCCATCTGCACCTACCACGCAGTCTACAACGGAAAGTACTGCGGAGAAGACATCGGATATCTCATTCAACAGGGCGAGCATGATAAGGACACGGTCTTGAACCTCGTTGCGCCTACGTACTCGGACTACATCACCAGTGTGACATGTCGACGCATCGACTCGGCGGCCATGGAAACACCTGAGCTTACTGAGGTATTTCTGGAGAAGCGAGACGATGCTACCTTCGGCGCTGTGAGTGAAATCCTCGGTACACCAGGCGCCGTCAAGGCCTTTACCGCGGAGCGCTTCCAAGGAAATTACAATCTCGTGAATGCGATGAATACATGCGTAGCCCTTACTCAAGGTCGGACCTGGAAACATGCACGATCGATCATCCAGTACCAAGGCGGCCTGTGTACCTATTACACTGACGAACACGGCTGCTCTTCGCCACGCATGATAGCTGGCACACCGTTCCACGACGAAGAGATGCCTATCCTTGACCCCTTTGTAGCCGACTTTATAACTCACATCCGATGTGAGCCATATGGAGCAACGCAGGCCGCATTTGTTCAATTCGTGGGAGAGACTGAAGGCAAGCGAGATGCTGTCGATGGTCCACACTCTGCCGCCTATGATGAACATACGCCTGGTTCCGTTGAAATCTGCACCAATGACGATCTCAAGGGCAGCTGCGCATCTTTCGAGACGTTGAACAAGTGCACTGAGCTTTCGGAGACTCGCAAGGCCGTTCATTCTCTCCGTCAAGGCTTGGGCGCGACGTGCGAATATCACGCAGATGCGCAGAATCGATCTACCGTGCATTTCAAGCTTGACAGCCCGCTCTGGGAGTCTTACTGGCCCAAGGTACCTCAGGTAGACGCTGAGTCTATTGCTCGTGTCTGTTGCGTCCCATTTACTTACAAGGATCCGAATCCAAAGCCGCCCACTGAACAGACAAAGGAGAGCCGTTCTAGCAAAACTTCCGACGCGATGCAGTCAGCCCCAAGCTCCGGTCTAGTACTCGTATCTGCTCAGGAATCACTCGCAGGCTCAACCCAACTGGTTTCCACGGTCAACGATGACAACAATTGCGCACCGTTACACAACCAGTTCTTCTGGCATCTATACTCTCTTCGACAATACAAGGGCGCCGTGTGCACTTACTGGCAATACAACTGCGGGAACCTCAGCCACGAGAACAAGCCGCTCTTCACCGTTGATTCACGTAATGGCGACATTGTGTACGACAAGATCCCCGAGGGATACGGCGAGAATCGCCACAAGGTATCCTACATTCGCTGTAACCGATATTCAGCAGCCACCTCTGACTCTGCCGAAAGTTGGCAAGACGCATCTCCAGACACCCGAGAACTGTCCTCTACTTCGTCTTCAGGCTCGACCCTGGCATGTCGCGCCAAGTACACAGGCTGGGTGCGTGTCACCAGCCAAGAACAATACACTGGCAAGTTACAAGACATGGAGGTCGAAACCAAGGAATGCGCGCGTCAATGTAGCCCACCAGAACGTCCAGTCCATCTATCAATGGCAGGGAACTATATGCAGCTACTGGAAGATCACATGCTATGATGGCAATAACCCACTCTTTGTCATCGACGCACGAGGGCTTGATCTGGGTCTTCCCACTATCCCTGAAGACTTCGGGCCTGATCGTCACCTTGTTGGGTGGATTAGCTGTGTGGAGGGCGCCGCTGCTGATGCTTACTTTGAGGGCCTCGACAAGTCGAATTTGACGATTGTCGGCGGTGAACATGCTACGGTCAACGTGTCGTCTCTTGCAGTAGCTTATCCGATGGATATTCCAGTCTCTTCTGCCGACACCACGAATGAATCCAGCACCGACAATCCCGTTCAGCCTCTCAAAATCTGCCACGATTACGACATGGGGGGCACCTGTGTAGTTTACACGCCGCCTGGTTGCCAGAACAATCCTTTTGTTGGCCACTCCATCAAGTCATTCGAGTTGATGCAAGGTTGGCAGTGCACCATATGGCCTGCTGCATGGTGCCATCTTACGAATGGTGATCCTCAGTTCATCGATGCTTCGATGCGGCCTGTCCGGGTGATGAACGTTACCTATGGCTTCAGCTCCGCTGAGTGCGTCAAGTTCGTGCCAGATGATGCGATGACTACCGAGCAGACGTTGGCCACACGCGATACCCCCAGCTCCCTGTCCGATTTGGATGCAATCGAAGATAAACTGCATCTCTTCTCCGGAGCCAACATGACCGGCACGAATTACTCTGTACCGAGCGTTGATGCCTGCCACAACATCCCTGCGGACATGCCTGTCGTCAAGTCCTTCACGCTTGCACAGTCATTCTACTGCACTACATTCACCGGTCGTGACTGTACATTCCCAAAGAGCGAGCTGGACTTTGAAAACATCGACTCCACCAACCGCCCGCTGCAGAACAGCGACATGGACTTCAACATCCAATCAGTGACGTGCTTTGAAACGTTCCCAGACGGTCCTCCGGGTCTCGTTACCAGCTGCGACGGAGTCTAATTTAGGTCCTGCACAGATTTCCGGGTCGATGCCTTTGACCGCTGTGTGGCGTTCAACTCCAGGATGGGCGGACCGGCGTCGCTCAAGATCACGCCGAATGCTTATTGCAAGCTTTTCCATGGAAAGAAGTGCGAGGGCACGGCGTGGCTCTCGACTTTTTCGCTGTACAGGACCGACGAGGTGGAGGACATAGGTGTGTGGGGCAATAGCTACATGAGCATAAAGTGCAAGGCGGAAGCTTGGGAGTAAGATGCCTGAGAAAGATTTGGGTGGAGAGGCTCGAAAATTATGGCGGGATTAGTGGTACTAAACGAGCAGCCTGGATAGCTTCAAAAGATACTTTGAGCTGATGTACCAGAGCAGCCGACTGCAGAATACTCATGCCCATAGCGGCAGCTGGTTAGGACAAAACATATTCAGAATACAATAACTTATTCAGAATATCTCTGGACGTTGATGTGTGAAAACTCGTGTATTGCTCATTATGATTATTCCCCTCGTGTACTACATATACTTGGCACCCAGTTCATATCCCATCATATTAGTCTTGCCCGACCCTCGCAACCAATGCTTTGCTAACTCTCAGAACATTATACACACAATCGATCGCTCAACGATGACACCAAAGAACAATTCCACACAAGGCCCCATCAATCCCGATTGATGACCCTCAGACTCCGCCTCGGATTCAGCAACACACCCCTCGTGCCCCAAAAACTCGGCTCCTGCCCACTCAGCAAATCATCATGCACACTACCCTCACTACTCCTTCGCCCCCAATCGCTTGCCGGCCCTCCATATGCCGTCTGCTCGTTACTCGGCCCGCGCCCGATATCGAACGAGCCCGCCGCAGCGCCATGGCTACTTCCCAGCGTCGCGGGTGCGCGTTCGCTCGAGAGCTTCCCGCCGTTCGAAGACGAGGTGAGGTGGCCCATTTTTTCGTTGTTGGCGCGCGTCTGCACCATGGCTGCGTGGTTCTTCCAAATCTTGACTTGCTTGCGGTAGACCCAGGCGCAGAAGGCGAAGTAGCATGCGATGACGAAGAAGACGCCTGCGACGACGCCGGCGACGATCGCACCGACGTTGGGGCCCGAGGGACCGCTTACGTATTTGTCGCCGGTTCTGCTGCCTTCGGTAATGATGGAGCCGTTGGGGCCGGTCACGGTGTATGTCTGGGGCTTGCCGGTTGCGAATGGACCGGCGGTGGGTGTCTGGCTGGGCGCGGTAAGGGTTGCGCCACCGGTTGCTTTGCCGCCGATAACTTCTTGGACAGGTTGGGGCACGGAGTAGCCATAGGAGCCTTGTAAACCAGCAGATGGTCCGAAGCCACGCTGATTAGCTTGCTGGGCGAGAGGATTGCCGATGCTCTTTTGGCCAGTGTAGGCTTGTTGCGCCTTGTCGCCTGTCAGAGCCGTAAATTGATCTTTCCATTCTAGGCTCGTCAAGTTGAAGACGTAGATTCCGGGGCTTTCGCAGGAGAGGTTCGGGTCGATGTAGCCTCCGACTGAAATCATCTGGCCGTCCCAAACGTGGCAGGAATGGCCGGCGCGCGCATACGGAGTTTGGCCTCCTTGCTTAACCTCGATCCACGTGAAGGAGGGGACTGAGAGAATATACATGTCATCCTTTTGGGTTTGCTGGGCTGCTGGTTGAAGGTTCTGTCCACCATACATGTAAACATTGTAGGACGAGCCGCTGGATCATGTTAGTAAGATATTCACACACGTAGATTGTTACTTACTCTGCAGCTGCTGCGACCGTGGCGCATGGGTTGACGCGGTATGGGGGGAATTTGCCAGAAGTGCTTTGCTTGTACCATGTCGACTTGTCAATATCGTACACATCAATGACGTTCATTTGCGTCTGTCTGCTATTAGCATTTTCAACACCCTGCGTTCTATAGTGCACCTACAAAAGTGTCATTGTCGCCACCAGTCAGGCCAATCAGGACGCCTTGATCACCGTATCCAGGAATGTACGTGAGGACACCATCCGCGCGCTCAGGAAACGACCCGGCACTTTGTGTACCGGCACCCGTGATGTTGCGAAAAACGCCATCTTGACCAGCGTGTTTGTCGCCCTGCAGACTTTGCACGGCGTTGTTGGTTGAACCAGGGAAGGTGAATTCCAACAAGCTCTTCAAATAGACCCTGTCAACCTGATTGCTCCACCCTTCAGTCGTGTAGGAGTCGAGATGACCACCGAAATACCACGCTCGTCCAAGAGAAGCGACACTGAAGGCGGCTCCCTCAGCAGCCCGTTGTACCATGTCACCGTCTCCAGCGGCACTGTCGCCAGACGACGTCTTCGGGTCTTTGTGCTCGGTCCATTTCTTGCTGCCGATATTGTATTCCCAGACAGAATTCGAAGGTGGTGATCGCGTCGGCTTATCGGAGACCATGCCGCCGTAGAGCCAAAGCGAAGAAGTCGAACCCCAGAGAGCGCCGAGCGAGACTTCTGGAGGGCCAGATGGTCTCGGTAGACCGGTGAGGGATGGCGAGGAGATTTGCCAGGATTTTGTCAGATCGATGGTCAAAAAGTCGTTGTCTGCGGAGGTCAGCTATGGTCAAATATATGTGCGGTCTTTAGAACTGGGAGCGGATCTTACTCCATGTATTCTGATCATCTTTGGGCGATTTGTTCTTCTGGAATCCGTACATGTACAGTGTGCCATTAACCACCGTGCTCTGTCCAGCCCATCGCTTACACGCATCTGTAGACGATGTCTCTTGACGCTTCTCCACTAAAAGTGATCTCTCTGATCGTGCCTCAATTGTGCTTCGTGGTAGCGTTCCACCTCGAACTCCAAATCGTGCGGCAGGGTTCATCGATAAGATCGGCAACATAATGGCGAGGACGAAGGCAAAGATGCCTAATCGGTATAGCCTCAATGGCATCAAGGAAGGCGATGATAGCACTACGGGCGGTGCCATCGATGTATGCGGTTCGTCTTCATCCCCTACTGACTCCCAATCGCTCTCGTCATCCTTCTCTGCTTCGCCAAATATCGAGTTTCTGCTTCGAAAGCGTACGGTCCGCGCTGGTCTGAGATGCTTGAAGGTCGTCGTAATCGGTGCCGGACTCCTCTCATCTCTCATCGTATCCTCATCCACCAATCCGACTTCCGTGAATATCGACCGTCGTCGGCGCTCGGCAGCTTGTGGTCGTACCTTCTCCATCGCAAAATCCGTTGTCATCTTGATGGAGCAACCGTAAATGGTCGCGTGCGAGTCGTGGAGTCGTCAATCGTGAAGACGTGAGGAGCAGACAGCAAAAAGGTACGCGGTATGAAAGAATGACGTTGTAATATCAAACAGGCTCAACAGCCGAAACGCTGAGTCCCTTGCCGAAAGGTTGCTTAAAAGACCAGCATATATGCTGGGATGAGTGGCGACCCGGGAGATGCTGATGTGCACAATATCAAACACAAGCCAGGAACGATAATAAAGCTGACAGTCGAAACACTCCACAACAGCAAAGCAGTGGATTGATGAGATGAGACGCAGAAGCGAAGCTCGAATAATAATGGAAGCGTGCGAATACCGATGTACTTGTTTCTAAACCCCATGTCCAAGGCATCCCCCAACGCCTCCTTGTCGGGTGGCTCCATTCCCGCCCATCGCGAGACCCGTAAGTGGCAGGTTGTCAAAGGCTAACGTCATGCCAGCGCCGTGTTGGGCAAAGATCGAAGCCATCACGATTGGGTCAACGGCTCGACAGGGGGTGGATTGGCTCTTTAGCAAGTCAGGGCAGGGGCCACCATGCAAATTGAACCTGACATACGCCCAGACGTGGACGCGTATTTCAAGGCCTGGAGACAGACATCTTGTCCAACGAAGAACAATTCGTTCCTGAATGTCACCCTGGATAAATGTTTCTCTCCGCGGACGCATCGTGAAAGAGTTCTAATTCCACTTTCTGTTCTTCATCTCCAATCGTTCCTTCTTTGTTGCTGATATTGAATTCAATGTTGTTGCCCCACAGCACCACCAGCACCCGCAACCGCTGTTCCCAACGCAGTACACACTACACCGTACCCGCTGCACATGTGCTTACGGTCCCGGAGAATTCGATAGCGCGCACATTAGTTCAAACAACTGAGTTGCAACGTGTGACCGTAGATAATCTAAATTTGGTGTTTTCAATGGTTCTGTCGCACAGGAGAATATTCCGTAGACGAGCGGTTGAGCGTGGCTATGCTCGTGTGGCAAAATGCTTAGTTAATCCACTCTTCTGGTGCACACGAACGGACGACGGATCAAGCTGTGTTTTTCTACCTTTGTACGCGAGCGCTGATCAGTGTGAATATGCCTGAGTTAGGTACGCATGCTCGGTTGCCAACCGATCTCACGGCTCTGTGGCCTTGAGACATCGCTGATGTCCGTCTCAGAAGATCTTCCTATCAATCACGCCACAGGCAGTCGTAAAGATTTGATGATCACAAAGTGTTATTTGTTCTGCGTGCTGTGCTACTTCGCGAGACTGCGTAGTCGATTGACTGGTCCAATAAACGTAAAATATCTGCGACAATTCAACTGTCAAGAAGTGTGGGTATCGATGGAAGAAATTTACGCAGAACGCCCCAAAAGCCCTAGAACGCGTTTCCTTCACCAAACGCCAATCCATCGGCGCACCAAGATGCACTACTCACTCTGAAAAGGGTGGACAGAGTTGACTTTGAAGCTATACAGGGTGGGTCGTCGCGTCTGACGGGTGCGGTCGATCACATCTAATGTGCCGATGTCGTTTTCCTCTTCTTCGAGGTCTTGTTGGGCCGAGAGCGACTGTCGCGTGCACCAAGCTTTCGCTTCTTCTTCGTGTTCGGTAGATGGGATGGCTCGACGTACTCTTGATCCCCTGACTCTTCATCTTCGTCATTGGAAAGATCCATGGGCGCAACGTCCTTGCTCTCTTCCTGGTCTTGCGTGGGATCGTAGTGTTCGTCCATCTCTTCTTGACTGATCTCCTTTGTAAGACGGCCAAGAAGCTCAACAACAGTGTCGAGGAGCGAGCCCTGGTCCGCAGCAAGCTCGAGAAGCTCTTTGAGTGCCGCCTGGAGTACTACGTAGGGCCATGACTGTTTCATAGCGGCTGAGACGATGTGCCAAACGATATCCTCTTCGTGTTCTGGCCCTTGCTCTGCCACTGCTAGGAGGAGATCGAGTTTGTCGCCCCATCGCATGTTGGCAAGACCATTGATACGTGGCGAGAAATCAGATTGTAGCTTCTTGGTTGTCGGTGTCTCCACCTCGACTTGCTGGTCCTGCTCAACAGATAAGCTCCGTTCGCTGCGTGCCCCTAGTGCAGCCTCACCCTCTTCATCTGCGACGTGCTCAAGCTCCAGCCCTGCGGAAGGATTGTGCGCCATGGCTGGCTCAGTGAGGCTGTCCAGCTCCTCCTCGTTCTCATCAAGATCTCCAGACCCTTTGTCGGGCGCTTCCTCCTCTTCTGCGATCACTTCAGGCTCCGAAGCCACTGACGGGTCGCGTTGGCTAGAGGCTCCGGCAACACTTGCATTTTCCTGAAGACCTTCGTCCGCGTCGTTAGGACCTTCGTCCGCCTCATCTGCAGATTCGACGGCGATTTCTTCTGATCTTTTGGACGCATGACGCTGCCCGCGGCGTCTGTTTTTCGGTGCGGCTGCATCACCTCCATTCTCTGGTACCCGTCGAGGCTTACGCCACTTCTTTTTCGCAGACCCAGGCTCACCAGAAGCAGTGGGATCGTCAGTTTTACGAGGACGACCCCGCTTTTTTGGCGTCTGTGTAACCATTGAGGAGTCAGCAAGACTGCCACTCTTTCGAGCTTTGTTACGCTTCTTCGGCGTGGGCTCGATTTTCTCGTTTGGATCCGGAGTCCTCCCTCGTGCGTACACCAGATTGATGGCCGCTGGAGGGTCGCGCTTCCTCATCTGCGACCATTTTACGGTGCACTGCAAACGACTGCGGATGTTACCCATCTCAGTGCACACCTTCGGCCAATCGATGTTGGCGTTCACGAAGACCGATGAAGGCGCTCCGTCTCGAGCTCGCTCATCTTCGTCCCTCTGCGCTATGGTGGTGATGGCATTTAGGAGCAACGCTTCCTCCTCCTTCGACCACGCTCCAGTTTTACGGCTGTCACTGTGCTCCACATAGTCTTTCCAGCGATTCAAAATATCGATGGGCGCACGTTCCATGTCCGTAGAGATGAATTTCCACTTTCGAGGATGATGCTCCATAAGGTCCTTCAATCGCTCATCCTCTTCCTCTGTCCAAGCACCTGATTTGAAGACGTGATAGTGTGCACGAACATGGGTTTTGACACGAGAGAGCGGACGATCGAGCTCAAGCTGTCGCATCTCTGCCCAGAAATTCTTGCTGTCCTCATCATGTTGCAAGTCTGTCCCGGAGTCGGTTTTAAACTGAATAATATCGACAAGGCTGTGTACGTCCAGACCGTTCGTCTGTTGATAATCGTGGATGGCTCGACGGATCAACTCCTCTTCATCCTCGGTGAATTCGCCTCCTGTTCTCTTGTCGATTGGCTGGTGTAATTCGCGGACCGTGTTCAGAGCCCTCTCGGCGGCTGTGATTGTCAAGTCTACGTTGCTCTTTTTGCTGAAGCGGAATTTCGGATCCGCTGTTTTAGGGGTTTTCGAAGTCTTGGGCGTCTTGGACTTTCGCTCTCTTCTTCGCTTCTTGGGCGTCGATGCTTCAAGGGCCGGACCAGAGAGCTCGTCTGGAGCGTTTTGCATCGCTTCAAGCTGGAGTTTCGAAATTAATGGAGTCTTGGACTTTGATGATTTATGCTGCTTGTTGGCGGACGATGCATGCAGTGGAGACACGTGAGGGACTTCTAATGCGTCAGAGGCAGCTCCAGCCGTTTGGGGAGTTTCCGGAGTTCGATTCGTCTCTATCCGCTTTCTTTTCTTGATGGTGGATACTGGAAGTGAGGAAGCATGAGAGACTCCATTGATGGCCCCGGACGTTGCTTCCAAGGCACTGGATGCCGCTTCAGCCGACTCAATAGGTTCTGATGTCTTCGAGATGTTGGCCTTTCTCTTCCTCTGTTCTCTCTCCTTCTTGCTCTCCTTGCTGGACGATGGTTTTACTGGCGAGACTTGGAAGGCTTCATCATCGGTGGAGAATTCTTCTGGGACAAAATCATCTGGAGGAGTTTCGACGCGAGTTTTCTTTGAGCTTAAAGGCCTGACGAAGCCACCGTTTGTGGACCGAGCGAGATCTGGAGTTTGAGGCACAATGTTGTCGACCATAGGCTTAGCATCTTGGGCTTCGCCACGAGGTGAGGAAACGCTATCTTGTGAGGAGGTTGCTCCACCATCGCGACCTCTGGCTGCTCTTGTTCGCCGTTGCCGTCCGGGCGCCTGATGCGCATCTTCCATCTCGACGTCGTCGTCCATGATCGGGTCGAATGTGACGCTTTTCCGTGATAGCAAGCTCCGTCTCTTCTTGAATTGCTTGTCGGGCGTGGCTGCATCTGTAGCAGTGTCTTCGATTGGGTCTTCAGGACGTTCTACCAAGCTAATGCTCTCCTCAGAAGCCTCAGGCTCAATATCCTTTGTAGGTGACATAAGACTCGGTCGACCCCGTTTACGCTTGAGCTGTACAGGCGAAGCGGAAGGTGAGGGTGCATGGGTCTCCGAGGCCCCACCTACACTATCTGCATTGCTGTTCTCGACCTCGTGCCCGTCGGTGGCACTAGGCTGGGCTTCTGCAGGTATGCTTCTCCGCTGCTTTTTGTATGTCTTTTTGGGCCTTTTTTTGGCGCTTGCGGGTACGGCAATACTAGAAGTCATAGGCGGAGACATGGGTGCGCCAAAGAACGGTGGTGGCTCGACTTGAGAGTCTGGAACCTCGATGTTGGGAGACGCGAGGACGCCAGTGTTCTGAGGAGAAATCGCCGCTGGAGCTGGTGTGTGGCCTACGTAGGCATTGAGATCGTCGAGGGCGAATGAGCATGGGGGGCTTCGAGGCAACTTCTGCTGTTTGCTCGGCGTGGGCTCTGAGTCGGAGAGATCGTATGTGATGCGCGCCTTCTTCGAGACCTTGGCCTTCTTGCCCTTCGCGGCTCCATTCACTGCCGGGTCGCTCTTGCCAGTGTCTTGGAGAGCCCTCGAGCCTTCGTCGAGGAGCTGCTGGGACGCTGCTAGATCGTCCATTTTGGGACCTGCGATTTTAACTTGTCAGCCAGGTGCTCCTGTAGGTCTGAGCAGCAGCAGCGATGCAGAGCAACGATGCGTTACTCACTATACGTTTCTTGGGTGGTCGTGCTTTCAGTTGGATCGACAACAGGCTGCGACGATGACACACCCATTTCAAGCTGTCAGCTATGCATCATTCAACAGCGCGTCCAGAAAGATCTCGTGCGTTGACGCGGCGTGCGACTTAGTGCTGGCGCAATTGTTGCGCCAGGCGCGACGAACTTCTTGTCGATAAGGTTCCTGCGCTAGTACCGATATCGCGCTAGTGATCAGTAGCGTACGTAGGCACCACATGCACAGAAGTTCGAAACACACGAGCGTCTTTTTGAAGAACCCAGAACAAATTTAAAACTGTACAGGACACAACAAGCTGGACTCTTTGTTTATGGGCCTTGTGTGGAACGCAGCTCTACTGCCATGCGTTGGGATGAGAATTGGGTCAGAAGTCCCGTACGCCACGAGAGCACGACGCTCATCGTTCTTCTAACATTTATGACTCTAGCTGCGACAGGCGACCTTCGCTCTTCAATGGATCTCGGGTCCGAAAATTCTATGCATCTATATTCAGTCTCTCGCAAGCCTTGTCATCTTGCGACAGGATGAACTTCACAGCGCTCGAATTAACGTTGGCTATCGAATTC
>Ga0265780_10003958_pt1 | contig 19287 bp, 16 predicted proteins | sample P1T30metagenome_FD_192432 | JGI IMG/M metagenome (GOLD analysis project Ga0265780, IMG submission 192432) | Plant litter microbial communities from East Loma Ridge, Irvine, California - P1 T30 | ecosystem: Environmental > Terrestrial > Plant litter > Unclassified | place: USA: California...
GCGTAAACACGCAAACATTGATTCAATGTAACCAGATCTTTTGGGCGCTGATACAAGACGTAATATCAAGAGCAAGAATCATCTGTCGAAGCATTCTAACCTATCTCTAACGATAACTCGCTCGTGAACCTCAGCATTGTGTCCTCTAGAGGCAGCCAACACCATATGCGCCCTTTATGGGCTGTCAGTTCCGTCGTCACTCAGATTCCTGCTATCCAAATCGCCAATTCCTTCGTCGACGTTCCTCGTCCGCCACCTCAGCCGTCCGACCTCGCTATCACCCAGAACACGATCAACATCGGCACTATGTTTGGCACAGAGAAAGATCAGATTAACTCGTTCCTCAAGGTCAACACCGCTGTCAACCTGTACGCTAGGCGCCTTATACACTCTACCGAGGTTTGGGTCCTCTGCCACTTCACACAGACTACGGATCGCGACTCAATCTATACGCTGTTCCCCGATACTGTATACGCTTTGCACACCAGTGTGGTCGCGAAGAGGCCTGGAACGGCGGTATCGGCTACATTATGCGGTATTATGTGCTGATTATACGCAAATGCGACAATCCTTTCGAGAATCACGGCCATTTAGACGCCTTCCACAGGATCGGCCTCGCTTGGTACGCTCCAGAATTGAATAGATCCATCATCCCTCGAAGCGAAAGCAGACCTTTGGGGCCTACCGAAATTCTGCTTCTCTAAGAGTTGGCACCGTCACCAAGAAGGGGATCACGGGTTGAAGGAAGTGCGATTCGCAAGGGCTTCGAGTACGACAACAAGAATCATCATTCGCTATATCTAGACGTTTTGCCTGATCATCGTTATGGACGACCGAAAAAACTTCAGTTGCAAGAGTGACGCCTACGCTAATGCGACATAAGAAACAAGTCTACGCAACAGCTGCTCGCTGCCAGATGTGGAACAAACGTCTAAAAGTATGTAACGAGAAAGTAACAACAGCAAGTACAAAAGAAAACAAGTCCGCGACAATGCGACGCAATGTCTCCCTCGCACCCCTTTTTCTCGCTCGGCGTGGGAGTATCCGTGTGGGTGGGAACCATCCGAGCTGTCACCGTTTCACAGCACCATTCAGCGCTGTACCGTCCAACGTCATCGCTCCCGGTACCAACAACATCCGCACAACATCCAAAACCTCCTTCCTCAGTACTCAGTCCAATGCCCGACCTCACCAATCTTCTCAAACTCAGTATCCCTCACAACGCGCCTCCGCGCACGCTCCTGCCGTCCAAAGCAGCAAAACAACCGACCAAAAGCATTGCGCTTCTTGGGTGCTAGGCCAGCGTATGGGTTTTCTCGGGTGTGAGAGCTAGATGACGATGTTGGGCTGAGTGGTACTGTCGCGTTGATGAAGATGAGGGAGTCGCGGTTTCGGTGCCGTGTGTTGATGAGGGGGTGTGGTGAGGTTTTGTCCGAGTAATGTGCTGATTTTTCTGAATAGGAGGGATCTGAGGATAGTGCTGAGTTGGGTGTGGGGCTTTGATCGCGCGAGGCGGGCAGTGTGGTTTCGAGGTATGCGAGCATTTGGCGGTTTGCGCGTGTGGTGGTTGGAAGGCCGTATGGCGAGATTGGTGGAGGGCCAAACATGTTTGCGAGGTTTACCAAATAAAAAAGTGTGTGTTCGAGTGGTTTATATTGAAGCAAAGCCCGGATGGTGAGGTTACCAAACGTCCGATGTAGATGAAGCAAACGAAACAAGAGATATATGTTTGAATTAGCAAGGTGAACCAAGCATTGAATGGGAGGCGTAGTCGATTTATGCCGACCTGCGGCCCACGGCGACCGAGATATAAATGTGCCGTCAGGAGCGACACTCATTTCTCCACGCCAAGGTGGTGGCCTCATGGGCAGGGGCGCAGGGCGGCGTGAAGTCCGCCACAAAGTCCGTGCTTCATTCCGTCATGCTCGCAGTCGTTGTACGACATCACCTTCGATAGGCCATGATGTCGGCCTCTTCATTGGTCTCGAGTCTACTGTCCAACCACCGCCTTTGCGACACTACAATTGCAACTCGTTTGCAAACTGTATGTGCGATGCATCTCATGCTCGCATGAACTTTGAAACCCGACGCGTCTTCATGCGGCTCAGGCCAGCTGCCGATCAAGAGTCACAACGTGGCCCAAGCCCGGGATCCAGTCAGCAAACAGTGTTCCCGGGAAACGAGGCAGCAAGGTCTCTCGTTGGGTCTGCGCGTTTGGTTTCCGTGCCGCGCCCCTTGAGACGAGGTGCTTGTCGCAAGTTTGTTCCAAACACAGCCCCGCTAGCTGAACTCGACCACTTCGATCACCACGAGCAACGTCCTGCTGTTTGTTGTAAAGAGATGGCTATTTCCGCAATTTTATGCGAAAGGAGAGGGGGATCTGATTTGATGTCTGTGAAGACGAACATGCATGTTCCAGTGCATGTTGATGGAGCAGCAGCTTGATTGCTTCGCCTCGAGAACTGCGCCTCGTGAAGTAGGATCGGCTACTTTGCGCAAGGCTCACAACCATGCTTCGCCGCGTGGTTCTAGCGCGCGATAGTCGCCTCGCAGCCCTTATCATCTCGCGGCACGGCTTATGTCCGGAATGTTGCGGTGTTGGAAGAGGTGTTACCGAATACTTCTGTACAGAAGCCTTTGCGGAATTGCGCGGACGACTTCGCAGCTAGAGAAAAGAGCATCGCTTGGAACATGGTTTCGAAAGATTCTGGATCAGTGATTTCTGGATACGATATTGGCTTATTCACGTACAGCCCTGGATTAACAGACTTGTCCACCAAGTGCAAGATGTAAACGTTGGGAAATGAGCCTCGTAGTTGCAGTATGTATTTGAACGGCGCGGACTTTGTAGGACTGTTAGAATGTATTCCAACTTCACGTGTGCTTGCGCGTACCAGCCACATTGTCACAGGAGGTAAAAAGGTGGTGTGCAGTATGCAAATATTGTAACGGGAAGCAGCAAATAGGTCTTCGGTCGATGATGTCAGACCTCGCAGCTTTTCAACACGACAGCGTCCACAACATAGCCACTACCACCTTCGAAACCGCAACTCTGACGCCGCCTTGATAGCATGGATACAAACAGAAATGTCGCTGCGAGCAAAGTGGAGACAACAACAAAACTTTCGAAGTCTTTGAGGTGCCCCGCCTCTACTTCACTACAAGCAGGATCAATATGGTCCTTGCGTCCACTCGGCCATGGTTCTATACATACGGGTTCACCGGCGCAAAGGTAGTCAACGATATTTTGACGAAGACGGAACTTGGGCGTCAGCAGACTTAAAACTTGATCTTGGAAACTGGCCAGGCCGTTCTACTCATGTAGCCTCGTACGAAGACACATCATGCTAACATTGTATCAAAATCACCGATAATCCTCACAGAGCAACCTGTACCCATTTTCGACACCCCGAAGTCTAATGTCGGTCCACTGTCTTATTCAATCGGAATGGCTCTCGCATGTATATCGCTCAACTCTGCTGCAAATCCTTGTTGGGGAGGATATGGCTGGAGTCTCCTTCCTAGTACCTGGTACGCGTATTCGACAGCCTCAATCTGATCTCTCGCCTTCAATACCACCTTCGCATGTTACACGGCACCAGCTTCAAGATGCGACTTTCTTTGTCCCCGCCATGATGGGAAGATGATAGCCACAATTGCCATCGCTCCAAGCGTAGGCGCGACACCAACTCCATTGCCAGCTTTTGAATGTCTTCGCCATGTTCCAGTCCAACCCTTCGCCCTTGAACTTCGATCTACCGACGCACAACACGCTGATCCCGTAGTTGGAATACAAAGCCAGTGCCCATATCACGATCGACGCGGTCAAAGCCTTGCACAACAACCAATCCACAACAGCGCTCCGCCAGACATTCGCAAAACGCCACAAGGCCATAAACAGTCTTCATCTCACCACGAACCCGCCATCCACCTGCAACACCTTTCCATCGCCCAAAGTCCCGCACCCCCAAACCCACCAACCAGCCAAACACTAGCCACGATACGTACTCGCCGCCAGCTCATGCGGCCTCGCATCGCCATGTAACTCTCCCACCCCTCTCTTCCCCGACATAGCCTCTGTAGCGCACGCGTATTTTACCATGTCATCTCCGCTCCGTGCCGCTGGTGCTTCCATCTCCGCCCCCAGATAGTACGCCTCTTGTGCCGGTGTCGACCGCCTGCGCCGCCACACCAGCAGCAAAATAGCCATGACTGCTATTGCGCCCAGCGCGACACCCGCGCCAATACCCGCTTTTGCGCCGATGCTGAGACTTCCTTGCGAGGACGACGGCGGTGGCGATGGCGCGGGCGTATGTGCTTGCGAACTCGACGTCGGTGCAGCGGATGCGCTCGTAAGACTTGTTGTCAGGACGCGTTCATTCAGATCCGGCAGCGCGAACTTGGCAACCATGGGATTCGAACAGCACGACGCATCCAGCGTCGCGACGCAGCAATACATGCCATCCGCACACAACTGCACAGATCGGTCCTAGCGCTCAATCCATCAACTTCAAACTCCGCTTCAGGTGCATTTATACATACATACCTCGATATTGCGACACACATTCCCAAGACAATACGCACTATTCAACGACGGATCACTACAAAACGGGCGCCAGAAGCCCGTGACGTTCCTGCCGCCCGGAAACGTGCGCGTGTTCTGGCACAAGCCGTTGAGCAGACATGTATCGGGCGCGATACCAGGGCGTTCGCCGAGCGCACAGCATTGGGGATATGTGTTTCCCTGTGAGTTGCAGGGTTTCGTCCATGGGCCGTCGGAGCCGGGGACATTAGGCGCGATGTAGCACGTCATGGATAGTATGCTAGTTTTGGCGTGAGATGTGAGATAAAGATGAGACGAGAAACTGGGGGAACGCGGTCATCTATCTATCTTGTTATGAGACCCGACACCTACAGTACGCGCCAGCCCCTTGAGTTCCAGGTATTTGGGGGCCGATTGTTCGCGTGCATGGTTACGAATCCTTTAGTTCGCCCAATAGCTACGTTTGCGATGCCCTGATATCTAGGCCGTGCTTGTAACCCGCGTCGTACACTCGCATTATTATAGCTATTCGATTGGACGAGGAGCCTAGTGTACACCGGGGCGGGTAATAAAGTAGCGCCCGAAGCTGTTTTGCTTTAGCCGCCCGGTTACCGCTTAGCCAAGAAAAGTCTGTTATACCGTGCTACATTTAGAACACAAGTGAGTTCAAAGTATAATGCGAGATGAGACAGGATAGGCTTAGGAATGTGTATCCGCAAGGGCGGAATATATAACACAACGTCAGAGTCTAAACGATTTCATAAAACTTCGCTATTCTACACACCTTCTACATCTACACCACCATCTCTCCCCCTCCCTCAATCCAATATCTACTCACTGCACCCAATCCCCTCTTCCAAAACTCAAACCTTCAACCCCAAAGCCCTAGCCTTCTCCTCAAACTCCCGATTCTTCTTCTCTTGCGCCTCCTTCTCCTCAATTGCTTTCCGAGCCATTTCCTTCTCCAATTGATCCGGCCTGCGATGCGCAATATCCTTGGGCCGATTATCACTAAAGCCCCACTTGAGCCCCTTTTCAATGATCCAGCACGCGCCGAAATCCAAGACCATGACGCTTGTGATCATCCACTTGAATTCGCTGGTAAATGGCACGAGTTTGAGCTTGTTGTTCAGCTCCGGGATGAACTCGGTAGCGCAGGAGAAAGCGACGAGTGAGACGGATACGAGACCCCAGTACATGCCCTTGTTCTCGCGGATCGATTCGCGGAACGGGCGGCCTTGGTAATTAATTGCGAACGTCGAGATTTGCTGGATGAGTTGGAGCAGGTAGATGGCGGAGTTGAGTAAGCTCGGCTCGAATTCCTTTTCGAGATCTGGATTTGGGTCTTTGGGTTCGACGCGCTGGACGTATTGGGAAACGTAGATGAGGGTGGCGATGTGAATTGCGAATTGGCCGAGGACGGAGCCGATGATGTAGGTGTTGAAGATGTTGTGTTGCGGTCGCTCTTTAGAGAGGGATTCGACGGTCTGAAAATTCACGTCAGTAAACAGGTCAAAGGTGGTTGATTTCAGAAAAGAAAACTCACTTTTGCGCGGGAGATGGACAGAAAGCACACGCTCATCATCATTCCCGAGATTGTGACCTGACCATCGCCGAACTTGATGCCGTCGAGGTAGAGAACTGACAAGCTGTATGCGGAGATCAAGCAGTTGAGCGCGAGAATCTTGTACATCTGGATCGTGGCGACAAGGGTGCAACGACCTTGGCGGATGATGTTGGGGATAGCGACAACATTGGCGAGCTTCGAAGTGAAAGGTGCGGCGACAGAGGCGTCACCAAGCTTGATCGTTGGCGGCTCGTTGTTCAGCTCGTCCAGCTCACTCATCATCATCTTCTCTTGCATCTGCGCCATCATGTTCTGCGCGTTTTGCTGCTTCTTTGTTCCTTCTGGCTGTGCGGGTTCGATAGCTCCATTGGTAGTGCCATTGGTCGACGCTGGGGGCGGGAGACCCTTCCGCTTGGCCTCTCGCTCTAGCGCCTTGTCCAAGTGCGGGTTGGTGGGGCCGGGTGGATAGAGATGGGCGATTTGCACTGGGACCGGTGGCTGAGGCTGGTTGAATCGCTTCATCATATCACACTGCTTTTGGTAGACGTTCTTCATTGACGTGTTGCGGAAGTGCTCGCCGATCTTGTCGAGGTCCTCGCGGGTGCCGTTCAGAAGAGCAACACCAATGTGAGCTTGCTTGAGGGCGCCGACGTCGTTAGTACCGTCACCAGCCATGAGCGTCGTGTAGCCACAGTCTTTGAGACCAAGGAGAATCTCCTCCTTCTGCTTTGGTGAGACACGTGCGTATACCCAGGTGTGGCGTAGAATCTGCTTCCAGCCGACCTGACCGGTGAACTTTGACAACGCATAGCCAGTAACGCAGAGATCCTTGTCCTTGATGATGGAGGGGTCCAGAGGGCTGGAAGGGTCAACGGGGATGTTGACTTTGTCATCAACGCTGCGCCATACAAGCTTCTCGCCAGTCTCGTCGTTCTCAGGCGCATCGAGGATGTATGTGTCGCGATCAACGATCTCGACTTGCTTGGCGACGTGCACAGCGGTCAGCGGGTTGTCGCCGGTGATCATGACCACACGATGGCTGGACTCGTTGAGCGCGCGGACGGCCTCCTTGGCATCGTCCTTGAGCGGGCACTGTAGTACCAGGAAACCAGCAAAGTGCAGGTCTGACTCGACCTGCTCGCGCTTGAGGTCGTTGATGCGGTTCTGACCCCACTCGCCCTCTTCAGACAAAAACTTGTAGGCAAGAGCGAGGACACGGCCACCATTTCGGGTGAAGTGCTTAAAGGTCTCTTCGTAGTTTGGTGGCGTGTTGACCAACATCTTGCGGATCGTCTCAGGTGCGCCCTTGGCTCCAACGAACGTGCTTCGGACCTTCTTGCCGGTCTTGCTATTGTTCACGATGACAGTGGCGACAGAGCTCTGGCGCTTGAGAGCAGAGGAGAATTGGAAGCGACGGCGAATCTGCACAAGCTCGGCGTGAGACTTCGCGGTTGTAGTGGCAGCAGTCAGGGTATCCTTTGCCCCGACTTTCCAGCCCAGAGACTGAAGAGTAGCCTTTTCCATAGGCTCACCAACGACATCACCCTCGTCGAGTTTGACAAGCGCGTGTGCGGTGGCGAGGACGAGTGTGGTCTCGGTGCCAACATCAGTGACCTTGGCGAGATCAACCTGAGCACCCGAGCCCTTTTCACCAAGCGAGAGACCAGCAATGCCGTCAACAACCAGATCCTCGCCGGTCAAAGTACCCGTCTTGTCGAAGCAAGCTACGTCGACTTGGCCAGCGAAGGGGATGCGAAACGGCTCAGTACAGAAGATGGCGTATTTGCTGAGGGCAGCAAGACTGGTGTTGACTGCCAAGCTCAGCTCCATGGGCAGCTCAGGCGGGACGACGCTGGTGACGATCAAGACACAGTCCAGGAGGAGCTTGTTGCGCTGGCGGTCGAGCTTGACACCCTCCTTCCAAACGTACCAAGAAGCAGCGACGGCGAAGACGGTGAGGAACAGGATGAAGAGCAGAGCCTCGACGTTGTTTGCGGAGACGCGTTCGGTGGCGTAGATCATGGTGCGGACAAGGCTTCCCTGGTTGGTCTCAAAGCCAGTCTTGATGACCACGGCGATGGCGCCCTTGTCTGGCGGCGGAGGGACTCCAGACGAGAGTTTGTTGACGGTGGTGCCGTCGTCCTCGGCGTCGTTGCCGTGCGACACCTGCAGGATCTTGGTGCCGCCCCAGAGGAAGGCGTTCTTGTCCACGCCCTCGGGCTCGATGCGCGCATCGCCCGGACGCAGTTGTACCGACTCCTTGAGCACGGGGGTGCTCTCTCCGGACAGCATGGCCTCGTTGACAATGGCCGAGCCCTCCAGCAGCACCATGTCGCAGGCCACGCCCGAGTCCTCCTTGGTCCGGCCCGCGCTGACCACGTCGCCGGGCAGCAGCTTGTCGCTGATAATCTCCTGCCACTTCTTCTGGCGGTACACCAGAATCTCGTAGGGCTTGATGCTCATGCCGCGGAACTCGTTGAGGGTGCGCTGGCGCTGCCACACGACGGTGCTCTCGAACATGACCAGCATGAAGAGGGTGAAGAGCGAGTAGTACCAGTACTCGTCGAGCATCCACAGGCCGACGCAGAAGATCTGGAAGACGAAGAAGGGGGCGACGGCGTGCTCCTGGAACAGCTCGGAGAAGGAAGGCACGGGGATGTCGAACGAGTTGTCGCCATAGTGCTGCTGGAGGCGCTCAATCTCGGCGGGCGAGGTCAGGCCCTGTGTCTGCTGGAACGTCTTGAGCTGGGGCGTAGGTTCGGCGTCGAGGGGGTAGGCGAGCGGGGCGAAGGAGCCCTTGTCGGCGTCGTAGAGGAAGCGGCGCTTCTGGAAGAGGAACGAGAGGTTCTGCTTGCCGCCCACGTTGTCGCGCACCAGCCGGCAGATTTCCGCGGCGCCGGCGTTGGCAATGGGCTGCACCTTGATGAGCTGGGCACTGCGCACCTCGGCGGCGGTGGTCGTGGTGAAGGCGCTCTTGAGGTTGACGTTCCACTTGGTCATGAGCCAGAACAGCGCCTGGAAGGTGAAGATGCCCGCCATCCACACAAACGTCCATTCCGACGACTGGATATACGTCTCGTAGCGCGTCGGCGACAGGTAGATGGCCGAGAAGGCGGGCCACAGTATCAGAAAGGGCCAGACATATGTGTGCAGCTGCAGCGGGAGGGGGTTGTGCAGGCTGGACTGCTTGATCTGGGCGTTGTCGACGAGCGGCGCCATGTTTGCGGTGTTGGGCGTGTCGATGGCGATGTCGAGGGAAACGTCACAAAAGTTGAGATACGAACCTTGAAGTGCCTCCAGAGTCGGTCGGAACTCGGAACCAGCCGCCGCCTCGCTAGCGTGGGAGAACATTCACGAAGCCTGCACCGCGACTCAGCGCCACTTTCACCAACGCGCCTATGTGGTCTTTCTTCACAGTCGCCTTTTCAAACGAATGTGCTTGAAACTGCTCACGATAGGCCGTCAGAATTATGTGTGGCGATGTACAACAAACGTCATACTTCAGTTGCTCTCACCATACGCGGCTTCTCAACACGCAACTGTCGAGATGCTTCGCTTCTTGCATACAGTCCCTTTTGAGGAGTTACAAAAGCCACAGCTCGGGTTCTGAGGCTGAAAATGACTACGCCATTGGCCACAACCTCATCTCGAATCGCATGAAGCTCATCAGCCCCACCCGAAGTTCAGCTGTTCCTTTGAGTGTCGGTCCTTCACTTGCGCAATGTCTTGACGCTCCACAACCAACTTTCAGCCATGGGAATCTCATTGCTTCACATAACAACATGTATACCGGTATCCCATTCCTATTGCTTGGAAGCTTGTCTAGACATACAGCAACTTGAGCAAAGCTTGGTGATGAGGCTGTAGAAGTCGATGCTGTTCAGCTCTACCGACAAGGCTGAGAACGCCTGCATGCCAATCATTCTCTCCCAGCCCGATGCCTGAGCTGTATAAAGCCTTCCAGGTTCCGAGAGGTTTCAGCTCGAGATCACCACACACCACCATTCGACGCAAAATGTTCAAAACCTCCTTGAGACCTTCCCCTTTGCATCTCGCCACCACAGTAAACTCCGTCCTTATCCTCCTGACATCATACTCTCAGAACGTGGATTATGTCCTGGAAATCATCACTCTTCGCGCCTTGCGACGATCCTTCGCCGGCTTAAGAGAGGAGTACGGCCTTCTCCAAGCGGTGCTCCTCGTCTTCGTCTTCCCCGATGCCCGAGATGTGCTCAAACGGATCGAGGCGCATCTGTTGAAGCCCGCCAGCGACGACAAGTCGGCCATGGACGAGGCGTACGCGTTGAAGAAATCCTTGGCCGACGATTGTACCATGCTTGCCGTCGCTGTACGTAGAAGCTCGGCGCTTGAAGACAACAGCGAGACCTCAATGCTCCTTGGCTAACCACCAGCATAACTTGTAGGCAGCCATCGTTGCGCAAATTGCCATCACCGCGCTCTCCCTCGACAACCTGTCTTCCGCACACTGGACAGCCAAGGCCGCTTTCGTCATGAGTCTAGCATCAGGCGCACTATCCGTCTTCTTCGCATGTCTACTGCAGCAACGTATCAGCAGTCTCTTCGGCCTATCCGAGCTTAAAGACTGGCTAAGTAAACCGACCGAAGACCAGCGCCTCGAAGAAACAGCAGACTTCGTTCGCCACTACGCGCGCATGCAGCATCTGAAACGCGGTTCCAGAGTACAAGACCAATGGGCAGAAGTCGAGAAGCGAGTTATCCAGCTAGTCGGCACACTGCGATGGGAGCGCGCGTCTGTACACGCAGCACTCATGATAAAGATACCAGCTCTCCTTTTAAACTGGTCGGTTGGAGCGTTCCTCGTAGGACTCGGCATCTACCTCGGATGCACCTGGACCCGCAAACTAGACCCCTCCGAATCCCAAGGCAGCTCACTCGGTACACTAATCGCCTACATCGTGGTAACAGGCGTAGGTCTCCTCCTATTCTTCCTATCCGTACTTCTCAAATACCTCGAAGGCGTTCCGATACGGCTACTCCTCGAACGCCTGCAAGGACAAGCGCGCCCCCAAGGCGACGCAGACGAGCATCCTGCGACATTACAAGAGGCGCGCACAGCAGTCAAGGGGCAAAAAACTAGATACGTTAGGAAGCAAGCGAAACCTAAGCGCCGACAGAAAGTAGACTTGGACCTCTTTATTCAGCGCTTATTTCCGGAGATTGAACAACTTCAGCGCGCGGAGGAAGATCTCGACGAGGATGTTGAGGCGAATGTATCTTTCGCGCCATCGCTGCATCCTTCGACTTCTGGCTCCGTGATTTTACCTGCTCAAGCGGCGTTTGAGAGCGAGCCAAAGGATTTTGTGGAGGAGCGATATGACCCGAGGTATATTATACAAGACGACACCATACCGCCGTCTGCTATTTGCGCTAGATCGAGCATAGATGCAGTCGAGTATGCAGTCGATCCACCGACGTTGAAAGTTGGGAAAGAGCCGCGTCACAGTCAGATAGATCCGTTGGTGGCAGCGCTCGAAGCATCGATTCTTGCACACGAGCAGAGTATCGCGTCTATTCGTACACTACTACAGCAACGTTAGGATTTTGGTGGAGCGTAGCAGGTGTTCGCGGTGTGGTGTGGGAATGAATACAAATATGAGCTCGGCTGCTGCTTGTTTGTTACTTTGATGTTGATTCAATGTGCTTTCCTGAACAAAATCACGGACATGAAAGCTAGCCATAACCAAAAGAGATGACACCAAGATCCATTTCGATATAAGCCATGCGCAACCTTGTCCCTAACACCCGATGGTATGATACACCTCACAATACAAAAAACACAGCTTCACCGCTCCTCCCTTGTCGTACTGTACCGCACAGTCATTCAAGCAAGATTCAGCATCCCCTCCCTCTTATATATCTCCTCAACAAGCGCCTCCCACCACGGCTCAGCCAGCGGATCAACCATATAAATATCCGACTCATCCAAACGCGCCGCCTCTGCAACTCCATACCTCGCGTCCAGCCACTCCCACATAAACTGCACAGCCCGCCACACCGGCGGAACATTCTACCAACAAGTCAGCCACACGCATTCAAACAACGACAACAAGACTCAACTAACCCCTCGTGTCCCGTTAACCAGATCCAAAAACCACCGGCGTACAATATCCCTATGCCGCGCTTCAACCGCCACGACCGCGCCCACGAAGACACGGAACTGCTTGTGCTGACTAGTAAACAGCGGGCCGGACGTCGGCAGGAAATCGATGATGCGGAGTAAACGATCCGCAATGCGTTGTACGTGCGGGTGGCGCCGGGACTTTCGCATCATACGACAGTACAAGTACACCTGCGCCGAAGCAGCGCAGCTCTCAGCAACAAGTTCCGTGACTTTCGTCGCGGTAAAGACCTTGCCGTTCTCATCGAGTTCGCACGACGCTAGTAGTTCCGCAGTAGTGCTATAGCCCTGCGAAAGACCGGACCATTGCCAGAAGTTATCGAGGCGCGTGCCGATGACAGCGCCTAATTTGCGTGCGGCCATTCTGCGCGGGTCGATGTACAGTTTAGCTGAGAGATGCGTTATTTGCGCGAAAGTGTGGAGGAGGCGCGGGCAGAGACCTGTGCTTCCTACGATTTGGCGGAGCTCGTGTTCTTGGCCTTCGATGAGCCATGTGAAGGAGCATTTGGTTTGGTTCTTTTCGAGGGGGCTTACGGCTGCGCTCATTATGTTGTAGAGGGCCATTTTGTTGCCGAGTTGGATGCGGGCGCGCGAGCACTGGATGTTGGCGGGGGAGTGGTAGTCGTACAATGGGTCGGACTTTTCTAGTATGCGCTCGGCGAGATGGGTTGCTTTGTACCATGGTGGGATTTGTCCACTGGCTTCGCTGCACTCCCAGTTGACATTCTGCGAACACCTTAGTTGCTGCTATGCGGCGAAATGGGAAGCATACTGACCTCATTGTGCGCGATCAAGGTCATGGCAGCGAGAACTGCATTCTCTTTTCCCGGCTTGCAGCTCTCTGTCGCTGTCAGCTCTCGGCTGAGCAAGTGTATTGCTCGTTTCCAGTGGAAGTTGGCCTGTGACTTGACGTTCTCCTCGCCAGAGTAGTCTAGGATGTAGGTAGCAGCTAGAGCTAGGATCGCGTGCTTAACGCAATCGCTCTTGACGGCGATCGGAATGATCTCTGACAAGTAGCAATTCTGGTCTGGAATCAAAGTTGCTGCACCGCAAATAGCTATACGAACTAGTAGCGCATCAGAAGGCTTACTAGCAGCGAGACTGAAGTTAACTCACAGAATTCGAAAAACTTCTCGGTAATTCCGTTTAGCTTCAAGCCCCGGCCAAAGTCAGGAGGAAGACGAGACAGCTCCTTGAACGAGTTTCCAATCTCCGGAATCACAAACCTCGGTTTTTTCCATGGAAACTTCTGCAATCTGGCCACCGGTTGCACAGCCTTTTTGTATTTGCTCAGATTCAATCGGATCTTGATGAGCCCGCTGATATAGCCATCCTCTGGAATCGCAACTGGTACTGCATATTGCCTCAGTCTCGGGTGTTTGAGCGTGTCCTGCTCAAGGAACGGGTTCGGTATTTCCGAGCCCCATGAGCGGATAGGCAGACAAAGACCATCAGGAATGAGGCCGGGAAAGTCTCGCATTAGACCCAGGGCTGCATCGCTAGATTCGCTTGGTTCACCTTCCTCGACGTGTCCCGATCGAGCTGCGGCACGTCAGTGGGAGCTATGGCATGAATGGAGGGCACCTAGATAGTCTTACGTCTTTTGCGTGACGCAGCAGACTGTGTGTTAACGCTTCCGGGTGAAGCATCCTCCAGGGGCAGGGGAATGAACACGTCCTGCCATTGGTCGTCCTGGAAAAAGCTAGTTGGGAGGAGATCGTTATTCTCGGTGTTGGTCCAGGTTGTGGCGACGGGGGCAGAAGCGGCGGACGTTGCTAGTGTCTCCACTGTGCGGGAGCGCTTAGGGTAGGGAACATCAAACGACTGCATCGTGCTTTCCATACTCCGATCGCGCAATCATGCAACTAGGATTTTCGACTAACGAAGCGGCGAAATGGGTCAGACTTCTCTCATCTCGCGGCTGACAATAGATGGATTTATGGTGGTCGCTACCGAGCCGTGCAGCCTGACACGCCCCGCGACAGGAACTACACGTCGAATCAGAAGGCACGCACATTTTGAGCCGCAATGCAGCGCAAAGCGCAGAATTGAGAGAACGAGAAATGAGAGAACAAGGCTAACGATGAGACAACAAGGCTAGCGGAGAGAGAACAAGCGCAGCACAACCGGCATGCCACCCTGTCAGACGAACAACGCACCAGCGTAGCATGGACCCTCCAGCGCTATCGTTCTTCCAGAACTTCCGCTTGGAACCATCCGGCACATGGATCGATCAGAAATTCCAGGAAGTCTTCCTTGGCGCCGCTGCAACTGCTGCATGGCCGGTGGAGCTCTCGGGATGTCCGTTCATGGACGTGGGAAGCTATCTCTTACGGGTTCTGCATGTTCTCGCCACACTTTCTGAAAGTCTGGCAAATGGGGAAGTTATCTCATCGCATTTTGACAGTCGAATGCAGGAGCTGGAGGCGGAGCATGACTTTCGAACTGCAAATTTACTCGATGACAAGCACGCATCGCTGAGGTAAAATTGCTACATATGCATGGAAAATCCCCTTCATCGACTGACGGAGACAAAGAATTATCAACGACAAGTTGAGACAAACATTGCTAGGTAAGCAAGACATCGTCTTTTTATAAGGGGGTCTGAGACATGATATATGGGTTGGTGACTGGTCCGCTCACGCATCACTAGAGTGTGCCCAGGAGTGGACTACCACACTATCGCAGCCAACCAACAACTCAAGTCAGACATACACAGACACACAACTGCAAGGCTACAGTGTATCACCAGGAACAGAAGTGGCGTCCTCATCGAGTTTGCCTGATCCTGTCGTCACCGAACATCTACACTCGGACTTGGGGAGCTCTACGTCGCCAAGCCAAGATTTCGCGTCGTCGTCTGCCTGGTACGTTTCGCCCGAAGATCCCGAATCTCAGACCGAGGACATGCCGTCTATAGAACAATTGAAAGTCCGAGGCAGAGGCCAATATACCTGCCCACATGGTGCGGCTTGTGAAAAAGGTGGCGTTCAGCCGGACGGGCAATTAACCGTGTACGAGCGAAACTCGACCTTCAGGTACGTGGCGCATAGTCGGTTGTTGGTAGCTCGAATTACTCGCAAATTGTGGTTCAAGTGAACGTGGCTTACTATTTCGATAGGGCTCATTTGCAGCTACATGAACGACTCTATAGATGCGATCTTCCCGGCTGTACCAACAAGAAAGGATTCGCGAGGGTAGATCAACTGGAAAGACACAAAGCTACCACGCGGCACAGAGCCCCGACGGAGGACTCTTTGTATGCGCTACCCACCTGAACGGATCGTGTCACAGATGATCCCGAGGCTGCGGTAAGTTCTCTCGAAGCATTGCAACGGAGGCAATGTACATAGACACTCTGCACAAGTAATGAACTCAATCCTCTCCGACACATCTAGGACCCTGTGTGTCTCCCATACTTGGTGCTACAATGCGCAAATTCAATCAGGACGGACTCGGTCCATACGAAGTCAGTCACTAAGCAGCTACTTTGTGAGTCTTTGTTCGCCACACTGGAAGTAATTGCTCTCAACTTACATTGTAGGTTTTGCCTTGACTCCAAGCCCCTATCTGGGCGAGGTCCGCATCCAGTGAGCTCTCACTCACTCCCAAGCTTCCTTGCGCTGATGTCGATCGCATGTCATTTGGGCCTGCAACCGGTTGTGTAAGAAGCGCGAGCTTGGCGGTTATGGGATCCCCATCTTGGTCGTCCAGCCATCGGAGTATTGCGATAGGTTCTTTCGATTGACGCGCATTGTCGATGACCACAGTATCTAGCCCGGGAAATTGCGTAAGAGTGGGTTCACTCCAGTTGTCGACGTTGGTTGTTGAAGATGACATGATGAGGATATCGAATGAGAATGATCTAAGTGTTGATATGTACCTGGAGTAAGCTTTATTTGATGAAAGCAGTTGACGAGCTCAAGCCAGAAGCAGTCGACCCTGGGATACATATACATTTCTATCCACACGTCTCGTTACTTCATCGCATTTTCAGAAGCCACTTGGCAGTTGGGTAGTATCAGTATCTGGACAGCCTCACAAGTTGTTCTCTCATTTTCGCTCAGCCTATCGCTTGTGCGGGCGGTTTCAGATTCACTCAGCTCACCTACCTTACGTCACGCAGCCGGGTAGGGCGAGTGAGAGTCAGCAGGTACGTACTGCGTATGCGATGCAGGTCACGGGTCGCAACGTGATCATAGCAAGGGTCCTTCTTCTTCCGCAAGGGATGGCAAAAATACTCTTGTATGATAGACTGCTTTAGAAAGTCTAGAGAATGAGTTCAGCTTCGTGAATGCGGATGGCGGCGCGAACTGGGGCAAGTGCCTTGCCTTTTGGAAGATCACATGTATCCTGCAGAACTCAATGTTCAAGAAATTGGAACCATTCCATTCATATGCGGCTAGTATCTAAGCTCAACTAGGCGAAGTTACACTTTACTGAACCGAAGGCAAACAGGCCCCGACGACGACCGCAAATCAGGCTCATGTAAGAAGGCTTACATAGGGGAATAGAGGTATCCGTAAAGTCTGTAATGCGCGGAGTGCTCAAACCAATATCTTCGGCTTCATTTTGTGCATCTTATGCTTCTCTCCTCATTCAGATATCCGCAAGGTAATGTTCACATCAGAGACGTAGTCACATGCGATTGACATGAGCTGGTTTTTCAGTTTATGTCCGCCATGGGTAGTTGGCCGTAAGGGCGTTTCGAGAAAAGGATATGGGACCTGAGTCCGACACAAAAGTGAGGCCGAATGTTTCTTCCATTGCTGATAAAGGTGACGAGCGCGTGCCAGGTAATTGGTGACGGTCATTGAGAGTGTTTGCCCGGAATCGGCATGTCACTGCAGCTCTATTAACAGCGGTGCGTTACGCCGTAGCTCCAGTGAAGTCCAAGGCCACAGACGTGTGCATGGCCGAGAAACGAGAAAACAAATCAAGCGAGTGTGGCTGACAACCTGCAGGACCGGGGTGTAATGAGGAAAGAGCGCTAGCCACGTTAGTGCATGACACGGCGATCCACCTCGCCTTCGATCCTTCATCGCTACAATCTTATATCTCTCTTTTACTCGGTTGCCTGAAACCTTCATGATTACTTCTGTATGTACGGCAAGGCTTCCCGCACAGATACGTTTCAATCTCGTCCGTCGCTTAGCCACGTCACGCTCGTCTAGCTTACACCTTGCTCCTCCCAGCACAAAAAACACTCTAACCAACAAAATGGCTTCACAGCCATCCTATCTAATCATTGGAGCTGGCGTCTTTGGGGTTTCTACTGCGTATCACCTGATCAAGAAATACCCAGATGCATCGGTCCACCTCATTGATCGTACTCCATATCCATGCCCATTAGCGGCTTCCTGGGACTGGAACAAGGTGGTGCGCGCGGACTACGGTGACTTGTTCTATATGGAGAAGGCGCTGGAAGCCATCCAACTATGGCGCAATGACCCGATGTTCAAACCGTTCTACCATGAGAGTGGAATGATCAAGATGGATAACACGGGCCTGGGGAGAACCATGATCGCAAATTATGCCAAGCTGGGAATCAAGGTCGATGCAGAAATGCTCAGCCCTGAAGCTTTCAAGAAAGATTTTGGAGACTTTTTCCAGAACACAGACTACACAGACGTCGAGGAAGTCTTCGTCAACAGAGAGAGTGGCTGGGCTGAGGCCACTAAGGCTCTTGCTGCTTATACCGATGCGGCCGTCGAGGCAGGCGTCAAGTATGTTCCGGCGGAAGTGGAGCGTTTGGAGTTCGATTCCGATGGAGCTTGCATGGGTGTACGACTGACGGACGAACGAACGGTGACGGCAAGCCGGATCATTTTGTCGACTGGCGCGGGGACTGCAAAACTGCTTGCCGACAGCGCACCGGACCGACCTGATCTTCAAGTCGATGGTCGGATAGTGGCCGCTGCAGTGGTTACGGCTATCACCAATCTGGACGCGAGTGAGGCTCAGATGTATCCACAGGTCCCAGTAATGGTGCACGCCATCGAATCCACGCGAGGTAAGTTCCGTTTCTATCCTTCTTCCTGACCACGATGCTGACGGTCTTGATGTAGGGAACATCATGCCATTGACGGCACCAATGTATGACAATGAGCCTTACACAGTCAAGTTTTGCAGGGACGAGAGCTACAAGAACACTGTTAAACATGAAGCCTCGGGCCAGTCCTTTTCCACTCCCCCGAACGAGCCAGGCCAAGCGCAGAAAACACCGAATGAAGGCTTGAAGAAGCGACTTGACATAGTCAAGAAGGGCATTCTCGGAGACCGCGGAGCAAAATTGAAGTTCGACGATTACCGTGTCTGCTGGTAGGTACATGCGTATACAGATCATCGCTGCATGCATACTGAATTGACACCAGGGATGGCGTGACGCCAAACCAAGACTTTATCATCGCGTCGCATCCACATTGCAAATCTCTCTACGTCGCAACTGGGGGTTCTTTCCACGGCTGGAAGTTTATGCCCACAATAGGTCGCTACGTTGTGGAAATGCTGGATGGAACGCTAGATCAAGCTCTTGTGAAGCGGTGGGCTTGGGATAGGCCGAATGAAGGCGCTGCACATGGCAAATTACTTCCGACACTGGAGATGGGCGATCTCGAATAGTCTTGCCTGGACTTTTACCATTCAACAAAAGACTCGTTGCTAGAATAGGCTCGCTTACTTGACTTCTGGATGCTTGATGTCGAGCATCAATTGCAAGCACAAGTCGCTCGACCATGCGCAACCATCACTTCGTGTGGTAGGTACCTCCAACCAAAGCACCCTCCTTGGGCGCTTGCCGTCTGCCTTCAAAACATGGTAAACACTTTTCGCATCACCACCTCTCTCTCCTAACTCAAACATCCTGACCCTGTCCATCCTCATGCTGCACCGCCTCCAGCCCTTCATGTCTCCCATAAACCATCCACATAGCAAACGCGCCAAAAAACGAACCCCCAATGACATTCCCAATCGTGACCGGTACAACAGCGGCCCATATAAACTTCCCAATCCCGAAAT